>Ga0210395_10001153_pt1 | contig 20528 bp, 16 predicted proteins | sample IncBWH4OmetaG_FD_150861 | JGI IMG/M metagenome (GOLD analysis project Ga0210395, IMG submission 150861) | Forest soil microbial communities from Barre Woods Harvard Forest LTER site, Petersham, Massachusetts, United States - Inc-BW-H-4-O ...
ATCGTTGATCACCAGCACCGAGCGGCGCGGCGCCCTGTCTACCAGCAGGCCAGTGGCGGGTGCGAGGAACGCCGTCGCGGCGAGCAGCAGGAAGATCAGGCCCGCCGCACCGCTCGAGCCGGTCAGATTCTTCACCCAGATACCGAGCACGATGATCATCGCCGTGTTGCCGAGCATGTTCATCGTCTGTCCGGCGAACAGCACCCGCATGTTACGTTCGGCGAGCAGCTCCATTCTCATGTTCGCCTCACTCGTGTACCGCCTCTGGAGGTCGCCCACCCTGCCGTGCTCATCAGGTCGAGGAACCGGTCGGCGAACGTGACCGGAATCGGCAGTTCGCTACTGAGCGTCGCCCACCAGGCCACCTCGTCGCGGTCGCGGTCGCCGTTCACGGCGCGCATCAGGGCGACGGCGCGCGCGTAGTTGCCGCCCCGGTCCGCGGCGAGCTGGTGCTCCATCCAATCCCGGTCAGCCGGGCAGGCTGCTTCGGTCAGCGCCCGGAGGTTCACCGGTCCTGCCCAGTTCCGTTCTAGGGCCCCGCCATGATCATCTGGGGCCGACGGCGATGCGGGGATCGTCAGACGCTCGGCCGCTGCCGTGGCAATCGAGTCCAGCCATGCCATGGACGACCGCAGCCATCCGGCCTCGGCTCCGGCAGCCGACAGCGCCCGGATCGCGCCGATGGCAACGGTCCGCCGATGCCGCAGCCACCGCCCGGCGTTCGCGTCATCGCGGGCGTCAAGGACCAGGTCCGCGTTCTGGCTCCCCCCCGGCGGCGCGGGCAGTTGCGTGGGCGCGGGGCGCCGCCCCGGCAGGACCGCCAGAACGTGCTCGGCGGCCCAGCTCACCGTGGCCTCCCCGACGTCGGCGGCAAGGCGAGGATCGGCGCGGCCGCGCACGGCGGCGGCCACCGCGCAGGCGATGACCGCCGTACGGCGAAGCTCGGCCGGATCGACCAGGTCTGGCGTGTCAGCCGAGCTGTGATTGGCACGGTCTGGCCAGTGGCCGAGGGCGATCGCCTGGCACCTTGTCGGCGCGTCGGCGAGCAGGGCGTGGTCGGAGCCGCCGGCGAACGGCGTCGCGCGCCATGTCCACGGGTCGCAAGGGACGGCGCCGCTGTAAGACAGGGACGCGGGCGGCAGCAGCGCGGCGCATCGCCCAGCCAGCGCGGGCAGGAACGAGGGAATGTCGTCGGGCCCGCGCTCGATCACCAGCGGGCCGCCGCACCGGTACACGTCCTGGCCGGCCATGTCGATGTTGATGGCCAGCGAGGGCGGCGGGGTTCGGCCGCTGCCCACCTCGTCATGCAGGTACGCGGCGACCCCGGCGAACTCCGGGCCCCACAGGAACCGCACGCCTGGCCCTTCCGTCCGCGCGGTCCCGGCGAGGACCCTGGCCGCCCCGAGCAGCGCGGCGACGCCAGAGGCGTTGTCATTCGCGCCCGGCCGCGGGTGGCACAGATGAGCGGCCAGCAGCACCTCCTCGTCACCGGTCCCGGGGAGCAGACCGGTCACCACTGGCATGGCGCGGGCGGACTCGTCGACCACTACCTCGACCGTAGCGACCGCGCGAGCCTCGGCCGCGTCCGTCAGCCCGGCAAGCTGGGCGGCGGTGACGCTAAAGGCGGCCAGCCGGCCGCCGGCTGCCAGCTCGAGCCTGCCGACCTGCCCAGGATCGCGGTCCTGCCGTCCGCCGAGCGGGTCCGCGACGACCGCCACCGCACCGGCTGCCGTCAGCGGCCCGGCGATCACGCCGAGTCCGGCCGGCTCGTCGACGACGACCAGCGCGCCGCCAGGATCGGCGCCGAGCCGGACAGCGGACCAGCGGACCAGCGGTAGCCGCCGGGGCGGTGTCGGCGCCGAGTAGGCCGCCAGTGTGTACGGCTGCCGCGGGTAACTGACCAGGGTGACGTCGTTCAGCGCGAGCCGGGCTCGCACCGGTGTCCATGACAGCGGCGCGCGGTAGGTCCACCACCGCCGCGTTCCGTCGGCGGGGAACGAGAGCACGCTCACCTCGGCCATCCCGGCGGCCTCGGCTCGCTCGGCGACGTAGCCGGCCGCGTCGGTGATGCCCGCCGAGGCCTGGTACCTGTCGTGTGCGCAGACAGCCGCCAGGTCGGCCATGGTCAGGCCTGGATCGAACGCGTCGTACACGGCGGTCACGAGATCGGCGAGCCGCATCAGCGTGGACCCAGCGCGGCCAGGACGGCCTCATAACGCGGCACGGACAGCGGGAGGGACATCCTCAGCAGTCCCGGGCCCGAGCCGACCACGGGTACATCCTTGACGGCCAGGCCGACCTGGGCCAACGTCGCCCTGGTAGCCGCATCACCGTTGAGCGCGATCCACGGGACGTGCTCGTCGGTCTCGACGATCGCCACGCCGACCCGCCGCAACGCGGCCTGCACGGCCGGCTTGACCTCGGCGATCCGCGCCCGCAGCGGGCCGAGCGGATCGGGCTGGCCGAACAGTTCGAGCGCCACGTCCAAGCTGAGCGCCGCCCCGGCCAGCGGCGCGAGCACGGCGCGGACCTGTGCCGCCAGGCCGGCTGAGGCTACGGCGAACCCGATGCGCAGGCCGCCGCAGCAGTACCCTTTAGAAACGCCTTTCAGAACGACCAAGCCCGGCACGCTGCGGGTAAGCGGAGCGGCGCTGCTGCCAGGCGGCAAGTAGCAGCCGCAGGCCTCGTCTACCACGAGCACGCCGCCAGCCTGGGCCGTGCTCGCCGCCAATTCGGCAACCATCGGCAGTGACCAGTGGCGACCGGTCGTGGCGGGCCGGTCGAGGACGGTCAGCGCCGGCCTCAGGTCGGCTACGGCGACCTTCGCGGCCGCCTGGTCGGTCAGCGCGGCAACCGCCACCGTAGTCCCGGCCGCCGCCGCGGCCTCCGCGAGCTGCGGATGGCCGGCCGGCGCGATCAGCACAGTCCCGCCATCGGCCAGCCTGGACAGGCCATGCAGCAGCCCGGTCACCCCGGCCCCGACACTGACCCGGTCCTGGCTCAGCTCAGAATCGGCCGGCCAGCCCAGGTGGCGTGCCAGCACCGGCGCGGCGCGCCCGGCGCCGTACGGATCGGCCAGGTCATACCGGCGGGCCCGGCCGGGCAGGTCCGCGGCCACGCGCGCCCAGGCCGCCGCGACCGCCGCCTGGCTGAACTCCGCCTCGTCCGGCATCAAGCGCAGGTCGATCTCACCAGGCGAGGGCTGGCCACGATGCCCAGCGAGTGCCGACTCGACGGGCCGGATCGCAGTAGCGAGGAACTGCGCGTACCTGGTGCCGATCGTGACAGGAGCACCGATCCGGAAGTCGGCGTCGGCCCTGGTCAGCTCGAAACCAGCCCGGGTCAGCAGCCATCTGATCTCGGCGGGGGTGTACAGCCGGACATTGTCCGGCAGCGCCGCCTGCGAGCCGTCGGCTCGCCGGACTTGGACGCAGCCGCCGCTGCGGCCGCTGAGCGGGTCGTACTCGCGAGTGAAGGTGAACTCGGCCCTACCAACGCGGGCCTGCGCCCGCGGCTGATAGATCCGGGCGATCGCGAGGATGCTCGAGTGGTCTAGCACCAGCAGTCCGCCGGGCAGCAGCAGCCGCCTGACGGTGCGCAGCATCCGGAGCTGGTCGGCGTCCGAGCCCCAGCCGAAGGCCTGTACGCAGATCACCGCATCGGCCGGAGAAACTCCCCAGTCGTCAGAGCCGAGCAGGTCGGCACGGCAGAGCCGAAGCTGGACGTCCGCGTTCGCCGCCGCCTGCGCGGCGCGCCGCAGCGCGTAGTCCGACACGTCCACGCCGGTCACCTCGAAGCCGAGCCTGGCTAGCCCGATCGCGTGCCGCCCGGTGCCGCAGCCGAGATCCAGCACTCGCCGGTGCCCGGCCAGCACCGCGGCCAGGTAACGGACCTCCGCCTCGGTCCGCTCCGGCGTGTACTCGGCGTCGGCGTAGGCCCAGTAGTCGGCGGTGAAATAGTCCTCGTACCACGGGACGCGCATCAGCTCACCGTGCTGAGTTCGCGCCTGGCGAAGAAGTCACATACATCGCACAGGTCGGGCGGGTTGGAAACGCCCTCTTGCAGCAGGTACACCCCGCCGCAGCCACGGCAGGTCGCCTCCAGCAACGGGAACATGTACCTTTGCATGTTCTGGAAGGCGGCGAACAGGTAGTAGTCAATACCGGGCCACAAGTCGAAGAGATGGTCGGTGATCGCGTACGACATGGACCGCTCGTCCGGTCCTGTCGTGAACCGGCCCGGCGTGCCCTGCCGGTTCAGCTCGGGCGCGACCAGCTCCAGGTACAGGGTCAGCTCTTTCTTCGTGATCCGGTACAGCGGGAACACGTAACGCATGTCGCCGATCTCCCTGACCGGGATACCCGCCATGCGGAAACCGCTGGTCAGCCAGGTAACCATGGTGGCGACCAGGTCGTCAGCGTTGAAGCCGAACGCGATAACGCCCGCGCCGCGGGCCCTGGCCTCTACCTCCAGCATCCTGCGGAGCACCTGGTGCCCGATCACCATCGTCAGGTGAGCGCCCTCGCCGGCCACGATCTCGTTCATCGCGTCCACGAACTGGCCCTTTAGCTTGAAGACCCGTTCCACATCCTGCGACGTGACGATGACCTGGTGGACGCCCAGGCGCTCGCCCGACTCCCGAGCAGCGGCGAAGGTAGCCGGCTCCTCCCAGTCGGGCAGGCCGGTGATGGTGACCGCTGTCATGTCGATGGCAGGCAGCCGGTCCCTGGTACGTTCGAGCAGCGTCAGATAGGCGACGCTGTCCCGGCCGCCGGAAAGGCCGACGACCACGTTGTCGCCCGCGCGCATCACCCCGTGCGTGAGCACGCTCTGCACGAACGTCTCCTCGACATAGTTGACGAACCCCGCCGCGTCGAGCTGCTCGGTCCTGCGCTCCAGCGCGCCCATGGTGTCGAACAGCACGGTCTTGGCGTACACCGGGTCGGACACGCCGTACACCTGGAGCTTGGGTTTGCGCAGGACGTCAAGGTCGTAATGCCGGACCTGGCGCAACTCGATCACGTCGTCCGGCTCGACCACCGTGGTGCCCTCGGCGACGATCGCGCCGTTACGCCAGGTCAGAACAGCGTTGGGAGGGATGCCGTGACGCCGGAGCACGTCGGTAAGGGGCTGGCCGGGGGCCGCCGCCAGTTCCTCCGTGGTGCCGAGTTTGGTTCTGAGGAACACTGAGGCCACGGCATTATCTCCTCTTGCTCTAGATCTTGATCTAAACGGCGCGGCGTGAACCGGCGCGAGGTAGCGAGCACCAGGCTCTCCCAGTCGTCGATACCGGTGCCAAGCGTCGCGAGCAGCACGCTGACCCGTACCGGGTCCGGGCCAGGAGACGGCGGCGTGAAGTCGGCCCCGAGCAGCGCGGCCAACGGGTGAGCGTCAGGTAGCAGGGCGGCCAGCCGCTGGCCGCTGCCCGGCGCGGCCAGCTCAGCGACGCCGGCCTCCAGCATCACCGCGGCCGTCTTCCTGACCGGGCGGGGCAAATCCTCCCAGGCCGCGGCGAGTGTCTTGGCCCGCAGCCCGGCTAGCACCTCACGGTACCCGCGGACCTCCCGCGGTCTGCTCATCTCGAGCAGCGCGAGCATGGTTCGCAGCTCGCCTTCCTCGCCGCGGGTGAAACCGCCGGCTCCAGCGAAGACCCGGCCCTCCCGGGCCGAGTCGGCCGGGGAATCGGCGCAGTGCATGAGCGAGAGCATGGTGTTGATCGAGCCCAGATCACCGCGGATGGTGCCGGGCCCGGATCTGGCCGGATCACTCGGCCCCTTGGCCAGTCGCAGCCGCTCGTGGCTGCTCTGGTGCCCGTCACCTGTCGGGTACTGGTCAGCCACCAGCATCACCACGGCCGCGCCGAAGGCGAAGAGCTGGTCGACGAGCCGGTACCGGTACGCCTTCCACACCTGGGTGATGTTCTGCTCGTGGAACAAGTCGAGTTCATCGGGGCGATGCCAGAGCACACGCCAGGCGACGGGCAAGAACCCGGCGGACTCTATCCGTTCCAGCACTGCCACGCCAAGATGCCTGGCCAGGGCATCCGGACAGATCAGCGTGAATACCGCCCGATCGGGGTCGATCTCGTCCACAGCCAGCCCTTCGGGTCTGAGCACCACCGTGCGGAGGCCGGGGCACGATGCGATGCCCGCAGGCCGCCGCACCCCGGCCCAGCCGGTATCAGCGTTACGTGCGTTACTTCGTCTTCTTGGTGATGGGGCGGCGCGCGCTCTGGCGGTGACGGTCCATCGTTCCTCCCCTCCTGTGCGGTGCGGTCAGGCTCACGCGGTCACTTCTTCTTCACGCGTGGCCTGCGACTGCTCCTGATGTGACGGTCCACCGGTACCTCCCTTCCGTTCGGATCCGCGGATTACTTCTTGACGCGCGGCTTGCGCGCGCTGTGGTGTCGCCGGTTCATCGCTGCCTCCTTTTCTGGTGAGTGGTCGGCGGCTAAGCCGGGCCGGCGGTGGCTACCACCATCCGGGCCGTCATGACCTCCGCTGCCTCGTTCACCTCCGCCACACGCACCGCGGCGAGGTCCGCCGCGTAGCCGGCGAGCGAGAAGCCAGGCGAATCACCCACGTAGGCGTGATCCCCGTACAGCAGGGCTTCCTCCAGGGAGGATTCGGCTCGGACCCGGAGCAGCCCGGCGGCCCGGCGGCCTGCCCGCTGCACCTGCCCGGAGGTCCACCCGGTCCTGACCGCGCGCGTCAGCAGTTCGGTGGCCAGGTCGACCACGTGCTCGCGATGCTCCGGGGCGGTGGAGATGGCGATCCGCCAGGAGCCCGTCTCCCTGTACCCGTGCGCGCCTCCGGAGACGTCGTAGGAGAGCCCGCTCCGCGACCGGAGCTCCTCCTGGAGCACTGACGCGTTGCCCCCTGCCAGCAGCTCGATCACGATCTCGCCCGCGAGCAGCCGCCGGTCGCTGAGCGCGAAGCCAGGGCCGCCAATGACCACGGCCGCGGTGTCGCTCACGATGGGCAGATGCCTGCGGCCCGCGGCGACCGGCGGCGAGTTGTCCGCCGGACGGTCATCCCCGGGGCCGGGGAGCTCGGCCAGCGCGCTGCTGGCCACGATGGCGTTGACATCGCGGGCGGTCAGGCCGCCGCAGACGACGACACACAGGTTCGCGGGCCGCACGTGACATCGCGACCAGGCGGCCAGATCGGACACCCCGAGCCGTGCCACGCCGGCCACCGTCCCGCCGACGGGCCTGCCGATCGCGTGGCCGGCGTAGGCGGTCTGGAAGAACACGTCGTGCACGATGTCGGTGGGATCGGCCGCGGCCAGCCGGAGTTCCTCCTGTACGACCCGGCGTTCGGAGCAAACGAGATCGCAGTCGAACTCCGTGGCGGTGGCCGCGACGGCAAGCACGCTGAGCGCCGACGTCGCGTCTGCCGTGGGAACGCGGGCATACAGAACGACGTGGTCGCGCGCGGTCACGGCATTGGCTTCGCCGCCCCATCCCTCGATCTCATCGATGAGGCGCTCGGACCGGCCCGCCGGGGCCGACTGCATGACGACGTGTTCGAACAGGTGCGCCACACCGGGAACCGACTCGTGCCGTGAGCCTGCCAGAATCCAGACCGAGACGGTCGTCACGTCCGCCCCCGGGTGGTGCAGGACGGCGCAGCGGACACCGTTGGCGAGTGTGGCTGGCTCTCGCACGAAGGCAGCTGCCCTCATAGGCACTGCTCCACCGCCTCCTGGGCGGCCTGGTGCGCGTCATCCTCGGGGCCGGAAAGCTCATCGACCGCGGACTGCGAGACCTCGTCGCCTATGGTCAGCAGGAAGCGCCCGACAGGAGTATCCGCCCAGGCCAGCTCGCCACGTCGGCACAGCACGGCGGCGGTCACATCTGGCGCAGGCCCGTCGAGCGGAAGCCCGAACGCGAGCATCCCGGCCCTGACAGCCGGCACCACGTGGACCCGGCGCTGAACCGCGGCCCAGAGGATGGACTCGACCCGGCCGGGCGCGCCCATCATCAGGCGCCGCTGTAGATGACGGGCGGTGCCGTGCAGTGGCCGGGCAAAGAAGCTGGCGCCGCGGGCGAAGCGACGTGCCCGTACGCGGGCCGTGGTCCACCCGCCGCCAGGTATCCGCGGCGGCGACCCGAGGCCGGCGTCGCGGATCAGCCGGACAAGCTCGGAGTACTCCACGGCCAAGCCGAGCGCGACGACACCGCGGTGCAGCGCGTCAACCTCCCCATCGCGCAGCGATTCGTGCAGCAACGCCGCGTCCACCACATCCCTGGCCCGGAATGGCTGTTCATACCGCTCATGCAGCAGCATCAGCGTGTTCTTGATCGCCGGGGTAGTCCACTGGCCGGGCAGTCGCAGCACCGGCGGGATACCGCCCTGGTTGCCCAGCGTGTAATAGGTGGCGAGCTCGATGCCGTAGGGGAGCTGATACCGGTCCTCGTTCTCGCGCCTGAGGCTGACCATCACCTGTAGCGCACCGCCGATGTGGGAGAACGTCGCGGTGTCCAAGTCCCAGCCGTCCTTCAGCAGGAAGCTAACGGCCTGCCACAGATCGTGTTCTGAGGAAGCGATGAAGTCGAGATCGTTCATATACCGGACCAGGCCGGGCGGGTACAGTGCGGCCACCTCAAGACCCTTGATCGTGGTCAAGCCACTGAAGGCTGACATCACGCTGGCGGCGACGGAGCGGTAGAGGTCGACCCGCGCGCGCCCTGCCTCGAGTTCCTCACGCAAGGCCGGGCTGAGCTCGGTGCCCTCGCCATTCCAGGCGGAGTACAGCGTGGCCGCAAAGGACGGCTGAGCCTGGCGCACCAGCGCTACGATCTCCGCGGGCTCGTCGGCCGGACCCTTTGAGCATGTGGCTAGCGTCTCCACGAGTTTGCCCGAGGTGAGCTCCATCACACTCCTGCGAATGCGCGTGAGGTCAGGCGAATGGGTGTGAGTCAAAGCGACGCCGGGAGGAGTCGGCTAGCCGCCCGCACGGCGTCGCTTCGCGGCCTAGTAGTTAGGTAGGCAGTCCGTGCAGGTGGTACGGAATTTGATGATCTGTACCATCTCCCGGCGGGCCAGCATCTTCTCGACGAGCGTGGGAGTGAGCAGGACCGGGGCGACAGTGGTGTCGGTCCGGGTGATCGTCTGTTCCTTCATAAGCCGACCTCTCCGCAGGTGAAACGCAATTTATCATAAGCTTAAAAAGAAGCGGGCATAGGGTCAATACGAGTCGACCGGCAAGTTATACGTGCATTCTGTGATCCATCTACCACCACAATTCACGACCGAGCAATTTCCTCCCTCCCGCACCAGGAGAGACAGTTGTGAGGGGCGAAAGCTGGCGTTTGATCATCTTGGTCTTGGTGTTGACTCCCTCGGTGCGGCCGTTGTGATACGCGAGGACGAGAGTGGCGCGGTACGGTGACAGGTGCGGTCGGTCAGCTTCGGCCCGGCCCTGGGCGTTTCAATTCAACCTGGCCCGCGTCACCTGGGAACAAGGGGTTACCGGCACCCACAGGGTGTGGTGGCCAGAGGACCGCCGGTATCGGGTGGCGGACACCCCCGCGGCTTCCGCCCGCGGATAGAAGGCACAGAGGCTGGAACGACCTATTCCTTGTACTTAAGGGCGAAATTCATCATGTGGTCGTTGAGCTGTCCCAGGTAAACTCGGAACGCTGCAACGTCGACGCCTATCGCTCCATCTGGCCTGAGAGAGACGTCATCCATCCCCGAGTCGCATGCCTTGAACGTGCCCCACCGGCCGTCAGGAAACGCTGCGACGAGCTCCAGTGTCCTTGCGACGAACTTGAATCGCTCACCCACTTGCAGAACAGTGACGACGGCATTGTCGGCCAGTGCCTTGGCGACCTCTGAGTTAACCGCCTTCACCTCGTATTCGTCCCAGAAGTCCCGGGACCATTCCTCCCATTTCGCCCGGCGTTCGTCTTCCGCTTCCTGCCGCAGCCTCTCCTCTTCCGCGGGGTCCGGCTTCTTCTCGCCTTGGGCGAGCACTTGGACGGCCGGGGCTATCTTCCACACGTCGGGGCCTTGGCCTGTCAGATCCCTCAGGAATCGCTGCCCCTTGGGTCCGAGGCGATCCCAGAGGCCCAGCTTTTGCTGTGGTGTCGCTTTCTCCGCGAACGTAGTGCATGTGCCCTGGCACTTCTTGTATCCATCCGTCTCGTGTGCTTCTATCTCCATCTCCCCAGGCAGGCCTGTCTCGTAGAGTACCGCCGTAAAAGACGACAGAGGCTGATCATCGTGGACTGCCAGTTCGGAGTAGTAACGGATGACGGGGACTACATACTTGCCCCAGTAAGCGACATGGAGGTTCTCTTGTGCCTGCTCTCGGTGCTGATCTGTCAGGAGCGTCCATGCAACGTAGCGCGCTTGGAAGTCCCAGCTAAAAAAGGAGCTGATAAAGCTGACCACTTCCGATGATTTCCCGCCGGGATCGTCGTGCTTCCAGGTGCCCCTTCCGCCGCCCTCCTTTTTCAGCGCGTCCCCTACCGTCTTCTGCGCCTCAAGTGGGAGTCCCTGCAGATAATTCAGGAAACCCGGCGGTGAGAGTGCGTCCCGCTGCTTCCGCGCGTCGGATACAATGAGGAAGTCGTCTAGTTCCTTGGACGAGGCGAGAATAAATGCCGCCTCCTGCGAGGACTTCGGGTTGGTCGTCGCGAACCGGTGGAAATTGTCGATCTCTGCAGGGTCGCGCTTCATCTTATCCAGCCATCGCAGCGCCTCGGCCCGCCACTTCTCTAGGTCTCCCCTTGGCTTGGCGTATTCTCCAGTAGCTGGAAACTCCGTCGTCATCGGCGAGATTCCGATATTCGACGTAGGCACGATGCAGAAGGCCAGCCTAATGTCAGGGTCTTTGACCCTCGCCAGTATTCCATCGCAGTGATGAACGCCATCGTGACACGTCTGCTCGGTCCCGCCGCACAGGTACGAGGGGCTGTCGAAACCGGTCGTGTACCCGATGTAGATGATCTCGTTCTTCGATTGAACCGTGTACATCTTCTGGTACTCCGGATGTGACAGCGCGTCCACCCGGTAGTTGTTGATGCGCGCGATCGTCTCGTTTGTCGACGCAAAGGTCGTCACGGACGCGTATCCGCCCGGGGTGGACAGCACCGCCATCCCGAGCGTGATGGCGAGTGTCGTGTCGACGTTGGCGTACACGCCGACGGTGGTGCCGGTCGGCACGAACGTGTCCGGCGGCTTGTACTGGCCGTGTCCCATGATGAAAATCGTCACGCTAGCCCCTGGAAAGTGCCGCTCAGCCCGCTGGGGACAGCGCGACCGACGCCCCGGTCGCGCTGATCGCGTTCAGCGTAAGGCGGCACGATTAGCGGGGAACTGCCTGATTGAGCAAGGAATCACGCAGCATCGACTGCCGGGGAATAGCCACGGCACGTGTCGGTACGGTCTCCGTGGGTACCGTGAGGCGGTATGGGAGCGGGATCTTACACCTCGATACCCGCCCCCGGCCAGCACCGCGTCGAACGCCTCCGTAAACTGCCCAGCCCGGTCCCGGACCTCGACTGGCGCCGCCACGTTGCCATGGTCCGCGAATGGCAGCTCGACTTGTTCTACCAGCGCATCGCCCGCCGGCTTGGCAAGCCCTTCTGCCAGGCACCCTCCCGAAGCGACCCGATCGTCACCTGGACCGCTGGCACCGCAACAGGTTCGCCCGGATCTGCGACAACTTCTGGAGCAGGCACGAGCGCTCCTTGGCCTTCTCCACCGCGTTCCCCGAAAAAAGCCAGTTCAGATGAGACGGCCACACAGCCATCGTCTCACGAGAACTGGCCAACCCGGAGGTCAGAACATGCCCAGTGGCCAGACCCAACGAGACCTTACAGCGTCGTGCGCGGAACCGGTCGACCAGGTCCGCGACGGCCAGCAGGCCATCGGTGGTAAACGCGCACCGGCCAGCCGCGACCACCACGAACGGGTCCACCGCAGCCGCATCGGTCCACCCTGCTGGCAGCGAGAACAGCTGTCCGTTCTCAGTTCTGCCGGTAAGCGACGAACTCGAAATCACGGCCATACATCGGGTGAAACGGGCGCGTCACCCGGACACGCCACCTGATGACCGTCCTGCGCGAGTACGAGGACTTCTATAACGCTCATCGGCCGCACCGTACCCTGAACCAGGCCGCGCCGCTTCGCCCGCTGCAGGATGGTGTCACCGACCTGGACCACTTCCGTGTCCGGCGGCGCGACCGCGCCGGAGGCGTGATCCATGAATATCGCCTGGTGGCATGGGTTATCGGCACCCACAGGTGCGTACCGTGAGGAGTTGAACGCCGCACTCACCGCGATCGCGACGATGATGATCTCATGCTGGACGCGCAGGTCACGGCGCTGAGCACCCAGACTTTTCAGTCTTGTCCCATGGACTGGGCGTCGGCCACCAAGCGCAAGGCTCGCTGTTCGCACGTGCGTGCCATGTGCGGGCCGCCCCTAGCCGGCGCAAGCTTGGCGAAGAACTCCCAGTTGACCGGGCTATCCGGGCGGATCGCGACACGCTCACTCGCTATCCTGCTTGCCTGATCCCACCGGTTGGCCCGTATCGCCGCCTCGAGAAGCGTCTGATGAAGGACGTCCCGTTGGGCATGGCTGCCTCCGCAGCGATAGAGTATCTCCCGGATCGGTTGCATCAGTGAAAAGGCCTCGTTGTAGCGACCGACGTGGAAGGCTACTAGTGCCTTACAGACGGGCAGGCCAAGTTGGGCCGTCACGGTCGCATTGTCGATTCCGGGCGGTGCCTCAGACACATATGCTTCTCTGTCCGAGATCAGGGCGGCGGCCGAGGCGATATCATCCGACCCCGTGTAGCACATCACGGCGTGTATGTCGTTGAACGCCCACCACGCTCGGCACGCATACCGGCGCCATTCCCGGGCGAGGACCGCGAAACGCTCCGAGACGTCAACGCCCTCGAGATAAAGCCGCCACAGCATCGAGGAGCCGTTGACCAGCACGGGCGCCTTGGACTCAGCCGCGGCGGGTGCGAGCGCGCCGTCATACAGGGCCAGCACCCGGGCAGTTTCCCCGGCTTCCAGCAAATACAGTCCATAATGCCACATTATGTGGCCACGAATCTGATTTTCAGTGTCCCAGGACCTCCTTCTGGCGTCAAGCCATCTCATGCCCGCGCCAAACCGGGCGCGCATCTCATTTGCATGCGCAACGGCGTGAATCGCCCACACATTGCGTGAATCAAGATCTGCGGCCCGCGTGCCGATATCTTCGGAATATTCCCAGTTTCCGTTCTCTTCCAAGCCGAAAGCGTACATGCCGAGGACCGCGGGGTAATTATGGCCCTCCTCATGCCAGTGCCGTAGGGCCGCTCCGACCCGGTCGCGCAGGGAAACCGCATCACCCCGGATATAGTCGATCTGATGGCCGATAGCCAGCGCTAGCAGATCCAAAGGATATTCTGCGGATATATCCGCGAGGATGCGGCTTGCTGCGGTAAGGTTGCCGGCCAGTAGCTGGGCGGCCGCCTCAACGTGCCCGCGCTCCCGTGCCGTAAGGGAAAGATCCGCAAGCTTATGGCGAATCATGGAAAATTTCTTCCCGCTCGGCAGGATGATGTCAGGATCCATGCTCAGAGCATCGAGATATACACGAAAGATTTCGGCGAGAGGAAAGGTATCTGGCTCCGTGAGTACGGGGAGAAGAGGACCCATCATGTCGGGTTCGAAGTGCGCGAGACGATCGAGCGCGCGATCATAGGATTCCACCGCGAATATGCTTGGAGCGGTGAGCTCGAGCCCTCCGCGATCCAGGTACATGATCTTCGCCCCCTGCGCGCACGAAACTATACGAAACGAACCGGCATGGAACGCATCCCGCGGATGGTTGGATTGTCATCCATCAAGAACTCACCATGGAGGCGAGTCCCCGGAAATTCGTGAGCCACGACACGAAGCATCGCACGAGATAGGACAAGCGCCTGATGTGTGCCAAGGCAGGCGTGAACACCCCGGCCGAAACCAAGGTGCAAATTCGGGTGTCGGCTGAACATGAGCTCATCCGGCTGAGGGAACTGAGCTTCGTCTCGGTTTGCCGACGCGAACAACACGACCACACGCTCTCCGGGGGCGATGGCGGTGTCACCGATCTTCTCGGGCGCGATGCACGTCTTTTCCTGTGCCTGGAATGGCCCATCGTAGCGAACCAGTTCGTGCACGGCCAGGTCAGGTGACATCGCTGTGGCGAAGCGACCTAGGTTTGACGGCTCCTGGACCAACGACTTCAGCCCCAGCGTCAGGAACCGGCTCGCGGAGTTAATGATGGCGAGCAGCAGCACACGCAAAGAGTTGAGCAGCAGGTCACGAGGGACACCGACGGTCGCCGGGTTTCTGAATACATAACCGAGGACACCGCTCTCCGGTCCCGCCGCGTAGACCTGGGCGAGTACGCTACTGATGTGCTGTCTCGCGTCAAGGCCCGGCTGGATGAACTCAGGCTGGAGGGCGGGCGCGCTCGAGGCGCTGATGCGTGCCGCGTCTCGCGCGTACTCGCCCCGGCGTACCTCGATCCCCAGAATGTCAGCTGCTGCTGAAAACGCGTAAGGCGCGGCTACCTCAGTGACGAAGTCCACGATTCCGCGGTCGGCCGCCGCCTTGATCAGGTTCAGGGCTCTGGACCTGGCCGCAGCTTCGAGGGAACGCGTGTCGAGAGATTTGATTGCAGACAGCAGAAGCCTGCGCACGGGAACCTGCTCGGGCGGATCGAGGGTCTGGACACTGACCACCTCGGGGTGCTCCGCCTCGCCTGCGCGACGGTAGTCGCTGGTGAAGCTTCGATGATTGACGAGTACGGAGACGCAATCGGTGTACCGGGAGACAAGCCAGAGGCCCATCCCTGAGTGCCAGTACACCGGCTGGTGCGTTCTTAACGCAGCATAGGAGGGATATGGATTTCTCAGCACATCGAGATCAAGAGGATTGAAGTAGGGATCTCGCTCTGCGGCATTTGTGCAAGGAGGAATTTGGGGAGGCACCGCGCTCAATCCTTTCGATCCCCACGGACATATCCATGTCCGTTACTAAGATTAACATGGACGCGTGCGATGTGTCAAAATTCCCTTTGACCTGCGACGAAAACAATCAGGCTAGGTAATCCTTGCCTCGGCCCAGGAACTGGATTAGCCTGGATCCGTGGCGAGCCAGTGGCTCACTGCAGCTGGTGAGAGGATGGTGTTCACTTGTGACAGGAGCTAGAAGTGTTACCAGTCTGACTTCTTTTTCGCGACTGAACATTGATGTTGACGCTGCCAGGCTTCTCAAGGATTTTCATAGCCTCGGAGATTCAGGGGCGCTTTCTCTAAACGCTTACGACGCCGGACACGTAGTCCCGCTCAATGTCGACGGCTGGACCGCGCTCCCGCTACGCAGTCAGGGCGGCCGTGCGGAAAGGACGGACCCGGGCGGGCCCGGCCTGGAAGGTTTCCGCGCCACCGATTTCCTTTTACGCTTGCCGGCATTCGCCGAATTCCTGAACGCGTTGCCCTGTGAGCTCAGGAGCGTGCGATTGCTCGCATTGCATCCAGGCAAGCGCGTTCCTACCCACCGCGACGATCATATTGGTTTTCCCTTCGGGCAGTTGCGCCTGCATGTGCCGGTGAAGACTGACCGGCAGGCCACCATAACGATCGACGGCACGACAATGACGTGGGATCCCGGAGCCGTGTGGTTCGGCGACTTCTCCCTGCCGCATTCGATCAGCAACGAGGGAAACTCGGTGCGTGTTCATCTCGTCATGGACTGCCTGCTTTCTCCGGATCTGCTGGATGTATTCCCGCGCGACTTCCGCGCCTCGATCCTGCCGGACGATTTGCTTTTCAATCCGCCACTGGAGCACGGTCCAGCACCAGGTTTCACGACTAGTTTCATGCTGCCCGGCGCGCTCACGAGCGACCTGCTCGCTAATCCCGATTACGGCGGCGACCTAGAGTCGGCTAAGGTTATCGCCTCCGAATGCCGGGCGACGATCTTCCATCTGGGCCTTCCCATGTGCCGACTTGAACGGCTCACCTCGGGCGAATGGCGGATCTGCGGCTGGACAGTCGAACGTACCTTCAGCTTCGTCAGCGATGGCGCTGTGCTAAGAATTCGCCGCGGTAGTCTTACGCGCAAGTGGTTCATGCACCAAAAAGCAGTCATCACCGAACCAGCACACGAGCCGGAAGAGGAGAGGTGATTAGCGTGCGGCACGTCTACTGATATGCGGCTAGCCGAGTATTCCTTCTATCCGAGGCGGTAGCGGTAGCAACAGGTCGCGGAGACTAGCGCCGGTACCGCATGAGCGGCCGGGCCGGGGTGGCTGCCCACGCATGCCACCCCGGCCCGGCCGCCAGACGAAACGCCGCATATGGCTGAGGAGAAGGGCAAGCCTCATGACCTTCGCCGACACGCTTGAAGAGCTGGAGCGCGCGCAGTGGGAGGCATTGAAATCGGTACCGGAGGCGGTCGCCTTCTACAGCGAATTTCTCACAGAAGACTCGCGAATGGCAGTGCCATACGGAATCGGGGACCGCGACCGAGTGATCGGCTCGCTCGAGACACCGCACGTCATCCTCGACTTCGAGCTCAAGAACACACATGTCATCAAGCTCTCCGAGGACAGCGGGCTCATTGTCTACCGCATGATCCAGAACCGCCGGGGCATGGAGCCATTCGAGGCGGCGATCTCGACCGTGTACGTGCGGCGCGAGGGACGCTGGCGTATCGCCTTTCACCAGCAAACACCGATGGCGACGGAGTGAGGAGCGCACGCCATGCGAGACGCCCCGGAACACGATGTCGTCATCCTTGGCTCGGGGTTGGCCGGCGGAGTCATCGCCGCATGCCTTGCCCGGGCCGGCCTGGACGTTCTGGTGGTAGACGCCGGACGGCACCCCAGGTTCGCGGTAGGCGAGTCGACCATCCCATATACCTCACTCATGACGAGCCTCATTAGCGAGCGCTACTCGGTTCCGGAGATCGGATATCTGTCAAGCTTCGCCACCGTACGCGACCACGTCAGCAGCAACTGCGGGATCAAGCGCAACTTCGGGTTCGTATTTCACCGGCCCGGTCAAGCGCACGACCCCGCACAGTCCAATCAGTTCCCGATATTCCCGAGCAGTCGTGCGGAGAGTCACTTCTTCCGGGCGGACGTAGACCACTGGCTGATCAAGGTGGCCCAGCGTTACGGTGCGCAGCTCCGGGAGGACACCCGGGTCAATGACGTACACGTCGATGAGGACGCCGTGACCCTGTCCCTGCCGGACGGAGGCACGCTGACCGGCAAGTTCCTCATCGATGCCAGCGGCTACCGTTCACCTCTCGCGGAACGGTTCGGGCTACGTGAGGTTCCGACGCGGCTGCGGACGCACTCGCGCACGCTCTTCAGCCACATGAACGGCGTGCTGCCGTTCGAGCAGACGATCCGGAACGTGCACGGCAACCCGAGCCCCTGGAGCCAGGGGACACTGCATCACATATTTCCGGGCGGATGGATGTGGGTCATCCCATTCGACAATCATCGGGGCGCGACGAATTCACTGTGCAGCGTGGGCATAAGCCTTGACCCGCGAATTCATCCCAAGCCAGACGTGGATCCGGCCGTCGAGTTCGAACAGTTCCTGGCAGATTTTCCCGACATAAGCCCCCAGTTCGCCAACGCGCGGGCAGTCAGGCCCTGGGTGTCCACCGAGCGCTTGCAGTATTCCTCTTCGTCCACGGTTGGTTACCGCTGGTGCCTCACCGCTCACGCGGCCGGTTTCATCGACGCCCTGTTCTCGCGTGGCATGCAGAACACGATGGCTGTCGTTCACAGCCTCGTATGGCGCGTCATCGACGCGGTGCGGGAGAACGACTTCTCCCCGGCCCGGTTCGAATACGTTCAGGAGCTGGAGCAGGGGTTGCTCGACGCCAACGACAGTCTGGTCGCCAACGCGTACACCTCATTCCAGGACTGGGATCTGTGGAATGCCTGGTTCCGCGTGTGGGAGACTGCCCAGATACTCTCCACCGCGGTGCTCAGCCGGGCCTACTCCGCCTTCACCGTGGGGCGAGACCCCGCCGCGCTCTCCGAACTGGCCAGACTTGAGCCAGGCGGAGCCATCCCGGATTACCCGCCCGTCCGCGAGATGCTGTCGAAGGCCAACCTGCTCGTGGCCGACGTGCAGGAGTGCAAGCGCACGCCCGACGAAGCCTCGGAGGGGATCTTTGAGATGCTGAAAGAAGCGAACTTCATCCCTCCGCTGGTGGGTCTCGCCGAGAGGTCGAACCGCTGGTACACCGTAACACCGGCGAAGGTCGCGCGTACGGCGGTCTGGGCTCACTGGCAGGCGCCCCCTGAGATCAGGCAGTTCTTCGGCGACGGCATCGGGTGGCGCTTCGCCAAAGAGTACGGTCGCTCGCTGCGCGTGCGGCGGCGCGCGGAGTCCTCGTGACCCGATGGGGACCTGGCGCCTCCCTGACGCCCGAGGAACTATCGGCCGCCACCGCGGAACTAGGCGCGATCCCCGTCGCCTATGACTTCGCGCTCAGCCAGCACCGGCTTCCTGGTTCCCTGTTCGAAAGCATGACAACGGCCTGGCGAGCATTCCGTAGTGGTGTGGCGGCGTTTGTCGCCAGTTGCGAGGATGACTTGGGCCGGATGGCCGAGTCACTGCGGCTGCCCGGGCGGCTGATCCCCGTATGGGAGTCGCTGCCACCACACGAATGGGCGCTGATAGCCAGACCGGATATGATCATCAGCGGCGGGCGTCCGCTGATCGTGGATGTCAACGCACATTCCCTCGCTGGCCATTTCCCGCTCAACGACTTGACGCTGCGGGCGCACCGCGGTCCCGCGCTGCGTTCGCTGTTCGCCGGCCCGGGGACGCCTCGTTTCGTCATGGGTCATTACGCGGACATCCTGCGCAGATTTCTCACTGATGATCGCGATCTGGTCGCTCTGTCGTATTTCGCTGATGAAGACGTCGGCGAGAACAACCCCAACACCTGGCACTACCGTGCTGAGATCCATGAACTGCGGCGGCTGGGCCTGGACGCGCGAACAGTCCGGGTTGAAGAGCTGGACATCAGCGCACACGGGGTCTATGCGGACGGACGCAAGATCGGCCTTATCCAGCGTTTCTTCAACGCACACCTCAATGAGAAGCAGATGCCGGAACTCGCCAGGCTGGCCTCGGCCGCGCGCGAGGGCGCGGTCAATGTCCTCACCGGGCTGCGTGGCGAGATCCTCAATACGAAGGCGACCATCGCGGTCCTTTCCAGTGATGAGTTCACTGACGGTCTCCCCCCGTCACTGGCGGCTCGACTGGGACAGGCACTTCCCTGGAGCAGACTGATGCGAGAATGCCATACCCGCTGGCGCGATAAGCGCATCGACCTCCCCGGATGGACCGAGCGCAACCGTACGCGCCTCGTTCTGAAGCCAGCGTTCGGCAGCCTGGGAAGGTCGGTAACGATCGGGCGTGAGAAATCGGAGCGCGAATGGTCGGTGATCCTCAATGGAGCCCTCTCAGACGAGGAACCGTGGATCGTACAGGAACTTATAGTCCCGGATCATCATGAGGTGCGGTTCTTTGACAAAGCAGGCGAACTGCGGACCGAAACCGGCCCTGCTGTTCATGGCGCTTACATCCTTGATGGCGAGCTCGCCGGTGGGATATGTCGTCACGGACGGCAAGGTGACCAAGGCTTGATGATCAACGGCCTGACGGGCGCCATCCCGGCACCGGTATATTGGCTTTGAACGGCATGAGTACCCCTGATTCCGAGTTGACGGCCACATCGGCAGACGTGCCGGATGGCCGGGTCGGCATGCTGGACGCTCTGAGACATCGTGATTTCGCATTGCTGTGGAGCGGGCAGGCGCTGAGTTCTGTCGGCAACCAGATGTTCCCGATCATCTTGTCGATTGCCGTGCTCGAGCGGCATTCCGGCGCGACAGGCCTCGGCCTCGTGCTTGCCATCCAAGGGCTCGCGTTCGCGGGCGGGACCATCGTCGCGGCATCCGCGGGCGACCGCTGGCGGCGGACTCGTCAGATGATCTCAGCGGACGCTGTGCGCGCCGTCGGCGTGGCAGCCCTGGCGGTCGCTCCGGAGCGCGTGCCCGGCGCCGCGTTCCTCAGCCTCGTCGTTATCGTCGGCGTCGCCGAGGGCCTGTTTTTGCCCGCCTACGGCGCCGTGGCGCCCAGGGTCCTACCCGAGCTCGCGCTCCAGGGGGGGAACGCGCTCAACGCGCTGTCGACGTACGCCGCAATGGTCGCCGGCCCCGCGATCGCCGGCGCATTGGTCGCGACCGTGGGAACTGGCGCCGCGTTCTGGGTTGATGTGCTCACGTTCGCCTTCAGCCTGGGAACTCTGCTTCTGATCAAGGAGACCCGTGGCCCAGCGGCGGCCGCCCACAAAGTAACCGACAAAAGGCAACGCGGGCTGCGGGATCTGGCCGAGGGATTGCGCGCCATCCGGGACCGTCCCTGGATCGGCGTGTCCATCTGCTCCGCCACTATCTTGATGACCTTCGCAGTGGCGCCAGCCT
>Ga0210395_10001158_pt1 | contig 20498 bp, 15 predicted proteins | sample IncBWH4OmetaG_FD_150861 | JGI IMG/M metagenome (GOLD analysis project Ga0210395, IMG submission 150861) | Forest soil microbial communities from Barre Woods Harvard Forest LTER site, Petersham, Massachusetts, United States - Inc-BW-H-4-O ...
GTTCCCTCGAATATTGGCTGGCCGGGCAGGATTCGAACCTGCGCATGGCGTGATTAACAGTCACGTGCCTTTCCAGCTTGGCTACCGGCCAAGAAAACATCCGCAAAAACCAAAAGGCCCCGACTTTTGTCGGAGCCTTCGAGAATTCGAGTCTGAACTTAGTGGTGCTATGGACAGACCAATCCCGAAGGCCGAGCGCGATTGACGCGCCGTCTCATCATGGATTTGGTCTTTATTGTCATTTTCGCAATTGAGTATAGCATGTTTTCCGGGGTGTGATGAAGGCTAACCATACCCTTGGCGGAGAGGGTTTTCTGCATAGGCCTGCCGCGACGGGCTCCAAGCCGGGGAAACCAAGCACCCGATGAAAGACCAGACTCTCGAAGACGACTGCGGGAGACCTCGGGCTGGCACTCTGGCAGCGAATGAACATACTTTCCACCTTTCCTCGTGAGATCTCGGGGGAAGAGTGCCCGGCGAGCACCCTCGCTAATCCAATGAGATCCTTGGGAAAGATTGGTCGGGGAGAGAGGATTTGAACCTGTCCACCTACGGCCTTTCAAGAACTTAGCAGAAAAGCGTGGATACGGGAAATAGCGGTTGGGAACGAGCGGGAACGGTTAGTGTTCCCCCTCTGTTCCCTCAATTAGGGCGTCGGCAGTTCGAAATTCAAAGGCGGACGGATTGGCAACCGACGCTTACTCAGAATGCGTAAAGTATCAACTCATATACCCAAAATGCGTATGCAAGCTTTGGTTACGACTAGCAATCATGCTCTGGGAGTGACGCAAAATGAGTAAACATTCAGTGGCAAAGTCTAAAGTCGCAGTTCTAGATGCTCTGTTTCCCTCGGTGCGGCAACATATCCTCGTGACGATTCTCACCGAGCCGGCCAGATGGTGGTATCTTTCGGAATTGGCGCATCATCTCGGGACTACTCCCTCCAGTCTGCAAAGAGAAGTCCCGTTGCTCGTGGATGCTGACATTCTTGAGGAACGTCGAAACGGAGGGCGAACGTACTTCCGCGCTCAGCAAGCCTCGCCTGTGTACCGCAATCTGCTCGGCATTTTCGCGAATACTCACCGAACCCGAAAGAAAGCCCAGTCACCAGTGCGGAAGAGACTTCGAGGCCTGCCGCTCGCCGCTCGGAGACTGCGTAAGGCCACACCCCGCCTTCGGTCAGTAAGCTGCTGCGCACTCTCGAAGCCAGCGGCGGCAATGAAAGTGATGGTCTACGCCCGGCCAAAGATCAAAGCTGTTATCGTCGAAGCGTCGCGCAAAGCGGGGCTATCCCTTTCGTCTTTCATAATTCGCGCTTCACTCAAACAGACAGCCGCCATGTCGGATTGTCAGGTCACTGACCTGGTACCACCGGCCGAGTTGGAACAGTATGTCTAAAACAGCGCGGCGGCCAGCAGCGACGCCGCAAATCTTATGCCCTCGATACAAGAATCACACAAGATCCGTGCTTTGAGGGGCTTTGAGGTTCGGGTGGAACGCTGGCGGGTCATTATTCTCAGTCCTACAGAAATCCGCTTGGGAGGAGTGTGGCGCTCTGTGTGCAGTTCGCGGGACGCATCTCCCAGAAGCCCGTTTGCACGAAGGCGCTAGCGCGGCGGACGTTTTGTGCTCGAAGGAAACAATCTGGAGGTTCCAACTTTCAAGACCGGCGAGGCTTGGGGAAGAATCGGTCTTGCGCTACGATGAAGCCGACCTGAGGCGATGGATTCATGTTTGATCGATGAGCATCAATAACTGCCTTCTTGACAAAAGACGCTTCTGGCAAGGCTTTTCAAGCGAAAATCAATTGAAATCTCATAGGGGATTTCGCACGCCGCCACCGCTAGCGGCTTCCTGCAAACGGCTGTATCGAATGCGCCCTAGTTCGGAGCTCGGAGGCTATCTGCATGAGTGCGGGGCGCATCCGATAACGTTTCTGGATGAAGGCGTCCGGGATTGCGACGACTGCCGGCAAGATGAGATTGAAAGTTCATCCCGGACCAGAAATCGGCTTCGGGGCCGTACCCCAATGGTCTCGAAGCCCGTCTCTGTCGAATCAACCGACGTTCTCGCTTTTGGCGGAATGAAGCACGACAGAAGTTCTGCATCGGAGCTTGACAGGGGAATCTTCATCATTTGGTCCCAACGTAGGCAAGGCCGTCTTAATCTTGGCTGGGCACCCATCCGACGATGACCGGGCAGCGCGTCGGTATCGAAGCTAACGCTGGTCGGGAGAACCTCGATTCTCCCAAGGTCTTACTAGCTAGCTCGGTCTCCAATTGGGCAAGGTCATGCCGATTCGTGCGTTACCAACTCCGTTTGGAGTATTCCGATCCAAGATGTCCCTGAGGGATCCGGTGTTCGCGATTACGTTACAACCTAGCGGCGAAAAGGTTTCGGGGTTAAACACCGATTTGGAGAGCAAGGGGTTGGTCAGTGCCTGAGAAAAAGCATCGACTGCAACCATCCTGAGGATCAGCGGGAGCAAGGGGGAATTCCTGACCGGATCTTCGGCAAACAAGCCAACGTAGAACTCGACGTTCTCAAGCTTGTTGTTGTACGCCGTTCTGAGGAGCTCGACGACGCGCAGGTCTGTGGATATGTCCTCGAATGTTTGAGGGCGCGGCAAGTGAACATACTCCCGATAGTCGCTATAAGACGCCAGGGCACAGATTCGCCCCTGCATGATCGCTTTCATCTCTACTGGTAACAGGGCATCGGCGGTATTGAATGCGCCGAGGCACCCGGCCGGCTGAGCACTGATGTCGGAGAAGGCTGTTAGCAGTCCCGCATCCAGCAGTAATTGGTTGTTCATAAGGGTCTGACCGACCGGGAGGACAGTGCCGCTCCATGTGATCGTGTCCGGAATCAGGGAATGCCATCGGTATAACAGGCTGAACTCCGTTGTGACCCAGTTGGGCTTGTTCCAGGGCGCGTCCCACGCCACCGCAGGATCCGCGCGGAAATGAAAGGGGGGCGTGTAGGGCGAGATGTGATTGATGTATTCCTCGACTACGATTTTGATGAACAGAACGATGGTCGTATTGCGGGCAGTCTGAAAGACTCGTTCGTCATCCCAATTCGGATTCGCCGCCTCCATCTCGCCCGCGAGGCGATTGTGTTCTCTCAAGAAGAGAGTGTTCATCATCGCGGCCTGGGGCGCGGCGTTGGCACGGTCGCCGCCAAACGCGAAGAGCCGTGCCCGTAGCGGGTCAGGCACATTGTCGATCCCAAGAGGCGGGTCCAAGTCTTTGAATTCCACTTTAAGGGCGCCATTCTGAAAAAGGAAGGGCGCGTATTCTTCGCCTTTTATGAGTTGGGACTTGAGCCGCCCCCGCTCTCCGGGGTTGGGACTTTTCAGCCGGAGGGCATCCGTCTGAATGCGAAGGCGGCCGTAAAGCGGGCACAGGTCAATCTGATGATTCGATGTATTTTGCTTGCGAATGTCGTCGGTATCGCCAGCGCTCGTATTGGGCATGCACGTGCGAATGATGCCATCGGTCAGATACTGGGCGAAACTTGGGAACAGGCACGTAGATTTGCTGCTCAGGCGCTGCGTTCCCGTCGGCCGTTTGAAAAGCGCAACAACGTCTTCGACCTTCGGCAGACCGGACAATTGCTTGGCGGGCAAGTGACGCGCGCTCCAGTGCTGATCGGACAGCGCCGTCCAGGAAGTGTAGTCACTCACCGTGCTCCAGGGATGCGGCCTGTGCCGGCAGACGTTGACCGTGCCGTTGATCGCTATGGCGTTGAGTTTCTTCCGCAGCCAAGGCCATACCTCGCCAGCAGCCACGGCCAGCCTGAGGAGAAAGCCTGGAATGTTGTCCAGCGTCATCACTTGCCTCCTTCATCCGATTTCGGCGGCTGATCGCGAGTGCGAACCCCCTGGGGCGATATGCGCGTTGGCTCGAATCCGGCGACCGACGGGCCCAGAATCTTCCAGAGGAAACGAGCCAGCAAAAGGAGGAGCAGCAAAACCCACAGACCCAGATCGGAAAAGTTACGCTCACTTCGGCGAGATAATTTCCTTCTTGTCCCTTGGCTTAAGATTTCCTTCCCGATGAGTGAATCTAACCTTTAGCTTGAATTTCGTTTTCCTATTGAGACTCTGTCGTATGCTGGGCGCGCAAGCAGAACAACAAACAACGCGTGGACTGCGCATGCTCCAACTTTGAGATAACCTAAATAGACGGCTGCGAGCAGATTGTAGGTGAATAAGGCTGTAACAGTCGACGGCGAGATGCCGCTTCTGCCCGGCCAACACGCCATTCCTAGAGAAAGTAGCCCCACCCCAGCAAGTCGGGCGACTGCGACGCCGCTGTCAGGCAGAGCATAACCCAAAACCACCCGCACGACAAAACCGGGAACAACCATCAAGGCAACACCTGTTCCCGCCTCAACCGCCGCTGACAGCACGACTATTGTCCTCGTCTTGATGAACATTCTCAATATGTCTTAAGGAATTCGATTACCTGTTGCCGCTCTGCCTCGGTAATTTGAGTGCCATATTCGTGGCCACCATTCGAATTTCCGCGTGCGCTTGTGTCGAAGAGGAACTGCTCGGGCCTACAATTCATGTCACTGACAAAGCCCACGTTTACGGGGTCAAACTCCGAACAACCGGCGTAGAAAGTTTTCTGCCTCTGGCCTGGAGGCAGAAGCAATTCATGGAGGTTTAGGATCGAATTATTATGGAGATACGGAGAAGTAGCCCAAACCCCATGAAGAGAGCGCGCACCATATTTTTTAGTAACTCGCCATACGGGATCCCCGGGAGCAGGCTGACGTCCATCGATTATCTTCGCTTCGGAACCCGTGACTGAATTGTCCTTGTAGCACTGTGCTTTAAGCCTTTCCATCAATGCCTGGATAGCAACGTCAAAACCAGCGCCACCTAGCGGAACAGCGAAGTTGTTTGCCCGTTCCGGGTCAGTGCCTACGACCGTTGGGGAGAGGAGTACCTCTTTCCCATCTGCAGGCGCGTGGCAACTCGCGCAGTATTTGTCAAAAAGTGCGGCCCCCTGCTTTGCCTTAGTTTGGTCGATGTTCCCAAGAAGTTGCTCCGGCCATTTAGGAGGATCGAGTTTTGCCGCTAAGACTTCAAGCTGATGCAAATTCCGAGGATTTATTGTCGAGACCAAGGTAGCCGGATCGTAAATTGCGCCTAAGCCAAGCGCCTGTCCCATATTTCGCTCAATCACCGATGTGGTATCCGAGTCCCAATGTACGTATTCCAAGTGGCGGAATTCCCACAACGGCGGGTAGCTGACAGGAGCCGTTACGGGCACGGGAGAACTCGGCCATAGGAGATCGCGCGCATTGCCGAATGCGTCAAGCCGACCATATCCCGCCTCAGTTGACTGTATGCTGCTTAGTGTGGTGAGTGTTTTTAGGAAGTTCAGCCGTGCGAGAAATAGTCGGTATTCACTTCGGATCTCGGTGCCAAAGAGGGTTAACTTCGGTGCGTTCGCTACGGGGGATTTGGCCACATCCGCTAATGCGCTTGTTGAACTGGCCGGTTGCTTTCGGAAATCTTCGAAGCGGTGAGATGCCGTAAGCCCATATTGACTCTGGAGCTGTTCCGCTTGCCGTTGCACGTCCGTGGTGCCAACGACCGGGTTAGCGCTAATGTTCTCAGTGCTAGAGCCGCCGAGCACTAGATTGACACCAAGACTGATAGGAGCAGAGTCGAACGTCTTCTGATCATCCTGAAGTTGCTGTTCAATAGTTTTGACAACATTCTTATCAAATGCGTCGGTAGAGCGGACGAATGAGTATCCGTCAGTCTTGGCCGTGATCTCGGATGCGACGTTCGATTTCGTCTCTGCAACGTCAACCGGTGCATTGAAGAGCAAGGCTTCGACATTGGGCTGTTCGCGGCTCAGTTGCCAAAAGAATGTTATGAATGCTTCCGGCTCCCTCAGGGCCTGCGCAGATGAGAAGAGATCCGTGAAGTAAGCATGAAGATCAAACTTGGCCGGGGCGCCGTCCAAGATGAAGCGATTGCCTTTGTACTGGAATTCCGCAGTGTGACATGCGGCGCAGTTTACTCCCACCATCTTAAATCCACGAAACAGTCCGAGATCACGCGTCGTGTCAGCAGTCAGGCCGATCGGTAGGCCATCTAGGTTCGCAGGGTCGTCAATCAAGCCAAAACGATCCATATGTTCCAGGAAAGGTCGATGAGTAGTTATGCTTTTCAGTGCCTTCATCCAGGAAAGCGGAAATGTCTCACTCCCCTCGGCTAGATGGTAGAATTGCGATCGCTCCACATTAGTCAGATTGGAGGGCGGGACCGGCGGTGGTTCATTCAATTGATGGGCGAACGAACAAAATACAAAGGAGCTAGCCACTGAGAGCAGAATGCCTCGGCCAGAGAGTGACTTTTGCATACGGCAACTCCATCGACGCGCGTAGCGTTATTCAAATGCGCAATGATTGCATAAGAGTGGTCCACGCCGCAAGACTAAGCATTCACAGAAACATCATTGCTGTGACAAGCGGCTTGCCAGGGACTCCTTCTCCCGGCAAGCTCCCAACTCACTATGACTTTAGCACCTAAATTAAGACGAATAACCAAGACAACGATTGCAGCTGTAATCCTAATTTGTATATTGCTGGTCGTTGCTATGTTTTTCCAGTCAACAGCCCCTTTAACTGCCGATGAAGTGCGCCGTCGCGACGACGAAATAAACGAAGCTGCAGCTATCACCGTACCGCACGCTTTTGTGAGGGGCAAACTGCGCAAGGACTATCCACAACTCACCCAGCGTGTGGAGCAAGATCGCGAGCTCAGCGCAGCGGACAGCGCAAAGTACAGAATCGCATTTCAAGAGGTGATCTTTATAGAACAGCCAATTTTACGAAGGTTTGATCGCAACCTCACTGTGTTGACGAATGTAGAGATGTTCAGCATCAATAATGTAGGCGATACGGGAATTGCAGGTTCCCACGATCACCACGATTCATCTGTTCGTTCAAACCTGCGAGATCTCCAAACAGAGGTGTCGGAGGCCGGGAACCAATCCTTGTCCTCATGGCGAAGAATCAGAGCAGCGATTTTCGCGTATAAAGATCTTTCGGACACTTTGGTGCATCTCGGGACGATACCCCATACAAAATCTGTTTTATATTCTGCCGCAAATGGTCCCCTTGGTCCTTATGAGCAGCAAGGTGAGGCCATACTGCGAGATTTTAAGACGGCCCAGTTTGCACCCGTTAACAGTCAGGAGTATTGGGATGCTGTTTGGCGAGGACTCGATAAGTTTGACCTTCTTGCCCTAGACGTACAGGGCAAGCTGAATGAATCACTATCACCTCTTGAGCGACATGTCGCGGGGCGCTGGGGGAGCGCCCAGTCGCTCGGGCCTTGGTTGACCCCTCGGTCACGAGCGCGACGATACCGGCCATCCTCCGGGAGTTCGCACTGAAGGGTTATGGATTGTTGGGTGTCGTGGAATTCAGAGTTTTGCGTGAAGGAAGGTCGAAAGAGTTTAAGCACTTCGTGGCCGAATGGCTACTAGAGGCGGTTTGTCAACGGAGAACCTGACTATGAATATAGTAAGCCGGACATTCAAGGCTAGACTTCTGAATGTTATTTGCGCGTTAATTGGAACAATGATGCTGTACAGGAGCGTAACGGACTCATCCTATCCTGGTTACATACAACGGGAGTTCCTGGCACCAGTCTTTCTTGGCGGTGCGATTGGCATTTTCTTGATGTACAGACGCTACCGGCTCGGATTTTGGATCTTCACCACACTCAACTTCCTGGTCGGATATTGGTTTATCTTCGTGCTCGAAGATGTGTGGTACCACCACGTGCTACCACATATCGTCTTCTCCGCTGTGTTTTTGCCCTTCTATCTCGATATGCGACGAACTCGTGTTGGTAATAGAATCCGCGAATTCCTTCTCCGGATTGGGAGGAAGTTGTGGTCTCTGCTTAGCGCAAACGCTGGAAGTGCTCATCCCATAGAACCCAACTCCGACGTGGCAAATCATGCAGACGGGAGAGCTTAGGAGCATCGAATGACTCGATTAGCACTTGTCATTACCTTAATTTTGCTAGGAACGGCACTAACCCTGGAATTCAAGCGGCTTACGATGAAGCCTTGGCCACCTGAGTATTTTGCATCGCCGGATATGCATTTCAAGTACGGATCCATTGGCGCAGAGGTCAACGGTTATCCGTATTTAATCTGGCGTGAATTGCCAACCATCTTTGCTGATCGCATTCCGAAAGGTTTTGCTGAATTTGGCTTCATCACCGAGCCAGGTCACGATCTACCGATCGGAATCAGCGTCCGTCGCTATGGCGTGAAGCGGGTTGGCTTCAACTGCGCGACTTGCCATACATCTGCGGTTGGATCTGGTAACTCTGCACAGATTTTGCTCGGGGCTCCTGCTCAACAACTCGATTTGCAGGCGTATATGCGGTTTCTGGTTGATGCCAGTTCCGATCCAAGGTTGACTCATACCGCGGTGTTTGAATCTGCCAAGCGTAATGAGCACCCAATTGGCTTTTTTGATCGACTCGTCATACGGTATGTTGTCTTTCCGAAGCTAGTCGCTCAAATCGAGCGAACCAAGACTTCAATGGCGTGGATGGGCAACAGACCGCCACACGGTCCAGGGCGAACTGATGCGGGCAACTTTTGGCGCGAGCGTTGGGGCCTCAACCCACAAGCGGATAATGTGATTGGAACTGTTGATTTCCCTTCTGTTTGGAACCAGCGAAGCCGTATCCACGGTTCGTTCCACTGGGACGGAAATAACTCGTCTCTTGATGAACGTAATATCTCTGCAGCGCTTGCCGGCGGAGCGGCCGAATGGTTATTGGACCGCAATAGCATCGGTCGCGTTTCGAACTGGTTGCTTGATCTCCGTTCCCCAACTTTTCCAGGTCCTATCGATTCACAGTTGGTCAGTAAAGGAAAGGTAATATTCAACAGGGTAGGGTGTGCATCGTGCCACGATGTTTCCGGGGGTAGAATTGGCAAAGTAACATGTATTGAAGAACTGAAGACTGATCCAGCGAGACACGATCTGTTCACGGAAGAAATAGTTGAGAAATTCGAACAGGTGGGTTCGGGTTATTCGTGGCATTTTCATCACTACCGAACCACCGAAGGTTACGTCAACATGCCACTTGATGGCATTTGGGCTCGTGGCCCCTACCTGCACAACGGCTCAGTTCCGTCTCTACTGGCGCTTTTGTCCCGTCCCGGGGAGCGCCCGAAGAGATTCCTGCGCGGTTGTACAAACATTGACGCGACGGCCGTCGGGTTCCAGTGCGACAACGGATTTGAGTTCGACACCGCGCTCAAAGGGAATGGCAACTCGGGGCATGACTATGGCACAGCCTTGCCCGCCTCAGAGAAGGCAGCGCTCTTGGAGTATTTGAAATCCCTCTAGCCCTACATTCTTCGGGCTGAACCTGGCTTGCACTCTGTCTTCACCCGCGAGCGAATCGTCAGATTCGCACCGACGCGGGCCAGAAATCGGCTTCTGGGAAGTCTGCGGCTGGTTGCAAGAGATTCTGCAGGACCACACCCAGCGAAGCTGCCAAATTCCAACGCGAAACGGGGGTATAATGCTCCCCGTTTTCGAAGTAAGAAAAGGAGATCTCGGCTAAGGTTCGTTGCAATCCCTTGACCGAGGTGAATGATGAACAATACAGAACTCGATGCCGCGATCACGGAAGCATCAAAACACGATAACGACTATCTTTTTTACCTGCTTGGCAACAATGTCGCGCCAGGCTTTCAGCCGCAGTCGGGAAAGCAGGCGCAAAAGGCGGGCAAGGATTTCTTCGAGCAGTTTCAGGACGAACTACGCAAGTCAGTATGCAGGAAAGACGGCCCGTACGAGCAGCTCATAAAGGGCCTCGCTCAAAAGAAAGACCTGCCAAAACTCGTTGCGCTCGCGATTCTTTCCGGAGCGCCGACGCTCGGAGGAGTCGCGGTGACCACGGTGATCGCAGCGTATGTTGGGCTCATCATCGTCAACAGTGGATTGGGGGCGTATTGCGCGGGAGGCAACGAGGGTGGCCGGACCTGAACACGTTCGGACCGACATCACCGCCGAGTACAAACCGGTCTGGGATCGGGGACTCCTGGGTGCCGGCATCACGATCGCCGTGCCGGACACGGGCGCCGGAGAGGCTGCGCGCCATTTCGCGGCTGAGCAGGCAAAACTCGGACATGCCGACATTCCATTCGGCCAGCTGGAAACGATCGATGTTCCCGGCGCCTCTGCCGATTCCGGGGACGGCGGCGAGCACGCGTACCAAGTCCTTCGCCGCATTTTGTTCGTCGCGCCGGCCGCACGCGTTCTGGATCTGCCTATATTTCGAGGCATGCCCTCGCGCGACATAATCATGCGCGCTATGGACATCGCGTACGAGCACGACGCGGACGTCCTAAACATGAGTCTCGGCGAGAAAGTGCCGCTGGCGAGTGTCGGAAAACACTACGACGCTTGTCCGCTCGGCCGTCACGCCGAGGCGCAGGTGACGAAACGCGATGTCCTCGTCGTTGCCGCAGCTGGCAATTTTCGAGCCGAGAATGCGATTGCATGTCCAGGATTGGCGCCTGGTGTGATCTCTGTCGGTGCGCATCTTTCGCCGGAAGAGTCTCGGCGGTATCGCAAGTACCCCCATAAGGCGCAGGAAGATTTCCTGGAAGGATGGTCGGGGACGTCGTTCGCCGCGGCGCTTCAGAGCGCGACCCTTGCACTCTTTCGATCTGCGTTTCCAGGAATCAGGGCGGTTACGTGGAACGACATCGTTTTTGCGTCGACCGACGGCGCTCTCGTGCGAGCCACGCCGACGCCTCTCGATTTCTTCAACTATCTGCGCGACATTTGCGGCGGCGATTGGGTCAATTCGGTTCAATGGCGTGAGCTGCGCACAATCGGAATCACCAGGCGTCGTCAACTCCTGGCCCTTTCAAAGCTCGCGGGAAAGGAGATTGCTGACCTTCCCACGCTTCTCGAGTTACAGCGAGAACGGTCTGATCAGTTCGCAGCGGCCGTTCGCGACTTCGTCGAGGGCCGCGAACAATTCGATGACCCTTCGAAAGAGATCGAAGCAATCGAGCATTTTCGGAGAGCGGCTCGCGGATTCGCGGCGCTATCGCTCAACGTGATGGCGGCCTCAGCGCTACTCAGGGCCGGCGCCGGACTCGTGCAGCGGGTTCGAACCGTGTCTGGCGCATTGAACACGACATTCGCAATCGAAGGGGGGCAGGCGCTGACCGAAGCTCTGAACCTGCTGGAGATGACCACTCATCCGGAAAAGGCAGCGCTCGAAGGTGCGATTTTTGCCTGGCGCGCTCGGTCCTTGACATACTGCGCCGAGCTCGATCGGACCGGCAACGATAGAGCATTCGTCGATGCCGAGCGCGCGATCAAAATCCTGCGTGGGTTACCCCCTTCACCGGCCATCGCGAGGGACCTGGCCCACGCCGAGCTCCATCTGGCGCGGGCACATTTGTTCAAGGCGCATGCGAGTTGGCTTGGGCGGAGGCACTCATTTGCGGCGGCGAAGGAGCACGCCCAAGAAGCCCTTCGACTTGGCGGCGCGACCGACCCTTATACAAAGTCTGAGGGTGAGTGGGTCGTTGCGCACGCGAAATGAGCGAATACATTGAAATCAAGCTTCGCCGGAACTAATCTTAATCACTTTCCAGTGAAGAAATGAGCATACGGAAGCCATCCTCTTCACGCCTGTGCTTGCGAAGCACGCCAGCCACTTCAACCTAACCGACGCGATCGAGCGAATCGAGCGTGACTGCGGGAAACGTTGGTTGTGCGAGGGACTCACTTATCTTCCGAATCGGGAAGTTTAATCTCAAGTTGAGAAGGTTCCAAACGCAGCCGTGCAGTACCCCGCAAGGAAGAACGGCTGCGCGTTAGCTCAACGGTCAATGTGAAGTGTCGAGATTCACGTCCTATGGGAATCGCGAAACTGGTGCTTTCCTTAGCGGCTCCGATCTTGTACAACTCTGTCTCAAACGTGAGAAGCTTTTCCGGCCGATGATCCACGTTTCGCATGTCAGATCGTCGGTACGGCGGTGTCGAAGGAATCGCGGCAGGCTCTACAATTATTAGCGCTGGCGTCTCTTCCTGATTGGCCGAGATCATGGGTTTGTGTGCATCGCTTTCGCGAGGCGATAGCGAACGCGGAAGTGACGTCCGTTTCAACATTACTCCGTTGTCGAATCCACCCCTGCGCGCGAGTTTCTTTGTACGCTCGACCTCAAGCTGTTCCGGTGGTATCTGGAGAGCCTTGCAAATGCCGTAGATGACCTCTTGCAGGTCGGCCAGCTCTCGGATCAGTTCGTCACCCGATTTCGCATCGAAAGACTCGAAGGCTTCTTCAATGAGTTTCTGCCGCAACGCCGCAACAAGAGCGTCTCCCTTAAGCTGAACTACCTCGACGTCTTCTCCGCCTCCCTCGATCACGGCAGGTACCTTGTCGCGGACCAATTTGTTGTATTCAATTATGTCCTCGTCCGCGCCAAACAAATCGATGCACTCTACTTGTGCGCCTTGGCGCTGAAGCATGTAGTACGCATGTGACAGGATACCTCCGGCTAATTCAACCACAATATTGTGAGTAGCCGCGAAGTCGGCCAACTCTTCCGCGAACTCCTGACTTCGGATAAGCTCGGGGTCTTTAGGTTCAATCACCACCCGCTCTATTTTGGTTCCTGACGTAACTTGTGACTTCAACTCACCCCAGTCGTTTGTGGTTTCAATTCTAAAATCCGAGGCCAGCGTCAGCTTGCGCCGTGGGGCTGCTTTGGGAACATCAAGCTTGGACCTGCTGTGAAACCAAGGCAAGACGGCATGACGAGTTGCCCTGGGATCGTTGTCCACGAACCACATTAGGACAACCGCAAACTGCTCGTGCTCGGCTACTCGACGTGTTGTGGCCGCAATTTCAGTTATCCAATTGCGGCGGCTGATGCTTCTCGTCCAATCATGGGGAACTGCGGTACGACACGGAACCCATCTACCCTCGCCGTCCGGTGCAACGAAGGTACCCTTATAGCGAAGCCTTTCCCTCAAAGGCAAATCAGTCGGGGCAGTAGGCGCATTCTGCTGAGTGTCAACCTCGAATGTGTCGTGGCTGTACCAGTAGAGTCCCTCCGGCAAACCCCACAACGACTCGACTCGGACCATTCTCTTGCCGGGCTCAGCTCTGGCCCATGCTGCGGAGACTGAAGGGATAAAGTGGTGGGCTATCAGGCATAGCGCCGCCGTTTGGAGACCATTCGCTTCTATTGCTGGCTTAAACTTAGCGGTAAGCCAGTTCTTCGCTGCTTCAAACATCCGAAGCTCATCGCTGCGCGGCAACATCTCACGTTTTGACGTCGGTATATCCACACCATCGGTACGGATGATGAGGGGCCGTTTTGTAAGTTCGGCGAGATCGTGGGCCAAAAGCGACGAAATCTCACCGCTGAGTAACTCAGCAATAGTGGTTTCATCGGTGAGCACGAAGAACTCAGGCATTTGATATCCAAGTTCTCTGTAAATCTTCGCGTTCCGCAACTTGCCATATCGTTCAAAGTCCGCGTTTGTCGCCGCTCTAAAAAGGCGCAGCGATTCCAGAGCGATTGTTGGGATGTCCGCAGGACGCAAAGAAGTGGGATCTATACCACCAGTTGACTCCGCAGCATCAGCTTGTACGATTCGAACTGCTGCGCCGTCCCAAACCCATTCGAAGTGCAAGCGCGAAGATAGCCGCGTGGCCCAGCGGGCTACTTGCTTCAAGCGAAGTGTTATTTCGAGCTCCGAGGTGCAGCTCAGATCCAAATCAGAAACGTCGGTTCCTTCTCTCCAAAGCCGAACGGCTACGGGAGCGGTATCGCCGGGTTGATCTCCTTCCGGCTCGACTTCAGCGACCCAATCGCGTTTCTCGTAGCTGAGCCTTCTCTCGTTCGACAGGTGCCCCTTCCGTATCGGCGGAATGTATTCCTGAACAATCCAGTGCACTTTACCGATGTTTTGGTCCGCCAAGCGGACTGCCAAGCGCTTTATCGTGTCAAAAACCTCATCAGCGGGTGACATTGCTGAAACTAAGCGTCCGCGATCTCCCATAGTTTCCGCGACCCCGCTGGAACGGACGATAAACCGTGCGCTCTGCATGCTCTGCTGCGTGAGGCACTGACTAATGGCCGATTCGAATCCCCTTTGATTAATCGGTTCCGAACAGTTTCCGTCAACCACAAAGAATTTCGGTACCCACTCTGGAGGCAACGACGCCAGGCCGAATGCTTTCCAGCCAACAAGGTCGGCCGTGATCTTTTGCGCGGGAATCGATACGGGTCCGTACTCGGTAGCGACTAGGACCTCTCGGATCGGCCTTAAGTGCTCGGGAGGGGTTTCTTTCGGACTCGCTTTCTCGGCGTCCGGAGTGCCGTTTTTACTGGGCTTGGTCTCGTCGTTTGCCATGGAATGGACAGGATACTCCTAAGAACCTCTAACAAAACCTCTTCGCTTCGGCAGAGTACAACGCTCCCACCCCTTGGTCCCGAAGCAGATTCTAGCCCACTGAACTCTATTGAATTCGGTATACCGCAAGTGATTGAGATTGGGTGAGTTGCAGTCAGGCCGTAACAGGCGGCTGACTTGCGGTGGAACTTTGGCGCTTCGACCGCCGCAAAGACCGTCTACTAGTCCGGCAAAACCCGCGCCGGGACCCGGGGGTAGAGATTCCGAGTGTGAATCCGCACGCCAGGGGAGATCAAGAGCATTCTGTGATCGGACGTCGGCCTTCTCTCGAAGATTTCAGACGCAAGGAGAAGGACACGGAAAATCAGGTACTGGCATTGATCGCTGTTGCACTGAACATCCTGTCAGAGGGAGTTCAGGAACGCCTGAATCTGGCGCTGCTCGACTGGCGTCAGGTGGTCGTAGTGCTGGCGGACCGTGGTGGCTTCTCCGGCGTGGCGCTGGATGGCCGCTTCGGCGCCGGGGGAGTCGCCGTCGTGCATTAATCCTGAGCGGAAACGGAGGCCCCAGAGCGGGGGCGTGCGGAATTTGTTTGCGGTGGACTGGTCCAGGTATTCGGGTTTGGCGGCTTGCGGGATGCCGTCTCCTGTGCCCACATCGTGCAGAAGGAAGTCGCTGTAGGGATGAATGACCATGTTGCCAATGAACTTGGGGACCTTGTACGTGCCGCCGTTGATGCGCGTTCCTGGCGGCAAGGTCTTGTAGGTCGGAACGTGACAAACCGCGCACCCGATTTGGGTGAAGAGCTTCTCTCCTGCCTGGGCGTCTGGGGTTGCGGCAAGGGTGGCATCGCGGGCTGGCGGACTTGTGTGGCGGATTTCGTCGACCAAGCGTTCCAGTTCGGTCTTGTGCGTCTTGGCATCTGGGGTGTCGAAGGGTGTGGGGGTGTCTCCGGGGGCGTGTGTGGGATATTCGTCCGGATAGAGGCGGTTGCGCATGCCGAGTTCGTTGCGTAGCGAATCGGCGCAGGAGGACATCAGGCTGCTGTGCTGGCTCTTCCAGCCAAAGCGGCCTATCTGCATTAGGGGTTCGGTGGATTCGAGCACGAGGGCACTGACGATCACGCCTGCGAATCCGAGGTTGGTCACGCGCTGCTGCTGCTGAGCATTCTGCTCAATGTCGTGGTTGTCAATGGCTTCGATGTAGCCATCTCCCAGCAGGGTCAAGGAAACGCGTTCTCCAGTTATCTGCTTCGCCGAGGCAGAACTTGGAGCAGATTCTCCATTGCGGTGGTGAATTCCACCCTCGGAGGCCGGGATGAACTTTCCTTCCGACCAAGAGCCTATCCTCTGCACAGTCATCGAACCGCCCCCAAACTCCGAGGGTATGTTGTGACAGCGCTGGCAGGTCGTCGCGTTGTGAGGGTAGATATCCGATTGCCCGGTAGCCTGGGCCGACAAGGTGAGCAGGAGGATGAGTAAGGTTTTTCGTTGCATTCGGAATCCCTGAACCCCTTAATAAACCCTCGGTTGCCACGGACGTTTCCTTCGACATTGACCTTCCCCTTCGCTTCGACGAAATCATACTCAGCTTTGTACCGAAGAGGGGAGCAGGTCAGTTGGACAGGGGTACGTCCTCTGTCAGCACGAATTCCACCAGCTTTATAGGAACTGTCTGGCTTTTCCGCAATTAGGCTCTGAGAACGTGCTTGTAGCGGTTGAATATAGATAGATCGTAAGCGCGTTGCGCGAGAAAGAACAATCGAGAGACGAGTTGTTGCACCCGATCCTCCGTAACCGTGCGATTATCGAGAATCTGGAGATCTTCTCCAACAACAGCACGCACGTCCCCCTCCAAATCGACGAATGACTTCCGCAAGTATTCAGGAAATTCACTTGCCTCAACCCCGCGAAGTTGCTCGCTCCATGCTTTACCAAATCGCTGTTGAATACCCTCAGTGCCTGCAGCGATCGAGTAGACAGCAAGCTGCAACTTCTGTTGAGGACTAAGCGCAGATAATCCGGGATCCTGCGTTAGACCCCCGCCGTCCAGATGTCTGGCTTCCGATTTCGCTGCATCTCCAGCGCCCAAGCAGAATTCAGAAGCAATGTATTTGTAGTGCGCACGAGTCGTCACTTGATTCACGTCGTCCGCTAGGTAGAGTATTTTCTGAACGAGATCGATTGCTCGTGTGTCGGGGATTTCCGCCTCGAAATTACGTACTCTACCCTTATCCGAAATCACTTGCTTCAAACTGTTTCGCACACTGGCCAAACCTATCTGCAAGAATTCTGGAGCATCTCTCAGCTTCAAATGTTCCAAATGAAATTTCCATGCAGCAAATAGCCTATCTTGAATAGACTCCGTCCCCGTAACGAGAAGGTACGCAGCCAGCCTCAACTCTTCACATTCAGTGAATAGACACATCGCAGTATCGTGGCCTAGATCAAAACCGACAAACCGTTCTTTCGTTCAACACAGGTTACGGAATTACTACAGTAAACCCATTCACTATTGTAAATCCAGCACCTTCAAATGCCGAAGCGATTCCCGGGTTCGCAAAAACTGGGGAGGAAGACGTGACACTGGCAGTGCCCCCCTCTGACAAGACACGCGCTATCTCTGATGCAATACCTTCGGCATCTTGGCCGATTGCCGTCCCCGGAAAATTGTTGGCCACGATGTCAGTAGCGCTACCATCCGCGAAAGGTAGTGCTCCCGCATCGGCCACAACCATGCTTCCGGTGGGATTCGCCGCGGCGATGTCCGCGGCAGTCATGTCAGTACTCGCAAGGTTATTTACGTCGGTATAACCAGGAACTTCACCTTCACCGCCAATATTCAAACAGATGCCGTTGTGAACTAAGAGGCCGGAAGAGCCCACGAAGTAGTCGTGGTTCTCTTCGACCTCGAAATTATAAACAGTCTGCTCAGTCTCGACTGGAGAGACTCCGATGAGCTTCGTCCATGTCCCTTTTCTGCCAAGAACGGAATTCCCCTCTTTGATTTGCGAAGCCGCAACCCATCCAGGCTTTTCTCCCCCATCTCCCTTAACAAAGAAACGATGATCGGCAGTTGCCTCAATTGGTTGTGCCATAGCTGCAAACCTGAGGCGCAACAGCCTGTCGGGATGCGGTCTTGCTAGACGGATTACCTTCTTGTATTCCAACTTCCCAGAAGTTGGGTTGCGCGAGAGCACGCGATCGCCGACCGTGATTTTCTCGATCGGTACAAGTCCGTGGCTTGTACGCACGAGAGTGCCCGCCGGGAAGCAGAAGGCGCACGTTTCACCGGCCTCCGCGGCTCCTTCGCCGACGCCTGCCAGTCCGGTGACACCGTCTGCGACCCCGCATCCGGTCGCCGCCGCTTGCGCTGAACCTGAAATAATGTTCCACGCGCCCGACCATCCTGCGTTCGGAACCTTCCTTCCGTTCATTGCGGCGCTGACTTCGCGATATATCTGATAGCCGTTGTAGATGATCACGCCACCTAACGCTCCGATGACGCAAGGGCTTTGTCCGTTCGGGTCGCGTAGATTGGTTGGAGTGTTGCCTGCGTAAGCGTAGAGATTGGTGCCCCCCCCTGCGAATCCGCGAGGGTCCTGGCTAACGAACCGATGGAGGCTGGGGCTGTAGTACCTGGCGCGGTAGTAGTAGAGCCCGTTACCGTCGTTTTCGCGTCCGGTGTATTGGGACGAGTTGGCGTTTGCCGCTCCCGCGCTCGAAGTGCCGCCAAATGGATCGTAGCCGTACTGGGTCACGATCGTTCCAGAGGAGTTCGCCAGTGCCAGAACGCTGCCGAGTGCGTCGGTGATGGGAGTGTAGGTTCCGGTGGAATCCGAGCGGCTGAAGAATTCGTCAGTGCTGCCGAGAATTTTGTTCGCTACCGGCGTCGTCCCTGATAGTTCCTGGGCAACGTCGAAACCATCGTAAAAGAGATTCTTCCCAGCAGGGTTGAGCGTTCGCCTGCCGAACGCGTCATATTGAAGATTCGTGCTTGCACGGGTGATCAGCTGATTGCGGGCATTCCATGTATAGGCAGCCGTGCCATCGTTCTGGATGTTTCCGTTGTTGTCGTAAGTGAGGGTCGTTCCGTTCCATTGCGTCTGTTCATTGTTTACATCGTAGACAGCGGAACTCACTGGGTTGGGGAACCCGGTCGAGGCGAGGCTGCCTCCCAGCTGGGTGCGCCGTCCATCGGCGTCATATTGATAGGTCAGGGTGCCAATCTGCGTCGTCCCCAACTGATAACTCATGCTGTTGAGACGGGAAGCGTTGTCATAGCCGTAGGTCAGCACGATGCCGTTGGAAAGCGTCATCGTGCTGCGCCGGTTCGCGCTGTCGTAGGTAAAGCCGGTGGTATTCGTGCTAACCGGGCAGGCGCCCTGTCCAACTCCAGTGAGCCGGCTGGCATTGTCGTACGAGTAGCAGTTGCTGGTCTGACCGGCGACCGTGGTGCTCGTTCTGCGGCCCCCATTATCGTACTGGTACGATACGCTGCCGGTCGGTGTCGTCTCGGATGTAAGCCGGTTCAGTCCATCGAAGACCGGCGTAGTTGTGCCCGAGGAGGAATCCACAACTTTCGTCAGGCGGTTGCCACCGTCATAGGTGTAGTTGACTGTGCTCTCGTACGTCGGTCCGGGCAGCGTCCCATAACCGACAAAGGTTCGACGGCCCAGCCCATCATACTGATTGGTCGTGACTTTGCCGCGGCGGTCGGTGAAGCTGGTGAGATTGCCAAGCTGGTCGAAAACGTACGATTCCTGCCTCGTCAATGGGTCCGTGCGAGTCTGAAGATGATCGAAGCTGTCGTAGGTGTAGACAGTCTTGTAGTTAGTTCCCTGCTGGCGAGCATCTTGTACGGTCTGCAGGTTTCCGTTCGCATCAAAAGTTAAAGTCGTGATCCCCTGAAGCGGATTGGTGATCTGCGTGACTCTGTCCAGAGGATTGTACTGATACTTGACCGTGTGCCCGAGAGGATCCGTGCGCTGCGCGACGCGCCCCGCACCATCGTGAAAGATGGAACTTGTGTTCAGCATGGGGTCGGTCACGCTGATCAGATCCGCAAAGTTATAGGCGAATTGCGTTGTATGTTGCAGCGCGTCAGTGGCAGAGGTCACTTGCCCCGTACCGTTGTAGCCAAAAGCCATCTGATGGCCCAAGGGATCGGTGATGGCCGTAGCGTTTCCGTATGGATCGTACGTGTACGAGGTCGTGTTGCCGAGAGGATCGGTCACCGTAATGGGCTTATTGAACACGCTGTCGTACGTGGCTGTGGTCGTGACAGCGTTCGGCGTACCGCTTAGCCGTGTGACTGACGTGGGGTTAGCGTTAACGTCGAAGGTGTAAGCTGTGACCCTGCCGAGTTGATCGGTCACGCTGCTGATCAAATTGTCGGCATAGTAGGTGTAGGTGGTCGTCTCTTGCTCGGGCTTTCCCAGAGCTTGGGTTTCGCTCGACGGGTAGCCGTTCTGGTTGTATATGACCTGGTGTGTATAGCCCCTCGGATCGACCACATTCACCTGGGTGACGAGGGGCACAAAGCCTTCGTTGCAGGTGGCGCAGGAGCGGAAATTCAAGACTTGGTAGCCAGGAGGCCCACCGGACCCGCTGTTCTCACTGAACGTGACGTTCTGGCTGTTCGAGGTGGTGGTCCAGTTGAACTGGTAGAAGCTGGTTCCATCGGCCAGGTATTGCTGGTAGACCATGCCTGCGCTGGTGTAAGTGTTCGTGAGGTACGTGATCAGGCGCGGGTCCTGAATCGTGGTCATGCGGTTTAACGAGTCGTAGCCGTAAGTCCAGACCCCGGTATTCGCGTCTGTTACGGTCCACAGGCGGCCGCTGGAATCATAGGTGTAAAGCACTTGGCGACCAATATTGTCCGTTGCCACTTTGACGCGATAGGATCTGTCGTATTGGAACTGAATCGAACGCCCGCTTGGGGATGCGATTTTGGCGATCGTGCAGTTTGCATCAGTGTTTCGCGTGATTTTAACCTGATTGCCGTAGCGATCCGTAACTCCCACCAGTGCC
>Ga0210395_10001159_pt1 | contig 20493 bp, 13 predicted proteins | sample IncBWH4OmetaG_FD_150861 | JGI IMG/M metagenome (GOLD analysis project Ga0210395, IMG submission 150861) | Forest soil microbial communities from Barre Woods Harvard Forest LTER site, Petersham, Massachusetts, United States - Inc-BW-H-4-O ...
GGCTGTTCCATGGCGGCGAAGTGGCCGCCCCGGTCGAATTCGGTCCACTGGGTCAGGGTGGGCAGGATCTTCTCAGCCCAGCGGCGGATCGGCCGCGCCGCGTCCTTCGGGAAGACCGCCACGCCGGCCGGCATCCCTAGCGGCCATGGCCCGCCCCAGGTGCGGCCGAACTGCTCGTCGAGGTGCTCGGATTCGTAGTAGAACTGGGCGCTGGACCCGGCGGTCGCGGTCAGCCAGTACAGCGACGCGTTGGTCAGCATCTGGTCGCGGTTCACCGCGTCGTCGGGCGTGTTCGTCGAGTCCGTCCACTCCTTGAACTTCTCCGCGATCCATGCGAGCTGGCCGGCTGGTGAGTCGGTCAGGGCATAGGCGAGTGTCTGCGGGCGGGTGGCCTGGATCTTCATCCAGCCGGCGCCGTCCTGGAAGAAGTAACCGGCGAATTGCAGCCGCTCCATGTCGGACTCGGTCATCTCGGGCATGAGCGCGGCCATGGCGGCGGGGTCGGGCGGCGGGAGCGTCACGAGCATGTTGATGTGGACGCCGGCGACGTGCTCGGGATCGGCCAGGCCGAGCCGCAGCGAGATCGGCATGCCCCAGTCGCCGCCCTGGGCGATGTAGCGCGTGTAGCCCAGGCTGCGCATCAGCTCCTTCCAGGCCTGCGCTACCCGCTCGGTGTCCCAGCCGGGCTGGCGGGCCGGGCCGGAGAAACCGTAGCCGGGGATCGACGGGATGATCACGTGGAACGCGTCGTCGGGGCCGCCGCCGTGCGCGGTCGGGTTGACTAGCGGATCGATGACGTCGAGGAACTCGACGAAGGAGCCGGGCCAGCCGTGGGTGAGGATCAGTGGCATCGCGTCCGGCTCGGCTGAGCGGACGTGCAGGAAATGCACCTGGACGCCGTCGAGGGTGGTGAGGAACTGCGGGAAATGGTTGATCCGCGCTTCGGCCGCGCGCCAGTCGTAGGTGGTCCGCCAGTACTCGGCGAGCTCTTTGATGTAGCCCAGCGGCGCGCCGCGGCTCCAGCCGACGCCGGGCATCTCATCGGGCCAGCGGGTGGCCGCGAGCCTCCGCTTGAGGTCATCGAGCTGCGATTGCGGGATGTCGATCTTGAACTCACGCATCGTGAACCTCTCTTCAGTCGAGCTTCTTCGCTGCCAGCCTCAGCACCGGACCATGACCTCGCTGAGGGCCTTGCGGGACAGGTCGGGTACGCAGGCGCCGTCCGCCGGGTAGCCGACCGGCATGACCAGGTACGGGCGCTCTTCGGCCGGCCGTCCGCAGACCTCGTTGAGGAAGCGCATCGGGCTGGGGGTGTGCGTCAGCGACACCAGGCCAGCGTGGTGCAGCGCGGCGATCAGCAGCCCCACGGCGATGCCCACCGACTCCTTGACGTAGTACGGCCTGGGGCTGTTCGGCCCCTGGTGCACCTCGAACACCACGATCACCGCGGGGGCGATCTCGAGGAACGGCTTGCTCCAGTCGGTGCCGATGGGGGCGAGCGCGCTGAGCCATTCCTCCGATGCCCGCCGGGTGTAAAACTCCCGCTCCTCGGCCTCGGCGGCCAGGCGCAGCCGTCGCTTGCGGATCGGGCTGGTCACCACGACGAACCGCCACGGCTGCACGTTAGCGCCGCTCGGCGCGCTGGCCGCCGCCCGGATAGCGGCCTCGATCACGCCGTGGGGGATCGGGGCGGGCGAGAACTCCCGCACCGACCGGCGGGCCGACATCCGGTCGGCGAACGCGCTCGCGGCGCGGATCGCGTCTGCCGGTGCCACCCGGGTGTGATTGAGCGGAATCATCGAAGCTCGTACTGTCTCGGTCAACCCGAAGCCTCCCGCCACTGAACCGTCTCATCCCAGGATCCGGTCGGCGGGGAGGTATGTCTTATCCGGCCGTGCTGGCCTCCTGGATTCCAGGGACGCTGCGGGCGATGAGGTGGTCGACCACGTCGGTGAGCCTGCCTCGCCTCGCCGCGGCCGCGCGCTGCCGTACCGCGCCGCCCCCGCCCTCGACCAGGCCGCAGGAGCTAGGCCGGGATTACCGGCCCCGGTCACCGCGGTCCACCGCCGCGGTGGTGCTCACCACCAGGGCGCGGACCAGGACCGCGACCGGCGCGGACTCGGCGGCGGTTATCGGCACGTCGGCGACCGTGACCTCGAGCGTGGGAAAGCGGGCCGACGGCCGGATATCCCAGAAGATCGTGCCCTCGTCGCCCAGCCCGCCGGCCTCTTGCCGACCGCGGGTCGGGCGGCCCAGCCTTACGATAACGGCGGCGGAGGTATCGACGCTACGGCCGGCTCGGAGCCGAGAACAGCCGCCAGGTCAGCGCTGCCAGCAGCGCCGTCCGGTCCGGCATGGTGACTCACACGCGACCAGGGCACCCAGGCGCTCCACCATCGCGGCGGCGTTCTCATTGGCTGCCTGCCGCAAGGCGCTGACGTGTCCATAAGCCGGTGCCTTCGGTTCACTGTCGGCCTTCCTGTTCGCTCAATTTCACCTCAGCATCGGATGCCTCACGCCCGGTCGTCTTCCCCCGGCTACGGGTCCGTCACGGGTACCGAAGTGCGGGTCCCGGCCGTGTCATCGGGTGCTGGTGTGCCGCACGCGGCCAGCAGGGTGTGACTTCGCCGCCGTAGTGGGTCCGGGCCTGGCGGCTGACGCGCTGCTCTGGGAAGCATCCTGGGAGAAGAAAGATCCGCTCCAGGTACAGCATCGTGAGAGATGAGCGAAGACTCCTAGAAGAATACATTTGTACCTGGTTGCTGGCCCAATTTACCCTTGGGTGAGCCCGTTATTCTACGGGAAGTGAGAAGAAGCATGACCACCAAAACATCCGCGTCAAGCCCACCAAAGATACCCGCCGAGCTCATGGCGGAGCTCGCCGCCGTGCCAAGTCGTTTGGTCTCGGCCTGGGCGGCGCATGATGCCGAGGCTTTCTCCCAGCTATTCATCCCGGACGGTGCGCTAATTATGCCGGGCGTGTACAAGAAGGGCCGCGACGAGATCCGGAAATTCATGGAAGCCGGGTACGCCGGGCCATACAAGGGAACCAGCGTCACCGGGACGCCGATTGACATCAAGCCGCTCGGCACCGGCGCCTTCGCCCTGCTGACCGTGGGCGGTGTGCTCGAGCCTGGTGAGAAGGAAGTGTCGACCAAACAGGCGATCCGCGCGTCCTGGATCCTCGTCAAAGACGACGGCACGTGGCGGCTAGCCGTCTACCAGAACTGCCCGCGCGACCCGGTCGCCTGATCCGGCGCGCAGGTACTCAACCCACCAAAAGTCTTTGTACTCCCCGGGTAGCGGGGCGGTCCTGTGACAGGGACGAGCCGCTGCCCGCTCCCATGGCCGCGTTGACGACGCCGAGGCCCTCGATCGCGAGAGCCGCGCTCGAGAACACCCCGCCGTAACATGCCCTGCCTTTCTCCCACACTGAATAGCCAATTCCGCGGTGACTTCGAGGCATTGGGTTACAATAATCGGCGGCCATAAATGATATTCGCATCTTTCCGATTGCCGTCCTGTCTGAATATGCCGTGAATCGCAGCAAGGCAATTTAGAAGATGAATCGGGCAGCGGCGACCATGAAAGGTTAGGCAGGAGGGTCGGCAGGTCGACGCGAATTTCGCCAGGGAGAACACGATGGACCATAGGAGTGTGCCGTCATGGCGTTGACGACTGGCCGCGAACAGCGCGCTTACCCGGCGCCACCGGTTCCGGACCTCACCCCGGGCGATGCCATCGCCAAGGCCGAGGCCATGGCGATCGGTCTCATCGACCGCCAGGCTGAGACGGAAAACCGCACGTACTACGCCAGCGACACCCACGCCGAACTGGCGAAGAACGGTTTCTACCGGCTCCTGGTCCCGCGGCGTTACGGCGGCTACGAGTTCGGCATCGATACTTTCTTGCGGGTCACGATGGCCCTCGCCCGGGGCTGCTCGTCCACCGGTTGGATGTACTGCCTGGGCGCGACGCACGCACTCGCCGCGGCGTCCCTGTTCGGCGAGCGGGCTCAGGCAGAGATGTTCAGCGGCGGCGACTTCATCTGCCCGGCGACCATCGTCCCGGCAGGCACGGCAACCCGCACCGGCGACGGTCAGTGGCTGATCAACGGGACCTGGGGATACTGCTCGGGCTCCCCTTATGCGACCCACTTCATGGGCCATGCCCTGACCTTCGAAGGTGACGGACCGCCTGCTCCGGTACTGTTCGTGGTGCCGAGGGCGCAATGGCGGCGGCTGGATGACTGGGGCCGCCAGCTCGGGCTCAAGGGCAGCGGGTCGCACAGCATCCTCGTCGAGGACGCCGTGATCCCCGGCCACATGGCCTTGCCAGGGGTGCACATCAGCGAGATCGACATCGCTAGCGGGACGCCCGGCGCCGCGCTGCACCACAATCCCGAGTACGGCGGCGGGCCGCTCAGCTACATGAACATGGAGATAGCCGCCCTGGCCGTGGGCATGGCCAAGGGGGCGCTCGACGTGTACGAGGACCTGCTGCGGCGGCGTACGACGCTGCTGCCGCCGATCGTCAGTCGCGGCGCGAACCCCGATTACCAGCTCTGGTTCGGGGAGGCCCTGGGCATGATCGGCACGGCCGAGGCCGCGCTGATGAACGCGGTGCAGCAGTGGCGCGACACGTGCGCCCTCGGCCCCGGCGCCTTCACCAAGGAGCGCGACCTGCGGCTAGCGGCCATCTGCCGGCATGTGATCAAGCTGTGCTGGGACGCGGTCGAGGGTTACCTGTTCCCGACCGCGGGATCCAGCTCGGTCAGAGACGGTGAGCGGCTCGAGCGGGTGTGGCGAGACCTTTCGACGCTGCACAGTCATACCGGGCTCGCGGTGTTCCTGCCCACGATCGCGCTGCGCGAGCTGACCAGAGCAAGGCTCGGGTTGGCCGTGACCGGCGGCCTGAGCTCATGACCGCCGTCGGCGGCCGGGAGGCCGTGATCGCGCGCCCCGGAGACGAAGCCTACGAAGCCGCCACCCGGGTGTTCAACCTGGCGGCGCCCGCGACCCCGGCGGCCGCGGTGACCGCGGTGACCATCGATCAGATCCGCGGCGCGCTGCGTTACGCCGCCGCCGAGGATCTGCGGGTCCGGGTGCACGTTACCGGTCACGGCGCGGCCGCGGCGCGCCCGATGGACGGCGCGCTGCTGATTCAGGTCGATCTGGCGGACCGCGTCGAGATCGACGCGCAACGGCGGCTTGCCCGCATTCCGGCGGGCGCCCGCTGGGGCGCGGTGATCGAGGCCGCCGCGGGGCACGGGCTTGCCGCGCCGCACGGCTCGTCGCCGAGCGCGGGTGTGGTCGGCTACCTGCTGCGCGGCGGCGTGAGCTTCTACGGCCGGCGGCTCGGCCTGGCCGCCAACAGCATCCGCGCGCTCGAACTGGTCACCGCGGACGGGGAGCTGCACCGCGCGGACGCCTCAACCGACCCGGTGCTGCTGTGGGCAATGCGGGGCGGCGGCGGCGGTTTCGGCATCGTCACCGCCGTTGAACTGGAACTCTTCCCCGCCCAGACCGTCGTGACCGGGGCGGCGTACTGGCCGGCCACCCACGCGGAGTCGCTGATGGCCGCATGGCTCGCGTGGAGCGCCGACGCCCCGCGGGAGGCGACGACGACGCTGCGCGTGCTGAACCTGCCCCAGGTACCCGAGGTTCCGGCGGCGCTGTCGGCGGGCCCGGTGGTGTGCGTCGACGGTGCCGTGCTCAGCCAGGCAGGCGACCCGGCCAGCGCCCAGCGCAGCGCAGCTGACCTGCTCCAACCGCTACGAGCCGTGGCGGCGCCGATTCTCGATACCTGGCAGCTGGCCGCGCCGCCCGCGGTGGCCCACGCGCACATGGACCCGGCCGAGCCGCTCCCCATCCACGCCGACCATATGCTGCTCGACGAACTGGACGAGGCGGGTGCTGCGGAATTCCTGCGCGTGACCGGCCCGGCCTCAGGCTCGGTGTTGACCAGCGCCGAGCTACGGCAGCTCGGCGGCGCGCTGTCGGCGGCGGGCGAGGACAGCGGCGTGCTCGGGCACCTAGACGCACGCTATGCCTACGTGGGCAGCGGCGTGCCGTTCGGGGACGTGACCCCGGAAGCGATCATGGAACGCTGCGCGGTGGTCAGGGACGCGCTCGGCCCGTGGGACGTGGGCCGGACCGCGCCGGGCTTCGTCGGCACCCTCCGGCAGCCGCAAGGTCACCTCACCCCGCAGCAGGTGCGCGCGGTCGACCAGGTGCGGGCGCGGATTGATCCGGCGGGCCGGTTCCGCGGGGATATCGCGCCCGGCTCGACAGAACTGTACTGACCGATGGAGGCCGCGGCCGGGCGGCCGTCGCCGCTGCCTGAGCTGGGGGTGGGGTTCGGGGACCTGGCCGCATGGCAGCACGACTGCCTGCGTGGGCGGTGCTGGCCAGGTTCATGAACCACTGGATCGCGCGGCTGGTGGGCGCGCCGTCGCTCGAGTTGCCGACGGACCGGCCGCGGCCGGCCGAGTTCGGATTCCGCAGGCCACCGCGCGTTTTGAGATGCCGGCCAGCGAGTACCGCGCGCTACGCGGCTGCGCGAGCGAGCACGGCGTGACGCTGAAGGTCGTCTGGGAGTACGCCACCGATCTTTTCGACCAGGCCACGATCGAGGCGCTGGCCTGGATGTACCGGCAGCTCCTGACCCAGTGGGTGGCCGACCCGGGCCTGCCGCTATCCAGCCTCCCCGTCGCGGCATCAGCCAGGGCTGGTGGAGTTCCAGACGCACGCCGGCGTGCTACCCAGCCGCCATCACCCTGCACCACGTCCTGACGCTGTCGCTGTCACAATGAGGTCGTTGACAGCTGCCGCTCAGCAGGCTCGCGGGCGGCACCGGGCAAAGCCGATCGGTGCCGCCCGTTGCGCGGGAATTCCTTGCTTAGATGTAAGGCGTGTTCGAGTCCAGCCCGCAGACGATCCGACCGTACAGTTCGTAGTTGGTGGCCGGGTGCATGATCGCGTGCAGGTTGAGCGTCTGCACGTCCCGCTGGATGCGCTGGATCGGCACGTCACGGTAGACCGACGATCCGCCGCTAGCCGAGTTGAGTATGTCGACGGCTTCCTTGGCCCGCACGCAGGCACCGCCTAGGTCAAGCCGCGCACGGGCACGCTCCTCAAGCGTCCACGGCTCGCCCGACTGAGTCCTGGTGTCGATCATCTCCGCGGTCCGGAAAACGTGGAAGCCGGTCTCGTCGATCCGCTGGATCGCCTCGGCCACTTCTATGTGCGTGAGCGGCGCCTCGGCCTGGTTCTCGTAGCTGGTGTAGGTGATCTTCCGGCCGGGCAGCCGATCGAAGAACGCGTCCCTGGCCGCCTTGGCCAGGCCCAGTGCTACCGAACTGACGGTGGTGCACGCGACCGGCATGAACAGCGCCTTGTAGATCGCGGCGTTGGCGTTCAGCTTGGAGCGGTGCTGGCGCACCGCGAGTACCGGGCCTATTGGCAGTACGCGCTCGGCGGGCACGAAAAGGTCCTGGGCGATCGTGGTGACGCTGCCGGATCCGCGCAGGCCCGAGGTGTACCAGTCGTCGATGATCTGCAGATCCTTGATCGGGAGGAGCGTCATAACCGGTTCGAACCCGCCGTCGGGCGTGGGGGTGACGGCAGCGTTGGTGTTCCACGTGCTCTGCTGAGCCCCGGTGTTGAACGACCACTTGCCGTTGAGCACGTAGCCGCCATCGACCGGAGCGGCGACGGCACCTGGGGACAGGATTCCGCTGACGCGGACGTCGGGGGTGGAGAAGACCTCGTCCTGCACCTCGTCGGGGAACATCCCGACCATCCAGGTGCTGATGGCCCACACCGCAGCGGTCCACGACGTTGCACCGTCACCACGGCCAAGCTCGGCGAGGACGTCCGCCAGGGTGGTCATGTCCGACTCGAATCCGCCGTACCTGACGGGAACCCGCATCCTCAGCAGGCCCGCATCGGTGAGGGCCGCGATCACCTCATCGTGCATGCGCCTGTTCTCATCCATCCATACCGCCTTGTCCCTGATCAGCGGGACAAGCTCTGCGGCACGGTGGACTAGCTCCTCCTTGGGCGGCGCTTGGCTGACGCTCATAGCATTCTCCCTGACTGTTAGGGCTGGGAATACGAACTCACTTTGCGACGACGCCGCATAACCGCGCATCTTCGATGTTGCCCGGCCGGCCGCCGCCATTGAATTCATTCACGAATAGGCGGGAATTAAGCTCAGCCGAGCACGAGCGGCGCGTCAGGCGCCGGCAGGACCTGGCGCAGCACTTGCGAGAATCCCTCCGCTATCGCACCGATGCTCGCGTCGGTGAAGATGTTGCGCTTGAACGTGATCTGCCCCAGCATGTCGCCCGACGGATTATTGCTCAGCGTCCACAGCATCCCGTCCGGTATGGCAGAAGTCCGCTGCTGGCCCCGTGGCTCCCGTATTATCTCGACGAACGTCAAGCCGCCAGGGGCGTCGTCGGCGAGCATGACCGGATCGGGGAATACCTGGAACACGGCGGCGGCCGCGTTATCGGACATCGCGGGCGCCATCAGCTGGGGCGCCTGCCCGAAGATGTGCAGGCTCGGGATGTCGTGCGAGTACGCGTCCAGGCAGGTCCGCCGGGTCCGTTCGAGCACGTCGCTGAACGTCACGCAGCCAGCCAGATCGGTGCGCAGCGGGACGAAGTTGAAGAACGAGCCGACGCTGTCCTGGAAGAGTCGGCCGCCGCGGCCGGGGGTGAAGGTCGCCACGATGACGTCATCGCTGCCGAGCTTTCGCCCTACCACGATCTGATACGCGGCGAGCAGCACGATGGCCGTCGTACTCCTGGTCGCGGTGGCCAGCCTCGCCGCGGCCAAGACCAGGTCGGCGGGGATCGAGAAGCGGTACGCGCCAGTGCTCGGCGGCAGGCAGGCCGACTTGGCGAAGTCCGTTGGCATCGCGCTGATCAGGCCGCCCGACAGCGTCTTGCGCCAGTAGTCGACGGGGGCCGTCGGCGCCTCAAAGCTCCAGACGGCGAACTCGCGGTACTGCGGCGCCTGCGGCAGCTCGGGCAGCTCGAAGCCGCGCTGGGCGGCGTAGCGGCTGGCCAGGTCGCGGATGATCACACGCACCGTCCAGCCGTCGCTGGCGAGATGGTGCGTCATCAGGGCGAGCACCGAATCCTGATCGTCGAACCTGGCCAGCACCGCCTTGAGGAGCGGCGGCTGGTCCGGGTCGATCGTGCCGGTCTCGACCTCCCTGATCAGCTCCTGCGCCTGCTGATCGCGTGACTTCCCTGGCTCGGCCGGCATGTCGTGCACCGAAAGCTCGGGCGCCGACGCGGGGTATATCTCCTGGTACTTCTCGTCGCCATCGCGCACGATCACGGTGCGCAGCGCCTCGTGCCGCTCGACTACGTCGCGCAACGCGCGCCGCAGCGCGGCGACGTCGACCTGCCCGGTGACCCGCCAGGCCTCCACGATGTGGTAACGCGGACCGAACGGTGCGTCCTCATCACCGGAGTCGAAGAGGCAGACGAACTCCTGATTCAGCGACAACGGGACCCGTTCTGTCTTGGTCGCCGTTGGCTGTCCGGGGCTGGTGGTGCTCATGGTTCACGCTCCTTCTCGGGACAAAGCAATTCGATGCGCGTGTTCTCATGGCTGCCCGCGTGGTCGGGCCGCGGAATGGCATACGTCTATGGCGACGATGACGGCGATTCGCCGCCGGCCACACCTCCCGGATTGCTTCGGCATTTCGTGCCGCGCAATCCGGGAGGTGCGCGGCATGTGGTCAAGTGCCACTGTCAGGAATGCAGAACGGCGATAGCCGACATTAAAGGAGGCAACCGTGGTGCATAACCAGCTTGGAGAGCGCGCAGTTGTGCTCGGTGGCGGTATGGCCGGCCTGGCGGCCGCCCGTGTCCTTTCTGACAAGTACGCTGACGTCGTCATCGTGGACCGCGATGAGCTGATCGGCGTGACTACGTATCGCAACGGCGTGCCGCACGGCCGCCACGCGCACGGCCTGGTTGCCAAGGGCCACGCGATCTACGAGGGGCTGTTTCCCGGGCTCACCGAGAGCATGCGGCTGGACGGGGTCCGGCCCGGCGACTTCAACGCCGCGATCCAGTGGTATTTCGGCGGCAAGCAGCTAGCGCAGTCCGACTCGGGCCTGGCCTGCCTGCCGTGCGGCCGCCCGGCACTTGAGCTGGGCGTACGCAAGCACGTCCAGGCCATACCCAACGTGCGTTTCCTCGAGCGGCACGACATCGTGAGCCTGGAGACGACGCCGGACAAGAAGCGGGTTATCGGCGCCCGGATCCAGCGCCGCGAGCAGGGCAGCAAGCCCGAGACACTGCTCGCCGACCTGGTGCTCGACATCACCGGCCGCGGCTCGCGGATGCCGGCCTGGCTGACCGAGCTCGGCTACGAAGCACCGGCCGAGGACAAGGTGAAGGTCGATCTGGCCTACACCTCGCGGCACTTCCGGCTCAAGCGCGATCCGTTCACCAAGGACATCGCGATCATCGCGGCCGCGACGCCCTCGTATCCCCGCGGCGCGTTCTTCTACCCGATGCCCGACGGCGAGACCGTGGAGCTGTCGCTCACCGGGATACTCGGGGACTACCCGCCTACCGACCCCGAGGGGTTCCTTGCCTACACCAAGTCACTGCCGATACCGGAGTTCTACGACTATGTGCACGACGCGGAGCCGGCCGACGACGCGGTGCGGTTCAAGTTCCCCGCCAGCGTCTGGCGGCGCTACGACCAGCTCACTCGCTTCCCGGACGGCCTGCTGGTGACGGGCGACGCGGTATGCAGCTTCAACCCGATCTACGCCCAGGGCATGACCGTCGCCGGGATGGAGACGCTGACGCTGCGCAAGCACCTGGACAGCCCGGCGCTCAACGCGCTTGAGTTCTTCGCCGAGATATCGGGCCAGATCGCCTCCCCGTGGGAGTTCTCCGCGACCGCCGACCTCGGTTACGCGGGCGTCGAGGGCCAGCGGACCGATCAGATCAACATGATCAACCAGTTCATTACCGGGCTGCAGGCCGCCGCAGTGCACGACCCGGTCCTCACCGACGCCTTCCTCCGCGTCGCCGGGCTGGTGGACGAGCCGATGGCGCTGATGAACCCGGACATCCAGCAGCGGGTGATGCAGCAGGCCGGCCCCCCGCCGACCGCTGCCTGACCATGGCCCTCGCCGGCCGGGCCGCTCCCACGTGGCCCGGCCGGCGCTTCGCTCTTATATCAGAACTACCCGTGGTGCTCGTCGCCGGTTCCGGTAGCCGCCGACGTTCCGCTCGTGGGACTCGCCTTGCCGGGCAGAGCACGGCAGAAGAGGCTCGTCTCCGGCTGGACGACCTAGCCTGAACCCAGGCGCACCAGATCGCCGGCACGTCCGGCGAAGGAGGAACCAGATGACCGAGGACGCCGGGATGCCGACGGCAGTGGGCGCGCACACGGTGGTGAACGGCCTGCCGCTATACCACGAGATTCATGGTCAGGGCCGTCCGCTGGTCCTGCTACCCGGCGGCCTTCTCACCATCGGCCTCACCTTCGGGCCGATCATCGGTTCGCTGAGCAAGGACCACCAGGTGATCGGCGTCGAGCCGCAGGGCCATGGGCACACTGCCGACATCGACAGGGAGATGTCGATGGATCAGCTCGCCGACGACGTCGCCGCGCTGCTTCGGCACCTCAAGATCGACCGGGCCGACGTCTGCGGCTTCAGCCTCGGCGGAATGATCGCCTTGAATCTGGCCATCCGTTATCCCGCGATGGTGGGGAACCTCATCCTGGTCTCGACGCCCTACAACGGGGACGGCTTCTACCCGGAGACGCGGCCCGATCAGGTGGAGTCCTCCGGCTCGAAGCGGCTGCCCACCGAGGCGGAACGGGAGGTCTGGGAGGCTGAATACCGGCGCGTGGCGCCCGACCCCGACCACTTCCTCGCGTTTCAAGACCGGGTCGGGGCGCTGGTGGGTGCCTACGAAGGCTGGCCAACCGACCAGCTGCGCTCGATCGGCGCACGCACGCTCATCCTGGCCGGCGATACCGACTTCCTCCGCCTTGAGCACGCCATCGAGGAGTTCCAGCTCATACCCGACGCGCAGCTGGCCGTGCTGCCGGACTGCGTGCACATGGACCTAAGCCGACGGCCCGATCAGGTCCTCGCGATCGTCGGCCCCTTCCTCGACGCCTGATGACAGCCGTAGATTTCTCCGCCGTGATACTGCTGGAGGAAACATGAGTGCATCCCGGATTCACGATGACAGGATTACCATCGATGTCTGGCTGCAGTATTACGTCACGCCAGATTTCCTCGATCCGGTCAGGAAGATAGCCGCGGAGTTCGAGAACCGCCACCCCGGCTACCGCATCGACATCAAGGGCTATCACTTCGAGACGATCGTGGCCGAGATGCGCGAGGCTGTGCTGCGGGGTGCCAGGCCGATGGTCGCCGAGTATCTCTGCTTCATGACCGCCGATGCCATGGACGCTCGCGGTCCGGACTCAAGGGTGCTGTTCACTTCGGCCACCCAGGCCATCGGCGGGCGACAGGAGATCCTGGGGGAACCGGTTGTCGTCGGCGACATCGTCCCGGGGGCCCGCGACTACTTCAGTTACGGTGACGAGCTTCCCGGTGTGCCATGGGCGGCGTCGACGCCACTGCTGTTCGCTAACACGACGCTGCTCGAGGCGGCGGGAGTGCCGGAACTGCCGCGGACGTGGACCGACCTGGAGGCCGCCTGCCAAGCCCTCGCCAGCCTCCGCAATGGCCCGTCTCACGGCATCTGCTGGCCCAATTACGGCTGGTTCTTCCAGCTCGCCGTTGCGCAGCAGGGCGGATGGCTAGCTGATCACGACAATGGCCGGTCCGGGTCGGCGGAGTCCGTGAATCTCGCATCCACGGAAATGCTGACCTATATCAAATGGTGGAAACACCTGCATGAGCTGGGGAATTATCTCTATACCGGCACGCCGGCCGACAGCGCGAAGAATACCGGTAAGGCATTCGCCGAATCCATCGACGCTTTCGCGCGGCAGCGGGTGGCGTTCGCTCTCAGCTCGTCGGTTGACACGCCGCGCTTCGTGCAGGCGGCGCGGGCCGGCGATTTCTCCGTCACGGCGGCCAGGGTCCCGCACAACGGCGAGGTCCCTTACGCGGGCAACCTCGTCGGCGGCGACGCCCTCTGGCTGGCCAGCGGGCTCGACCCTATGACGCAGGACGGGGCGCTGGCATTTATTCAGTACCTCAATAACCCGCGGAACGCCGCCGACCGGCACAAGGCCACGGGCCACAACCCGATCACACGGGCGGCGGCCGAGCTGGCGGCGCAAGAGGGCTGGTTCGAGGCCAATCCCATCTTCGGCATCGCCGCCGGCGTGCTCGACCAGGGCAACGACTCGCTGGCCGCCAGGGGCGCGCTGCTGCCCCGCTTCTTCGGCATCCACACCGCCATGACTCACGCCATGCACGACGTGCTGACCGAAGGCGCCGACCCCGAGCAGCGTTTCTCCCGGGCCACGGCGGACGCGCAGCGACTTCTCGACGAATACCGGCTGCGTAACCTGGCGAGCTGATGCCGTCGCCCGATCCCGGACAAACCCCGGCCGCCTCCGGCCGCCTAGCACTCGCGTAGTACCGAGGAGCCAGGCCGCAGGTGTTTGCTGACGACCTCGGTGTCACGACGAGCTGTGCTGACGCCATCGCTGTGACACCGAGGTCGTTGGCCGTCGCGGACGCGACGGCTGCGGACGCTCGCGCGGGGCGGTGCTGAAGCCCTTTATCCGGAGGTGCGGGCGGCGAGGCGCTCCGGGCCTTCACCGATCGCCTCGACGAAAAGGCCCACGATGGTGTCGGCGATCTCGATCGGATAGACGTCGGTCCGGATGATCAGCCGGGCGGAGAACCCCGTCGGCTCCGACTGCACCTCGAGGCAGACTTCGGCCCCGATTGACCCCCACGTCCCGACCGGGCCGGAGGAGACGGTGATGTCGCCGAGCTGGACCTTCGGCCGCTGGATGTCGTGGAACAGCAGGTACGGGCATCGCTGCAGCGGCTGGTACTCCATGCCGAGCTGGCCGAGCGCCGGATCTCCTTGGGATCGAGGAACAGGTCTTGCGCGGCTCGTGCCATGCCGTAGGCATCGTGCGTGCGTGCCAGCAGGTTCTGCCCGACCCCGCCGGGACCGTTGGGGCGCAGGAAGGCCATCCCCATGCGCGAGGTCTGGCCCAGGTCGAGCAGCTCGTCGCCGCGCTTAGCGTAGGCGAACAGCATGCCGAGATCGGGCTCGGCCCCGCCTTGATCGGGGTCATCCAGGTAGCCGATGGCCAGCCCGGCCCCGGCGAGGCCGATCTCGCCCACCTGGCCGCCGCCGGCGACCGTGGTCCCGTCGAGGACGTAGAGCGCGTTGTCCGGCACGGCGGCGCCCAGCGGTACGCCATCCGCCAACGAGCAGTCGCGCCAGGGTGATGTCATGCGAGGTGACGAGGATGCCGCACTCCAACGGACCGTAGAGGTTGATCAGCCGCGTGTCCCGGTTATTCTCCAGGAAGCGCCGGGCGTGCGTCGCCGAGGAACTCTCCCCGCCGATGAGCACGGCGTTGAGCCCGTGGAACGACTGGACGCCCTCGTCGACCAGAATGCTGAACAGGCCGGGCCCCCAGCAGTCGACCGTGAAACCGTCCCACGACGCCGACGCCATCTGCGGCATGACCACGCCGGGCCCGAGCGGCATCCAGGGTGCACTCGTCGAAGAGCCTCGTGCCGCGATGCGAGGACGCGACGCCCTTGGGGGTGCCGGTGCCGGGTCGTAGGGTACCGGCGCCCACGCGGGCACCGGCCACGGGGGCCGCTCATGGTGGTGACCACCAAGCGCGGGTGCAGCCGGTGACGAGCCCCTCCAGGCGGCCGTGCGGTGCCGCCGTGTTCATCGCCGAATATTCGGCGCCGCGCTCACGCCGTCGAGTTCCGCGCACAGCTTTGATTCATGATGGATCAGGGCGGTGGCTGCCGGGAACTGCCGCACGCAGGATGCGAACAGACCATGAATCGTGTCAGCCCGGCGAAGCGCTTGATGTGTCAATTCCCCGCTCCTCAGACGTTGCACACGTGACCAGCGACAGTCGGCAGGCGTTAATAGTTATGCAAGCTGCCCTTCGTCTTCTGCAAATCTTCGAACGAGCACAGATCGCCGGCGGTCCAGCCATCGAGGTCGTATTCGCTGAGGCATGCATCCACGAATGCCTTGTACTCGTCGATCTGTCCGTTCGCTTGCTGAGCGAACAGCAACTCGACCCGGGTGTTCTCGTGGTTGCCCGCGTAGTTTCGCTCGTAGAGTTCATGCCGTCCGCCGAATTCGGTACCCACGGCATCCCAGAGAAGCTTCATCAGCTTCACCCGCTCCACCGCCCCGGTCCCGTTCGAGCCGCGCAGGAACCTGTCCAGGTACTGCCGGATTTCCGGGTTCTTGAAGTCGTCAGCCGAGGAGTTCATGTAGATCAGCCCGCTGGCAACATCCTGGAGCACGATCTCCCTGATCCGCGGGTAGCCGATCTGCATGAACCAGCGGTAGGCCATGCCATACTGCGGATTGGGTAGCACCGCGCCGTTCTTCCATGGCACTGGATTACGGGCGGCCGCGTCAGACAGCGCCCAGAATAGATTGCGCCACGCCAGCACCTCGCCGAGTCGCGTCTGAACGCCGCGGAAATCTTTGGAGCCGGTGATCTCAAGCGCTTTGACCAGCAGCCCGGCGATGAATTCGAGCTTGACCGCGAGGCGGATGCACCCGTGGAATGTGAAGCGCTCGAAGAAGCCGGATCGCTCGCTGAACTGCTGGACCTTACCGAGATCGCCGTATATGAAGACGTTTTCCCACGGAATCAGCACCTTGTCGAGAACCAGAATGGTGTCGTTCTCATCCAGCCGAGAGGAGAGCGGGTAGTCGAACGGGCTGCCCATGACCGCCGCCGTGGCGGTGTAGGAGGGGCGGCAGATCAGCTTCAAGCCCTGCGCGTCCATCGGCACGGTGGCGACGAGCGCGAACTGCCGCTTCTTGATGGGCAGGCCGTAATGCGCGATGAAGTTGTAGTGGGTGAGCGCGGAGCCGGTGGCGACAACCTTGGCCCCGCTGACCACCAGGCCCGCGTCCGTCTCCCGCTCGGCGTGGACGCATACGTCCTCCACCTCGTCGGACGGGCGGCTGCGGTCAACTGGCGGGTGCACGATCGCGTGGTTCCAGAAGAGCACCTTCTCCTGCGACTCTCGGTACCAGCGTCGCGCATTGCCGTCGAACGGCGCGTAGAAATCGGCATTGGCACCCAACGTGCCGAGGAAGGATGCCTTGTAGTCCGGGCTGCGGCCCATCCAGCCGTAGGTCATCCTGGCCCAGGCGGTTATGGCTCGCTGGTCAGCCACCAGGTCGTCGACACTGCGAGGGGTGGTGAAGAACCGGTGGGTGTAGCCATCGCTACCGGTGTCGGTCGGCGTCGTCAGCACCTCACGCTGGTCCGGATCGTGCAGCGCGTCATACAGTCGCGCCGTCATCCTGATCGGGTTGACGAACGCCGGGTGTGTGGTCACGTCCTTCACCCGTTCGCCATATAGGTAGACGGCCCGTCCGTCGCGCAGGCTCTCGATGTACTCCGCGCCGTTCATGGGGCGTGTCCGCCGCGGCTCCTGCCCGCCGCTTGGCGTGTCCTGGTGGCCGGTCGTCATCTCGGCTGCCCGCCCCGCGTCACATCGCACCGGCCCGCATACGGCCGGCCAGTTCGTGCACGTACCTGGCTATGACGTTCGGGACCACCTTGCAGTCGAGCACCAGGGTGCCACGGCTGCCCTGCTCGCTCCATCGGGTCACGGCGACCAGGTCATCGACCCCGCGCACGGTGACCGCGGAGGCGCCAAGCGCTCGTGCGATGCCCGCGAAATCGGTGTCGTGAAACTGGGCCGGGCTGATGTCGATGCCGTGCGGACCGTACATGTGCACCTCCGAGCCATAGGCTGCGTCGTCGTAAATGACCACCAGCGCCGACTTGGCCACACGCACCAGCGTCTCGAGTTCTGGCAGCCCCATCAGGGCGCCGCCGTCGCCGAGGGCGATCACGGTCGTGCGGTCGGCCCGCCCGACAGCGGCGCCGACGGCGCCGGCGAAGCCGAATCCGATGCTCTGGAACGCGACACCGGTGAGCACAAACGCGGCCGGGTCCGGTACCGGCCAGTACATCGCGGGCCAGGCGACGAAGTGGCCACCGTCGGTGACCACGGTGCGAGCCTCGGGCAGCAGCCTGGCCACTGTTAGAGACAGCGTGCGCGGGTCGATCCGGTCAGCCGTGCTCGCATCGTCGTAGGGCTGATGGTCCCAGGCGACCTGCTTGATCTCGTCGGCGACCTCGGTCCGCCACTGCGAGACCCGCAGATCGCGAGCGTTTACCCCGTCAAGCAGAGCGCAAGCCACCGCGGATGCGTCGCCGGTGACGCACAGGTTGACCCGGTCGATGGTCGGTGCCCTGGAAATGTCCACCTGAATCAGCACCGAGTCCGGTTGGAGTACTCTCCCGCCGTTCAGCGTGAAGTCGTTCAGGCTAGCACCGAAGACGACGACCGTGTCGGCCTGGCTGATGATGCTGGCCGCCCGCGGGGTGGCGAACCCGCCGATGATCCCGAGCTGCCAGGGGCTGCCGTTGAACAGGCCATCCGCCAGCACGGTGGTCACCAGCAGCGCTCCAAGCCGCTCCCCGAGCTCCATGATGGGTTTGACCGCGCCCGACCGCCACGCACCGAGCCCGGCCAGCAGCAGCGGCCGACGAGCCCGGGACAGCGCGTCGAGCGCGGCGTCCAGTTCGGCTGCCCCCGATGGGATGCTGCTGTCCTGCACGGGCACGCTCGCGACGGCGCCGTCCGGCACCTCGGCATGGAGCATGTCGCTGGGCAGGCTCAGCACGACGGGACCGGGGCCCGCACGGGCCAGCCGCAGCGCCTCAGCGGCCCCGGCGCTCGCTGTGGCTGGATCGTCGACCCGCACGGTCCTGACGCCGAGCGCGCTGGCGAACTCTGCCTGCTCGATGTCGATGGCCCTGGTGCGGCCGGCGGGCCCGTCGCCGCACAGCACTAGCAAGCCGCTGCGGTACTTGGCCGCCTCAGCCAGCGCGGTGGCCGTGTTGGTCAGGCCGGGCCCGTAGGTCGTCGTGCATATGGCGACCTCGCCAGTCACCCGGTAGTAGCTGTCGGCCATTGCCATGGCCCCACCCTCGTGCCGGGCCTGAATGTACCGGATGCCGTCGGCGATGAGCCCGTTCACCGCCAAGAGGTTGCCGTTGCCCACCACGCCGAAGGCATCAGTGACGCCGCCGTCGGCCAGAGTCCGTGTGACCGCTGCCACAAGTTTTGTCATTGGATGACTTTCTCCAGCTCCCTGTCCAGATCGGCCACGGTCGGGGCATCGAACAGGTCAGCGATCAACAATTTAACGCCGAGAACCGAATTGATCTGCTCGATCAGCCGCATGGCCATAAGCGATTGCCCGCTGAGATCGAAAAAACTGTCATCTATCCCCACCTGCCGCACGCCGAGCACTTCGGCGAACATCGTGCACAGGGTCGCCTGCCTGGCCGATTCGGGAGCGCGGTAGGAAACTTCGCTCTCGATGTCCGGCTCGGGCAGTGCCCGGCGGTCTAGCTTTCCGTTCGGGGTCAGCGGCAGCTCGCTGATCATGACGAATGCCGCCGGCACCATGTATTCGGGCAGCGCCTGCCGGACGTGCGCCCGCAGGGCCGCTACGTCGATGTCACCGCTGGCGGCCACGACATAGCCGATCAGCCGTTTGTCCCCATCCCTGGCGTCACTGGCCACTACGACCGCGTGACTCACTCCTGGGTAGGTGGCGAGAGCGGTTTCGACCTCGGCGACCGCAACCCGGAAGCCGCGGATCTTCACCTGGTCGCCCGCCCGCCCGACAAAGTCGATCAGCCCGTCCGGGGTCAGCCTGACCTGATCGCCAGTACGGTACATCCGCTGGCCTGACCCGCCGAACGTGTCGGGGACGTAGCGCTCCGCGGTCCGGCCGGGGCGGAGGTAGTATCCTCGCGCCAGACGCCCCCCGGCGATGTAGAGGTCACCCACTGTGCCCTCTGGTACCGGGCTCAGCTGCTCGTCCAGGATGTGCAGCCGGAGATTGTCCTGGGCTCGGCCCACTGGCACAGTGCGGCCCGCCTGGTAGCCCGCGGTCATCGGAGAGCTCGTGGCGAACAGCGAGACCTCGCTTGAGCCGTACATCGCGCGCACCACGATTCCAGGGCACACCTCGAGCACCCGCTGCACGGCGGTGGCCGATATAACATCCCCGCCGGTCAGCACCTCGCGGACCCCTCGCAGGCAGTCCGGCGCCTCCTCGGCCACCACCCGGAACAGCCCGGCCGTCAGGTGCAGCGCGGTGATCTTCTCATCGCTGATCATGCGCCGCAGCGAGCCGACATCGAATTCACCAGGCGTGGCCAGCACGAGGTGCCCGCCGTGAAGCAGCGGCACCCACAGCTCGTAGGTGGACACGGCGAACGCGAGCGGAGCCAGCATCAGGACGCGCCGCCCGTCGCCGTCCCAGCAGGAATCGAGAGCGACCTCGAGCACGCCCCGGTGGGTCACCCCGACACCAACCGGCTGGCCCTCGGAGCCCGATGTGTACATGACCAGCGCCAAGCCATCGATGCTGGCCGGGACCATGGGGTCGGTGGCGGGTTGCGTGAGCTGGTGTTCATCGGAGTCGACCACGATGAGGGCCCCGCCCTCCGGCAGGCCACGCTGGTGGGTGACCGCGTCGGCCAGCAGCACCGGACGGCCCGCGTTGTCCATGATCCACTGCATCCGCTGCAGCGGGGAGGCGTTGTGCAGGGGCAGATAGAGCCCGCCCGCCTTGAGCGTGGCCAGGATTGCCACAGGCACGTGGATCGAGCGCTCCAGCAGCATCGCGACCGGGTCCTCCGGCCGTACGCCCAGGCCGATCAGCCGATGAGCCAGCCGGTTGGCCCTCTCGTCCAGCTCGCGATAGGTCAGCTGGACGCCACCGGACGACACGGCCACCGCGTCAGGCGTCCGGGCCGCTTGCGCGGCGAACCGCTCCTGGATGGAATCAAAAACCATCATGCCCCATTCACCTTTTCCCGGCAGCTGCTGCGCAGGCCTGGCCCATGCCGTATCTAAAGGGCCCTTGATGGATCCGCTGCATCGATAAGGTGACAGCCATTCGTTATCGGCGTCATCTCCGTGATTGCGCTGTCACAGCTGTGACAGCGCAGCAAATCAGAAGGTGCTGGGTGTGCCGCGCACGGGCGACGATGACTCGCGCGATCGCGCGTGGTGAATTCGCTGCGGAATCACCTGCACCTGGGCGCGGAATGCGCGGGGCAATGGGGGAGATGCGCCGTTTCGGGGCGGGTGTCAGCCTCGGGAGGGGGGATGGCGTGCGGGCGCGGGCCTGACGCGGGATGCCGTGCGGCAGTGACTGACGGAAGAGGT
>Ga0210395_10001160_pt1 | contig 20491 bp, 20 predicted proteins | sample IncBWH4OmetaG_FD_150861 | JGI IMG/M metagenome (GOLD analysis project Ga0210395, IMG submission 150861) | Forest soil microbial communities from Barre Woods Harvard Forest LTER site, Petersham, Massachusetts, United States - Inc-BW-H-4-O ...
AATGCCGCGGCGCGCGGTGCCGGCCCGCTTCATGTCGAAGGCCTGTTCGAAAAACTTTGCGGTCGCTTCGGGATCTTCAACAATCAGCGCGACGTGGCGAAGTTTGGCCATGGCGAAGTTCCTCCATCATTGGTGCCAAAACAATGATTGAATGGGATGTTTTCAGACGCAAGGGCTGCGACACGGTTCTAGAAACACTAATCGCCAATAGAAGCGCCGCTAATGATACATGCGAAACCCGTGATAGGCTCGAGCTGGGTCTCCTTCTCATCGCCGGCGCCGGCGAATTCCGTCTCGCGTTTTTCGAACCGCGGATAGTGTCCTGTGCTAGTGATCAGCGCAGTGTTACGATTCAGTCGACCTCTCCTGCGTTGGTTTTCGGCGTGGTAGGCAGAGGGTGGTGCGGCACGGCGCGACGGCCGCCCGAGATGCTCATTACTTGCAGTGCCGGAGCCTTAAGCCACGGCCGAGCAGGAGCGGTCGGGTTCTTGCGTCACAGCACGAAATGTCGGAATATCAATAGCTAGCGGGAAAAGGCGGGGTTTTGGATGCTCGCATCGAGCAAGCAGTGGCTCTCAGCGAGATTTTCGGAGGGCGCTAGGAATAGAATCAAGCGCCTGATCTGGTCGTGCGGCCCGAGTCGGCTATTTTCGGCGTTGCTCGCGCGCAAGGATGCCTTTGAGCGTCATTTCAAGCGCGCGCCGGCGGCAATCATGCTCTACCCGACCAATCTTTGTAACGCGCTCTGTACGTTTTGCGCCTATCCCACCAATACCGATCCGAAGCACTCGATGCCGAACGAGATCGCGTTCAGCGTGATCGACAACTTCGTCGCCATGGGCGGCGGCCAGCAGGTTGATTTCACGACCAACCTCGGCGATCCGTTGGTCGATCCGCGTCTGGCCGACAAACTGGCCTATGCCAAATCCAAGGGCGTGCGACATACGAAATTCTACACCAACGGCATCCTGCTCGATCGCGCCGGCCTTATTGAAAAAATTGCGCCCAATCTCGACGAGTTGCGAATCAGTCTGCCCGGTCTCGACCGCCAGAATTATCTGGAAGTCTTCAAGGTCGACAAGGCGGAAAAGGTTACTCGCGGTCTGCTTAAGCTCGCGGAGCACAAGAAAAAAACGGGGCAACCGAAACAGGTCACACTTGAGCTGCGCAGCAGCCGCCCACTTGATGTCGTCATGCGCGACGAGGGAATGATCAAACTAAAGCCTTACATCGATGAAGGCATCCTCGCGCTCGGCAGTTTTAGAACCGAATTCGATACTTATGGCGGCACGATCACGGGCGCCGACATGAGCGGCGTCATGAAAATTCGGAAACAAGAGAAGGAGCGCTCGGCGCCGTGCGCCGCTCTTTTCGTCAATCCGGGTATCTTGCCGGACGGGCATGTGCGGGCTTGCTCGTGCTGGTACATCAAGACGAATTACGACAAGTTGACGCTGGAAAGCACGACGGAAAAGCCGCTGTCGGAGATTCTGTTCGGCGACCGGCATCGCGCCGTCCTCGCCGACTGGATACAGGGTGATCTGCCGCCGCCCTGCCCTGAATGCTCCAATTACACGCCGGTGCTGTTTTCGCTCAAGGACATGGTCGGCATGGCTGCGGCCCTTGCGCACGGGTCAGCTGGCGCCGACAAACAAGTCACTTCTTTCGCAGGTAGCCGTTAGGATTGCCGGTGACGTTGCGGCCATACTGGTCGCAATAGACGGCATCGATCTCATAAGCGTCGCCGTGGTCCTGCAAGAATTCCGTGATCGAGCGCGCCGGGCCGCCCTCGTGGTCGGCGTCTTCCCCCATCTCGGTGATGTTGCCGTCTTCGACCACGATATATTCGCCGGAACGCAGCATCGGGTCGAAAAAGCGCAGCACTGCAAGGGTCGCCGCATATTGATGGCTGGCATCCTCGATCACCAGCCACGGATGCGGCAATGTGGCGATGAGTTCAGGCGTTAACGTGAGCGACAGGTCGTTGGCGTCGCCACGCAGGAACGTGACATTGGACGGCGCATAGATCGGCGCCGGCGGCCGTAAATCGATCGAAATAACTCGGCCATCGATGCCGAACGTCTTGAGAACGTCGGCCATCCACACCGCAGCGCCGCCGGACTGCGAGCCGATCTCGAGGATCGTCAACGGCCGGACTTCCCATATCAGCCGCGTATAAAGCGCCATTTCCATCGGATGCTTGAGCATCGGGACATCGCGATAGCGGTAACCCATTGTGCCGGCTTGAATCGACGAATGAAGCGCTGGCGGAATCAGGGTGCGCCAGCCTCGGCCGCCAGGGAGCGCCGGTAAGCGCTGCTCTATGCCCGAGCGGCGAAAGGCGCGGAGCGGCATAACATAGACGGATTTGACGGCATTGATCGCGAGGCGAACGCGCCTGCGCTGGTCCTCGGTCAATTGAGACTTTACTTGTTCGCGTAGTGACTGCATTCGCACAGATTACGCCGAGAAGTGTCGTCGTGAAAAGTGCCTAATATACGAGGACGCATAGCGTCGTCGCCGCAGAACGTCTTGTGTCAATCACTCTCGAGATTACGGACGTACCTTAGATTGGCCCCTTGCGGGCGCGTGAGACGAAAGCCTAGAGTCGCATCATGCTTGATTTTCCGGCCGATCTTACGCCACGCGTTCTGGCTGATATTGATGACATGTACGGCGCTCTCGCCGATGAAACGCCGGAAGGCGGGCCCTTTTGGCAGCAGCTCGGCGAGCAGCATCGGCAAATGATCGCTTCGTCTGGTTTTGCGAACTTCAAACGCACGATCAATTTCCAATACGGACAGTGGGGCATATCGACTTATCGCAATCGTTTCACAGCGCGACTCTTATTTGCGCTGTTGCGACGCGGCCGAATGCCAAAAATCGCGCGCGTTGATTATAGCAACGTCGAAGGTATCCGCTGGAAGCAAGGGCATGCGACGCCAGCGCGTCTCAATGCCTATGCGCTCTATTGCGGATTGCTTTGGCAGTATGCAGAAACTCTTGACACTCTAAACGGCCTTGGCGTCGAAGAGCCTTCGTTCGGCAATCCAATGCCGATACGCCTCGGCTCTCGACTGATCTCTCAAGACCTGGCGATGGCCTCCCTTAGTTTAAACCTCATCGCCAAATTCGCATCGCCGCATTCCGTGAGGCGAATTCTTGAGATTGGTGCGGGCTATGGACGTATCGCTTATCTTGCGCGATCACTATTTCCCGTCGAACAATACATGATCGTCGACATCCCACCGACACTCGCGGTATCGCAAAACTATCTGGCCACGATCTTTGGGGAAGATAGCGTCGAACGTTTCAGTCGCACTCCAACGTTTAGTAGGACTTTCAATTTTATTTTGCCACATCAGATCGCCGGCTTAACTGACAATCACTTCGACCTCGCCATCAATTTCAGTTCGTTCGACGAGATGCCTTCACAGACAGTTCTCAACTATCTGGGGCTGATCGATCGTGTCTGCTCGGGACATGTTTATCTTGGCGGCTACGCGCATCCGGCGCACGAAGGGGACTTTTTAGGCCTGCTTGAATTTCCGTATAGTCCAAAATGGCAGCAGGTGCTCAATTGCAAGCACGAAATCTTCAGTGGTTTTGTTGAGAAGATATTCAAAACAGGCTGAAACCGAATCGTCTGATGTCTACATAAAAGTCATGAATCCGGACTTGCACAATGTTCCGTCGATTAACCACAGAAATTGCGCCACCAATAGCGTTGCGCACAACGGGCGTGACGACGATGGCGCGGAGTTGGTTGGCACACTGGTGTTCCGACACGCTTTGGCCAACCTTCAGCGTTGCCAGAACTTCCTGATGCAGAAGAACACCAAAAGCTGCATTTCTGTCGAGCGCCAGTTTCAACAGGTTCACGCAATATTCATCTCAACTGTTGAAGCTATTGAAAACAATAAACAAACATGGCATCGACAGCCACGGTTGTGAATCTATTCAGCAGTTGAAATCATGCAATTTCAGGAGCTTAGCAGCGACCAGCGACGCGAGCTCGTCAATACCCAGCAGCGCTATGCGGCGTACCGGGAAGTCCAAGAACGCGCCAACGCCTATCGCGGCTCCATGGTCTGGACGAAACTCAAAGGCCGCGAATATCTGGTCCGGAGCGCCTACACTAAATCCGGCCTGCGGCGGCAAACGTCACTTGGTCTTCGCTCCAAAGAGACTGAGGCGATTAAGCAGGAATTCGATCGCGGCCGCGCTGAGGCCCAGAGCCGTCTGCGGAATCTGAAAGACGTCATCGCCAGGCAGTCCGCGGTCAACCGCGTGCTGGGCTTGGGCCGCATTCCCCTGATCGGAGCCAAGATCATCCGCGCTCTGGATCAGGCGGCAATGCTGGGCTCGGGAATACGCGTCCTCTGCACCAACGCGATTTACGCCTATGAGGCCGCCGCCGGCGTCCGCATCGATCCAAACCTGACGACCAAGGAAGATCTCGACTTGCTGTTCGACACGCGCCGCGGACTGACATTCGCTGCGAATGAAAAGCTGTCGCAGGTTTCGCTGCTGCAGTTTTTGCTCCGGATAGATCGCAGCTTCACACGCTCGACACAGACCTTTCGGACCGTGAATGACGAGGGCTATCTGGTCGATCTGATCAAGCCGCTCCGTAATCCGCCGTCGGCGAACGACAGCCGGCAGGTCGGCGCCGATGTCGGCGATCTTCTGACGGCCGAAATGGAAGGCTTGGCCTGGCACGAAAGCGCTCCTGTCTTCGAAGCGATTGCCATCGACGAAAGAGGCGAGCCCTGCCGCATCGTGGCGACGGACCCGCGCGTCTGGGCCGCCTACAAATTATGGCTTTCGCAACGCCAGGATCGCGAGCGGATCAAGCGCCAGCGCGACGAATTTCAGGCGCGCACTGTCGCCCGCCTGGTCGCTGAATTCATGCCGCACCTGTCGTACGATTCTGCACAACTCAAAATGCTGCCACCGCCGATCTTCGATCAAGCGGCTCCGCTCTTCCACCATTGACGCGCGGCGCACCTACTCGCTCGGACCGATCGAGCCGATATTGTTCGAAGCATCAGCCAATGCCTGAGTTGAAAGACACGATCAAACAACTCGGACTACGGCCGCAGGCGTTGGTAACCCGTCATCAACCACCGCGTAGGAAATCCACATGCTTTTTACGGGCATTTAATCCCGCCCGGCCTAGAAAGACGGCCTTTAGCCTCAGGGGCGTAGGGCCATGCAGCTTTTTGCAGCGCTGATTTACTGGGCGATCGTCGCGCTTTGGCTGACGGTCCTCGGCACGGTCATTTTCTTTTACATCCGCAATCCAAAGGCGTTCGGCACGACGCGGCTTCTGCTTGCCGTTCTCGCCATCGACACCACGCGCAACATCCTTGAGAACAGCTACTTCGGTGTCTATTTCGGCGCCCAGTACGGATTGTTTCCGTCGTCGATGACGGCCGTACTCGGCCAGCCGGTGCTCCTGGTGTTGCCGAAGATCGTCAATGTCATCGCCGGCTGTTTTGTGCTCGGCCTCCTGCTGCTGCGCTGGCTGCCGCTCGCCATCAAGGAACGCGGCCGCGCCGACCAGTATACCGCCGATCTGGAAACGCTGGCCGCGGTCGATTGGCTGACTGGACTTTACAATCGCCGTCACTTCGAAACGCTGGCTCAGGCGGAACTGGCGCGCAGCCAGCGCTATATGCGGCCGCTGACCGTCATGATGATGGACCTCGACCATTTCAAGGATGTGAACGACACCTACGGCCACGCCACCGGCGATCGCGTCCTGCAGGCGCTGGCGACAGTTTGTCTCGCCACCAAGCGCGACGCCGACGTGATTGCGCGCATCGGCGGCGAGGAATTTGCGCTGTTGCTGCCGGAGACCACCGATACCGCGGCGGCGCAATTTGCCGAACGGCTGCGCCAGCAGATTCGCGATTGCGCGCCGGTCGTCGAGGGCGAGAAATTGCCGATCACGGTCAGCATCGGCATCGCCGGGGCCACCGCCACGACCTCCGGCGTACAGCCATTGCTCAACAACGCCGATCAGGCGCTCTACCAAGCCAAGCACACCGGACGCAATCGCGTTGTGCAGTGGCGCTCGCCGGTAGAAGCGGCCCTGCGCGAAGCGGCCGAATAAACGACATCAAACTTCCGACCGCTCCTTTCCGGGCGTAGGCCGCGGCCGGACCGATGTCGCCGTCGCCCCGTGTCCGGTGCGATTGAGCCATAGACCAGGACCAGGCGCTTACCCGCATCGATCTTGGTAATCGGTACGAAGATTTTCATGTCGTCCATCGCGTATTCCTTGTTGCGTTGTGATGGCGAGGCATCGTTAGCTTGTGCGCATGCGTGAATGAGCCGGCGCGCATCGCGCGTCGGCTGAAGGATGATCGTGTCTGGCAAGAAATTCCTGGCGGCGCGGCAACCGGACGCTAAGGCGGCCCAGACATCACCCATTGCCAGAACGCCACTTGCGCAAGCGAAGTGGAAAAAGGCCCAAAATAGTCAAGATTGCGTTGACGGGAACTTCCCGTAATGCTTGCATAGAGGAGTTATGGACTTCGCCGCCTGAAAACGATGGGGGGACATGCGGTTTATTGTTGGACGGCTTTGCGCCGGCACTGAGCACCACGGCAACAACAAGTCCCTGAATTGATCGCCCAACGGGAGCATCCCGTGACAACCGATCCTGAAAAGCCGAACACGTCTGCCGATGCCACCGCGCGCTGGCGGCAATGGTGCAGCAACGGCTACGAGCATGTGCTCTTATTGGCGCTGGCGCTGTGGGTTGTCCGCGTGCCCGTCGTGACGACGCTCTTGGGCTTGGTCATCCTGGATACCCTTCCCCAAGCGCAGGACATGTTCGTCGATCTCAATCAACTGAACGCGCAGCTTTTGTTCTCGCCTCTGCTGCTCTTTATGTGGGCCTTGCCAACCTACTATGCCGCTGCGGAGCTCCTGGAAAGCGACGCAAGATTTCAGAAGTATGCGAAAGGCTACCGGAATTTCTTCGACAAAATGGAATTATGGATACCGCGAGTCCTCGGTATCCTCATCTTCGTGGCGCTTACCATCTGCATCTGGAAATCCTACCACATTACGCCGCCAATCACTGATCCGAATGCCGACCTTAATCTCGCCCAAAGGGAACTGCTTTCCCACGCCGTTATGCTGCTGCTCGCCGCGGGAGCCTTCGCCGCCTGCATTCTCAAGTTCCCCAGGCTTGCCGACATTTATCGCCAGCGCCTGATCCAGCGTTTCGTTCAGCGCGTGCTCCCGGGCTCGCGGTGGCTCACGCTTCTTCTCGTCATCTTTTTCGGAATTCTTGCGGTTCTTATCATATTCCCGGTGCGCGTGGCCGAATGGTTTCCGCGCGGACAATCCATTCCTTTCATCTTAGGCGGCTGGGTGCCGTTTTTGTCGTATCTTGGCAGCATCGGCCGGCGGCTGCGTTTTCCGGTCATCGGCGCGCTTGGCGCTCTGGTCGTCGCGTTGAATTCCTTCCTTGGCGACGATCACCCGGTGCGGCTGATCAACGCCGCCGAAACCGTCGGCCACTCCGTCGACATCGCGCCCATGCCGCTGCAGCAAGCGGTGGATTTATGGAGGACGGAGAACAATTGCGGCCCTCCTGCTGCTCCCGCGACTTGCCCGCGACCCATCGTGATCGCCGCGGCCGGCGGCGCCAGCCGGGCGGGCTTCTTCACGGCGACCGTCATCGGCAAGTTGATGTCGGAGGCCCAAACCCATGGCCTCGATCCGAACAAGGTGCGGAACCGGTTGTTCGCGATCTCGAGCGTCTCCGGCGGCTCCATGGGCGCCGTCATGGTGACTGCCGCGCTCGCCGCCAAGACCGACAGCACGGATCAACCCTGCGTTCAATCCGGTATGCCGCTCTGGTGGGGAAGCAAGATCGCCAATTGGCGCGACTGCCTTGAAGTGCTGACAAGCGGCGATTTTCTCACCCCGGTCATCGTCGGCCTGACGTTCCACGACGCCTTCAGCTTTCTGCTGACCCGCGATCGGGCCGCGGTGCTCGAGGATTCGTGGCAGCGGCGATACACCGATGTGCTGACGCCCGCCGACCCGCCAGCGCAAAGCTCGAACTGCGAAGGCCTGGACTGCCCGCTTCAAACACTGCGGCCGCGGAGCGGCCATTGGATTCCCCTGCTGATCCTCAACGGCACTTCGGAAAAGACCGGGGGCCGCATCGTCACGACGCCGCTGGCCGCCCAATATGCCACCGCAAACGGCAAATGCACCGGCGGCTGCGAAGTGTTTCCGGGAGCGCGGAATTTTTACGAACTGCTGAGCGCCGAGAACAAGGCCCAATCCGCTTTTGACGATGTGCGGATAAGCACGGCCGCGCTGAATTCCGCGCGTTTTCCGATCATTTCGCCGCCGGGCGCCGTGCGCAATCCCGCAAACGACGTCGTCGATCGTGTTGTGGATGGCGGCTACTTCGACAATTACGGCATTACCAGCGCCACGGACCTGGTGGAGGCCCTTCACGCGGTGCGTCCTGAATTGGCGCCCACGGTGATCGTGATTACGAACGATCCAAGCGACGAACATTTTTCGGCGGACGGCGCGACGTCCACCGTCGATAGCCCGGCTGCGAAGAAGCAAGGGCCGCTCGGGAACCAGCCGGTTTCGGAATTTCTTCCCGATCTCGTGGCGCCTATTACGACAATCATGAATAACCGCAATCTGCGCGGCGTTATCACTTACGGACAATCCAGCAAAGAGCTGAATAATTTGGATCCGCACTGTGACTCGAAAAGCATCCATGTGGCAGTGTGGATCACCCCCATCTCTTTGAGCTGGTGGCTGTCCACGGTCGATCAGTTATCTCTACGCGACCAGACCGAGGGAACGGGAGAAAACAACCCGAATGCCCAGCAGCTTGAAAACATTTGGAAGGTTCTGGGCGCGACATCGGATTGCGTCCTAAAAAAAACTGAGACGCAATAGCCCCACCAGCGCGGCAGGCGGACTGCGGGCTTCGATAGCGCCCCGGCGCGGCGAAAGGTCAGAAGTGGTAGTTCACGCCGCCGCGCACGACCTGGAAATCGTCGCGGGCGAAATTGGCATTGATCGATGAGCGAATAGGCGAGCCGGCCAGCGTGAGCGCCGCCAACAGGTGCAACGGCTCGCTGCCAATTCGCCGCAATAGGCTGTCGCCCCGCCCGTTCCCCTGCGCGCAAAGCACTCATGATGTCTTCGCGCTTTATTAACGCTTTGTTTGGTAATTCTGCGCCCGGGGGATGACGTCCCGAGCGACGAGGCAAGCGACGTGGGCAAAGCGCCGTTGCGGCGGATCGTGCCGCCGATCGTGCCGAAGAAAATCGCTCCGGTGGGACGGCCAAGGCTGTCCCTGCCGGTAAAGCCTATTTTGGGCGGCGGAATTCTGCTGGCCGCTTCGGTCGCCGCTTACTTCGCTTTGTCCTACTTCAACATCACCAAAGTCTCTCTCGGCCTGAGCGCCGCCCGGGCCCCGCACGCGGAGCCGGACAGGCGCTCCGGCTCCATTATCCTATCGTCTGGCGATCCCCGCGCCTGCCGCCGCCTGAAATTCGACAACACGACCGGCGCGATGAAGGACGAGGGCATGGGCCCGTGCACCGTAGACGGGCCCGGCGTCGCCGAGCGTCTGGGCCAAGTCTCGGATAGTTTTCAGCAGGGCAGATAATCGGCGCTGCCGAGCCCGATTGCGCCGGAGGCTCACCCTAACCTGCTGTCCCCGCTCCAATTTGAGTGTGACCTAGGTCAGCGCATACCGCCCTGTGGCGGTACAAACCGCGTGTGGACGAGAACAAAAACGATCCGACCTATTGCCGCCGCCGGGCCGAGGAATATCGCAGCAAGGCAGCGGCGGCTACGGATGCGCCGCTAAGGGCTGGGCTTGAGGCTATGGCCCGCGAGCTGGAGCAACGCGCCCGATGTCTGTCGACCGGGAAATGACGGGCGCGAGCGCGACATTCGATCGTCACTGCGTGCGGTGAACACAAATCCAATTCAATATTTCGATGCTGTGTAAAGCAGTGGCAAGTTCCATCGAAATCGTGCAAGCGGACTCTATAGCTGGGGACAATTTCTTCTTTTTTGCGGCCGTGCGATCCGGTTGCTGGCACTATGACGGCGGGGTGACATGTCGCGTTGGGGGACAACAAGCATGAAAAAAACTGCGCTGCTTGCTCTTTTCCTTATCACTGTCTCGTATCCGGCGATGGCGAGACATCGCCACGCCGATCGGGACCGGACTCCGAGCGAGCAACCGCATTTTACCTGCGACATGGTGCGTGCCTATGTTGCGCAGGTCGGCTTGGCACAGGCTAAAGCGATGGCCGAGAATGCCGGCGTGACGGAAGCGGATAAGCGGCACGCTGTGCAGTGCCTGGAAAAGAAAGTTTAAGCGGCGACCTCACCTTCGGCGTCGGCTTTACACTTCAGGTCGACGCCGTCTTTTCGCATCAGCAATGAGCTGCACCGCGCCTGCAAACGCCGCGTGAGCACGCCACGCTTTGAATGGCGTCAAACCATTTTCACTTCCGCCATCGCGCCCAGTTCCCGCCCCTGCCTCTTCGCCCAGGATCGAATTTCTCGCCGCCGAACTGCGCCATGAATATCTCGGCGTCGGCACGCTCTGAGAAGCAATAGACATTGAACCATTCGCCATCGCGAGCAACTGAATGCCCGCGTGGGTTCTCCTCCACTCGCCCGGGAAGAGGGATGCCGGCTTACTGGACCTTCAAACCAGCCTTGTCGATGACCGCCTTATACATCGGCACTTCATGGGCGATACGCGCGCGAAATACCTCAGGGCCTTCGGCAACTACGGGAAGCCCAATCTTGACGAACTTTTCGCGGACATCCGGTCGGGCGAGAATTGAGGCAAGCTCCTTCACCAACCGGTCGACGATCGGCTGCGGCGTGCCAACCGGCGCGAGCAGCGCCTGGAATGTATCAGTCGAGGGACTCTTGATGCCCAGTTCGGCCAGCGTCGGCGTGTCGGGCAAATCCGACCATCGCTTATCGGCTGTCACCGCTAGCGACCGCACGCTGCCGAGCAAACTGCCCATCGATCCATAATTGCCCGCATACATGTCGACCTGACCGCCGAGCACGGCCGTCATCGCTGGACCCGCGCCGGTAAAAGGAATGTGGACGATGTCGATGCCGGCCGCCGATTTCAAAAGCTCCCCGGCAAGTTGCGGCGTGGTGCCTGCACCTGGACTAGTCCAATTCAGCTTCCCGGGATTGGCCTTCGCCTCGGCGATGAAATCCTGCATGGTGTTGATCTTGGACTGCTTAGGCACCACGAACAGATTCGGCGCAGCTCCGATCACCATGACCGGTACAAAGTCCTTGAATGGATCGTAAGCGACGTTCGCATAGAGACTCGGATTGACAACAAACGCGCTTGAACAGCCGAGCAGCGTGTAACCGTCAGCCGGCGCTCGTGCGACAAAAGTGGCGCCAAGCGAGCCGCCAGCCCCGCCGCGGTTCTCGACGATCACCGGCTTACCGAGTGCCTCACCGAGTTCGGTGTTGATCAGGCGCATCGCGATATCGGTCCCACCCCCCGCCGGGAAACATGACACGATCGTCACCGGACGATTGGGATATTCGGCCCGTGCACCGGCCGACGGGATCGCCGCAACAACGGCTATGGCAAGACAAGCGATGCGCCGCCTAGTCTGAAATCCCCTCACGATTATCGAAATCATCGACATCTAAGTGCTCCAGGTGTTGTCGCAAAATGACCGGCGCTACGCTTCGCCCCGATTTGAGAGCCGATCAACTTCGGCCAGTTCGGCGGCATCCAGCCGCCACCTGCTCGCCAACACGTTTTGCCGAACCTGGGCCGCCGTACTCGCACCCGCGATCACGCAGCCGACCACTGGCTTCGACAACAACCAGCCGAAGGCGAGTTCGAGAAGCGAATGGCCGCTTCCCGCACTGAATGCGCGCAAGTTTTCGACGATGCGAAAATTCTCGTCGTTGAGAAAGCGATCGGAATAACGCTTCTGCGATAGTCGGGTGCCTTTTGGAATTGGCGCGCCAAACCGGTACTTGCCGGTCAGCATGCCGCTTGCCAATGGAAAATACGGTAGCAGGGTCAAGTCATGTTGTTTCATAGCCGGGATGAGATCGACTTCGATCTGCCGCGATAAGAGATTGTATTGATCCTGGCAGGAGATGAAGCCATGCAGACTATTTGCCTTCGCGACTTGCTCCGCCTCTACCACCTGTGCGGCCGACATATTTGAACAGCCGATATAGCGCACCTTGCCCTGCTCGATCAGCTTGTCGAGCGCGCGCAATGTTTCCTCGATCGGCGTCGCCGAATCCGGGCGGTGAAGGTAATAGAGATCGATCCAATCCGTCTTAAGGCGCTTTAGGCTCGCCTCGATAGCGCTCATCACATATCGCGCGGCCGCCCCTTTCAGTCGTCCCTCTTCGTCCATCGGCATGCCGAACTTGGTGACGAGCACAATGTCCTTGCGCCGAACACCCAACACCTCTCCTAAGATCGTCTCCGAGCCGCCGCGCTGGCCGTAAATATCCGCGGTGTCGAATAGCGTGATGCCAGCATCAAGCGCGGCGTGGACGACGTCCTGCGCGCCTGCCCGATCAAGCCGGGCGCCGAAATTGTTGCCGCCCAATCCGACCGCCGAAACGCTTAAGCCCGTCGTGCCGAGTTGACGTTCACGCATGCTCGTGCTCTCCCTCGCCGAGCAATGTCCGCGCGTAGCCACCGAGGATGAGGTCGCGCGCTTCAGATGCGATATCCAGCGCCTTGACGCGGGCTACACAATCGAGATTTCCCATGTCGAAGGGATAGTCGCTACCAAGCAGCACGCGATCAGGCCCGACACTGCCGACCAGAAATTCGAGCGTGGGTTTCGAATGGAGGATGGTGTCGTAGTACAAGCGGCCGAGCGACTTGTCGGGCGGCTCCTTAAGATGTGATTTCGGCTCACCGCGCACCTCCCAGCCGTGCTGGAACCGCCCGGCCTGATACGGCACAAAGCCGCCACCGTGGGAGAGACATATTTTAAGCTGGGGGTGGCGTTCCAAAACGCCGCCAAACACCAAGCAGGCGCCGGCTATCGTGGTTTCGAAGGGCAGCCCCACCAGGTTCTTCAGGTAATATTCGTTCAACCGTTCTCCCGCCGCCCCCGCATGCGGGTGAATAAAAATGAAAGCGTCGAGTTCGGCCGCGGCCGTCCAGAACGGTTCAAGCGCGCGATCGTCGAGATTACGACCATTGACGTGAGTACCGATCATTGCCCCGCGCAAGCCGAGTTTCGTCAAGCAACGTTTGAGTTCGTCGGCTGCGGCCTGCGGCGCCTGCAACGGCACGCCGCCGAGGCCGATAAACCGGCCGGGATGTTTGCGCGCGACCGCGGCAATCTCCTCGTTCTGGAGACCCGCGCAAGCCAAGGCCAGCGCAGCGTCGTGCCCGTAGAAGAATGTGAAAACCGTCGGCGACAGAACCTGGACATCGACTTGGTTCGCATCCATATCGCGCAAGCGCAATCCCACGTCCCAAATTTCGCGCGGCAGCGGCTGCTGTACTACTTTGCCGCCGATCTCAAGCGTAGCGTCGCGCCCGTTGAATTCCTTCAGCACCGGCGCCACCAAAGACGACTCTTTGGCGAGCCGCAGCATCGCCTCTTCGGTCAGGATGTGAGTGTGCGAGTCAATAGTGCGAGTATTTGTCATCGTAATTCCAGGTCAGAGGTTGGAGCGCGCGCTCTCGTCGCACATATGAGTCGCGCGATTTTTTCCGTCGAAACCAGTCACGCGTCACACTTTCAGATATGCCGTTCAGTTCACCGTCAACTTGGCTTCGGCGATGACGTCGCGCCACTTGGCGACTTCCCTGCTGGTCAATTGTTTGAGTTCTGCGGAGCCTGTTCCTGAAACCGCGAAGCCGGTCTTGAGGAGCTGCTCGCGCAATTCCGGTGCCGCAAGCGCCTTGACCACCGCTTTACTAAGGCGGTCGGTGATCTCGCCCGGCATGTTCTGCGGCCCCAACAGGACCTGCAGTGTCTCGGATTCGGCGTTGGCGATTCCAGCCTCCTCCATCGTCGGCGTGTCTGCCAATTCGAACCAGCGCTTAGCGCCGGTCTGCACCAGCGCCCGCAATTTGCCGGCTTTGATAAGCGGCATCACGGCAGAAATGTTTACACCGGCGAGATCGGTTGTGCCCGCTAGCGCCGCCTGCGCCGCAGGACCGGCACCGGTAAAGGGCACATGCGTTAGTTCGATGCCGGCACGTAGATCCAGCAACTCGACGCCAAGCTGCGAAATGCTGCCGATACCGGGACTGGAGAAGGTGATATGCCCAGGATTAGCTTTCGCGCGCTTAATCAGATCGGCAAAATCAACGATAGGGCTCTCCGTTCGTGTCACAAGAGCGTCCGGCGAGCCGCCGAGATCGGCGATCGGGGTAAAGTCCTTCTCTGGATCGCGGCTATCCGGCCGCTTGAGCAGTTGATTAACGAAAATGACGCTCGAAGCGACGAGGAGCTTATAGCCATCGGGATCTGAATTGGCGACATAGGCAATACCAACGTTGCCGTTAGCGCCAGCGTGATTTTCGACGATGACCGGCTGACCGAGCTCCTGCGATAAGGGCGAACTCAGTACGCGTGCGATCAAGTCGCTGGCGCCGCCGGGCGCAAACGGCACGATCAGCCTAACTGGACGATCGGGGAAAGCGGCGCGCGCTGAAATAGCGGATAGGAGGATCGCCAACGCGACCGTGCCAGCCGCCGCGACGCGCGCCGGCTCGCGAACCGCTCGGCGCGCAAGCCGCCAAGCGCGTGTGGTGGCAATGGTCATATAAGCCTCCCGATTTCTCGTTTGCGTTATTTTTATTGCGCGGCCTAGACCGCGTTGGGCCGCAACTTCGAGCGCACGCGCGATGTACTTACTGCTTGGCCAGCGCTAGGATTTGCCGGGCTTCCTTTGGAGTAGCTACTTCACGCCCGAGCCCCTGCGCGATCTTCATCATTCGCTCCACCAAGATAGCGTTGTTCTTGGCGAGCTCGCCCAGCGCGATGTATGGATTGTCCTCGTAACCGACGCGAACGTGCCCGCCGAGCGACACCGCAAGCGAGAGCAGGTCCCATTGTTTTAAGGGATTCATGACGCTCACGTTCCAGATACAATTCTTCGGCAGATGATCGACCATATAGATGAGCGCTTTCTCGGTTGGCGGGGTCCATGTGCCGCCAGGCCAGCCAAGGAAAAGCGTCGTATAGGACTTCTCTTCGAGGTAGCCCTGCTTGCGAATGAACTCGAGATTCCAGAACGCGCCGGTATGGAAGCATTCGACTTCAAGCTTCACTTTGTGTTTTTCCGCAGCCTTGGCATAATCGAGCAGTTCTTCCACCGGATGGATTGCCATCATGCGCTTAGGCGGAAATTGCGGGTCGGGGTTGAAATATTCATCGTGGGCATTGAACGCGACCGCCATCATGTCCGGTCCGAGCGTCATGAGCTTGACTTTTTCTTCGAGTCGGGCGCTGGCAACGCCGAATTGCATGACTGGATCCGTTTTCGACAGGATCGCGTCCTGAAGCCGCTTCCAGCCTTCGTGATTGATGCGTGACACCTGTTTGCCGTCGGCCTGCATTGACTCTTCGAGTGTGCGGATGCCGTGAATATGCGCGATCGCAGCGCCGGCCTTGATGCCGTCAATATATTGCTGCGCCACGCCCTCGATGTCCTCCTGAGGCGGACAATAATGATTGATCGGATAAGAAGTTCTCGAATCGCAGGCGACAGTGATGATCAGCTTTTCCATTTTATTTCCTGAGGTTTCAAGATTTCGCTTTTGAGTGCTGCGGATCACAGCAAGTGGTGGGAGACGACTTCGGCGGTTTGCCGAACCAAGTCACGATGCTTGAGCATCGGTTGGAGTTCGCGGCCGCTCACGCCAATGGCCCCTATCGGCTGATTACCGGCATTGAAGATCGGCGCGGCGACACAGCATGAGCCGGACACATGTTCGGCGCGATCAATGGCGTAGCCGCGCTGTCGGGTCTCGGTCAGTTCTTTCATGAAACCGGCACGGCTGGTGATCGTCGTCGGTGTGTGTGCGGTGAGCGGTTTGCGGCTCAGCAATGCGCGCACTTCCGCCTCGGGCAGAAAAGCCAGAATAGCCTTGCCGAGCGAGCAACAATGCGCCGGCGCGTTTTTGCCGAACCGGGAATAGATGGTCGGTAGCGCCGGCTTCTCGACGCCGGCGATATAGAGGACACAATCACGATACATGATGCCGAGATTGGCACGCTCGCCGGTTTTATTCGCCAGATTATGCAGATGCGGCAGCGCTTCGATGCGCAGCCGGTTGCGGTCGAGCAAGCTTGAAGCAAGCGGCAGCACGGTGAAGCCAATCGATAATCGTCCGTCGACCGGATCCTGAGCGAGATAACCGGCGGAAACCAAGGTCTGCACAAAGCGATAGGCGGTCGGCCGAGCGATCCCGGCATTGACGGCTACCTCCGCAACCGTAAGGGGACGTGCTGCGCAAGCAACGGCATCGAGGACGTTCAGCGCCTTACGAAGGCTTTTGACGGCGGAAATGTCGGCCCTGTCGGCCGAATCTGAAGCGCGGGAGGAGATTGAACGAGACATTTTTCAACCTTTCACTCTGTCCACATTGTGGACAGAGTGTTCGAATAGAATTGAATAAACCGGTCCTTGGGTCAAGCGCGGCGCGCGCGACTAAATGTCTGCAAAAGAATGCTGAGACCGGGAGTGCATTAAAGAGACCGTCACCGCTAGACAGCTAGAAGAACCAGCGCCAACGAGATTGAAGTCACCGCGGTGCGTTTGCTTGTCGATAGCGCCACATAGAAGGACAACGCATTTTGAGGTAAGCTTGATTTTCGCCTTCTTACCCCAAGAGGTCCAGTTATGCCGGTTTCCATGTACACGGTTTCCATTCCAGTCTTCATCCAACACCTCAACGGGCTCAACACCGTTTTGGACAAAGCCACGGCCTGGGCCACCGCGCGCAAAGTCAACGAGGTCGATCTCTTGAACATGCGGCTGTCGCCCGACATGTTTAATCTAGCGAGACAGATACGGGCAGCGACCGATCACGCTGCTAACGCGGCGGGGCGTCTGTCCGGGAAGGAGCTCTTAAAGTTTGCCAACGACGAAACGACCATTGCGCAATTAAAGGAACGCATTGCCAAGACAATTGACTATCTGAAGAGCGTCCAACAGAGCGACATCGACGGCACCGAGGACAAGGACATCAGCATCACCTTCCCGTCTGGGCAGACACGCCAATTCACTGGCCAGAGCTTGCTGCTTGGCAACAGTCTGCCCAATTTCTGGTTTCACACCACCACCGCCTACGACATCATCCGGCAGTGCGGCGTCGAGATCGGCAAGCGCGACTTCATGGGCACGCCCCCGACACAGTAACGTTATGCCCGCTGCGCCGCCGTCCTCACCGACGCACAGCCTGAGCCGAACTGATAAGGAAATGATGTTTTCCTAGCGAGTTGCCGATGCCGCACGGCGGTGCCGTTTCCATAACCTGTCATTACGCGAATGGACTTCTTAAGTTGGTCGGAGAGGCTCTCCGTCGAACAGCGCTGTGCCCGTTAGCATTTTACCTATGACGGCCGAATAACCCACCGCCCTACCCACAAATCGATCTAAACAAGTCCTGGCTCACTTGTTGAGACGCCCTAATCAGCTGCGTTGCCTTCGGCCGGATCGGGTCTCGGCCCCCCCACATTTTGAATACGTTCACTTTTTAAATATCCGCTCTGGCGGTTAATTCTTAGACCAAACACCGCGCGACGTCAGAGATGTGCCCAAACGCTGACCCGCACCTGGCACGCGCCTAACTGGCGAAATGCTGCCACTGTTTCACGTGGGACCATCGATGATCACGGATCAGGGCGACAATTTGAAACTAGTTGAATTCTCTCGCTCTTCAGCCGATGATTGCAGACATCGAAATCTGCGTCCACTAGGTCTCAAGTCCAATGCCGTATCCAAAAGGCGAACATCCTGGCGCGGTTTGGCGCAAATGCGATTTGCAATGTCACTCGCCGCGCGACCGCAACTGGACTGGTCCTCCGACGCTACCCGGCGGTACTCAGGAAAATGAAGACGCTAGGAAGGGGTGGGCATCCAGCTTTATCGAGGAGTGTAGAGCCAGGGTCATTGAACTTGTCGCACTCACCGACCACCACGACATGACGTTCGTGCCTTACGTCACTGCGGCGGCTAAGCCAGAAGGTTTCACCCTTGTGATGCCGGGCGTAGAAGTTACCTGCAACGACAACACGCAGTGCCTTGTATTATTCGACCTACGTCCTATCCCGATGATTGGGGTCACCTACTCGGCAAGCTGAATGGAATTGTCCGAGCGCCACCCGGCGATCCGAAAACTGCACCTACCGTCAACGCCAATATGACGATCCGTGAACTATTCGAAGCAGCGGCCGCCGACAGAGCGTTGTTAGACAAGTACGTTATCATTCCTCACTTTAGTGACGGCAATGCCCATAAACACCTCAATGAGCCGGGTCATCACGAGCGCTTTGCTCAGCTCGAATGCGATTGCGTATATATTGAAAAGCCATACGCCGATCTTGAGGATTTAACGAAGGACAAAGCCTACGGCAAAATACCCGACTGGGGCTCGCGTCGCCGCGCTATCGTGGCGACAGGCGACAACCGGCATCACACATGGGAGCGCTTGGGCGCTCACGAGTGTTGGATAAAGCTCGGCGAAGAGACAGTGGAAGGTCTTCGCCAGGCGTTCCTCGCTGATGAGGCTCGTATAACCCATGCGACGCCAGTAGTTCCCTCCGAGCAGATAGTTCAGCTCTCTGTGATGTCTTCGCTAACGGGCGACGAGTTATTCTCAATCAACTTTAACGATGGTTTTAATGCACTCATTGGCGGCCGCGGCTCCGGAAAAAGTGCGCTGCTCGAGTACTTACGGTTTGGTTTGGGCAGAACTGCCAGGGATTTGGCTGGATCGGATACAGAGCACAGTACCGGCTTCGATCGAGACGCCAGGCTTATCGAAGATACTCTCGGCGAATACGGCTACGTGGAAGTTGCAATTGCGCGCGAGGGCGTCCGTGAAACTTGGTATCGCGATCTGCAGGATCGCGACGAAATAATCATCACTTCCGATGATGGTGAAGAGACCGAACTAACAATTGGAGAGCGTACCCGTGTATTGAGTGAAGCGGCTCACAAGGTTGAGACGGAGCAGAGTCGGCTGCTCAAGGCCAAATTTAAACGCGATCCACGACCGCGCGAATATGCGGAGGCGCTCATAAAACTATTATCGGGCGCGAGAGTCCAAGATTTAGATTCCAAATGTCAAGAATGGGTCTCTGAGCTTTCCCGGATTGATGCCAATCCCTCGTGGACTAGCATCAAGCGCTCAATACTCGAACTTTATAAAGCAAAGATTTTGGCCGGTTCTCCAGCCGAACCGAGCGACGAGCAGGTGGCGAACATTCGAAAACTCTTCTTCACACAAACTGCTCTTACTAGGCAGCAATCTCAGCGTACCTATCAAAACCTCGACGACAGTGCGCTCTCTGATATTTTCGCGGCCGTACCCCGTGATTATATTGTCATGACATATATCGACCAGGGGCATGATGTAGAGTTTGAAAAGGCTTCTCCCGGACAGCAGGCCTCCGCGTTACTTGAGCTTTTGCTCAGTCAGTCGGCGGGAACGCTGATTATCGATCAGCCTGAAGATGATCTGGACAATCGAATTATTATGGAGATCGTCGCTCAGATTCGTACCTCAAAGAGTGGACGGCAGCTGCTTTTCGCGACGCATAATCCAAATATCGTTGTAAATGGCGACGCTGATAAGGTCATCGCATTAAAGTCGGGCGACTACGTACCGGGTTCTCGTGTAGGGGCTCGAATCCAAGTCGACGTCGATGGAGCCATCGAGACCGGCGACGTTCGCGATGCAATTACTCACTTGATGGAGGGCGGAAAGCGCGCGTTTGACCTTCGAAGCCGCAAATACAATTTTGAGACAGGAATTGGCTAGGAGTACCTCCCTCACCGGCGGCAGGGGACCTTCGGGCAGGAACCGCGCAAACCGAAGAGTGGTCTTTTTTGAGATTGTCCGAGCCCAATCAAAATCAAAGACGGCCGGTGTCAGCAGTATTCTCGGCGCCCTTACCGTCGCAGTGCGTATTTCAAGCGATTCAGCGCGCGGCGGGTTCCGGGAAGCACGAAAATCCCGTAACGCTTTCAATGGCCCCCAAACGCCCGCACCGTCGCCTAAGCGATTGATCCAACTACTCCATCGTACTTCTTGTGCGCCCACCATTTTTCCTCAACATTTTGAATAGTATTCTAAGGCACTTATGCGTCTGGTTCGGTCGAAGCCCTCGCCTAAGTAATGCTCTAAGCAATGTTTGCCGCCTAAAACACGCGTATCGGCTCCAGCGACGCGCGGATAAACGCG
>Ga0210395_10001162_pt1 | contig 20444 bp, 20 predicted proteins | sample IncBWH4OmetaG_FD_150861 | JGI IMG/M metagenome (GOLD analysis project Ga0210395, IMG submission 150861) | Forest soil microbial communities from Barre Woods Harvard Forest LTER site, Petersham, Massachusetts, United States - Inc-BW-H-4-O ...
GATCACCACCGCCCTTCCCAAATCCCGGTTCAGCGTGCCGCGGGGGCTGATCGCCGGAACCGTCGTCGCCGCCGCCTTGGTGTGGGGGCCGTACGCGATCATCCCCGGATCCAGCCTCCTGTCCGCGCAGGTGCAGACCGGCATCTACCTGGGCCTGCTGCTGCTGACCATCTTCAGCCGCCGCGCCAAGGTGCTGCTCGTCCGAACGCTGCAGCGGTACATCCTCAACCCGCTGATGCGGCTGCCGCTCACGATCGGCATCAACCCGTTCGGGCTGGCGATCCTGGAAACCCGGGGCCATGCCACCGGCATGACCCGCCGGGTCCCGGTCGGCAGCGGCCGTAAGGGTGACTCGTTCTGGATCATCGCCGAACACGGCACCCGCGCCGGCTACGTGCGCAACATCCAGCACGACCCCCACGTCCGGGTTCGGCTGCGCATCGGACTGCGCTACCGCTGGGTCCCCGGCATCGCGACCGTGTGCCCCGGCGATGACCCGCTCGCCCGCCAGCGGCAGATCATCGCCTGGCACCCAATGCGCGCACTGAACGCGATCAACGTGCGGGTATTCGGCGCCGACCTGCTCACCGTGCACGTCCAGCTCAACACAGCCCAGGCGCAGTGATCAGAATTCGTGCTTGACTCTCGTAGCGATGTCCGCCCTCCAGGAGAATCCAGGATATGTAACTATACATTTCATTGCCGTATCAGTAGTGAGTACACTAACATATAGTTGATGCATGACTGAGTTCGCAAAGCCGAGCTGGGTGTTCGACCGTGAGTTTGAGTGGGCGGCGCTGTCTCGGTTCGCAGCGGCAGCCAGTCCACGGGTGCGGTTGGGCATCGTCAGCGGCCGCCGCAGGCAGGGCAAGACGTTCCTACTGCGCGCGCTGGCCGAGGCCGCAGGAGCGTTCTATTTCGTGGCCGCCGAAGCGACCACGGCGGACTCGCTGCGCGAATTCGGCGCAGCTCTGGCCGCTCACGCGGGTGCCCGCGCACCATATTCGCTGACCGGGTGGGACGACGCGCTGCGAGTGCTGAACGAGACCGTGCCCGGCGGACTGGCGATCATTGACGAGTTCCCGTACCTGGTCCGCGCCGAGCCCGCGCTCCCGTCACTCATCCAGCGGATAACCGACGAGCGGGCGTGGGGGGAGCAGCAGCGCGGCACGCAGCTGCTGGTGTGCGGCTCGGCCATGTCGGTAATGGGCGGCCTGCTGGCAGGTTCCGCGCCGCTGCGCGGCAGGGCAAGTCTGGAGTTGCTGGTCCACCCGTTCGGCTACCGGACCGCCGCCGAGCTCTGGGGAATCACCGACCCGAAGCTAGCGGTACTGGTGCACTCGATCGTCGGCGGCACTCCTGCCTACCGGCACGAATTCGTCGCCGACGACGTCCCAGGCTCGCTGGCCGACTTTGACGACTGGGTGACGCGCACGGTGCTCAACCCCGCTATTCCGCTGTTCCGGGAGGCCCGCTACCTGCTCGCCGAGGAGACCGGCATCCGCGAACCCGCCCTCTACAATTCGGTGCTCGCCGCGATCGCCGCCGGGAACGCAACCCGCGGAGGGATTGCGAACTTCGTCGGCCGCAAGTCCGCCGAACTCGTGCACCCGCTCAACGTTCTGGAAGACAGCGGCCTGATCATCCGCCAAGCCGACCCGTTCCACGGCCGCCGGTCGGTCTTCCGCATCAGCGAGCCCCTCATCACGTTCTACGAGGCGGTAATGCGCAGCACCTGGGGCCAACTCGAGCAGCGGCAGGCAGCCGCGGTGTGGCGGCGCCAGCAGGCAACCTTCGCCTCCAAAGTGGTCGGCCCGCACTTCGAGTCGCTGTGTCGGGCATGGGCAGCCGAAGCGGACGAGGAGATCTTCGGCGACCTGCCAGCCGAGGTGTCCGCCGGCGCGGTCACCGACCCAGGCGGACGGCAACAGATCGAGGTAGACGTAGCCGTGCTAGGCCCCGGCATCCCCGGCGAGCCACGGCGAGTACTTTCTCTCGGCGAAGCCAAATGGGGCGACGTAATCGAAGTCCGCCACCTCGACCGCCTCCGCCGCGCCCGCGACCTGCTTTCCGTCAAGGGCTACGACACGGCCGCGACCATTCTGGCGTGTTACAGCGGCACCGGCTTCACGGACGGCCTCGCGTCTCTGGCTACTACTGATCCGCGCGTCCTGCTCGTCGGCATGGACCAGCTGTATCACCGCTAGAGAGTCTTCAAGCGCAACCTTCGGTGTCCTTGTCGGCCGTCAGGCAACGAGCGGAAGTAATATTCGGTCCACCCGAACGTAATGTGCAAGACGCCCTGCTATCAGTGAGCGATGGCGTAACGACGTTCCCGCGGAAGCTTGTTGTGAACTGTTTCACAACCCGCACTCCGGCGCAGCTTACCGCCCGCGAGCCGCTGACCGCCGTCACCCGTTCTCTTCCCTGTTATCCCGAACGAAGGGTGGTGACTGTGTGGCTCTCGCTTGCGCGGCGACACGTCGCATCCGGAGCATGAGGGAGGCAGATGGCGTGACTTTGCCTGACATGTAAGTGGACAGCCGCGGGCGGGAGGTGCCAAGCCGGAGTGCGAAGTGCTGCTGCGACAGGCCGGATCGGGCGACGAGGTCGCGTATCTCGCCCGCGACCTCATCGCGCTCGGTGTCGGCGGCGTCCTGGCGGGCGCGCTTGATGACGTTCGTCAGGAGCTCGCTGGTGCCGTATGGCCGGGAAATCTCGACTGCCTCAAGGACTTGCTGCGCGACGGGTCCCCAGGGGTCGGCGCGGACGGCGGCGGCCAGCCGTCGCCAGTCGGGCAGGGTGCCGCGCTCGACCGCCGCGAGGATGCCCTCGAAAGGCCAGGTCTCGACGGGGTCATCGACGGAGGCGGCGATGTTGCGGAACTTCAGCGCGCTCATCGTGTCATCTCCACGGCCAGTGACCGGCATACGCCGGTCACCGTTTCCCAGGAGGTCCAGCGTGGGTCGAGGTCCTTGTAGCTGCCCAGCTGTCCGATCGTCCGCTGGTCTGCTGGACGGGGATCGGCGAGCTGGCGGGCGAGCTGTGTCGCGACGCCCTCCGCGTCAGTGCCGCGCTGGTCGGTGTAGTACTGGTCGATGTGGGCGAGAACCTGCCCGGAATGCACGATCCCGTAGCGGTCGGATAGGGCGGCCACGTCGAGGTAGTCCCGGACCTGGTTCCGCCGGATGATCAGGTAGCCCTTGATCCGCAGGGTCTCCTCCGGTGTCGGTACTCGAAGCTTCTGCCCGGAAGGCAGCTCGATCTCCGTGACCTCCAGCGGCCTGCTCCGGATGAGCTGGCGGACGCCAGACTCGATGTCACCGAGCTCGCCGAGGATGATCTTGCCGGGGGTAACCCTGTTGGTGACCCATCCTTCGGTTGCCTCAATCGCCTCAAGCACGGTGTCGAAGCGCACGTTCAGGTCCGCCAGCACATGGTCATGGTCGAACGAAGTGGGGTGGCTAGCCCACAGTGCCGCGGCCGAACCGCCGACCAGGACGGCGTCGGGGACAACAGCCCGAAGCCGCGCCGCGGACTCAAGCACACGCACCGGGTCGGGATGGCTCAGCCCCGGTGTCAGGTCCGCGCTCTGGGGCGTTGGCTTCACCCTTCCCTTGATCATCACTACCGTATCATATCTGATACAACCTCCTGATACTCAGGCAGTTCCGCGACTGCCTGAGCACCTCGGCTCGCGTTCCCTCGGCCCAGTGAGATTCCACAGGCCAAGCGGCCATGGTGGTGTCACTCCCTATCCAGTAATGATCACCGTCGCCAGGTCGGCGAGGCCTTCCGTCAGGTCGTCGGGGTCGAAGTACATGTCCAGAGCGATTGGCTCGAGCTCTACGTCGAACTCCGATGCTTCGTCATACCCCTCATCCGGAATGTCCTGTCCTCGCCCCCCGGTGCATCGCGGGTAAGCCACGCCAGGCGCAGCGCCCAGAATCTTCTCGACCAGGATGTCGACTCGCCACTCGTCGTCATAGCCGTACAAGTAGGCGATCCAAAAGCCTTCCTCGCCCGCGGCCTGGGCCAGCTTGACGCCGGACTCGTCGCGCCGCTCGGCTGCCCGTTTCGCCGCGCGGCTCGTCGGCCGCACGGGACCGCCGAACTCGCCATAGATCGTCACGAACGAGTGCGGGCCAAAGTCGGACCATCCGAACGTCTCCTGCAGCACCTCGTGCAGCCGGTCAAGCGTGATACCACTCGGGACCTCCAGCCGCCGCCATGGTGGCGGCGCCGCGCCGTGCAAGCTCACGACAAGGACATGGATGTCCCTCGCCGCTGTCTCGGGGATCGCGGGCAACTCCCGTCTTACGGCACGCGCATCGTCGTCGACGGTCCGTGAGCGGACCCCGTGCAGCTTTCCGTTGCGCGGGGATTCTCCGCCCTGTCCAGCGACGAGCCGCAGGCGACTGTCCTGCCTTCCGGTACCGCGCGGCCCCTTCGCCTTCCGCCTGTTGGACATGATTCTCACGCCGCCATGGTCGGCGCAGTGGTGGCGTGAGGCAGCGGCAACCCGGTCACTACCAGTTCGGGGTCATCTTCTATGCCCACCACTCGATGGTCACATTCCCAGCACATAACCGTCCTCCTCCTTATGAGCAAACCAACACCCTCACTCTAGCCAGAGGCACCGACATTGTGTTCGACAGCGATCTTGCGCTTTCGAGTATCCGGAGGTCTCCTGAGTCGAGTTCGGTGTTGGGCACGTTGCGTCGACATCGACGGCTCCGCTGTCAGCAGGCCAGTGCCTGCTGGGTTCATGACAGTAACGGCCGATTCGCGCGCAGCGGAGGCGTACAAGTCAGGGCCAACCGCGACTCCGTCCGAGACGGACCGCAACGAATTGCCAAAATGAGTTACAGTTCATCCCGTGATCGCCCGGATCCACCCTGTAGCGATGGCAGCCCATGCCGATCGACCGCCCGGCTGAGCACGACACGCCGCGCGCCAGTCCCGAGAGCCCCGCCGCCGATACGCCGTCGGTCGCCGAACATGAGACCCCGGACCGGGTGGCCTGCGCCCTCAAGTACCGGGAGACTGTCGATGCCGCCTACCGCGAGTACCAGGGCGCCCGCGAGTGGGATGAGGCAGTACCGGTCCTGCGTGAAGCCTGGGAAAACCATGAAAAGAGATGGACATATCCAGAACGGACCGGGCTGACTGTCCACCCAGAAGTTCCTGGCGCCTGGCGGGGAGACGGCGGCCGCTACCTCGCCCCCGAGGCGAACGCCGAAGTCGCCCATGGCTGCGCCCGAATACGTGAGGTCGGTGAAACCCTCATCACCCCGGCGATGCGCCGAATCGAAGCCGAAGACCCCGACCGCCACCTGGCAGGCCTCGAATACCGCCTCAAGGGCGAGGACCGCCTCAAAGAAAAGGTGGCAAGGACGGTCGAGGAACAGCCTGGCCTCACCGCCATGCGCGCACTGTCCGGTATTCCAGACGCGGTGAGGTTCACGTTGTGCTATACCCATGAGCACTATTCGGCCGGTGTTCGCGCCGACTTGGACCGGTTGACGGCGCAGGGGTTCGAGCTAGCGAAGCCGCTCAAGAACTCGTGGTCAAGCGAGCAGTACAAGGGGATCAATACCCAATTTCGCGAGCCGGAGACCGGTGTGCTTTTCGAGGTGCAATTCCATACCCTCGCCAGCTTCGAGGCGAAGCAACTTACCCACGGAGCGTATGAGCGGATACGAAACCCGCAGGTCTCAGGTGCAGAGCTAGATGAGATGGAAGACTTTCAGCGCCAGGTCTGTGACAAGATCCCGATTCCTCCTGGTGCAGCTGATATCCATGCCACTCCACGGAAGGAACGCGATGGCTGAGGAGATTACGTACTACGCGATCGTCAACGAATTCAGCAGTCGGGAGCATCCAGGCGGCGTGTTGCGCCGCATCAGGGGTAAAGGCGAGCAACGAGATGAGGCGTTCACGCGAGATCTCGTATGGAAGCGCAGCGAATCACTGTACTCAGCCGAACGCGGCGACACGATGAACGACTTCGTACCGATCACCCAGGAAGAGGCCATGCAAATCGTCGACCGCATCCGCAGGGAAGCCGGGGCATCAGACTGACCTCGATGATTCAGGGGTGGGTCGAGGCGTGAAGGCGCGGCCAGGCATCCGCGTCAACGCCGCGGACCCCGGATACACCGCCACCGACCTCAACGGGCATAGCGGTACCCAGACCGTCACCGACGGCACCGACGCGATCGTCGCCCTCGCTACCGAAGACCCCGCGGCGGGCACCGGCCGCTTCGTCGACCGCTTCGGCCCTGTCGCCTGGTAGCGCGCCCTAGGCGCCCAACGCCGCGTGTCAGCCGCCGTCAGCGGGCCGCCCGTGCCGTGCGCGTGACAAGCCGCCCGTTAATGACCGAATGCGGGTCCGGCACCGAAAGGCGCGCCCAAGCATCTGCGGTCGCCGCGTCGGCGGTGACGATGCGGTCCGCGTAGCTGCGGCTGAGCCCGGTCAGCCAGTATGACGTTTCTCCTCATTCGCCCGCTACCGTTACTCCGGTGAGCAGCGAGTACCGCAGCATGCGCACCGAGCTTCCCGCGCAAGTAGTAGAGCTAGTCGACGCGTTCCGCAACCCGCTCAAGCAGATAGAGCTCCTGTATCTGCTCGCCCAGGCCGGCATCCTCGAGCCGGTGCTAATCGATGCCGAGACCGCCGCCCGCATGGTCCGCCCGTACGCGTGGTTCCTGGACCGCGTTGGCGCCGAAGGCATAAAGCTCACCAGCGCCGGTTACCTCCCGCCGCCCGACGTGGAGGCCGCGGTCGCCGAGCTCGGCCTGGCCGAAGAGTGGTACGGCAAGTTCAACCGCGAGTCACCAACCCTGCCCGTGCTCAACCTGCGCGAATCGGCCATGCGCCTGGGCCTGCTGCGCAAATACAAAGGCACGCTCCTCGCCACTCCCCGCGGCCGCAAGCTACGTGACGACCCCATAGCCCTATGGTCGCACCTAGCACAAAAGCTGCCGGCAGCCAAGCTCGCCCGCAACGAGACGCACGCCAGCCTACTCCTCCTCCTCCTCCTCCTCCTCCTCCTCGCCGCCGTCGCCGCCGGTCCGCTGGTCGGCCCTGACCCGCTGGAATACGTCGCCCGGATGCTCAACGAGGTCGGCTGGCGAAACACCGATGGCACACCGATTGAACACTGGCAGGCCCGTCACGCCGCGGAAGACACGCACCTCGCCCTCCGCCGCCTCGGCGCGCTAGTCCAGGACTGGCACAATCTGTCGGCCCCCGAGCAGGCAACCCGCGACGGCGCCACATTCGCCCGCGCCGCCCTCCTCACCTGGCCCGCATAAGACACTGCGGCCGCCGCTTTCAATTCAATTTATCCCGAACGAACCGTGGCGCCTCTCCCGCCCCACCACTCCACCCGGTCAGGTGGTCAGCCGCTTTCCTGATCCCGCAGAACAGCATGTCGATACTCTAATTCGAACTATATCCGATAGAATTACCGCATCCGCAAACCAAGCGGGCCGCCCAGGTGGTGACACACCCGAACGGCCCTAGATCACTCATCTTCAAGGGAGACAAAGTGACCGTAGACGACATCATCCCTCAGCACGCTCAAGACGCGCTCACCCAGGCCCGCCAGCGCCTAATCCGCCTGGCCACTCTAGACTCGGCCCGCATGACAGAGGCCCTAACCTGGCTGTCGGGCTACAGCCCATCCACCTTCGACGCCACCCTAGACGCCACCGACCCTGCACCGACGACGACACTCCAGACCCAGCGAACAACCCCGAGCCGTTTTGCACGGTATGTGGCGCCGACCTCGGAATCTTCCTGCGATTCGGCCTGGACTGGCGCCATTACCGCGGCGGCGGTACCACGGTCGGCCCGATCGAACTCTTCGACCCTGGCCACACGCTCCAGTCCTAGTCTGGCGGCCTGCGTCAACTGCTGAAGAGTCAGCGGCCCGTTAGCCGCCACGACCGACAATGACACAAGGCGCGCGGGTCCCCAGGACACGCGCGCCCAGTCGTTCTTTCCAGCGTTTCTCCCAGGACATGCGAGTTAGTTAACGCACAATGAGGTCGGATTTGGTCGAAGCATGACGTCGCCGTAGGGACGTGGGATTGTGGGCGTGGACCGGTTCGCGACGTTGCTCGACGGGATCGCGGAAGCCGCGGGAAATCTGTCCCTCCCGCCGTCGATCTCGACTACTTGGGCCTATGAGTACGAGCGTCGAAGGCAAGCGACACCTGCTTTCCAGGCCAAGCCGATCATCACCAGGATGCGCCCGCAGCTCCTGGCGAGTCGGCCGTTCCTTTCATCGATCTGGTCGAGGCGTATGCGCTGGCCGCGTTCCGGAGCGCCCTATAAGGCGTTCTCTTTGATCGAAGTCTTACGACTAAATACATCCCTTCCTACGTAACGGACAATCGCCCACGGATCGTGTACCTTGCAATATACCAGGCAATTGACTGGATTAAGAGTTCCATCTAGATTTCGCGGGGTGACGAAAAGCTCGTGATCCATGAGAGTTGCCGTGCAACCACTAGGATGTTCACATCTGCCTCTCGTAGCCACAACGCGCAGTATCCAAAGTGGTTGCGGTATAGAGACATTTCCGATATCCCGCACTTGGATTACATCAGCTGTGGCGGCCGGAGCATCATATAGATTCCCGCGACTACCTTTCGTCCGGTTGCACCAGCCGCATGCGAGTCTGAGGTTAGCTATGTGAGTTTCTCCACCGGAAGCGACGGGCGTTACGTGATCAATCTCTATTGTAAGGTCCCGAGTCACCAGTCCTCGTGAACGGGTAAAGTCTACAACAAGCGGCAGCTCCCAGGTGACTGCCCTGTGTGAACCGTCTCTCCTAAGGTATCGGTCGCGTGCCAACGCGCTAAAGAGATAGCCACACAGATAGCAGCGGGGAGATGGTTCTGAAGCGAACCAGAGCTGTTCTCGAGTTTCCAGAGAGATCCGCCTGCGCATAACCTCACGCCGTCTGGAGATATTCTCCCATGCAAGCTCCGATATTGCTGTGGCCGCATTGGAGATTTCATCAATCGGAGTGAGTGGATCCTGTTCCACCAGCTGTTGCCGAATTTCGGTATAAAGTGACGCATAACCCAGGTGATCGTTTTGTACGTAGCGAGTTTGGTTGATTAGCCCATCGATATACCAGTTCGCCCATGTCATTCTCGCATCTGCTTCAAGGAGCCAGGATTGTCTCCCAAGGAGGTCTGAGGGAACTTGGTGCTGGGCCAAACGGCGAAGTGGACTCTCGTTCCACGAGTCATTCGACGCCACACGTATGTACTTCATGTAGTCGAGCAAGGAGAAGACATCCAACGTAACCTCAACTAGGGGCGATACTTCTCAACTCTTGGAAGTCGCTCTGGGTCCTTCCGGTATTCGAACCAGGTCTCTGCCCAACGCCTTTGAACGGCTGCCTGATCTCTTTTTAGTCCCATTCGCCAATCTCTAGCGAAGTATTGTGAATTTACCCCATCTAGCCAGGCACCGAACGTAGCATCCACATCATCCACGCTGTCGAGTGTGCGGCGGTTATCGTCGAGAAACTGAAAATAGTCTGCGGCTAGAATGGTTAGGCTCACCTTGTTGTAGAGGTTGCTGGTAGTTTTTCCCCAGGCGTTGTGCGCCTCAAGGTCGTCATCGGCGAATTTGCTGCGCACTAGTGTGAAGAAACGAACAAAAACATCTCGCCACGGTCCATCTGGCTCGCTCCAGATACTAAATTTCTCAAGTCCGTCTGCGCCCGCGGCTACTAGTTGTGAATCCGGTAGCTCTCGCCTGCGCCATTTCACGGCATAATCTACCGTCTGATGATAGAGTCGTCCGCCGCGGAGTTCTCGGAATATCGTGGTTAGACTCTTTAGAACGTTCCACTGCAGGCTGCCGCCCTGGTCTCCTGTTACACCAGTCTGTACTAGTCCTTTGAATGGACTATCGTCGGAGCGTGTTAGATAAGCGACTGCCTGGGATTCTTCAAGTTGGATTCCGGCATTTCTTAGGCGCGTGGCGACTGGCGCAAGCTCGTCACGCGAAAGACTGGTTGACACTATGGTCCCGAGTAGCGCCTTTCCCATAGGAGTAGCTTTTTGGTTGACTACGACAAACTGGAAGACATGCTCGCTTGGGGATGAATTAAGAAGCAGAGAGACGGGGAGGATTCTTGTCTTGCGAGAAATGATGGCGGCTTCCGCCGTTTCCGGATTTTCACCTTGATCTATTGCGGCGCGCACTTCTTCTCGCCCGTCTGGTGAGTTTGCTATCTGCCAGGCGGCTTCGACGGCGCCCCGCAAGCGGTGCTGGCCGTCTACCAGGACGATCGGCTGCAGGTAGCTAATCATGGCTTCCTTGGTGAAGCCAAGAAGTTCGTAGATGTCCTGGTTTCCAGCAAGTCGGCTGAGAACGTCTGCCCTGATCTTCAGCTCCTGGTAAAATTCGAGCAGCTGAGTCTCTTCTGTCAGCAGGATGGATGCGACATCATCGCCATTTTCATCCTGGCCAGATTCTGGTTCATCTCGATCAACGAAGTCGGAGCTATCTTCCGGCGAAGATTCGTCGTCACTTTCGGCGAACTCGTGAACTTCGCTCGCTCTTCGAATTATTTCAGCTAGGCGAGTCTGATCAATCTGTTGATTTGCCAGAGCAGGTAGCCGTGATTCAAGCCGGGAGATCACTCGACGTATGAGCTCCAGCAGGCCGAGTTCGGAAAGTACTTCAGTCTTTATCTGTATATGGCCGAAAGTGGAGCCGGCGGCTGTCGGAGTGAAAGTTACTTCCAGATCATTCTGTATCGCGCACAAAAGTGGATTCTGAACAACATTGCGAGGCTCGCTAAAGAAATCCGCTAGTTCACGAATACGCTCGGAGTTCTCTTGGCGCTGAAATCCGACGGTTTCCCCGCCATCTAGCCGCCCGCGCTGCGGTATGCCAACCCATTCGCTTATCTGGGTAGCCGGAGCAGCAAACAGCAGTAGTGGCTTGCTGCCGGGTGTTTGCAGCATGCAGTATGCCGGGTATTGATATTCTCTAATGGCCATGAGTTGACTCCAATTACTGATAGAATTTGTTACTTTAGAATTCGCCCATGACATTCGCCAAGCGAGCCACAACAGATGGCCATTCCGGCGAAGCGGTAGAGTGACTCCAGGAGATGCGCAGTGCTCCGCGGACATGCTGTTCCGCCAGGCCCATGGCCTTTAGGACATGGCTCGGTTCATAGCTATTCGATGTGCAGGCTGACCCATTAGATATTGCAATGAGATCTTTGACGGCAAGTATAGCTGCCTCGGCATCAAGCCCCGGAAAGGAAACGTTGATGGCGTTCGGAACTGTGCGCTGGATAGCTCCGCTTACTTGCGGATTCAGGGGAGAGATTGCTTCCAGGAGCTTCTCTTTGAAGCGATCGCAACTCCTTACCCGCTTGTCATGATCACGTAGGGCAATACGGGCTGCGACACCCAAGCCCGCGATAAGTGAGACAGGCAGAGTGCCTGGACGAAGACCGCGCTCCTGCCCTCCACCATAGACGATAGGTTGGAGAGGAACGCGTTTAAAGCCACGTCGACGGATGATAAGTGAGCCGATCCCTTTGGGCGCATAGATTTTGTGGCCGGAGATGCTCATTAGATCGATTCGATCGTGGCGCAGAAGCGTCAGCTCTTTGCCGAAGGCTTGTGCGGCATCTACGTGGAGATAGGCTCCATGACTGGAGAGTACGTCCGTGATTTCACGGATGGGCTGGATGACGCCGGTCTCGTTGTTGACTGCCATGACTGAAACCGCGAGAGTGTCTGGGCGGAGGGCGGCGGCTACGGCGTCTGGCTCGATGTAGCCACCGGCGGTGGGGCGGAGCAGGGTGATCTCGAAGCCCTGGGTTCGGAGGACCTCCAGGGGCTCAAGAACGGCCTTGTGCTCGATCATGGTGCTGATCACATGCTTCCGACGGGTTTCCTCGCCGTGGCGTGCCAGACCCAGCAGGGCAATGTTGTCGCTCTCGGTTGCGCCAGAGGTGAAGATTACCTCGTCGGTCGTGCATGCAACTACCTGGGCGATCTCCGCGCGGGCAAGATTCACGCGCTCCTTGGCAGTCTGCCCATACTGATGAGTTCGGCTTCCCGCGTTCCCGTACTCCTCGGCCATGTAGCGGAAAACTTCATGCAAGACTTCGGGTTCAATGGGTGTGGTGGCGTTGCAGTCCAGATATACAGGCCGCGCGGGCGTACGGTGCTCGTTCGGCGTCGTCTCGTCTTCTGCGGTCGTGGTCACTGTCACCACGATACGCGTTGGTGACCGGAAGTTTTATGACTTGCGCGCGTGTCGCTCCAGCGATGTTCGAACTGATGCGCACATGATGTTCGTAGCTGTACATCCGTACCAGCACTGGTAGCAGCCTTTAGCGCACAAGGAGGGCGGACCATGGCGACCATCACTAACAGTGATGTCTCTAGAGCGGATCGTGTTCAATCGGGTGTGGCTCGACGAACAGGTGACTTTGAGTACTTGTTCCCTGCCATCCGAGGCGTGCAGGCTGGGCGTGAGTACTATGTCACGATGTGTCCACTGCGGCTCATCCCGCGGCTCTTCGTCTTTGCCAATGAGGAGATGTCACCGGAGCTCCGGGCTCAGCGGAACCTCAACCGGGCCCGTGTGCCTGAGATTGCGCGGTACATCACTGAGAACCCCGACAGTTACGTGTTCTCCGCCCTGACGGCTTCGGTGGATGCAGACATCCAATTCGACCCATATGGCGACCTGGGAACCGACAAGAGGGTAGGGACTCTGACGATCCCCATGTCGGCAAGGTTCGTTATCAACGACGGGCAGCATCGTCGGGCTGCCATCCAGCGTGCGCTGGCCGACAAGCCAGAACTTGGCGACGAGAGCATCGCGATCGTTCTCTTCCTCGACCTTGGGCTACAGCGATGCCAGCAGATGTTCGCCGACCTCAACCGGCATGCGATTCGTCCGGCGCGGTCGCTCGGGGTGCTCTACGACCACAGGGATGTCATGTCTGCGATCACTCGGCTAATGGTGATGAGGTTGCCTCTGCTCAGGGGGCTGACGGAGACCGAAGGGAGTGGATTGTCAGTGCGCTCCCGTAAGCTGTTCACGCTATCGACCTTCTATACGGCAAACCAGGCGCTCCTTGAGGGGATGACCGAGCACTCTTTCGAACGGCGGGTTGACGTGGCTGCAGGCTACTGGGATGTGGTGGCGCAGCAGTTTCCTGAGTGGGGACAGGTATACGACGGTGTGCTCACCTCGGGTGAAGTCCGCCGAGACTTCATTCATAGCCACGGGATCGTGCTGCACGCGCTCGGGCGGGTTGGCAACGCGCTTCTAGGTGACGGTCCCGACGTGGCTCGCCGTGGTTGGGAACGGAAAATGCGAAAGCTCTCCAGCATGGACTGGCACAGGAGTAGAGGTGGTGTTTGGGAAGGACGCGCGACTACCGGCGGTGTGGTCTGCAAGTCCAACGCGCACGTCTTGTTGACCTCAGCAGCTATACGTATCGCCCTCGGCCTGCCGCTGCCACCTTCAGAAGCACAAGCTGAAGAAAACCTCGGTGGAGGAGACTCGTGAACCGTACCCTTCCGATTCGTCCGCGCTCGGCCTTCGATGACGTTGGCTATGCAGCCACAATAGAAGAGCTGACCAGGCAGACGCAGCAGCTATACCTGGCTGACGATGTGCCGTGGGTGGTTGGATACTCGGGCGGGAAGGACTCCACCGCCGTGCTCCAGCTGGTTTGGCTCGCCCTCACAGCTCTGCCTGCCGAACAGCGGCGCAAACCAGTCCATGTCATCAGCACGGACACTCTTGTTGAGAACCCAGTAGTCGCCGCCTGGGTAGCACATTCACTCGCAGTGATGGCTGAGGCTGCTGCCAACCAGCAATTGCCCATCCAGCCCAACCGGCTAACACCTACGGTCGGGGATAGTTTCTGGGTCAACCTAATCGGGCGTGGGTATCCGGCGCCGCGTCATAAGTTCCGGTGGTGCACCGAGCGGCTGAAGATCAAGCCGTCCAATGCCTTCATTCGCGGCGTCGTCCGGGCGCATGGAGAGGCGATCCTAGTTCTCGGAACACGTAAGGCGGAAAGCTCCGGTCGTGCCCATCGCATGAACGCCCTGGAGGCTCGCCGAGCACGTGACCTTCTGAGCCCAAACGGGGCCCTGCCAAACTGCCTCGTTTACACACCTGTCGAGAACTGGTCTAACGACGATGTGTGGACATTCCTCATGCAAACTACTAACCCGTGGGGCTACTCCAACAAGGATCTCCTGAGCATGTACCAGGGCGCCTCGCCTGACGGGGAGTGCCCTCTAGTGGTCGACGCGAGCACACCAAGCTGCGGAGATAGTAGATTCGGCTGCTGGGTGTGCACTCTGGTCGACAAGGACAAATCAATGTCGGCAATGATTCAGAACGACGATGAGAAGGAGTGGATGCTCCCGCTGCTGGAGCTGCGCAACGAACTCGACGTAACCGATGACCGTCACCTACGCGACTTCCGGCGGATGAACGGTTCTGTGCAACTTTTCCACGACCGACCGATCCCGGGACCGTATACGCAGGATGCACGGGAACGCTGGCTGCGCATGCTGCTGGAAGCTCAGTCCTGGATAAGGGCCAACGGTCCCGGACATGTACGGTTGCTGGAACTCATCACGCAGGCAGAACTCGAGGAGATCCGCCGGATCTGGGTGGTCGAGAAGCACGAGTTCGAGGATCGGCTGCCGGTCATCTATGGGGAGGCCGCCGGTGAGCCTTATCCCGGGAAGACGCTTGACGAGCATCTTCCCCTAGGGGCTGACCTCGTGGACGTCCTTGGGCGGCTCATTGGCGGCGATCGTCTGCATTTCGAGATGGTCCGTGAATTGCTGGATATCGAACAACGCCACAAGGTCCGCGCCCGAAGGGCGGGGTTGTTCGATGAGCTTGAGAAGGCGCTTCGTCGTGGTTTCTACGACGACGAGGCTGACGCAACTAACCACGCCCAGAATCGCCGCGACCGCCTGAGCGGAAGGAGTCAGGAGATCGTAGACATACATCCAGTGGATGTTAGCGACGGCTTTATTCGCGAGCTGGTAGGCAGTCAGGGAATCGTCGACGATCGGGGAATGCTTTGATACTCGACGAGCTAATTCTAGAGAACGTGGGAGTCTTCGCGGGGCGAAATACGATTGTGCTGACACCGCCCAGTCCCGATAGACCTGTGGTCCTCATAGGCGGGCTGAACGGCGCCGGTAAGACAACAATCCTCGAAGGCATACATCTCGCGTTGTATGGTCCGTTGGCGGAGGGGGTGTCGCGGCGCACAAGTAGTTATGATGCATATCTCCGATCGTTGATTCACCAGCCCACGAGTGGCGATGCCGTTGCTTCGGTCGAGCTAGCTTTCCACGCTTTCAGCGAGGGTGTCGCTCGAAGCTATCGCATCCGGCGTGCTTGGCGTGATGCAGCTGCCGTCGTGCGAGAGCAACTGCAGGTCACGGTAGATGGCATCCCAGACAAAGCCCTGGCGGAAAGCTGGGCCGAATACATCGAAGGTTTCTTGCCACGTGGGATTGCAGGACTCTTCTTTTTCGATGGCGAGCAGATCGAGTCGCTGGCCAACCTGGACAGGTCTCGCGAGGTCCTCGCCTCAGCCCTCGCAGCCCTGCTTGGCCTGGACCTTGTAGACCGTCTGACCGCGGACTTGGCAGTGCTACGCCGCAGGCATCGTTCCCGTCAGCTCCCGGATGAGTTGCGTCGGCGTGTGGAGGAAACGAAGGCCGCTGCCGATATGGCTCGGGAACAGGAACGGAACGCGTTCGAAGCCGCCGCTGATGCTAGGAACTCAGCGGCTCGGGCAGCTAAGCATAGTTCTGAGGCCGCAGATAGATATCGGGCAAACGGTGGCGATCTGTACGACCAGCGGCAAGGCTATGAGAGCCGTGCGGCCGAACTGCGGAAAGAACGCGAAAGCCTCGATGATGAGTTGCGGGAGATCGCTGCTGGCGCAGCCCCCTTCTTGCAGGTCTCAAACGCGGTGCGGGAGTTGGCTGCACAGGCGCACAGAGAGTCTGACGCTGCCCGCGAGCAGGTTGTACTGGACGTGCTTGGCAGCCGTGATCTTGCCCTGCTTGACCAGCTTGGACGAACTGGTGCTGGAGCTCGAGTCATTGATGCGGTTAACGCGTTCCTCAAAACTGACCGAGATGGGCGTCGACAGGCGGCGGCTACTCAGCAGGTATCAGGCCTGGCTGACCCGGCGTCTTTGGATTTCCTTGTCAGCCGCGTTGTTCCGGACATCCAGCGTAAGCTCCGTCTGTTGCTCGCCCGACGGGCTGAGGCAGACGCTCATCTTGACGCCGCTGAGAGGCTGCTTGAAGGCATCCCAGATCCAGAGGCGCTGGCTCCATTGCGGGTCCATTACGAGCAAACGCAGGAGGAGCTGGGCGTGGCGGAAGCAGCATGTGCCCGTGCTCAGGAGCGGCACAGGACACTTGCTGAGCAGCGTGAACGCGCCGTGGCCACATACGAGAAGGCGATGGACGATGCAACACATGCGAGCCTTGCCGTCGATGACGACCGCAGACTAGTCGATCACGCCGACCGGGTGCGTTCTACGCTTAGCGCTCTGAAAGTGGCGGCTACTCGTCAGCATATTAATCGTATCTCTTCGCTTGTGCTTGATTCCCTGCGGGCTCTCATGCGCAAGGAAAATCTAATCACCGAAATAAGCATCGACCCTGCCACATACGCGGTGGAGCTGCAAGGTTCCACCGGGCAGCCGCTAAGCTCTGAACAGCTGTCAGTTGGTGAACGGCAGATGCTTGCGGTTGCGCTGCTCTGGGGGCTTGCTCGGGCCGCAGGACAGCCTCTGCCCGTGGTGATCGACACGCCGCTGGGGAGACTCGACAGTTCACACCGTCATCACCTGCTCAATCGCTATTTTCCCCACGCCAGCCACCAAGTGATCCTGCTATCGACTGATACAGAGATCAACGGCGAAGCGTGGGAACAGCTGGCGCCTAGTGTCGGGCGTTGCTACCACCTAGAGTTCGATCCGTGCGTAGCAGCGACCACGGTTCGTTCGGAATATTTCTGGGAGTCGTAAACATGCCTATAGAGCATATCCGGCTTTCGCGGACCGCCCGGGATCAACTTGTCACACTGAAACGGCGCACCAGGATCATGCAGTGGAATGTGCTGTGTCGCTGGGCCTTCTGTCGATCGCTCGCGGAAGGTGCTCCGCCACCAGCCGCGAAGATTCCCGCAGACAGCAATGTGGAGATGACATGGCGAGTCTTCGCTGGCGGCCACGCTGACGAACTTTGGGCGCTGCTCCGTCAACGATGCCACATTGACGGATTGCCGCTTGATGAGGAGACACTCGCCTCACAGTTCAGGCTGCACCTTCACCGAGGAATCGGCTATCTAGTGGGCGATCCGAAGGTCACTGATATCGCTGGGCTGATATTGGCGGCCCTGGACGAGCAGCAAGTCGCATGACGTCCGCCGTTGCGCGGCATCGTACCGCTACGTCGCGCAGCAGCTTGTCGCGCCCGTTCACTCAAGCACTCAACGACCAGGTGCTGACGAAGGCAACAAGCGTTTTCGACTATGGCTGCGGGCGTGGTGACGACATACGGAATCTCGCTGCTTTCGGAATCTCCGCCTCAGGATGGGATCCAGTTCACCGACCTCGAGGTCAGCTCCAGGCCTCGGAGCTGGTGAACCTCGGCTATGTCGTCAATGTCATCGAAGAGCCTGCTGAACGCGCCGACGTATTAGTACGCGCATGGTCTCTGACGCAGAAAGTCCTTGTCGTGGCTGGTCGGCTGAGCTGGGATGCGCGGGACCTCGCCGGTCGCCCGTTCGGTGATGGAATCCTCACCAGCTCGGGTACGTTCCAGAAGTTCTACGAGCACACAGAACTCGCTGCCTGGATTGAGCAGACTCTTGGACAGATGCCGCTGGCAGCTGCCCCCGGAGTCTTCTACATCTTCCGGGACCCTGCCGACGCCCAGCAGTTCCTAGCCAACCGAGTGTCGACCTACCGTCCTCGGGTGCGCATTAATCCACACGCCGTCTATGAGGCTCACCGGGACGTACTAAGTCCACTGGTCGAGTTCCTTTCCCAACACGCCCGACCGCCCCGCACCGATGAGCTGCCTGCTGATGCCCTGACCAAGGTCTACGACGTGTTCGGAGGCATTGGACGTGCTTGCCAACTCATCCGGAAGGTGTCCGAGGACGAGCAGTGGGAGAGAGCAGCCGAGGAGCGTAGGTCCGACCTGTTGGTCTACATAGGGCTGTCACGCTTCGGCGGTCGGCCGCGCGCGAGTCAGCTGCCAGCCACTTTGGCGCGTGACATTAAGGGTTTGTTCGGCAGCTACCTTGCGGCGTGCGCCAAGGCTGACCGGCTGCTCTTCGCAAGCGGCAAGACCGATCTCATCGACCTGGCGGCATGCACCTCACCCGTCGGCAAACTGACTCCGTCGGCGCTCTATGTACATCGAAGCGCGCTTACCCGGCTGCCCACCTTGTTGCGCCTCTACGAAGGATGTGCACAGGCCCTGGTGGGGACGGTCGCGGGAGCGAACATTATCAAACTGTCAGTAACCGGGGCGCAGGTCTCCTACCTTTCGTATCCGCGGTTTGAGCGGGACGCGCACCCTACCCTCGCCGCCGCCGTCACCGTGAACCTAAGCAGGCTCGCTGTGGACTTTCGTGACTACGGTCGCTCCGAGAACCCGCCGCTGCTGCATCGCAAAGAGGAGTTTGTGGCTGGCGATCATCCGCAGCGAGGACTGTGGGATCGACTAACCAGGTCTGAGATTCGAGCAGGTCTATACGAACACCAAGAGCCAATCGGGACGTTGCGCGGGTGGGAAGCCACGTTGGACGCAGCCGCCGTACGGGTTCAGGGACATAGGCTGATGAGGCGGCGTCCTACCTTTCTGTAGGACATCATGCGCCGAGGTGGGAGCGGCAGCCTGCCATGAGGGACGCCGAGTTTGCGGCGCCCCGGCAATCAAGAGTGGTTTAGCGGAGGCTGCTTTGTCAGCACCTAGTAAATATATGAAGGAAGTCGTGGCAGTGTGTCGTGGGACTGAACACCAGAAGCAAGGTTCACGGGTGAAGCGCAGTTACCGGTTGACCGCCTAACATCTCGCCGCAGAATGGGTGTGATCGACTGCTGTTTCAGGCTCGTGTCGGCGATCATGTAACCCGACTTGTGACAATTTAGTGCGCAGCTGATCGGCCGTGGATTTGTTCAAGGACTATCCGGAGGTCGGCGGGGTAGTGAACTGACCCGGGTTTCGTGCACACCTCCTTCTTTGGGAAGGATGATGGCACGATGCCACGCAGGTACGACGCGAGCACGAAGGCCAAGGCGGTCCGGTTGGTCCGCGAGCACGCCGGGGACTACCCGACCGAGTACGCGGCGATCACGGCGGTGGCGGGCCGCTTGGGCATGAGCCCGGAGACGCTGCGCCTGTGGATCCGCCAGGACGAGATCGATTCCGGCATTGCCCCCGGGCAGACGACCGGGGAATCGAGGGAAGTCCGCGAGCTTAAGCGGAAAGTCCGCGAGCTCGAGGAAACCATAGAAATCCTCAAGGCAGCAGCGGGTTTTTTCGCGCGGGAGTGCGACCCGCGGTTCCGCTGATATGCCAGTTCATCGACGATCAGAAAGAACGGTTCGGGGTCGTGCCGGTCTGCCGGGCGCTAACGGTGCACGGTATTGTGATCGCCCCGAGAACATACTGGGCGCGGGCCGCTTCCGGGCCGAGTAAACGCGCGCTGTGGGATATGACGGTGACCGAGATCATGGCCGGGATTTACCGGCCGGATGAAAACGGCCGCCGCCCGCCGGAATCGATGTACGGCACGGTAAAGATGTGGGGGTACCTGCAGCGGCAGGGCATCGAGGTGGCCAGGTGCACCGTCGAGCGGCTCAAGCGTGAGCACGGCTGGCGCGGCACGACCAGGGCGCGGCGCCCGCCGCGCACCACGGTGGCCGATCCTGGCGCGCAGCGGGCACCGGATCTGGTCAAACGGAACTTCAAGGCCTGGCGGCCTGGTGACCTGGTGGTGGCGGACTTCACCTACGTGCCGATGGACACCGGACGGTTCGGCTACACCGCGTTCGTGATTGACGCATTTGCGGGGCTGATTCCCGGATGGGAATGCTCGCTTTCGAAGAAAACCGCGTTCGTGGCGGCGGCAATCCGGCAGGCAGCTGCCTGCCGCGCCCGGCAGGGCCGCCCGTTCACCGGAAAGGAGATCCATCACTCTGATTATGCCGAGGTTGATGTTAAGCCGGAGAACCTGCGAATGGCCTGCTGAGGCCGTGCCTGCTGACAGGTTTCCGGCTTAACGTTTCGGTTATCGGAGGCTGTAGAGGGCCTGGAGCTTGTCTTCGGTGAGCGGGTCGGTGACC
>Ga0210395_10001163_pt1 | contig 20442 bp, 21 predicted proteins | sample IncBWH4OmetaG_FD_150861 | JGI IMG/M metagenome (GOLD analysis project Ga0210395, IMG submission 150861) | Forest soil microbial communities from Barre Woods Harvard Forest LTER site, Petersham, Massachusetts, United States - Inc-BW-H-4-O ...
GACCAGGCATTGTCTGCGGCCAAAGTGAGCGGCGGCATTGGCGAGGCCCTCATTGCTACTGCCTTTGGCCTGGGCATCGCGATCACGACGCTCATTCCGTACAACACCTTCGGTAGTTACGCGGATGACCTGCGACAGCAGCTCGATAACGTCGGCCGGAACGTCCACCTGCTGACGGAAAAGGCGCGGCGGCGGGCCCGGGCCGATATTTTCTCCCCGGGCGCGGCCAAGGAGTAACCCCGAAAAACCAACGCGACATGCATGCAGCCAACTACGCCGGGAGAAAGCGGGCCCGGATCGAAATCATCCCGCTGATCGACATCATGTTTTTCCTGCTCGCGAGTTTCATGCTTGTCAGCCTGAACCTTGCGACCGCGAAGAGCGTGAAGGTCAGCCTTCCCATCGCGCAGACCGGGGATCCCGAAAACCGGCCGGACACTGTTTCCATCTCGGTCGACGCCACGGGTGGAATTTTTGTGGACCAGAATCCGGTCGGAAAAAATGAGCTGCAGTCTGAGCTGACGCGCCAGCGGACGCAGAATCCGCAGGTGCGCGTGGTGATCACCGGCGATGCCAACGCCCGCCACGGCGTCATGATCGGCGTCCTGGACCGTGTTCGTGCCGCGGGGATCCAGAATGTGGCCTTCCAGACCCAAACACCGGAGGACGCTGCCTCACCATGAGCTACCGGTTGCATCAGGTTAATTTCGTCCTCCTTGCGCTCGTCGGCACGCTTTGCCTTTTCCAGTGGCACCGGGAGAAGCAGGCCGACGACCAGATCATCGACCTGCGTCGCATTGGCCAGGCGCAGGATCGAAAAATTGCCACGCAGGGCGAAGCGATCAGCAGCGCCAACGAGGACCTCAAGGGCTTCAAGAGTGAGATCAGCGGATTGAAGCAAAAGTCCGACCAAAGCGACACCGAGATCAAACAGCAGAAAGCGCGCATCTTCACACTTGAGCGGGAAAAAGAACGGCATGAGTCGGAAGCAGCGGAGTGGAAAAAAACCTTCGCCGCCTACGACCAGGCCATCGCGGCCCGCGATGGGGATATCAAGACGTTGCTGGATCAGCGCGACCAGCTGGTCAGTGCCAACAAAGATGTCGCTCAAAAGGCGAACCAGGCAGTCGTCAGTTACAACGGACTCGTCGTAAAATACGAGGATCTGGTCGGCAGGTATAACGACCTGGCGAAGCGCTACCAAGCCGAGCACGCGACCGCGTCTGCCTCGGATCCGCACGCTCAACCACAGTCCTGACCCACGGCTGCCGTATGAGCACGCTAAAATTTCACTGGTTCCTTCCCACCTACGGCGACAGCCGCTACATCGTTGGCGGCGGCCATGGCCTGCCGGCCGATGTCGCCAGCGGTTCCCGTCCCGCGACGATCGCCTATCTGGCGCAAATCGCGCGCAGCGCCGAGCAACTCGGCTACATTGGCGCGCTCACGCCCACCGGTGCCTGGTGCGAGGACGCTTGGATCGTGGATGCGATGCTCGCCAATGCCACCGAGACTTTCAAATTCCTCATCGCCATCCGGCCCGGGCTCATTTCTCCGACGCTCGCCGCGCAAATGGCCGCGTCTTTCCAGCGCTATTCGCAAGGCCGCCTGTTGCTCAACGTGGTCGTGGGCGGCGAGCCGCACGAACAGCGCGCCTACGCCGACTTTTCCGCCAAGGAGGAACGCTACGAACGCGCCGACGAGTTTCTCCAAATCCTTCGCGCACTTTGGGAGCGTCCCAACGTCAACTTCAAGGGCCGCTTCTACCAAATCGAAAACGCCACGCTTCCATCGCGTCCCGATCCGCTGCCGCCGCTCTACATCGGCGGCTCCTCATCCGGCGCCGGCCCCGTCACCGCCCGTCACATTGACGTTTATCTCACGTGGGGCGAGCCGACTCCGGCCGTCGCCGAAAAGATTTCCCGCGTTCGCGCGCTCGCCGAAGCCGAGGGTCGCACCGTGCGTTTCGGCATCCGCCTCCACGTTATCACCCGCGACACAGCTGAAGCTGCTTGGGCCGAGGCCAACCGGCTGCTTTCTGCGATCGATCCTGAAACGATCAAATCCGTCCAAGCCGGCCTCGCCCGCAGCGAAGGGGAGGGCCAGAAACGCATGCTCGCTTTGCACGGGGGTTCCACCGCCAACCTCGAGATCGAGCCCAATCTTTGGGCTGGCTTTGGTCTCGTGCGCGGCGGCGCCGGCACCGCTCTGGTCGGCAGCCACACGGAAATTGCCAACAAGATCAAAGCCTACGCCAAACTCGGCATCGAGGAGTTCGTCCTCTCTGGCGTGCCACACCTTGAGGAAGCCTATTGGTTTGCCGAAGGCGTCCTTCCGCAGCTCAAGCGCGACGGCCTCTGGTCGCATCCGCGCGGCGAAACCAAATCGAGCAGCCACGTCGATATTCCCTTCTCACCTGCGGCCACGCGCGAGCCGCTCGTACCGGAGCCAGTAGCCGCCGCGAGCTAACGATGACTGCTTCCATCACCGACAAATCTGCGCATGTGATTGCCTCCGACGACGAGGCGATCCGAGTCGCGCGCGAATTCGCCCGCGTCCTCGCACCCGGCGCATCGGAACGGGATCGCACCCGGCGCATCCCGGTGGCCGAACTCGACGAGTTGTCCGCCAACGGGCTGCTCGCGATCACCGTGCCGCGGGAATTTGGCGGCGCGGACGTATCGAACGAAACCGCGGCCAGGGTCTTCCAAATCCTTTCCGCGGCAGACCCCGCGGTCACCCAGTTGCCCCACAGCCATTTCGTGTTCCTGAACGCGATCCACCACGACGGCACGCCGGAGCAGCAGAAATTTTTCTTCGGCGAGGTGCTCGCCGGTGCGCGCCTAGGCAACGCCCAGGCTGAACGCGGCTCGACCTCGGCGCTCGACTTGCGCACGCGCCTTCGTCGCGAGCTCGGTGGCGGCTACCGGCTCGATGGCACCAAGCACTACTGCACGGGCGCAATCGTCGCGCACTGGATTCCTGTCGCCGCGATCGACGACGAGAACCGCCTTGTAATCGCCTATGTGCCGCGGAACGCACCGGGCGTCCAGACGCTGCCCGATTGGAACGCGATGGGCCAGCGCGTGACGTTCAGCGGCACCACGATCCTCGATCATGTGGCGGTGTCGGCCGAACACGTCGTCGAGCATTGGCGGCTTTTCCAGCGCCCGGCCCTGTATCACTCGTTCGCCCAGTTGCTGCACGCCGCGATTGACGTCGGCATCGCGGAGAACGCGCTCGAAGATGCGGTCGCGGTCCTTCGCAGCCGCAAACGCCCGCGCCTCGGCGCGCCTGTCGCCCGTCCGTCCGAGGACCCTCTCGTCGTGCATCGCCTCGGCCAGCTCTACGCCAAATTTCACGCGTCCGAGGCCTTGCTGGTGCGCGCGGCCCGTTCGCTCGACACGGCCGCTCCAGCGGTCGATACCCGCAACGCCGCCGAGGCCGCCGTGGCGGTCGGCGAGGCCAAGGCCTATGCCGAGGAAGCCTCAGTCGAAATTGCCAGCGAGCTTTTCGCGCTCATCGGCACCAGCGCCGCCGACGAAGACCTCAATCTCAACCGTCACTGGCGGAACGCCCGCACCCACACCGTCCACGACGCGAACCAGTGGAGGTATCACGCTGCCGGCAACTGGTTCCTCAACGGCATCGCCCCGCACAAACCCGGCGCTTGGCCGACGAAGACTCTCCGATCTCATGATTACACTAAAAAATGTGAGAAAAACTTTCGCGACCCCGGAAGGGCCGCTGCGCGCCGTCGTCAATGCCTCCCTGCAAATCAACGAAGGCGATGTTTACGGTATCATCGGGTTCAGCGGGGCTGGCAAGTCGACCCTGCTGCGAACGATCAATCTTCTTGAGAAGCCCGACGCAAATGAGGGAACCAGCATTGTCGTGGACGGAAAGGAAATGACGCGGCTCGACAAAACCGCACTGAACAAGACCCGCCAGTCCATCGGCATGATTTTTCAACATTTCAACCTGCTGAACAACCGGACTGTATCCGAGAACATTTCCTTCCCGCTGGAAATCGCGGGCAAGCCAAGGGCTGAACGAAATCAGAGAGTGCAGGAATGCCTGGAGATCGTCGGGCTCTCCGAGAAGGCGAAGACTTATCCGGCCAAGTTGAGCGGAGGCCAGAAGCAGCGGGTGGCGATTGCCCGCGCGCTTGCGAACGAGCCGAAGGTTCTGCTCTGCGACGAGCCGACGTCCTCGGTCGATCCGCAGACGACCGGGACCATCCTGGCCTTTCTGAAACAGATCAACGAGCGGTTTGGGATCACGATCGTGATCGTGACCCACGAAATGGAAGTCGTGAAAGGCATCTGCGACAAAGTCGCCGTGATGGAGAACGGCCGGGTGGTGGAAAGGTTTGCGCTGGGCGACGAGACATTCTTCCCACAGTCGGACATCGCGAAGTTCCTGCTCCGGGACCGCGTGGCACCGGCAACCTATCTGCACGAGTATGTCACGAGTATTTGAGAACCGGCTTTTAGTTTTTATTGAGCATTATCCAATGAAGTTACGCGCAAACACATCAAAGGTAGGGCGAGGCATCCCTGACGAGCCGCATTGGCTTCATTCTCGTTCTCATTATCGATTCAGGTATCTGAGAGAACGAGAATGATTAAGAGTATGAGAACGATCTGGTTCACCATTCCCGTGTCTGATCTTGCCTTTGGCTCGGTACGCCGCGCCTCGGTGACCCGGCACGTCATTGTGTAATCCTCATAAGAGTCGGCCCCAGAATCTAATTTTTCTCCATTATCGCTAAACCAAATAAAAACCATGAGCACAAACACCCTCACCGCCGAACCCAAGACGGTCTCGCGCCATTCCTCCATTGGAGTGAACGAGCGAACCCAAACGGATTTACCACCGGTCGCGACCAAAAGAATAACCGACTACCGCCTTTTCGGGCGCACCGGCGTCAAAATCTCCCCGCTCACGCTGGGATGCATGATGTTCGGACGGAGGACCGAACTCGACGAAACCATCCGGATCATCGACCGGGCTATCGACGCAGGTATCAACGTTCTCGATACAGCCAACGGCTACGCCCGCGGGCGCAGCGAGGAATTCACCGGCGAGGCGCTGAAGCGCAACGGCAAGCGCGGACGGATCTTTCTCGCGACCAAGGTTCATTTCCCGATGGCGGACGACGACCCGAACCAGCAGGGCACGTCGCGCCGTCACATCATCGAGCAGGCCGAGGCCAGCTTGCGCCGCCTGAAGACCGATTACATCGATCTTTACCAGATTCACCGTCCGCATCCGGAAATTGCGATCGACGAAACCCTGCGCGCGCTCGACGACCTCGTGCGCTCGGGGAAAGTCCGCTACATCGGCAGCACGACCTTCGCCGCCTGGCAGGTGGTCGAGGCGCTCTGGGCCAGCAAGGAACTCCATCTCAACCGATTCATTTCCGAACAGCCGCCCTACAACCTGCTCGACCGCCGGATAGAACGCGAACTGGTGCCGGTTGCAAAAACCTTCGGGCTCGCGCTCATCCCATGGAGCCCGCTCGGTGGCGGCCTGCTCACCGGGAAATATCGACGCGACCAGCCGGCGCCGGCCGGCACGCGCTATGCCGACCCGGGTCCGATCCAGGCGAAACGTTTCACCAAGACGTCATTCGATGTGATTGAACCCCTGGCCGCGCTCGCCGCCGAAAAAGGCGTACCGCTCTCGCAGCTCGCCCTTGCCTGGGTCGTGCAGCAGCCCGGTATCACCAGCCCGATCGTCGGTCCGCGCACGCTGGAGCAACTGGAAGACGCCCTCAAGGCGCTCGACGTGACCTTCACGCCGGAAGATTTAATGCGGATCGATGAAATCATTCCGCCCGGCACACACGTTGCTCCGTTCTACGAGGCAAGCCACGGGCCCTCGCAATATCGGTGGTGAGCGATCAGCGGGTTTTTTGAAACCGCTAATGAACGCTAATTTTTTGCCGCGAATAATGCGGATAAGCGCGGATGGGGCGGTTAGCCTTGCGATCTCGCATACTTGGTTGTCATTTCTCCCTGCACCCGGAATGACATAAAAGGATACATACCGTCTGCGTTAAAAAATCGGGATTGAGTGCCTGCCTCCTCATTAGCGTTTATTCGCGTCCATTAGCGGTTAAATGTGCTTCATGCCCACGACTTCACAACGCACCGCCCGTTTCACCGAGTCAGTCATTCGCGAGATGACCCGCGTCGCGTTGCAGCATGACGCGATCAATCGCGCGCAGGGTTTCCCCGACACGGGCCCGCCGCGCGCGCTGATATTAACCCGGACGCATTAGATCTTTTTAATAGCTAATGCATCCGCTTACACCGATTCATTCTGTGTAAGGCGACCTATCGCGGTTAACCCCGACAACGTCGGCCCGAAGGGCGCATCGCTCGGAAGAGGGAGTGTGAGCGATACGGGTTAATCACACGGCTTCGATTCGGTGTGAGGCGGCATATTGGCTGGCGGGGCGGGGCAGGCCGAGGTGGTCGCGGAGAGTCGTGCCCGCGTATTCGTGCCGAAATACACCGCGTTTTCGTAACAGGGGCACCACGTGGTCCACGAAAATTTCCGCGCCGGACGGAAACATGTCAGGCATGAGATTAAAGCCATCGCCAGCGCCGGCCAGGAACCATTCGGTTAGCGTGTCGGCAATTTGTTCCGGCGCACCCACGACCAGGCGATGGCCGCTGCGAATCCGCTTGGAAAGCTGGCGCACGGTCAGCTTCTCACGTTTGGCCAGTTTGATCTGCGCTTCGAAGAATCCGTGCGAACCGCTTTCGGGCGGAGTGAGGTCGCCCAGCCGGTGCCACGGCAGCTCGGCGTCGAGATCGAGTTCCTTGACCGGAATGCCGATCCGCTGCGCAACCTGGGCGACGGCCCCATCTGGGCCTTGGTAGGAATCGAGTTCATCGCAACGCCGGTTCGCCTCGGCCTCCGTGCTGCCGATGACAGTTGAGAGGCCGGGCATGATCTTGAGGTGGTCGGGATCGCGTCCCCACTGGAGGGCGCGCTCTTTCATCTCCTTATAAAACGCCACACCGTCCTCCAGCGTGGTCTGGGTCGTGAAGATCGCATCGGCATAACGCGAGCCCAGCGCCTTGCCACCTTCGGAACCACCAGCCTGGACGAGCACGGGGCGTCCTTGCGGGGAACGCGGCACGTTGAGCGGACCTTTCACCGAAAAGTGTTTTCCCACGTAATTGATCGCGTGAACTTTTTTGTCGTCGGCAAAAACGCCTTTCATGCGATCCGAGATGATCGCGTCATCCTCCCAACTGTCCCAGAGTTTGATCGCGATTTCCAGGAACTCGTCCGCGCGATCATAGCGGTCGACGTGCAAGGGAGCCCCCGCCAGGCCGAAGTTTTGCGCGGCTGCGTCGCCGGCATTGGTGACGGCATTCCAGGCCGCGCGCCCGCCGCTGATATGGTCGAGCGAAGCAAAGCGGCGCGCGAGGTTGTAGGGATCGTTGTAGGTCGTGGAGGCGGTGGCGATGACTCCGATATATTTGGTCGCGAGCGCGACGGACGTGAGCAGCACCGTCGGTTCGAGCCGTCCGCCCGGTTGGCGGGACACGTCCTGGGCGAGGGCTGGGCCATCGGCCAGGAAAATGGCATCAAGGGTGCCGCGCTCGGAAATCCGCGCGATGTTGGTGAAGTAATTGGAATCGACTAGCGCGCTCGTCGGCACTTCGCCGATGCGCCAGGCGGATTGGTGTCCGCCGAGACCGAGGATGTTCATGCCAATGCTCATCTGGCGTTTGCGAGTGGTCATAGGGAAATGGTATTTGGTGGTTTGTTATTGGTCGTTGGTAATTGGTAATTCGGACTTGGTCGTTCTCGTGCTTCGTTATCTTAATCGTTCTCGAATCAATGCGTTTGGGAGAACGGGGATGAGTAAGAGAACGAGAACGATTTTATCTTCGGTGTTCATGGCAGGAGCACGCTGCCGTTGAACGGGGTTTCACCGGATCCGGGCGCCTTGTCCTCGGCACTGCTCTGAACCCGCTTTTTATCGAGGGCCGCCCACGCTCCGTCGGGGATCGTGCCGTTGAGATAATAGTCGCCGATCGCCCGTTCGCGGAGAATGGCGGGATTGTGCGAGGCGGCGGTCCGGGCATTGCGCCAGTGCCGGTCGAGACGGCGGGTCTCGCTGGTGGCGGATGCCCCGCCCACTTCAAACAGCAGGGTGGTTGCTTCCAAAACCAGATTGATCACGATCTGCTGCGCTTGAAAGGCCTTGATGTCGGTTGCCACGTACAGAGCTTCGTTGGCGGTGCCGGCCAGTCCGGCCTGATACGTGTGTTCCAACGCGTCGGCCACGCCGTCCACGATGGTTTCTGCCGCAAAAGACAAACTGGCGAGGCGGCCGATCACGCGCTGCACCAGCGGATCGCTGCGCGGGCTGGAGGTGCCGGGTAGGCCAAAGGCCCGGGTGCGAGGCTGGACAAAACCAATTCCATCCCGCAGCACAGCGCGGGCGATGCCGGCGAGGGTGGCCAAAAGGACGAGCTGCAGGAAGGCCTTTTGCGCGGATGTGTTTTGATCGGCAGCGGAAAAGCGGCGGACAATATGTTCAGGCGCGATCTGCACCCGGTCGAACACCGTCGTTCCGCTTCCAGTGAGGCGCTGGCCAAAGCCGTCCCAGTCATCCTCCTTTTTCACGCCCGAGGCGTTGGCCGGCACGGCGACGCTCACGCGCTCTTCTCCATCCATGGCCGAGGCCACGATCCAGTCGGCGTAGATCGTCCCCGTGCTATAGTATTTCTTGCCGTTCAGGATCCACTGGCTGCCCTCCTTGGTGATAGTCGCGGTGCTGCCGGTCTTTTCCGTACGCTCAGCCATCGCATAGCCAATCAGGGCGCCATCGATAATTTTCGGAAACCAGAATGCGTGGGCGCTTTGGTCCGGACTGACCAGGCGGGCCTCGAGAAACGCGAAGTGACCGCGCAAAAGATGGGAGAGATTCGAATCGGCCTCACCCAGTTCGACGAGCAGGCGAAAAAGCTGAGGCAGGGTCGCGCCGCCCCCGCCGTATGACTGAGGAATGCGCACGGCGCCAAAACCGGCTTCGCGCAACCATCCGACCGCTTCGAAAGGAAGCTCTCGGAGTTGTTCGCGCCGAAGGGCATCTTTTGCGATGCGCTCGAAGATCGGCCGGAAACGCACGGCAAGCTCCTCGTAAGTTGGGGGTTCGGGCGCCGGGATTGACGCCACGGCCGGTGGTTCCAGTTGGTGAACGCTCATGGTAGGTATATTTGGATCCCGTTCATGGATGGAAATAGGTGGAGCGCGTTGACCTCAACGCGCTGAGGTAGGGCGCGACCGACGGGCGCGCCGACACTTTTACGGCGGGCCCAGCGGTCCCGCCCTACCATCGGACCGTGCAGCGAGAAACCGATTCCTTTGAAACGTTGACGTAATGTAGTCACGTTCGGCTTTCTTTTATATCCGTTTATCCAATTTCCGAACGATCAGGTTTCCGGTGAACTGGAAGACCTGGACGAAGGCCACGATCAGCAAAATGGTGAAAAACATTACGTTCGTCTGGTAGCGATAGTAGCCATAGCGGATGGCAAAATCCCCGATCCCGCCGCCGCCGACCAGTCCGGCCACGGTCGAGTAGGACAGGAAGCTGACGGTGATGATCGTGATAGAGTTGGCGATTCCCGAGCGCGCCTCAGTATAAAGCACCTTCCAGATGATCTGCCGGCGGTTGGCCCCCATGGACTGGGCGGCTTCTACGACACCGCGGTTCACGTCCAGCAGCGTTTGCTCGACGAACCGGGCGAAGTAAGGAATCGAGTTGACGATCATCGGCACGGTTGCGGCCGTCGTGCCCAGCGCCGTTCCTACGATCAGGCGGGTGAGGGGGATCATGGCAATCATCAGGATCAGGAAGGGGAACGAGCGAACCAGGTTCACGGCCCCGTTCAGGATGAAGTACAATTTCGGAGCTCTCACGAACGATCCGGGCCTGGTCAAATACAGCACCGTCCCAAGCGGTGTGCCGAGCAAAACGGCGAACGGAATCGTCAGGGCCAGCATGTAGAACGTCTGGCCCAGGGCTTTTACGATTTCCGGCCACGCGTGCAGGATATCATTGAATAGGGAGGTCATTTTTTGCTTCGTTATTTGTTCAGGCCGTCGAGGAAGATAATCGTATCCCCGTATTTTTCCCGGTAGTAGGCTTTCATGGCATCGCTTCCGTAGGCATTTTGCAGCGCCTTGATTTTCGGCGAGCCCACGAGATCTTTGCGAATGGCCACAATGCCTTTGTAGGGGGAGTTTTTCTCATCCTCGTAGGCGAGCGCATCCTTTTTTGGATTGAATCCGATCTTGAGGGCCGTCCCGGAGAACAGGAAACCCACGTCGACATCATCAAGCGTCCGCTGCAGCATCAGCTGGTCGACCTCGATGAATTTATAGTTGTGCGGGTTGTCCGTGATGTCATCCAAGCTCGCATGCGTCACGGTGACCCCGTCCCGCAGCTTGAGCAGCCCCTTGTCCCGCAGCATGAAAAGCGCGCGTCCATTGTTGGCCGGGTCGACCGGAATGCCAAAGGTCGCGCCGTCCGGAACCTGGTCGAGCGATTTGTATTTTTTGGAATACAGCCCGGATGGGGTGAAGGTCGTATAAAAGCCCCGGGTTATGTTTTTCAAGCCATGATCCGACACAAACTGGTCGAAATAAGGCTCGTGCTGGAATGCGTTGGCATCAGCCGAGCCGTCATCAACCAGCTTGTTCGGCTGCATGATATCGTTGATGACGACCCAATCCAAAATGAAACCCTGTTTGGCGACTTCCTTTTTCAGGATGGGGACGACCTCCGCGCCGAATCCGGCGTCGCTCATGACGAACCGGATCGTCTTGTCATCATTCCCCCCGACGGCGGAAGTGGCCGCGGCCCCGCCGCTTTTACCGCAACCGGTGACGAACCCGAGTGTGGCGGCTAAGAGCAGTAATGTGACTTTGTTCATAGGTAGTCAGTGATAGGCCTGTTTAAAAATGGAACGAAACGCCTCCAAACACGCCGAACCCATCGCCGGAATTGATCACCGCTGTGTCCGCGCCATGCACATCGTAGGTTGGAGTGATGCTCGCCGCGTACGCCTTATTGGTCAGGTTTTGGAAGTCGAGGTACGCCTGCCAGCCTTTCTTCGGCGGCGCGTAGCCAATTTTGGCGCCATAAATTACATACTGGTCGATGGAAAACGTATCGGCATAATCGACAAAATATCCGGAGGAGGCCTGGGCATTCACTCCGACGTAAAGCCCGGAAGGGTGCTCATAGAGAAGTTCCGCCTGGTAATAGTTTTTGGGAAGTCCGGCCTCCTTGTTGTGTCCGAACACTGGGTCGTTTCTAAAATAGAAATCACTAAACGTGTAGGCCTGATGCAGCGTTATACGGTTAGGTGCTCCATCTGCGCCCGCATTGTCGGCGCCTTCCTGCCACAGCACGGTGTCCAGTTCGGCCTCGATCCCTTGATGGATGGTGGGGCTCGCGTTCTCCTCGACGGTGCCCAAACTGGGGTTGCTCGGATTAATCAACAAGGCCTGGAGCTCGTTGTGAACCGACGAATAGTAATAACTCAGGCTTCCATCGAAAATTCCGGCTTTGGCCCGGGCGCCAATCTCCACCGTCTCGGCGGTCTGCTCCTTCAAAGGCAGGCTGTTCGCATTGGTCGGCGCCAGATAGGCCCAGGCGTTTGCCGGCTCGACGGTCCGGCCAAAGTTTGAGAACACCTGTACGTCAGGGCTCACTTCATAGCGCAGGCCGAGCTCCTCCAGGTCATTCCAGTTTTTCTGGTCGAAATGGTTCACCACCGGCAGGGTGATATTGTCAACCCGCTGGGTATAGGTTCCGGCGAGGCCGATCGTAAGCCAAAGTTTGCGGAATATCTCCAAGTCGTTTTTCGCCAGCAGCACGGCATCCGATGATCCGTTGAAATTTCTATCCCTGAATATTTGTCCGAAATACGGCGAACCGCCATAGTTGACCAAGGTCGAGACCCCGGCATTTACGTGCGTGGTATCGCGCAATTCCACGATACTATTGCTTTCCCGTCCGAAGAGTTCGTCGCTCCGGGTATATTTCACCTTGGCGCTGACATCATCGAACCACCAATTTGCCAGCGTACCACCATTATAGGCACTCGTGGATAAAAAAGCCGGATTATAAGCAGGATTGATGTTTGAATTGAAAACCGGGCTGGTGGCAGAACCCGTAAAAGGACTGCCGGTCGTTCCTATCGCGATAGGGTAGTCGTGAAAAACAAAATCCAGCTCCAGCTTGGAATCTGGATCGATCTTCACCGTCGTCTTGTCTCCGACCCAGGTTGATCCTGGTTGGAGACGAAACGAATTGAATTTTACGTTCCCGGTTGGAAGCGGTGATCCCTGTGAGGGGTTTGCGTCCAACTGCGCCTTGGTCAACAGGCCGGGATTGTCAAAAAATGTGTAGCGATATCGAAGATATAACCGCGTCTCGATGTTCGGGTTGACTTGGCATCCTAGGTTTCCCTCAAAGCCATGGGCTCTCGAATCCGAGTGAGTTTGGAAGCCTCGCCGGTATGAGTCCGTGATGCTCGCGTAATAATCAAATTTGTCGTTCACCCCTCCGAAGCTTAGCTGGCCTTTGTAGTACCCGAAACTCCCTGCCTCCAAACGTATCAGTGTCCCCGGTGCATCATAACCGGTATTTGATATATAGTTAACCGTTCCCCCCAGCGTCAGGGCTCCGGTTTCGAATGCATTTGCTCCACGGAGGATCTCAATGTAATTCACCCCGAGCGGTTCCAATAATTCAAAGGGGGTTCCGCCCGGCCCGGTGATCGGTAGGCCGTCGAACTCAAAATACACCCCATCGCGGAAAAACCCCGTTCCCCGGTTGATGCCCGAACCTCGGATCGATATCTTGAGCGCGTCCTGGCCGCCCGAAGACTGGGCTAAAACTCCGGGCTGAAAGGCCAGGGCGTCCGCGGCCGTCGCCACGCGGGCCTTTTGGAAGTCTTTCGCGGTAATCACAGTCGTCCCGCCAGGCACTTCAGCCAGCGCCGCTGCTGCGATCGCCGCGGTTGGCGCGATTTCGGTTTGCGTGTCGCCCGCGATGATCACCTTTGAGAGCTCGGCCGGCGTCGCTCCGCCGGGGGAAGCAGCTGACGTTGAATCTTCGGATGCGAGTGCAGGGAAGGGGAGCGATCCGGAAATTATTATCGCCGCCAGCAGCGCAACCGGGAGTAAACGAAATTTTAAGTGCCTGGATTGATGATTATGATGGTTGATGGTGAGAAGTGAATCGCTACGAGGCTTGAGCCCCATCGGTGGTGAAAGAAAATCGGCAGACATTTTTTGATAGGTAATGAGTTTTAGAATGGCAGGATGGTTGTCTTGGTTTGCCTCCCCGGTTGACCGGCGGCTGGGCGAGGCCCGAACTGGAGCCGCCTGGTGAGGGCGACTAAACTCACGTTGGGCGCGATCTGTTCGCGCAACCTGAGCCAGCGGGTTGTTGGGCGCTCCCGGTTGTCCGGGCAGCGGCGAAAATTCAGTGATCGGACTGAAGCGTTTTGTTTTCGATCAACACCGCGCAATCTGATGGCTGCGTAGGCTGCTGAAGAATGACAAAACGGATGATCGTTGTGGCTCCGGGTGTCCAGCTGCCACGGCAAATTCATATTAATCTAGTATGGTTTAATTCCTCACGTCAACAAATTTGATTGGTTTGGAAACAAACAACCGTTAAACTGCACAAAAATTATCATAAAACATTAAATAGTAAATATTAGCAAAATGTTAATAAAAAAACGTTGATTAATTCATACTATTTAAATGTAGATTAAATCAGTATCCAATGAAACTTTCTAAACGCGGTGAATACGCCCTTCGGACCCTGATCAACCTTGGCATTGCAGCCGAGGTTCAGCGACCGCTTGTGCGCGTGACTGAGCTCGCGTCGGCCGAAAAGCTGCCGGCGAAGTTTCTCGAGCAAATCATGCAGGAGATGAAGGAGGCAGGCCTCGTCGAGAGTGAACGCGGCAAATTCGGCGGTTACCGGCTGGCCCGGCCCAACAACAAAATTCTCATCGGCGAGGTTATTCGCCTCATCGACGGCCCGCTTGCGCCCATCGGCTGCGTCAGCCACACCGCCTACGAAAAATGTTCATGTCCGGATGAGACGCACTGCGGCCTGCGCATGCTCATGCTCGACGTGCGCAACGCCATCGCCGGCATCCTCGACCGCTACTCGCTGGCCGACGTCGTCGAAGTCACGCTGCGCAAAATGCGCCGCGATGGGATCGCACCCCCTTTCAGCCGACCCGTGCCCTTCACGCGCTCCCGCCGCGAGAAGGCACTTCATCCACGCCTCCACCCAATGGAAGGCATCATCCAACAACTTATTCCTGATTTCACGATTTAACTGCCTCTGCCATGAGTATTGAAATTAAAACCACAGGCTTGGACGCATCACTCGACTGGATCGAGATCGTGCGCCAAAAAGTAGAGTCGCTGCGCTTCGGCGTCGTGCAACTGGTCGTTCACGACGGCCGTGTCACGCAAATCGAGCGCACCGAAAAGACCCGCCTGCCCGCGAGCCGCGACGAGTCCAAACCGAACATATCGCCCTGACCAGGCTCCTGAATCATAAGCGAGGGCGTTATGCATCACCCATTAATCTCTGAACAACTTTATTTGTCATGTCTCCTCCTGAATATCTCACCATTGGACAAGTCGCCGCCTATCTTGGGTGGACTCATCTTTTTGTCGAACGCCTCGCGATCGGCGGCCAGCTTCCTGGCATCGAGAAAGAAGGGCAGTGGCTATTCAGCCGTGACCAACTCATCGACTGGCTGGACCAAAAGATACATTCATTCGACACGGCCCAAGTGGCCGACCTGGAGCAAAAGCTCGAAAATGAGCTGCAAGCGGCATCGCGTAATATTCGGATCGCCGACCGGCTCAAACCCGAATTCGTCGGGCTCGATGTACAGGCTGCCGGACGACCCGAAGTATTGGAGCAACTTGTGGGTCTCGCCGAAAAAACCAATCTCGTGCTCGACGGCGTGCGCCTGCGTGCCTCCCTCGCCGAGCGCGAAACGCTCTGCAGCACGGCGCTGCCGGGTGGATTTGCCTTCTGCCATCCCCGGCGTCCGGCGCCGCATCTGTTGCGCCGGACGGTGCTCTCTATCCTTCGCACGGCGCAACCGCTGCCGTTCGGCGCCACGGACGGCGAACCCACACGCTTGTTCTTCCTGATCGCTGCCATTGACGACCGCGCTCATCTGTACGCGCTTGCCCGACTCACGCGGATCGTTCGCGGCGAGACGTTGGGAGCGCTCCTGCGTGCTCCGACAGCCGACGAATTGATCGCGATCATTCGCCGACGCGAAGAAGAGATCGATGCCGCGCACGCATCGGCTTCGGGCCCGCGCCCGGCCAAACGCGCGGTGTACTGATAGCTCCAAAAGCCGAGCCCATGCTTCCGCTCCATCCAGCGCTGTGTCGATTTTTCCGAATTTCTCGCAATCCGCCGCAGCCGTCTCTGCGAGTGAGAGTTGAAGCACGTCGTCGTCCACTAAGAAAATATGATATTGAGCCTTGGGCATGGCGAATGCATTGGCGGGCACGGTCTCGAAAAAGTTGCATGGTCACTTTTGCAGGGTCTTGACCGAGGCTCCCTCCATTTCATTTACGACTGAGCTGGCAGCCTCATTGACGATTTCCAATAGGAGAGTGAGATGTCGTTCGGTGTCGCATTCCTCGTCCAGGGTCAACTGAAGCATTGCTGCCACCTCATTTTCGAAAAGTTTTTCGGCAACGGAACACACGGTGCTGTAGGCTGCGATCTCATAGTGCTTCACTCGCTGGGCGGCACCGATTAAGTTGGCGTCACGAATGGCCTCTGGAGCTAGTGTGTTGATGGCTTCGTCGCTTTCTTCAACCAGGCTTTTCATGGGATAACAGGTCTTTCCGGTTGGTGAAGCGTTGAGAATATCCAGTGCGCGTTCGAGGCGTTCGATGTGTTCTTTGGTTTGCCCTAGATGTACGATAAAGACGGCCTTGAGTTCAACGTTGCCGGCCGCCTCCGCCATTTTTGGCAAGGCCTTTACGACCTGGGTTTCGGCATTGTGCAGGTCTTGCAGCTTGTCGATCAGCAAATCTTTCAGAGTGTTTAGGGTGGTCATTTTCTAAGAAGCCAAGGGTTATGGTTAAGTACACCGCCGACGCGGGAAAACAAACAGACCCCACACCATCGCCTAAATGCGCATAATTCACCATCGGGTGGATTCCGGTCGATTGAGCCCGAAATTCCAGGCTCATGTCTTTTGCGGAATCACATGAATTCTCCCATAATCATTTCGGAAAACATCCGATGGTAGATTGGATCAGCGTGATTTACTTTCGGGGCAGGAAATTGGCTTAATCCATTGCCTGTTAACCGGAGCGGCCGGCAACAGTTCTTACGGAGGTCAGACGCCTTCGCTCTTGACCCACTGGATGGCGTAGTGAACGAGATCCGAGCCATGCTCGAGCGGCAGTTTCAATTTCAGATGCTCCCGGTACGAGTCTATGGTCTTTACGCTCAGGTTGAGCTTCGAGGCGATTTGCTTCGTGCTGAATCCGTTTCCAATCAATTGAAAAACTTCCATTTCCCGGTCGCTCAACAGATCCACCGAGGAGACGGTTTCCTTGCCTTTCTTGTTGTTGACGATCCGGTGGAGCATTTTTTCTTTCAGCCGATCACTCATATAAAGATCGCCTTCGAGCACACGTTGGATCGCGGCCCGAATCTTTTCATTGGCCTCGTTTTTCATGATGTAACCGCGCGCCCCGGCCCGCAACGCACGTTCGGCGTAGAGGCTTTCATCGTGCATCGACATGACAAGAACGGGCAGCTCGGGCTGGAGTGACTTGATGTTCTTCACCAGTTCGAGACCGCTTACCGTCTTCAACGAAATATCGATCACCGCAAGGTCTGGTGAAAGTTGGCTGATCAAATCGAGCGCCTTGGGCGCATTGTCGGTTTCGCCGCAAACTTCCAGATTTGCCTCTTGGTTAATGAGCATGCCAATTCCCTGCCGTGTGATGGGATGGTCATCCACCAGAAGCACCCGAAATTTAGCACTGAGATTTTTTTCGGTTTTTGACCGGTTTGCCTTCATGTGAATCCTCACGACAGACAAAGACAGGACACTTTGGTGCGATATGAAATTTAAAATTTTTATTTGGTAGGTAATTTACAGCACCACAGTATCTTGCAAATTTTCCAGGGCCTGACAGCTAATTCTTGGGCGGTGGGAAAAAGTATTCCGGCCATTCAATGCCGGCTTTCACCCATTTTTGTTCCTGGCTCCCGCAAAGATCAAATTGCCTGGTTGCAGAGAAACAGCCGCGATCTTGAATCGCGGCTGAGAGGGGATCGTTTCCGGACGGGAGGTCTTTTTATCCAGCCCCCAGGGAAAGCTGAGTAAATTTTTAGGCAGTAGGTCAATTTTGCAGACGGGGCGGCAGGTCGCGGGGTAAGACCACCTGCAGTTTTTAAGGAAGCGGAATGACCCACTGCCAAATCCATTGTCAGGATGACGGCTTTACGATGATGTTGTTCGTCACATCCTTGACCCCGGGCACATTCTTGGCGATTTCAGCGGCGCGGTCCTTTTGGTCCGACGTGTCCACGAACCCGCTGAGCTGCACGACGCCCTTATAGGTCTCGACCGTAATCTGGTGGGCTTTCACCGTGTCGTCGCCGATTAGATCGGCCTTTACCTTGGTCGTGATCGTCGAATCGTCCACATACTCGCCGGTGCTTTCGCGGCTGGCGGTTTCGGCGCAGCCCGTGAAAAATAACGGTAGGAACGCCGCGAGCGCAAGCAAGGCCATTGCCCAAACGGAGGTTTTCAATTTTTCGGTTCTCATGGTTGTATGGTTGTTTTATATTTATGTAGTTTATTTAACTATAGTCTGAATTTTGACGTGATATTATAGCCGGCATACGGCTGGCGCACAATGGAGTGAGGTCACATATTCTTGCCCGGACATCCGCTGCGATGCCAGTAGGTCAAAAAGCCTGCCTTGTTACCGGGGTTTTCCCGTGCGCTGCTAAAATCCAGGACAGACTCATGATCAACTTGGTCTCTACTCGGGAGGGTCCACCGTAAAAATCCCCATGCTAAATTCAGTAGGGTTTGGCTCTCCCGGGAGTTGCATTTTATTGCTGTGATGGAAGCGTGCTCCCGTTCGCCAGCGGCAAAACCTTCCAACAAGATAAACATGAAAATAATTAACTACGGCGATCTGGACATCAATCAAACCTGTCGGGAATTCTCCCGGGCGAATGGCGCGCAGTTTCTCTGATACAAAAAGTCAAAGGAAGGGGTAGGGTAAAAACAACATCGAAGTAAAATAAGCATGCTCAAGACAATCTTTGCTCCGAATAGATGCAGCGCTTCCTAAAGCGGCCATTCGTACGCCAGGACAGGGAATTTCTCCGATGGTGAATGCGCCGGAAATTGCTACTATTCTGCTATGAAAAAGATGCCCGCAAGCGGAAAGAACTTCGTCCTTGATTTGATGGATGCAGGCTTCGGCTCTATTGCCCGGACCGCCATTGAAAAACGGGCCGAAGTGCTTGCCTTGATCGGAGGCCGATATCTCGTTACGACGGCTGATCGCGAGCAAGCAAAACAGGAGCTGCTTGGCGCGCTCATTGGTGCAAGATCCCAGGAATCATTGGCTGGGCTCAGCAGTCGAAAACTCAAATAGCAGGACACGGGTGAAGAAAAGAAGGCCGCTTTAAGGTCTTAAAAGATATATCTGCAAGGGCTAATGCCCGGGACGGTAGCCAGATCCTACCCGCTAGAAAATGATGCAGGCTCGCAATATATTCAGGTTCCAAGTCAAAAGACCATAGTCATGCCAACGAAAAAAGCGAAAGAACGGGCGCGCGCGGATGCGCGTCAAGGCAAACGGCCGACTACCCAAGCCGGCGAATTTGTCCGCGAGGAAATGCATCGCCTAAAGAAAGGAAGCGGCAATGTGCGCTCCCGCCAGCAGGCGATCGCCATCGGCCTGTCTGAGGCCCGCCGTGCCGGCGTCAAACTTGGCGTGCCGCCCAAAGGCAAGACTTCCAGTTCCAACCGAAAAAAAGCGGCGCATGATCTCGAGCGCGCCCGAGGCCGGGCGAAACCCACTCCTGCCCGTTCTCGCGGGGCAAGGAAGGCGGCGCGCACATGCGAAAAACTATTCGAGCATTTCGCGGCAGCTCGCAGCGCAGTCGCGGCATGCTTCCACGCAGTCTTCCATGTCCCCGACGAGCTCGCATTCTTTGGCGCAGGCTTCGCAGGTCTCGGCACAGGCCCGACAGATCGTCGAATGACGCAACGAGTCCCGCGACAGGAAATCGGCCGCGGTTTGGCAAATCTGCGCACAACGGTACAGCAGGCTTAGTAGCTCGTGCTTGCCGCCCAACTCAATGCAACGAGCCGTGGCCGTTCGCAAACACACGTCCTGGCATTGCGAGCAGCTTTCAGCACAGCTCCTCGTTTCATCCGATATGTTTAAATTGTTCATGATCTTGCTTCGATCCATTTGGATCGAGTCTCATGGCCGAAGGACAACGGGGGACGAGGTTTAAGTCCTTGCGTTCGTGGTGGGAAAGCTGTGCGCATTTGAGAATATGATAATAAGGAGCGCGGCTCACTGCCATCGGGTGATAACCGGTCTTAATCACCGGGGAATCCGGACTTCACGACGAGCTTGCTGTCGGCAATATTATCGAAATGTTCTCCGTTTGGCCGTAGGCTCACTTCCCGCTTGGCTACTTATCCTGAGGACCTCGACAAATCGAAACCAACCCAGTCATTTAACCGCCGGATCCGTCGCCCCGCCGACACCGTCCATCGATTCGTACACACTCAAGGAGACCTTCATGGCAAAAACGAAATCTTCTTCGAATGAGAAAAAGTCATCCCAAAGTGATCCTATAGACCAAGTGGCAGCCCATAGGGCATCCAACGAACTGGAGGGCGTCTACGAAAAGCTGGCCACGGTCAATTTTCAGCTTCAGGCCAAGATGGAGGAACTGGAATGGGCGACCAACGATCTCAACGGCCTGCTCAGCAGCATGGACATCGCGATGGTCTTTTTGGACACCCAATTTTGCATCCGTCTCTTCACGCCTGCCCTGAAAGATCTTTTCGACGTGATTCCGTCCGACTTGGGCCGTCCGCTGATCCACCTGGCTCGAAAATTTAAGGACGACGAACTTCTGGCTGATGCGCAGGCAGTCCTGGACAAAGCGGTTCGAGTGGAAAAGGAGATCTTGAGCAAAAGCGGCCGGACGTACGTGCGCCGGATTCTTCCCTATCGTGCGCCGGATGCCAGCATCAAGGGCGTGGTCGTCACCTTCATTGATATTGGTGAACGCAGGCCTGCGGAGACCGCGTTCCG
>Ga0210395_10001164_pt1 | contig 20441 bp, 15 predicted proteins | sample IncBWH4OmetaG_FD_150861 | JGI IMG/M metagenome (GOLD analysis project Ga0210395, IMG submission 150861) | Forest soil microbial communities from Barre Woods Harvard Forest LTER site, Petersham, Massachusetts, United States - Inc-BW-H-4-O ...
TCAGGAGTGTAAAGAACCCAGCATCGATGGGCCCGAACTGCTCGTAATCGGCCGCGGTTGCGAAGAGTTGATTCTCTAGTGCATTCGCTTCCACGCCGTCCACGTGCGTCCGCTCGAAGTCCCAGCCGAACTTCAGTGTGTGCTGCTTCCAAGTTTTCGCCAGGCTGGCGCCGAAAATCCCGTACTTCTGATCGATATTAGACGGTGTAAACTCCGCTCCATATTCGGGTTGCCCCAAGTCTCCGAAGACGCCTCCCGTCGTATAGCTGCTGAACAGATTGAAAAGCGTAAAGGGACCGGCCTGCGGATGCGCCGGGCCCGTTAATGTCGACTCATCACGGTATTGCCCGCGCAGATTCAGAATGTACGGGTTAGCGGAATCGCCGAAAGTGACGGTGTCGCCGAAGCCGAGAAACAAATTCCGGTCCCCGAGATTCGTGCGGGTGGACGGCAGAGAGGTTGAAAGAGACAGCGGATTTGTGCTGTTCACATGCACGTTCGTAAAGTTCATTTCTTCGGTGAGGTGGTTGTTGCGCAGAACTTGATCGAACTTCGCAAATGCGCGCATTTCGTTATCGGTCGTCGGCTCGTTGTACGTTTCTTCATTCGCCAAAATAAACCCTGGCGTATTGGGCGGGGGGACGAAATTGAGCTGCTGATTCTCGTGAATATTCTCAGCCGAGGCGAACCAAAACGCCTTGTCCTTGACCATCGCGCCGCCTCCTGCCAGGTCGTAGTCCCAGCGCAAAAGATACGGCGGCTCGCTTTGCCCAGGAATACTGGTAGCCGCAGTCTGCCCCGGAATGTCTGAGCTGTCGAACGCGCTATTGCGGTGATAGAGGGACGCCAGCCCGTGCAGGTCATTGGTTCCGGACTTGCTGATGACGTTTACGATTCCCCCGGAAGAATGGCCAAACTCCGCTTTGTATCCGGTCGTGATGACCTGAAATTCCGCGATAGTGTCCTGATTGAATTGCGCCGCGGCGCCGCCCCCCAGTTCGTTCTCGTTGGGCTGTCCGTCGATCAGAAAACCTGCGTTGTTGGCCCGCTCGCCCAGAATCGGAGTTGCGTTGTCGCTATTGAGGTCCGCTTGCCGATAAATGGCGACGCCTGGAACCAGTTGCAGCAGGTCCAGATAGTTTCTACCGTTGATGGGCATATTGTTAATGTCTTGGGGAAGAACCGTCGCGCCGGTCGAAGACGAACTCGTCTCCAACATCGGCAGGTCGGTGTTGACGTTTACGGTTTCAGTAACTTTTCCGACTTCCAGCGTAACGTTTAACGTCAGCGTGCGGTTCAGCGTCACATCCAGGTCTTTGAACGCGTACGTCGCAAATCCCTCGTGCGTGACTGTGAGCGAGTAAACGCCCGCCGGCAGGTTAGAAAACGCATAAGCGCCGCCCGCATCGGTCGTGGTGCTTCGGCTCGTGCCGATCGTGTCGCCCGAGAGCTTCAACTCTGCGCCACCGACAGCCAGTCCTTGCTTATCGGTCACCGTGCCCTGCATCGTTGAAGTTGTCTGTGCGCGCAACATGGGCGGGCAGACGGTAAGCGCAGCTGCCGTCAACAGCGCGACGCAGCTAGAGACGCGGGAAATAAATAATTTGTGCAAACAAATTTGGCGAACGAGTTCACCAAACATAGAGGATCCCCCTTGTGATTCGCCGCAGCAAGCTGGACGGCTGCACCCCTCGGCCTATGCCAAACAGTCGCCTGAAACATTTGTTGCAATCTGCTTGCTGGGAGCCTAAGAACCGGACGTGCGGCTGTCAAGCTCTTTTTTCTGAATACACCCTGCCCGTATTCCCGCACAGCTTACCAAGCCCCTCGGAAGGAGCATTGGTCTTTAGCCAGGCCTGCCCCTTTTGCGGAGACGAATTCATGACTAACGGCGACTGGGAAATGTCCGCCAAAAGCAAGCTGATGGCGCGCTACTTTCTTGTCGCCGTGACGGCGCCGTTGGGTTGATGGAAGACAGCTTCGGTGACTTTGCCTGTTTCGTCCTTCTTGAATTCCGCACTGAAACCTGCCATTCCCTTGATGTCGAACATGAGGCCTCGCGTCGGAACCAGCTCGTACTGCGGCTGTCCGGGAACTGTTAAACGCAAAGAATCACCGGCGAGTGCTACCGTGGCAGTCATTCCGCTCAAGACGTATTCGCCCGTAAGAGTGCGAAGGACGTCCAGGGAGATTTTCTCAGCCGCACGTGTGAAAACGATATCTTCCTGCAGCGACGGTTCGAGGGCGGCAGAGATGCGGTGGATGTCGCCCTTTTTGTCCATGTGAAACTGAAACAGCTCGCTGGCAGCGGGACTATCCGCGTCTTCCGGAACCTGGAACACATCATAGTGGTAGTGAGCAAGCGGATAAGGGCCAAGCTTGTTGAGTGTCAATTCGAAGGCATCGCCCTTTTGCTCGATTTTTATCATGCCGTATCCGGGGTTCTCGTAATTCCCGACGTAGTCTGCCAAATCGTGAGAAGGGTGCGTTCCGGTCTTTTTGTCGGAAACCTTGGTCTTTTTTGACTCTTCCCCCTGCTTCTTTCGTTTGGCCTCGACATCTTTGAATCGCGTGAGCCAGGGTATCTGATCGAGGCCAAGCAGGCGATCGTAGACGTTGTAGGCTAGGATTTCGGGAGAAGGCTGCCCGGGCATGTTGGTCAGGATGACCACGCCCATATGATCATCCGGAAGCAATGAGAGCAGCGCGTAGAATCCGTCGATGCCGCCATTGTGCCAGACAAGATTGTGCCCTCTATACGCAGTCGCGACCCAAGTCAGGCCGTAGCTGAAATGTCCAAGTTCCGGGAAGCTGAACGCCGCAGGCAGGTCGGGCATGGAGGTTTGTGGGCTGTGCATCATGCGAAGGTTGCTCTCGGAGACGAGCTGCTTGCCTTGGTACTTGCCATCGCCAAGCTGGAACGTTAGGTAATGCGACATATCGGCGATGCTGGAATTGATGGAACCCGCCGGGCCAATCGCATCGATGTTGTGGAATGGAACTTGAGTCACAACTTCTTTCTTGAGCTCGTACGGCAAAGCGTGGTTGTCGGTTTTCTCGATATCTTCGACGGATAAATCGGAATGAGTCATGCCAAGCGGCGTGAAAATCTTCTCGCGAATCGTGCCTTCCCAGCCGAGGCCGCTCAGTTTGCCCTCGAGATAGCCCATGGTCATGACGGTGAGGTTGTTGTACTGATAGGCGCTGCGAAAGTCCTTGTTTGGCTTGAGGTATCTTAGCCGGCTAACCAAGTCGGCGCGGCTGAAATCGGAGGAATACCAGACGATGTCGTGGCGCGGCAGACCGGAGCGGTGGGAGAACAGGTCGCGCGGAGTGGCGCGCTCGCTGGCCACCGGATCGTTGAGTTCAAATTCAGGCAAGTAGTTGCGGACGGGCTTGTCCCAGTCTACTTTGCCTTCGTCGTTCAGCATGGCAAAAGCAAGCGAAGTAAAGGACTTGGAGACCGAGCCAATCGGAAACAGAGTATCGGTGTCCACGGGGAGCTTGTCGGCGACATCGCGGAATCCATAACCCTTGGCGTAAATCAATTTCCCATCCTTCACGACCCCGAGGGCCAAGCCAGGCACCTTCCACTCCTGCATAGCCTGCGCCGCGAGATCATCGAGCCCTTGCAGCTTACTCACAGGGTCGCTCTGCGCAGTCGGAACGACCGCTTTCTTCTGCGCCGCGGATGCGTTGGCGCAAAGCAAGACAACTCCGAGTCCCTGAAGCACCTTTCGGCTCAGCATGTACTCCTCCGGTTTTGGACTAAATCAAAGATTCCTTGAAAGCCACTCCTCAACCCGCGACGGAAACGCTGGGGTTGACCGCCCGCAAAGTTTCTTGCCGCGTCGTAATCTGCTCGATTCGTTTTGTGCGGACCGCATAACCGATTCCCGGCGCCGTGGGCACTTGAATCGTCCCGTTGCGCGTTACTTCCACTTCCGGCTCGATTAAGTCTTCCTCCCAATACCGCTGGCTGGCGGAAACATCTCCCGGCAGCACAAATCCAGGCAAAGTGGACACGGCAATGTTATGGGCGCGACCTATGCCTGTCTCCAGCATGCCGCCGCACCACACCGGAGCGCCCTGCGACCGGCAGAACTCCTCAATTTGCTTCGCGTGGGTGTGGCCGCCGACTCGCCCCAGTTTGATATTGATGATCCGGCAGGCGCCCATGTTGATGGCCGCTTCCGCGTGATCCGGATTGTGGATGCATTCGTCTAGGCAAATCGGAGTTTTCAGCAGAGGCTGCAACTTCGAATGGTGGTACATGTCGTCCCACTCGAGCGGCTGCTCGAGCATCATCAAGTCAAAAGCATCCAACTTCTGTAACAATTCAGCATCCGCGAGACGATAGGCGGAATTGGCATCGACCATCAGTTTGGTTTTGGGAAACTGTTTGCGCACCGCGGCCACAAACTCGAGGTCCTTCCGAGGCTTGATTTTCATCTTGATGCGCTGGTAACCGGCCTCAAGTTCTTTTGCCACCGCGGCAAGCAGTTCCTGGGGATCCTGTCGAATCCCCAGCGAAACTCCGCAGGCGATCTCGGTCCTGGCGCCACCGAGTAATTGCCATAGAGGAAGTCCCTTTTGCTGTGCTTCCACGTCCCAGAGAGCGGTTTCGAGTGCCGCTTTCGCCATTTCATGGCCTCGAACGGAGGCAAGAAGCGGTATCACATCTGAAGCGGTTTTGATGCGTTTACCGAGAACCAACGGCGCCACAAAATTGCAAAGCACCGTCCACGCGGTGTCGGTTGTTTCTGAGTTATAAAATGGTCCTTCGGCCGCCGTCACTTCTCCCCAGCCGCTTAGTCCGTCGCAGCGTACTTCAAGCAACGCTATCCTGCGCCCAGAAATCGTGCCGAAGCTGGTTTCGAATGGGCTCTTCAGCCGCATTTCTATTTCACGAAGAATGATTTCGTCGATTCTCATAAAATCTCGGGCGCCAGCCCGTTTCCCTTTGCAAAGCGAAAAGCAATCGTGTTTTTCCGAGCTTTCCAGCCGTCCCTCAAATCCGGCGGCCTATCGGCCCGTATCTTCAAAGTATTCGTAGGCCGCTCGAGCAATGCGCCCGATGAGTTCTTCGGCCTGCTCGGTCGTCACGTTCGAATTCGCTTTGAGCGTGTAGACCGAAAGCACAAAATGATGCTTATTGGATGAAACAATGCCCGCGTCATTCGTCACATAGCCGATGGTTCCGTTCTTGCTTGCGACCGTTGCGTTCTCCAGGTAACGATGAATCCTGGTTCGCAGCTGTTGCTGTTCCATGATCTCCAGCATGTCGCGGCAGGATTTCTCGTTCGCTGCTTGAGCTCGGAAGATTTTCGTCAGGAGGTCCGCCATGGCTTTCGGGGAAGTGTGATCCCGAGGGTCGTCGACGAACGCACGGTCGGCATGCTCCGTCTGCTCGCGCGTGAGTTCTGCAACCTTTTCGGGATGGGCGAAGAACTCCGCTCCAGACACGCCGCGGAGGCTTGGGTTTGCCGCGCCAAGCCAGTCGCCAATGAGTTCTTCGGTCGACCGGTCGACGCGCATATCCTGAATTCCCAATTGTCGCAGCATGGCCGTCACGCTTTTCGCACCGACGCGCTTGAGCAGCAAGTCCGTGGCCTCGTTGTCACTCAGAGTAATCATCAACAGGAGCAGATCGTGGATCGTGGGGTTCAAGCCAGGAGTCGTGTATGGCAGGAGACCGCTGCCCAATCGGCGATCCGCTTCCGACAGCGGGACGCGCTCAGTAAGGGAAAGATGCCCAGCCTCCGCCTCGCGAAACACTTGCACCATGATCGCAACCTTGTAGGTGCTGGCCATGGGGAACTGATCGTCTGGGAGGACGCCAACTTCCTCGCCGGTTTCGATATTACGGACAAAGATTCCCACTTTGCCTGGAAAGCTGGCGGCGATCTTGGTCAATCTCTCCCGCAGAACGGTGCCGCTTTGAGGCGCCGACTCCTGACCCCTTGCGGAGGGGAATAGGAACAAGTTAACCAGAAGCACGAACCCGGACAGGCGAACCCGATTGTGGCCCATGGATCTAGAACTCCACACGAATTCCGACTTGCCCTTCGGCCAGGCAAGTACTGCAAGATGGACCTAAGGCTTGAACTTGTGCCTCAAACTTGCGCTCCGGGTCCGCTCACGAGCTTATGAGCAGGCTCTGTGGGCAAAGGTTTTGTTAGCGCCGTTCTAGAACTCGAATCGAACTCCGACCTGGCCCTCGCGTCCGGGTAGGACCTGGAGGACTTGACCAAACATGGGTGCGGTCGAATTGATACTCACCGGGGGCGGCCCGTTGACGGCAGCGGGATTGGCCCGGTTGGCGAAGTCGTAGAACTCGACATGCATGCTGCAACATATGATGCATTCGGAATCCACTTTAGGATGGCCGAAACTTTAAGAATTTCGCTAGGCTCTGTCAAGCAATTTCTTGCGTGGGCGATCGCATGCATAGAATTGTGCAACAAATGTTGCGCCCCATGCAATGCCTGTTGCACGCAGATTGACACCCGAATTCATCTACGATAGAACGGTGGCCGGTCTATGGCTTGCCACTTCAATCACATCTCCTCACGAAAGCAGGCAGAACGAGTGGTCCCGCATCCAGATGGCATGTCTTGTTCGGATTCGCCAGCCGTTGACAAGCCCAAACGTACATTCTCGGAGGATTTGGCAAGAGCTTCGGCGAAGCCGCTTGCTCCCGTGCATTAGTGTCTTGACGCGAGGGGAGTTGGTGTAGAATGCACGCCGACTTCAAGATTCGAGCTTAAGAAGGAAGTTCCGACTGCGAAAGACATGCAGAAGGAAATGCGATCGGTCGGCCATCCCAGCGGTTCCCCGGGAAACTAACTCTGCGGCGCTGAAAACCAAGACGCGAAGAGGAGAACGATCATGCCCGAATTGATCGCCAGTTTGAAAGAGCCAACGAAGACATGGTTCGTCAGGCAAGCGTGCGCGGCGCTGGCGCTTTTGATTGCGGGCGCGCCGGGTGTGGTGCGCGCGCAAGGGCATGGACCGCTGCTGCTGCGCGATCCCTCGATCAGCAAGACGCAAATCGCATTCAGCTATGCGGGCAGCATTTGGATTGCGAACCGCGACGGCAGCAACGTGCGACGGCTGACCAGCGAAGGCCACGAAGGCGAGCCCAAGTTTTCGCCCGACGGAGCGCAGATTGCGTTCACCGGCAACTACGACGGCACCAACAGCGTCTACGTCGTGGCAGCCGCGGGTGGGGAGCCGCGTCGGCTGACGTATCACCCGGCGGACGGCGATGTGCTGTGCTGGACGCCTGATGGAAAGAAAATTGTATTCAACTCGTCGCGAACGGGATTTGCTAGCGGAGTGGTGCAGCTTTTTACGGTTCCACGGGAAGGGGGCTACGCCACGCAGGTGCCATTGGCGCGAGCTTCGGAAGCGTCGTTCTCAGCGGACGGGACGCGAGTGGCGTACGTGCCGAACATCCAATGGCAGCAAGCCTGGAAGCGCTATCGCGGCGGGCAAACCAGGCCCATCTGGATCGCAAATCTTGCCGATTCCGGCACGCAAGCCGTGATTCCGCGGGAAAATTCAAACGACTTCAATCCCATGTGGGTGGGCGACACGATTTATTTTCTTTCGGACCGCAATGGGCCGGTGGCGCTCTTCGCTTACGACCTCAAGTCGCAGCAGGTGAAACAGATCATCCAGAACGACGGGTTGGATTTCAAGTCGGCTTCCGCCACGTCCGACGCGATTGTGTACGAACAGTTCGGATCGCTGCACCTGGTGGATCTCAAGTCCGGAGCGGATCGCGCGCTGGATATTCAAATCGTGGGAGACCTCGCGGAAGTGCGGCCGCATTTTCAGAAGATTGAGCCGCGGCGGATTCGGTCGGCCGGAATTTCACCGACGGGGGCGCGCGCGGTGTTTGGCGTGCGCGGAGAAATCGTGACGGTGCCTGCGAAAAAGGGCGACATCCGCAATCTGACGAACACGACCAATGTGGTAGAGCGCGATCCCGCATGGTCTCCCGATGGAAAATCCATTGCGTACCTCTCCGATGAATCAGGCGAATACGCGCTGCACATCCGCGACCAGAGCGGCCTTGGCGAAGTGAAGAAAATCGATCTGGGCAACCCGCCAACTTTTTACTACACGCCGCGGTGGTCGCCGGATGCGAAGAAAATTTCCTACACCGACAAGCGGCTGAACTTCTGGTACGTGGACCTGGAGAAGAAAACGCCGGTGCGCGTGGATACAGACACGTACACCGACCCCGGACATCGCTTAGAGATGACGTGGTCACCGGACAGCCGGTGGATCGCTTACGTAAAGCAGCTGCGAAATCATCTACACGCAGTCTTTGCGTATTCGCTGGAGCAGAGGAAAAGCTATCAACTGACCGATGGGATGAGCGACGCGCTGTACGTGGCGTTCGACAAAGATGGGAAATCGCTATATTTCACGGCGAGCACGGACGCCGCGTTGAGCACGGGATGGCTGGACATGACCAGCCTCCAACGGCCGGTCACGCGGAGTGTGTACGTGATGGTGCTGAAGAAAGATTCGCCATCGCCGCTGGCTCCGGAGAGCGATGAAGAGAAGGGCAAAGACGCGGATAAGGGCGACAAAGACAAAAAGCCTGACGCGGACAAAGCTAAAGATGACAAAGACAAAGATAAGGATGCAGACAAAACAAAAGACGAAAAGCCGGTGGCGGTCGAGATTGATCTCGAAAACATCAGCCAGCGCATTCTCGCGCTGCCGATTCCGGCGCGAAATTACTACGGGCTGTATGCGGGCAAGGCGGGAGTCCTTTTTCTTGGCGAAGGCCCGCAACTCGAAACGCTCAACTTTGACGATGGCGGGCCGACGGCGAAGATACACAAATTTGAGTTCAAGACGCGCAAGACGGAACAGATTTTGGAAGGCGTAAACGCGTTCGAAGTTTCATTTAACGGCGAGAAGATGCTGTACGCCAAACAGAACCAGTGGGTCATCGGCCCGGCGGAGAAACCCGGAGATGGCCCTCCACAACCCGGAGAGGGAGGGCCGCTGAAGCTGGACTCCTTGGAGATTTATGTCGATCCGCGCGCCGAATGGAAGCACATGTACCAGCAGGTGTGGCGCGACGAGCGCGATTTTCTCTACGATCCAGGGCTTCACGGGTTGAACCTGGATGCGGAAAAGAAAAAGTACGAGCCGTACCTTGAAAATATCTCCAGCCGCGACGACCTGAATTATCTGTTCATCGAGATGCTGGGCGACATCACCGTTGGGCATATGTTCATCGGCGGCGGCGACATTCCCGAGCCGAAGCACGTCAAAACCGGCCTGCTGGGTGCCGACTACACGGTCGAAAACGGCCGCTACCGGTTTGCGCGAATCTACAACGGCGAAAACTGGAATCCCAAGCTGCGCGCGCCACTGACGCAGCCAGCAGTGAACGTGAAAGTCGGGGAGTATCTGCTGGCGGTCGACGGGCGTGACGTGCGCGCGCCCAGCGACGTTTACAGCTTCTTTGAAGAGACCGCGGGAAAACAAGTAGTACTGAAGGTCGGGCCCAAGCCCGATGGCGACGGGTCGCGCACCGTCACTGTCGTTCCCGTGGATGACGAAACCGGGCTGCGCAACTACGCGTGGATCGAAGACAACCGCCGTAAGGTAGACGAACTAACCGGCGGCCGCGTGGCTTACGTGTATTTGCCCGACACCTACGCGGGCGGTTACACGAACTTCAATCGTTACTACTTCGCGCAAGTGGGCAAAGACGCGGCGATCATCGATGAGCGCTACAACGGCGGCGGGGACATCGCCGACTACATCATTGATTATTTGCGGCGGCCCCTGCTGAGCTACTGGAACATGCGCGAAGGCAAGGACATCACAACACCGCTTGAGGCCATCTTTGGGCCGAAGGTGATGATCACCAACGAAATGGCCGGTTCTGGCGGTGACGCTCTGCCATGGATGTTCCGCAAGGCGCAAATCGGTCCGCTGGTTGGAAAACGTACGTGGGGCGGCTTGGTGGGCCACTACACCAATCCGGCGGATTTGCTCGATGGCGGTTTCACGGGGACGCCGAACCTGGCCTTCTACACTGCGGACGGAAAGTGGGAGATTGAGAATCACGGCGTTCCGCCGGACGTGGATGTCGAATACGATCCGAAGCTGGTGCGAACGGGCCATGATCCACAGCTTGAAAAGGCCGTGGAGGTGGTGATGGAACTGCTGAAGAAAAATCCAGTGCCGCTGGCGCCGCAGCATCCGCCCTATCCGAACTATCAAAAGCCCGCGCCGCATTAAGCTGCGCTGTTCCGACTACCGAATGGCAGAGGAAATTAGCGTGGGAACGACGCGGATGTCGAACTCGTCGATCTCGCCGCTCACCAATGGGGGTTTCCATCCCACATCCTCCGCCAGTAAACGCACGTAAGCCATGTTATCTTTGCTGCAACAAAGCCAGCACACACCTTGGAAGGAGCACGGCCTGATGCCCTATTCAAAAACCTTCCGCGCATTCGGAATAATGTCAATTCTGTTTACTTCAGGTGCTTCCGCAATCCTGGCGCAGGAAGTCATTTCCGGAGACAAGATCGCAACACTGCAATCGGTTTACGAATTTGCTCTTTCGCCAGACGGCAAGCAGGCCGCCATTGTGATGCCCTCCCCAGCCGCGCAAGGCGCTCCCGGAATTTGGATCAAATCCACTAGCCACGATGAAGCGCTGAAACCGCTCGAGGGCGCCCTGCCCGGCGACTATGCTCCCAATTGGTCGCCTGATGGACGAAATATCGCCTTTCTTTCCGGCCGGCAAGCTGGAGGCAACACTGGGCCCCAAGTCTTTGTCACACCGAATGCGGGAGGCGGCGCCCGATGCATCACCGATCGGCCCGGCGGGATTTTCGGTTTCGTGTGGTCTCCCGACAGTTCCATGATCGCTTTTCTGGCTCCAGACCTCCCGGGCCAGAAACAGGTGAATGCTGCGTCGACCGCAATCCTGATCGACCAACCCTTTCAACCATCGCGGCTCTGGATCACTGACGTCGCCAGCGGCAAAACGGTCATGGCGGTCAAACTTAAAGATGACATTCAGGACTTTGCTTGGGCTCCCGACGGGAAACATGTCGCGCTCATAACCAAGTCCGCGCCAGCCGGAAACGGGAGTTTTGCGACATCGCTTGTGATTGCCGACCGGCAGTCTGGCCAACTCCCGCAAACTCTGGACGTGTCTCCCGCGGCGGCAATTCCGGGGTTTGCGGGCGTGCACTGGTCTCCCGACGGAAAGTGGATCGCGTTTCGACAGAAAACTCCCGAGCCCGACGCTTGGGGATGGGCGGTGGTTTCGCCCGAGGGCGGAACAGCTCATCCTTTACTGAGGGACTATCTGGGCGACGTTCTCCATATGGAATTTCAGAAAGACTCCAAGCGCGCTTTTGCACAGCTTGCGTCGGGGACCCGGCAAGCTCTCGTTTCGCTCAGCACAACCGATGATATGTTCGAAAAGATCGCAGACGTATCCATCTCCGTTGGCGAAGCCAGCTTCACGAGCAATGGTGACCGTTTGCTTTACCTTAGCCAGACCGAAACCAGTTCCGCCGATCTTTGGACCGCTCGGCCGGGAGACAAACCGCTGCGGCTTACGAACTTAAATCCCGCAACATCTTTATGGGCCTTTGGCAGCGTCAGTGAGATAGATTGGACAAACCGTCGCGATGGGCTGGCCCTGCACGGCGTGGTGATCAAGCCGGTGGGCTTCCAGGAAGGGCATCGCTATCCTATGATCGTGCTGATGCATCCCGGCAATCAGCCTTGGTGGAACGGTTTTCATGCGGCGTGGTGGGACTGGGGGCAACTCCTGGCGGCGCGCGGCTATGTCGTATTTATGCCCAATTACCGCGGTGTGTCTGGTCTGGGCTGGAAAATGGACGGGCTCATCCGCGAATGGGGTACTGGGCTCGCTTATGAGGACATGATGGATGGGGTCGATTTTCTCATCCAAAAAGGCTTCATTGACGAGAATCGTCTGGGCATTGGCGGCTGGAGTCATGGCGGGTTCATGACAGAGTGGAGCATCACGCATACCAACAGATTCAAAGCTGCCGTGGTCCTTTCAGGACCTTCAGACTTTGCTACCGTCTATAGCAAGACCATCGAAAACGCACGTCTGCAATTGCGCGACGACTTTGGTGCCAGCCCATTTGAGGCGCGCGCCCAATATGACGCCAGTTCTCCTCTGACGTATGTACGCTCCTGCCGAACGCCCACTCTCCTCTTGCATGGCCAGGAAGATGTTGCTGTGCCCGTGGAGGTGGCCTACGAATTTCACGCTGCGCTCCAGGAATTGGGCGTGGAGACAAACCTGGTAGTCTATGCCAACGACGGCCATGCCATTACGAACCGTGACAACCAGATCGACGTTCAAAATCGAGTTCTCGGCTGGTTCGACGCACACCTCAAATGAGTCACTGCTTGAAGTCGCTTAAGTGAGTTCTGGGCGGCGACCGCGAAGGCGGTGAAAAAATGCTTCGCTCGCGCGGAGGGCATCTTCAGCACGCTTGCGCTCCTCAAGATCGGTATTTGTTCCGTACCACTTCGCGACTTTCCCCGATCGGTCGCGCAGAGGACTACCGCGAAAGAGAGACCAGCGAAATTCGCCGTCGAAGCGACGGAAGTGGCCCGCCACTTCGAACATCCAGCAGCGATGCTTGCAGCGTGGATAGCTCGGGAAAGGCGGTCTTTCTCGCTGGTTGACCCGTTGGACTTCATCGTTACGGTAAACAAGGGCATAGAACCTCCTGATTGCTGGATATTTCTGCCTCGGACAGTGCCTTGGTTCCTTCTGGTGCGGGAACTTCTTGCGAAGTCCGAGCTACTTCGAGACCGCACGTGCTGCACTCTCAATTACATCTGCGACTTCCTTCGAATGCGAGATGTAGACTGAGTGGCTGGCGCCTGCGACTTCGACCGTGTGGCTATTGGCCCGCTTGCCATACCAGCGTTCCAAGTCCGGGCTGATGGTTCGATCGCTTCCCGCCACTAGCATCCAGCTCGGTTTGGTTCTCCAGGCAGCCGTGGTGATCGTCGCTGAGAAATTGTCCGCAAAGTTGAGCACCTGGGAGCGCGCCATGAATGCGGCCTGGTCATCGGGAAGGTCAGCCGCGAACAATTCATGAAATTGCGCCGGGTCGACATATGTGAAACCGTCCGGCGTTTTCTTTATGGCGCCCGATTTGGCGAGGTCGCTCGGAAACGGCTTTCCGTCGTCTGACTCTTTCTCGCCGGCATCTGGCATGTGGGCCGCGATATACACCACAGCAGCGACGGCCGAGTCCGTGCCAGCTTCGGTAATTACGGCTCCCCCATAGCTATGACCGACAAGAATGCAGGGTCCGTCTTGTTGAGCAAGGACACGCTTGGTGGCGGCCACGTCGTCTGTAAACGAAGTTTCCGGCTCTTGGACGATGCTGACGTTGTAGCCGTGCTTGGCGAGAATGTCGTAAACGCCTTTCCAGCCAGAACCATCAGCCCAGGCACCGTGGACCAGAACAATATTCCGAATGCGATGCTCTTGGTTTTGCGCTGAGAGCACGCCACAGGTCAACAGCAATAGAATGAAGAAGACCCGAGATATTCCTCTTGCTACTCGCATACGCTTCATAGAATTACTCATTTTTGTGGCTCCTTTTTTGCGAATTGCTTTGACGGATTCCTCGTCAGGAAAATACTCAGTCGGAGACTCAGACATAAAAGCCGAAACCTCCGTTTCCGGGAGGATATTTTTTGAGCTGGGCCTGAAACTCAGGCGATTCAAAGCCGTGTTTGAACGCGTCCGTAGACTCCCACATGACGTAGTTCATGAACAGGCAGCTCCCCCGCGATCTCGCGATGCAATTGCGCCGAGATAAGTCCGGGTTGCTTTCGCATAATGGCAAATTGCTTCCGAAATCCGGCCAGAAACTCTCCTAACGTGCTCATGCTTCACCTGCAAAATTGAGTATAGAGACTTAGGGCAGGAACTTGTAACCAGAGCTATGGACCGTATGAAAGTGCCTGGAGTAAGGCTTTCATTAGAAAACACCGAGGTCATCACTGCTGTTGCCGTACAGTCAACCACCCAAGTGCCGCGGAGCCTCCCCGCCGTCAAGACGGGCTGAGAACTCTGGAATCCCCTGGCGGGCAGTAACACTAGACGTTTGGTCCTGCTCCAATCGGAACGAATGCTCTGATTGGAGGGTTAGCGGGTTAGCGTCGGTTGCTCCAACTGAGCAAGGGGGTTTTCAAAGTCGAACCCGAAGAGCTTCGGGTTTTCGCCGATTGCCCCAGCGGAGACGATGTAGAACACGTAGTCGTAAGTTTCCTGAGGAATCTTGTCGCGGTACTTGGTCAGGAGTTTCCAGAAATTGCGGTCGCGCGGATTGTCGGGGAGGCTTTGGATCAGCGGGAGGACCTGAGTTTCACCCCAGTTGTAGGAGGCCATGACCAGCAAGCCAGACGCCTGCGCATCCGTGCTGTACAAGTCTTTTATGTAGCGGGCCGCGGCCTTGGTGGCAAGGTCGGGACGGTGGCGCTCATCACCGGGATCCGGGCGCCGCATGTCCGCCAACGGTCCCACTTTTAGGCCATACTTGACCGCTGTTTCGGGGATGAATTGCCACATGCCCTTGGCGATTCCTTTTCGAGTTTCCGGTCCCACCACGTACGGATCAAAATTGCTTTCTTGCAGCGCCAGATAAAAGAACTGTGGCGGGAGATCCTGCGCGAGCATCTCGTTTGAGATTCGAACGTTGTAGCCATTCTTGACCGCGGTGTTAACGGCGTGCATTAGACGATCGGAAGACTTCCACTTGTCGATGTACTTATGGACCTCCGGAACGAAACCGGGCGGCATGTTTATCTCGCATTCGCCAAAAATTCGGGCGACACGCAAGATTAGACGGTCCTGCGGGCTCAATTTCGTATTGTAAACGTGGAGTGCGTCGAGGAACTGGTCATAATTCTTTTCCATCCCTTTGCGGCGAGATTGGAAAGTCAATATCTCGTCGCTGCCCCGCTGAGATTGCGAATCTATTACCACCAGTTCCAGACGCGCGATATCCACGTCCAGAGATTTCATATTGTAGAAAAGATCTTCCGCTAACTTTCTTTGCCGCTCTGTCTGCTTATGCTCGTAAAAGGCATAGGCACTGACACCGGAGACCAGGACCGCTAAAGCGGCGATGATGACCCAGTACTTCTTTTTCTGGCGAGTCTGGACTCTTTCAAATGCCTCCCGCACAAACATCGTGTGCGCGCCAAAGTCCACATCTTTTTGGGCCGGCTTAAAATAGTGATCGATGTAGCGAGCGATCGTAGTGTCTGTTCCAATGGCCGCGGCGGTTTTGGTCGGGGACTTTTCCAAGCTGAATATTAACTTCGGCCCACCATTCCCTAACTGAACCGTCATGTCGCCGACAATCGATACGAGTTCTCTGGGCTCGCTATTGACAAAGACTCCGTTGGCGCTCTGCAAGTCCCGCAAGCGCCATTCGCCCTCTTCAAATAGGACTTCTGCATGAGTGCGGCTCACGCAGTCGTCCTGAATGCACACGTCTGATTCGGGCCGTCTGCCGATCCGAAATGATTGGCGGAAGGTCCAGTGTTTCGTTTCGCCCAGAGCTGGTTCGAAGCTGACAACGATCTTCGGCGGGGAAGAGTCCGATTTACCCTTCAGGAGTCTCATTGCTGGTCCGGAATTCTGAATTTGCCGATGACTGATCATAGCGCATCCCAGGCTGCCACCAACGACGTGGTGAGCGACGGTGTGACCAATAGGGAAGGATTTCGGCGAGGCACAAGGATGCTGTCGAAAGGGTTTGGAATTCGTCTACCTGGCACTCTGCCAGGGAACTTCAGAGCATCGCCTCACTGCTTAAAGAGAGAAGCGGTTGACTTGCGCATGGTCGTCGACGCAACGAAACGGCGTTGTGAGAAATGGAGCAGTGTATGGGCGCCCTCGCCAGTGTAACGGTCCCCGAACACCCCGAGCATCCGCCAACGATGTGGCCTTGGTTCTCGAGTTTTTGGAGTAACGTTGAAGCAGTTCAAGGATGGCTCGGGGGTCGTAAGCGCAACCGTCGCAACGACTTAGATTGAATTTGCGTCCACTTAGAAGGCAGACGCTCTCCATCCCGCTCGCAGTTTTATGGTCGGTGCGTCGTCGGGTCCTCCGGACTCGATGACGAGTACTTGCGCGCCGGACGCGGACAATTCAGCCGCCAGGACCGAACTGGCCGCGCCTGCTCCTACCACGATGAAGTCATATCGCCCTTCTTCATTCGATTCGTTGGTCATTTTGAATTCCTAGGATTCTGGTTCTCCCCTTTTAGGCGCGTTCAGCGCGAGCGGCGGGCATCAAGACTGAGTGACCCTGCACCGAACTGAGAAATCAGCAGGGCGCCGCCGAGCATGGAGACGTTCTTCATGAAGAGAATCATTTGGATCTGCGCCATCATAGGATCCCCGACCAGCCAGAACTTGTGCATGATTATGGTGACCGGAACTAGGAAGAGCGCAATGAGCCAGCCTCCCAGTCTGGCGCGATAGCCTAACAGAACGCTGAGGCCGCCTGCCATGGCCAGCAGGCCCGAAAATGGAACCGCGATAGAAGCCAAAGGCACCCCCTGAGAGGCCGCGAAGGCGATGGTTTGCCTAGAAAAGTGGTTGGCGCCGGCCATCAGGAAAATCAGCGCGAAGAAAAAACGCCCCAAAACGACTACCGCACCCTGCCAAAAGCTTATTGCCTCCACATCTTTGGAAATTGCGATCGAATTCGTTGCCATGTACTTCCTCCTTTTGCTTGTTGGATCCGCTTACGAGCAACCGCGCAAACTAAGTTTGCCTGCACCGTCTAAAAGCGGTTTCCTTTCGTTTCTCCATCGGCGTACTGCCTCTCCCCAGTATCTATTGATGTCAATTCTATTGACATAGATACATTCTTGTGGACATCGGTTATATAAAAGGGCAAAATAGTTTCGTCATGGACAAGAACTCGCGAGACCCGGTTCACTGTTGGATGGTATTGGGGAAGGCCTTTCAGGCGGCCGCCAAATATCTTTACGCGGGACTTGAGGAGACGGGAATCGACGATACCGACTTCCGGATACTTGAAGCGCTACTCAACAAAGGACCTCTGCCAGTGAATACGATCGGCCCAAAGGTCTACCTTACGCCCGGCTCAATCAGTGTGGCCATCGACCGCCTGTTGGATAGAGGCCTGGTAAGCCGGGTCGAGAGTCCTGAGGATCGGCGCGTCCGGATCGTATCGCTCACACCAAAAGGCAAAGAATTGATCGCGCCGATTTTTCGCAAACACGCCGCCGAAATTAGGAAAGTGTTTGCCGATGCGAGCCCAAAAGAGTTGCGAGATCTTGAAACGACGTTGAAAAGGATCGGGAAACGCGCCGAGAGCTTGGCGACCGGAGTCAATCCAAAGTGTTTGAGCCAACGATGACATAGCCGGGTAGTGCGTCGGTCAATCGAAATGAAAGTTGTCCTGGGAGAAGTGACGTAAATGCAGATTGGAATCGACAGTTTCGCAGCAGCTATTTCCGACCCGGCCACAGGTCTCACGCTCAGCCCGGTGGAGCGCATGCACCATTTACTCGAAGAGATTGAGCTTGCCGATAAGGTCGGCCTCGACGTCTTCGGCATTGGCGAACATCACCGAGCGGAGTTTCTCGACTCAGCTCCCGTTGTAATCCTTGCCGCTGCCGCCAGGCGCACCGAAAATATCCGCCTTACCAGCGCAGTCACGGTTCTCAGCGCCTCCGACCCCGTTCGTGTCTTTCAGGAGTTCGCGACTCTCGACTTGATCTCGCGGGGCCGCGCCGAAATTGTCGCCGGTCGCGGTTCGTTCGTTGAGTCCTATCCCCTCTTCGGTCTGCGTCTTGAAGATTACGATTCGCTCTTTGCGGAGAAGCTCGAGCTTCTCCTGAAAATTCGGGAAAGCACCAAAGTGCACTGGTCCGGAAAACACCGCGCGGCCCTTACCGGCCAGGCAATCTACCCCCGCCCGCTGCAGGAGCCGCTCCCCATATGGGTCGGTGTCGGCGGCACGCCAGAATCTTTCGTTCGCGCAGGAATGCTTGGACTTCCTCTTATGGTGGCCATCATCGGCGGCGAGCCCAGGCGCTTCAGGCCTCTTATAGACCTCTACCGCGAGGCTGGGCGCCGTGCCGGTCATTCTCCCGAGCAACTCACCGTAGGTCTTCATTCCGTGGGCTTTCTCGCGGACACCACGGACGAAGCCGCAGAAATATTCTTTCCAGGCTATGCGCACACTTTTACTGAAATCGGTAAGGAACGCGGCTGGCCGCCCGCCACACGCGCTCAGTTTGACGCCGTGCGCGGACCTACCGGCGCGCTGCTGATCGGCGACGCGAAAACGGTCGCGAAGAAGATCCTTTATGTGAATGACGTTCTGGGCGGCATCTCCCGCGTCACATTCCAAATGGGTGTCTCTACGCTGCCACACGAAAAAATGCTGCGCGCCATAGCGATCCTCGGCGCTCAAGTGGCGCCTATCGTCCGGAGCGAGCTTAGTGTCACTCCTGTACGCGCGTGAGGCATTTCCTGGCGATGGCCCGTGAACTGAAAGGACATGGCGGTGCCGAAAGACGAATACGCGATTTTTGAAGCTCTCAATCCTTTTTTCGAAGTCGTCGTGGAGGGCTTACGCGGACTTGTTGATGGCGACCATTATTTCGACACGATTGCCGAAGACGCATTCTTCGAGTTCCGATATCGTTTTCCGGGTTGGCCCCTGACGATTCGAGGACGAGCCAATCTGATGGCTAGCTTCTCGGGATACGGCAAGACGATCGAGCTTCACTCCGGCGACGCGCTTGTTGTGCATCGTTCTCAGGATAGTCGCGTCGTGATCCTCGAATACGAAGTGCACGGCACAATTCTCTCGAGCGGTGCGCCCTACGACAACAGGTTCATTTCGGTCATCACCATTGAGAACAGAAAAATCGTTCATTGGAGAGACTACATGGACTCTTTAGCTGCATGGAACGCGCTGACTGGCCCCTCTTAATGAACGCTAAGTGCAGGCTACTGGCGATGGGGTGTGGTTTTACCACGGCAATGTCACAAGCCCTGTTCCCGGAGATTTTGTTCCCGTCTCCGATCACTTCACGGGTTCCCAGCCCTCTGGGAGCATATCGAATGCCAGCGTGTCACGGTAGGCGTACTGATTGCCTTCCAGTACGGCCACTGGCGTCAACATATGCCAGATGCGATCATCATCGAAGACGTAACACTCACCCGATTCGCGCATCGTGAAGCGATCCATTTCCTGCTTGTCATTGTCGGTTATGACGACTTCGCCGCCCTGAGCGCCGCAGCGGCCCACTAGATGCGTGGCGATGTACTTTTCCCCATCTTTATGTAAGCCCGGTGGACTTGTGTCGCAGGGCCGGCCAGGCGTAGCCGTGAACCTTATTAGATGAACGTTGACCAAATACTTCGTACCCACCGTCGACAGCGGTAGGTAGTAAAGGTGGTGAGCAATCATCTTGCGAACGCCCATGGAACCGGCGATCGCCGGGGGCAGCGGAGCGTACTCTCGCGGCTGGCCGCCGATTGTCGTGTTGTATTTTTTTAGCTGCACATAGGGCGTGCTCTCTTCGCTCAACCAAACCTTTACACCGCGCTCAACAATCTCGGCCCTGACACGATTTAAGGAACGATACCTGTCGCCCCCCTCGTAGTATTTGTCCTTTGGAACGGACCAGGCGGCATGGGATAACGCTTCCAGCGAGCGCGCTATGTCTACATCAACCCTGAGCGCCTGACGACTGAACCCGCGCTCGACGAGGTCGCTTCGCGACCTGGCATTGGTTGCAACCGGAATAAAACTATCTTGCCCCATGATTGCTCCTGATAAATGCTTGACGATTGCATGACCAACCAGCACCGCAGGGCCATGCGCGCGCGCAGATTATAGCCGATGCAGCCCATTGCAGAGGAAGCCGACGATTCTGGGCGGGTGGTCGGCAATTCTTACCTAATCACGTTACCTCAGAGTTGCCCGTAATGCGGGCAGGGTATGCAATCGCAAGGGGCTTGTGGTACGGCATCTTCGGGAAGCTCTTTGCGATCGCAAGTTTCGAATTTGTGATTTTCGGCTCTGAGCAGGAATTCGTAGAGACCCGCATTCTAGGCTGCTTTCTGAAGAACGATAAATTCGGTCTTGGTGACTGCCATGCGCTGGGCCTTGAGCAGAAGGTAGCCGAGATTTTTGTACCCGCGGCCCCTTCTAACGAGGCTTTTGATGTTGCCGTTGATGGCTTCCACCACACCGAAGCGTACTTTGGTGCGGCAGTAGTTCAAGATCCCGTCCAGGTGATCCGCCAACATAAGGGCAAGTTTTTGAAAGGGTGCCAACCGTTGCCAGCGCAGTTGATCGATCCAACTGT
>Ga0210395_10001167_pt1 | contig 20418 bp, 20 predicted proteins | sample IncBWH4OmetaG_FD_150861 | JGI IMG/M metagenome (GOLD analysis project Ga0210395, IMG submission 150861) | Forest soil microbial communities from Barre Woods Harvard Forest LTER site, Petersham, Massachusetts, United States - Inc-BW-H-4-O ...
TGCCTCCTGGCGATGCCATTGACGACGACTGCACCGTACCCACCCCGGGCTTGCCGTCGTTACCCCCATAGGATCTTTATGTTAGAGTATGATTGATGTGGAACGAAAGGCCCGTAGGAAGGTGCTGATCCCTGGTTCGCGGCCAGGACACACTGCTTAATCGCGTTTCTCTAATCTAGTACGCGACGTTAATCACCCGCCGCGGGCGCCGCAGCGCCTCGGCGAGCGCTGCGCGATCGCTGAAGCGGCCCTCGACCACCGCCGCGGCGATCTGCGGTGGAAGGCATTCGGAGAATTTCAGCTCTGCCGCGAGCCCTGGGGGCACTTCGGGTTGCGCGGCCGCCGGATCGACCCGGGCAATCGCCCCTGCGACTGTGCTGGCGTCGGCGTTTCGTATCACCAAGGCGAGACCGTTCGTAGAGGCAACTGACATCCCGCCCAGGCGGAGGGAACTTGCGAGCATGGCGTTCGCGCGGTCGCCGGCACAAGTCCACACGGTGGTGTGCCCGGTCACCAACCGCGTATCTGCTCGACGAGCTCGCGCTCTATGGCCATCGCCCCGGCCAGGACGAACCCAACCCGCGGCCATTGCCCGAACCCGATGCCGTGCAGGCCCAGCTCGACAATGCGGTCGAAGCGTTGAGCGCGATGCTGACCGGCACGCGGCTCGAGGACGATCTCGATGATCTGCTGTGGTCGTTCGTCAACCTGTTTCACCGCAAGCTCGAGCGCATCGAGCGCGAACTCGACAGCAACGAGCAGGCGCAGCGCCGCGGCCAGGCCGAGCAGGACGGCTCCGAGGTCAAGTCGGTCGAGCTCGAGCGACTGATCGCCCAGGGCATCAGCCTGATCGAGCGCCGCAACGCCTTCGAATTTGTCCGCGACCATGCCGCCGAATTGTACGAGGCCGCGACCGGCTCCGCCTGGCGCCCGCACACCGGATCGATGGTCAATCACCGGGCATTGACCGCCGCGGTTATCGACAGCCGCGAATTTCTTGCCGCCCGCCGCCGTGCCGACACCGAGGTGCTCGCCCCTTCCGGCACCCGCATCAACGTCACCGCGACGCTCGCCATCGTCCCGATCGAAAAGACCTCCGACAAAGCTCCCGATCACCGGGTCTATGCCGGACCGCGCCGCGAAGTCGGCGCCGGCTGGAGCCAGGTCGCGAAGTCGAGCGGCGAGACCTACATCAATCTCAAAATTGGTTCGCCGGATTTCGGCCCGACCTGGGTCCGCTGCCGCCTCGTCAAGCTTGAAAAGCCGGCCGAAGACGGCGCCACCCACATCGCTCTCTGGGAACCCCGCGACTAGCACCATCGCCCCGCCGCGGGTCCCCGCGGTGGGGCTCTTTGTTCTCGCTTAACCGGCGCTTTATGTCTCGGACCGACCCTCTCCTCCCAGTTTAGAAGGCGTCTCGCCGGATTTCCGATCATTCATGCCGGCCCGCGCCAGCTCAAGGAGACGCGGTGCCCCCCAATTTTGCCGCGCGGAATGAGCGCGCGCGCCGATCTTGCTTCGCGCGCGACAAAATCGGCACCCCCGCGCCCCGCTGCGCGGCGCCTTCGGCGTCCTTGACCCGGCCCAGTCCAGCATGACGCCCGCCTCCTGTCTTTTGCGACGGAAGGAGAACACGATGTTTACCCTCTACGACCACATCCAGGAGCTGCGGGCCGAGTTGCGTTGCTGCTATTTCACCCGCGCAGAGCGCACCGCCGTGCAGGCGGAGCTGGTGATGGCGATCGCCGAACAGGCCGAGCGCGACCGCGCATTTGACGCCGCGCTGGAGGCGCTGTCGAATCCCACCAAGACGATCGGGGTCGCCGTTATGGCGAGCACAATCGAGGCCCAGGCTTCGCTTTATGAACGCTAGATAGCGGCTATCTAGCAGCTTGCGCCTGTCGAGAATGCTCGTACGCCTCTAGTGCGTCCTCGAGCACCTCGACCAGTAGCTTGCGGTCGCGCTCGGCGATCGAGCGAAGCCGACTATCGAATTCCGGGCTTACGCGTGTCGCGAACTGCAAGGTGCGACCCGAGCGCCGGGCACTGCGGCCGTCACGACGCGGCATCTCCTCCCCTACCCGCGCCGCCGTTGGCTGCACTACGGCCATGCGCCGGATCGGCGGCACCGCAGACTCCAGCGGCGGCGCGGTTTCTGGAGCGTCGAGGTTCGGGCTCGCCTCAGCCAGCGGCGGCGGCGCGCCGAGCGAGCTCCGCCGTTTCAGCTTCGTCAGATCCGCCATGATCTTCCACCTTGTCGATAAGGGCCTGAATCAGCGCATCGGCCTTGGCATTGAGGCCCGCATAGCTGGTTTCAGTGACGGCATGGCCAGTGTTCTGAGCCTTGCGATAAGCCGGGCGCTCCAGAAGGCAGCCGTTGAGCGCGACATAGCCCGCTTCGGCGATGTAAGCCCTCGCCTCAGCCTCTTCCGCAGGTGTGCCAATTCGGTTCAGGGCAAATGTCAGCTTGTCCTTCGCGATGCCTTCGTTGACGAGCGCATGAAACTCGCGCACTGCTGGACGCAGGTCGTCAACCGACGCCCCGCTCGGCTGCACTACGAGATGGGCTACTTTCGCGATCGCCAGCGTGCCTTTGCTGGTGCGCGCCGGCCCATCGATGATTAGCAAATCGTATTCGGCGGCGACCTTGAGAGCCTGCTGGGCCGTCGCAAACGCTTCCGCCGCGACCACGGGTTCGATCCCGGCGTCAAGCCGGGTCCGGTGCCAGTCGACTGACGTGCCCTGCTGGGTATCAAGATCGGCGATCTTGGTTTTGAACCTACCGAACGCGGCCTCTCGGGCAAGAGCGCGGGCTAGGGTCGACTTGCCGACTCCGCCCTTTTGCGAAACAAACGCAATAATTGTGGACATGGCCCCTTCCCCCCCGATAGCGGCTATCTGGAGGCTATCTATACACTGGCTGCTAGGTTGTTGCTAGTTATTTGTTATCTAGCAGACAGCTTACGGCTGGTTCTGTCATATCTAGCAGCTAGCTAGCGTTTAGGCGACGCCCTCGAATCGCGCAGAGTTTTGCCAGATTCGCACGGATCCTTCCGCCATTACCCCCTTGCCTCTACGACCCTCCGCAGGCGTAAGAGCTAATACACACGTTATTACAATGACATATACGACACATAATGACAAAAGGGCGTGGACATCCACAAGACCTAGTTATCCTTTATCTCGCTAGCGACTCATATGCTCGCCGGAGGAGGGGCCATGCAGACCAGCGAGAATGCCGCGACCGACAAGGATCGTGCCTATCGGCGCCGGCTCGCCGCCCAAGGACAGCATCAGCTGGTCGTCGCGCTGCCGCGCGAGACGGTCGCCCTTATCGACGAGCTCAATGAGCGCCATGGCCTGCGCAATCGCAGCCAAGTGTTGATTCAGCTAATCCAGCAAGGGAGGCTCAGCGCCCAGCAGCAGGCAAGGGCCGAAGGTCGGCTCGTCGGCATCGGCGTCGCCACTTACGCGGAACTGACCGGCATCGGGTCTCGTATTTCGGCAGCACCGGGGATGCCGATCAACACCGGAACAGAAACCGCCACGATCCGCCTCGATTCGATCGGGGCCGTGACCGGCTGTTTCGGGGTTGCCTCACACGGCCAAGGGCTTGAGACCACGCTCGCGCAGGTGATTGCCGACGAGCTCGGCGCCCGGATCGAGAACATTCAAATCCTGCAGGGCGACAGCGCCGTCGTCGCGCACGGCACCGGAAGCTATGCGAGCCGGAGCGCGGTGCTGGCCGGAGGAGCGGCGACATTGGCAGCGCGCTTGCTCAAGGAGAAGGTGATCCGTGCGGCCTCGCACCTGCTCGAAGCGGCGGTCGATGACATCGAGGCCGCCGACGGACGGGTGTTCGTCTCGGGTACCGACCGCTCCTTGACCTTCCGGGAGATCGCAAGGGCGGTTTATTCCGAAATCGGGCGCTTGCCGAGGGAGGCGCGCGAGGAGATGGAGGTCACCAAGCTCTACGATCCGTATTTCGGCACGACGACGTGCGCGACGCACATCGCCGCACTGGAGATCGACCCGGAGACCTGTAAGGTCACGCTCAGCCGCTATGTCGTCGCAGAGGATTGCGGTCGCCTGATCAACCCGATGATCGTCGAAGGCCAGGTTCACGGTGCCGTCGCCCAGGGCATCGGGGCGGCCCTCTACGAGGAAATCGTCTACGACGAGGCCGGCCAGCTGCTGACCGCCAGCCTTGCCGATTATGGTATACCGGTCGCAAGCGAGGTGCCGGCGATCACGACCCGGCATCTCGAAAGCGAGTCGCTGTCGACGGTCGGTGGCTTCCGCGGCATGGGCGAAGGCGGGACCATCGGCGCCCCGGCAGCTATTGCCAACGCGATCGCCGATGCGCTGGCGCCGTTGGGAGCCGAGATCTTCGAGCTGCCGATGACCCCGCAGCGCTTGTTTCGCCTGGTCGGGGCCGGGAAGAGGCGACGAGAGTACCAATTTCAATAGCAGTGCCAGTAGCCGTGCCTGTAAACTCGATGCGCATAATACCGGTTGTCATGATAATACGGATAATGTCGACCGTGATAATAGTACACTAATTCAAGCGACCGATCGCCGCCTGAGATAATTTTTGGGCGAAACGGAGGCGATCGGCGCAGTGGCCGTTACTTGAAAGACTGAGCAAGCTAGCAATCCCGCGAGCCCCGACGACATCAACAAGCTCTTCATCATTTCTAACCCAACCCGAACGATCGGTATAATTCGATCTGTGATCGTCCTCAAGTCAACGTTCTTCGGCTTGAATGTTCGGAAGTCTGTGACGTCGAGCATGCTGGGACGACCATCGGGCATCGCGGTCAGCTCAACGCTGCGTTCTAACACACTGGCGACGGCTAAGATCATCGGACGCTACGAGCGGCCGAACTGAATCCGCGTTTAATCATACGTTCAATCTAAGACAACCGAGCCTATGGCGGCTGTCGGCGCGATGCTGCCCATAGTTGTGGAGCCTACGATGAGGGAGTTTCTCCCGCTCGTGTCAGGAAGGCGGGCGGTGTCAGAACGTCAAAGCCAATCACATTCCGATGCCCCAGGAGATGGTGGTCTTTGGTAACGAGCGGTACTTTGGCTGCTGCGCCGAGCGCAGCAAATTTCCGATCGTCCGGATCTTCGATGAAGGCAAAGCCGTGGGGATCGGTACGGCGGGTAAACTATCACTCTGGGCGAAAGAGATCAGCGAACTTATCCCAATGGAGGGTCGGAATTCGGCGCAAAACAAACTCGGTCTCGCGCCGGGTCGGTTCGTTCCAAACCAATTGAAAACGTCTTTCCCGGATAGCCGCGAGGATACGTGCCGAAGCGCTTTTCGCATTGAAGCCCGCGGCGACGAAGACATTCGTGTGCTGGAGAAGATCTCGCCTAAAATCCTCACGCGTAGCGCCGAGTTCGCGGGCGCACTAGCCGACTGGGGAGCGGATCGAAAGCGATGATCGGATCGCAAGCTGCAATCCACACCGGCATGATCCACGCGCGGCTTCGTAGAGCACAGGCACCGTTCTACGCCCACGCTGCCGCACAGCCAGTTCGAGACGCTGTCTGGGGAAGACGATCACCCGGTGGCTGTCACCAGCACGTCTCTATTGCCGAAGCGGTGATCGAATTAGGCATAGGCCGAGCCGTGGGCAGCACTAAGCCCGCTGCAGCAATGCGCGCACGTACGGGACAGGGTCGAGATCGCCTTCCAAGCTGCCCGCATCCTCTTTGGTCTTCAATTCAATTTGCAAACGGATACCGTTCGGATCGCGGAAGTAGAAGGTCTTGCCATATCCGCGTTCGATAATTTCGGTCACGGCGACCCCATGGTCCTTGAGTCGTTGGTAGGCGGCGTCAAATTCCTCGAGCGTGTCCACCGGTAGAGCAAGGTGATTCACATGTTGGCGCTCGCCCGCCATCGGGAGCTCGGCACCATCGAACACCGCGAACGCATTGCCGCCACCAATCTCGACGTTATAATGCCGGCGCCCATCTGGTGTACGCGTGGTGCGGACTAACCGCATGCCCAGTATACCGCAGTAAAACTGCAGCGTGGCTTCCATATCATTCGTGTTGATGCCGACGTGATCGATATACATCGCTGTTTCTCCTTCGCAGGTTTAGCCTAAGCCAAAGCCCTAGAGGTGGGCAACGGATCCGAAGCGCAGGATCGACCTCCCAGTCGAGAGGGAGGGCCGCCGCTTTCGAACGTGGTTACGAAACGAAGCCAACGTCGCGACGCGGCACCTCACGTTTGGCGGTAGAAGCGGTTGGCATTGTCCCAGAAGAGTGCGTGGCGCCGGTCTCGTCCTTACGAACCTAGGCGCCCAGGTTGATCGCTTGGCCGAAGGTGAGCCGGTACTGGCCTTAAGCGGGGCGAACCATGAATAGTTATCGGCAGTGCTCGGGAGCGGTGAAGATGTCTCCGCGGCGGTTTCTCTGCCTGGCGCGGTTTCTCGCGGAATCGGGTTGCCATTTACCGCTTCTTTTATTTTTAGATGTCGCGGATGTGCGGCAGCACCTTCTTGCCAACAGTTCGAGCGCTTCCATCAGCTCGTCGGGATCTTCCGAGCCCGGGGTCTGGAACGACAGATCGACGACGCCGCAACCGATCTGTCCGCGGGCCTCTTTCAATTGCGCGACGATTTCGTCCGGCCCGCCGCAGAAGTTGATCGGCAGCGCCCGATTGACATTGACCGGCCGCCGCCCCTCGCCGGCGACGTTGCGCTGGTCGACTTCCAACAGCGTGGCGGCGACCCGGTCCTTCAGCCGGAATACCGCCTCGCGTGGATACTGGGCCGAAGCCTGCTGCGCCTTCTCGCCGGTCTCGGCGATCAGGATGTTGGCGCGGTAGATGATATGGTGTGGCTCCGGCTGCCAACCATAGCGGGCGCACTCTTCCTTGTAGTAGGCGGTCACCTGGCCCATTGCGTCGAACGGGCCGAAGGACACGCCGAGGCCGATATGGTTGCGCGCCGCGAAGTCGCTGGCCTCACGGTGGTGCCGAGGGCATACATCGGCGGCAGCGGCTGCTGCAGCGGCTTTGGCCACACCGATACGGTGCGGTAATGGAAATGCCGTCCCTGCCAGCCGAAGGGTTGTGGTTCCTTCCAGGCACGCAGGATCAGCTCCATGCCCTCGTCGGTGCGCTCGCGCGATTCCTCTGGGTTGAGGTCGTAGGTCATCATCTCGTTGGTGGTGCCGCGCAGCATGCCGACAATGAGCCGGCCCTCGGTCATCGTGTCGAGCATCCCCATTTCCTCGGCGAGCAGTACTGGGTTGCTCTGCGGCACGATCGGCCCGAGCAACGCGATCTTGATGTTGTGCACGTGGGAGGCGATGTAGGCCGCGGCGATCGGCAGCGATGGGGTCAGGATGCGCGGCGAATAATGGTGCTCGGAGACGCTGACCCAGTCGAACCCCAGCTCCTCGACATACCGGCTGCGCTCGATTAGGCCGTGAAAGGCGCGCAAGCCCGCCTCGCGGTCGTAGGCGCCGGCCGGCATCGGCCATTGCCGCGGCAGGTTCGAGGGCGCGTAGTAGCGGCCGGTTTCGAAGTACGAGACCTGCATTTTGGCGCCTCCCGGGTTCAGCGGGTGCGGTTGTAGGTATAGTCCTCACGCTCGCCGACGCCGAGCCGCAGCCCCTCGGGCAAAGGCGGGCGCTGCGTCTGCAGTTTGGCGTGGGCGTCGAGTGACTCCTGATCCTTCCACAATTCAAGAAGGACCAGCTTGTCGGGATTGGAGACGCTCTGGAACGCCTCGAACTGTTCGCAGCCGGCATCCTGCCGCGAGACCTCGCAGCGCGCCTTCATCGCCTGCGCGAGTTCAGCGCCCTTGCCGGGCATCGCATGGAACGTCACGACGAGCCGGACTCCCATGGCATTTCTCCCGTACCTGAAGCTGAATCAACCAGTATCATGACCCGCCGGCCGCCGTCACCCGGCAGGATTTCGCGCTCTTCCGCCGGACATTCCAGCAGCGTCGGTCGAACCGTCAGACCCGAGGCACGTCTCTGCGGAATCGACTGTGTCGCGTAATTCCCGCCCTCGGGCCACCCCGCCGATTGCGGCTCCCCTCCTCTGCCCGAAGGCCGTGCCGTTACAGGCGACCACACTCGGCGATAGGAGTGGGAGAGTTTTGCTCTTATGTCGATCGTCGGCCCGTCATACTGTCCGGCCCGCAGGCCGCTTTCCGCTCACGGGAGGAGGCGCGGGATCGCATAATGCTCATAAAAGGAGAAAATGAAATGTTCAGCCACATTATGATCGGGAGCAACGATATTGCCCGGTCAAAGAAATTCTACGATGCCCTCTTTGCCGCAATGGGTGCTCAACCTGGCGTTGAGGACGCTAGAGGCCGCCTGGCTTACTCCCACAATGGCGGCCGTTTCATGGTCACCAAACCCAACGATGACAAGCCGGCAACGACCCTGAACGGCGGCACAATCGGCTTTTTGATGAGTGACGCCAAACAGGCCGAAGCGTGGCACAATGCCGGCGTTGCGAATGGCGGAACGTCAATCGAGGATCCGCCTGGCGTGCGCCCAAACGGCGCTTACCTCGCTTATCTTCGTGACCCCGATGGCCACAAGCTCGTCGGGGTTGCTCGGTAAGCGCAGAGCCAAAACTGAGGAGGGCCGTCCTGTCGGAGAGGTTCTTCCGCTCTGGTGGACGCCGGCGACCACCGGTGTCCCTAGAGCGCATCAGGCCCTTAAGATCCAGTACGCCGCCCTCCAATACCTCGGTGCTCGTCTGTTTGATAGAGCAAAGCGTCGCCGTTATGCTCGCCGCTCGAACCGATGAAGCTCGGCGATATCGCCCTTTTCCAATGAATCCGGTGAAGCGGATCCTCTTGGACCCAATGGCTGCGCCGCTTCGGCCGGACAAACGGCAACACGGAGAAAGAGCACCTATGACGACCGTCGTCGCCGGCTGGAGCCGCATCCCCGCAATACTCAATTTTCCGGATACGGCGGGGTTCGCCGAAACCTATGGGTTCGGCGCTGCTTCGGGCCGAGTATGGCTCGAAGGCCAGTACCTAGTGCCGCGCGAGCGCGCGTCAAAGACGCTCTATTTGTTTATGCACCCGTCGTCGACCTTGCACCTGCTGCCGATGCCGGCGGCGCTCGCCGATGCCGGATTGCACGTCCTCTGCGCCGCCAGCCGCTATCCGAAAAACGACAGCGGGCTGATCATGGAGAAGGTCGTGATCGACATGGGAGCGTGGATCAAGGACGCCCGCGCCCGTGGCTACGAAACGGTGATCCTGGTCGGCTGGTAGGGCGGCGGTTCGCTCTCATTGTTTTACCAGGCCGAGGCCGAGGCGCCGTCGATTGTCGCGACGCCGGCGGGCGACCCGGTGGATTTAACGCGGGCCGGTCTCGCCGACGGGGTCATCTTTATCGCCGCGCATCTGTCGCGCGCCGAGACCCTGACCGAATGGCTCGACCCGTCGGTGACCGACGAATTCGACCCCGACCGGCGCAATCCGGAATTCGACATTTACAACGGCGCCTGCCCACATCAGCCGCCCTATCCGGCGGCGTTCGTTACCGACTTCCGCGCTACCCAGAGCGGCCGCAACCGCAAGATCACGGCGTGGTGCCAGGAGCAGCTCGACAGGTTGCATCGAGGCGGAACCAGCGAGGTCGAGCGCTGCTTTGTCGTCCACCGCACGATGTGCGACGTGCGCTGGCTCGACTCCGCGATCGACCCGAACGGGAGGCGGCTGGGCTGGTGCTATCTCGGCGATCCGCGAGCTGTCAACACTGCTCCCGCGGGGCTGGCGCGATACTCGTCATTGAGGTCCTGGCTGTCGCAATGGAGCTACGATTTGTCGAATGCGAAAGGGCCGAAAAACGCCGCCCGCATCCGCCGCACCCCAGTCTTGCAGGTCGAGAACCAAGCCGACGACGCCGTGCCCGCCTCGCACAATCCAGCAATCCGCGCGGCGTTGGCGACCGCGGACAAGGAATACGTCCGGATCGAGGGCGCGACCCATTACTACCAGAACCAGCCCGACCAATTGCAGCGCTGCATCGATGCCGTCTTGGACTGGAGCCGCCGCAAGCGACTGCTCGCGGACTGACCCGGGCCAGGGCGCACTATCCGGCAATTCTGGACGGCCGACCCCACCTGTCCTCGAACACGACATCGCTCAGCGCGACGCGCCGGACCGGGCCGAACCGGCCCATCGGGTAGCCGATCGGCAGCAGCGCATAGGAGTGCACGTCGGGCGGCAAGCCGAGCGCTGCCTCCGCTTCCTTCTCGAGCGCCAGATAGAGCGTGGTCAATGTCGCGCCGAGGCCGAGCGCCCGCGCGGCCAACAGCATGTTTTGCACTGCGGGATAGATCGACGAGCCGGAGGTGCGGGTCGGCGTGCCGCCCTCCAGACAGGGGACGATCCAGACCGGCGCTTCGTGGATGTGGGCGGCCAGATATTCGGCGGCGCCGAGCATGCGTAAAAACTGCTCGCGGCTGGCGCCGGGCGGCGGTTCGCCGGCGCGATAGCGCGGGCCAACCTGTTCGTCCCAGGCGCGCTTGTAAAGCGCTCCGATCGTCGACTTGACCGCGGCGTCCTTGACCACCAGGAACCGCCACCGCTGCATGTTGCCGCCGCTCGGCGCACAGACCCCGGCTTCGAGTATCCGACGCAGCAAGGCGTCCGGCACGGGGTCCGGCTTTAGCCGCCGCATCGACCGGGTCGTGCGAATGATCTCGAACAGTTCCGCAGTGATGGTATCGTCGGGCATCGCGTCCTCGGTGATTGCTGCGCAGCGGTGCGACGCGCATGCTACTATCGGGTAGCCGCCGCGATGAAATCCGGCATCTCTTGCGACCACTAATTGCCGCGCGCCGCCAGCGCCGACTGGGACGACGACGCCGAGTGGCGGCTATACCACGAGGCATTCGAAGGAGGCTGTAATGGATTGCTGCGGGCATACCAACGACCTCGTGCCGCACTCCTTCGCCCTGGGAATGCCATTGGCCTCGATCGGAGCGATGCTGGCGGGCGAAGTCGGGCCGGTCGGCTCGACCGAGGCGGCGCGGACGGCCGAGACCGCCGCCGCGGCGCTCGAAGTGCTCCGCAGATCGATCTCGGTCGATGTACACAGCCATGGCGGCAACACGGGCATCACCTCGAAGGCGCCGCCGAACGGCGATCTTGCCAAGGCGATGCGTGCGGGGTCGCTCTCGGTCGCCTGTCTTGCCGAAGTGCCGGACTGGCCGGTGTTGGGCCGCAGCGCCGCCGGCGCGCTGGCGGCAATTCGCGCGCCCGAACCGGGCGAACTCTACCGCTACCACCTCGACCGCCTCCTCTGGATCGACGAACTGGTCGCCGCACACGGCGTGCGGCGGGCCCTCAATGCCGTCGACCTCGAAGCGGCGCATCAGGCGGGCGAGCCGGCGATCATCGTTGATGTCGAGGGGCTCGACTTTCTCGACGGCAAGCTCGAACGGCTCGAAGAAACGCACCAGCGCGGTATCCGCCACGTGCAATTGGTGCACTATACGCCGAACGATATCGGCGATTTTCAGACCGGTTCGGTCACCCATCACGGGTTGACCGAATTCGGCGCCGAGGTGATCCGCGCCTGTCACCAGCTCGGCCTGGTCTGCGATGTCGCGCACGCGACCGGGGACATGGCAAAGCAGGCCGTCAAACTCGCGACCCGGCCATTGCTGCTGTCGCACACCGCCGTCGCCGACTCGTGGGCGATGGGCCCGACTCCGCTCGCCCCGCGGCAAGTCAGCCCCGACCACGCTCGGGCGATCGCCGAGACCGGCGGGGCGGTCGGGGTCTGGCATTTCTTTGCCAGCCTTGACAAATACATCGACGGCCTGAAGGAGATGGCCGACATCGTCGGCGTCGATCACGTCAGCATTGGCACCGACCAGCTCGACGCGCGCGGTTGCGTCGAGGATTATGCAAAGTGGGTGCACCTCGTCGCGGCGATGCTCCGCGGCGGCTTCACCGCCTCGGAGGCCGGCAAGATCGCGGGCGGCAACTACCTGCGCATCTTCCGCGCCGCCGTCGGCTGAGGCGTGCCGGCCTGTCAACTTGGGGTTAGCGCGTTGCGTTCGGCGATCCAGGACTTCACCTGGTCGTAGTGGTTGGCGATGTAATACTCGGCGATGTCGTCGGCGGTGGTGTTCCAGACGCCGTCGTGGTCGAGGATGTAGCGCAACGCGTCGTCGAGATGTTTAGCCGCGTTCGGCCGTCCGATATTGTGCGGGTGTAATGAGAGGCACATGACCCGCCCGTTCTCCGCGCCCTCGCGGTAGAGCGTGTCGAACTGGTCCTTGATCATCTGCTGGAAATGGTCGGCCTCGCGGTTCCAGGCGAGCATGCCGGCGTCGTTGGTCTGGCCGGTATAGGGGACGTAGATGAACTTCTGGCCGCCGCGGACATCGATCGGCCAGGGCTGCTCGTCGATGATCCAGGAGGTGTGGTAGAGACAGCCCGCCTCGGCCATCAGATCGTCGGTGCGCACCGTGTACCCGGCGCCGCCACCAAGCCGCCCCTTCAGGCGCTTGCCGGTCATCTCCTGCAAATGGGCGATAAAGTCCTGCCAATAGGCGCGCTCCTCATCCTCGCTCAAATCGTAAATCGGCCGGCTGTTGTAGAGGCCGTGCGCCATGTAGTCCCAATTGGCGGCGACCATCGCATCCTTCATCTCGGGGAAATGGTCGAGGATCTCTAAGTTGAGACAGCAGCAGGCCCGCAATTTGTGCCGGTGCAACACGTCGAGCATGCGCCAGAAGCCGACGCGGTTGCCGTAATCCATGCGCGAATAGAGTGGGATGTCGGGTTGGGTCGGCCGGTTCTGCGGCAGGTACTCGAAAAACTCCATGTTCGGCGCGACCCAGAACGCGAGGCGTGCATTGTTCGGCCAGCGGATGATCGGGCGGTCGTTGATCGGGGCGTAGTCAAAGCGCCCTGGCGGCAGGCTTGCTGAGAGCGGGGCCGCTGCGCCCCCTCCCTGACCCTCCCCCGCTTGCGGGGAAGGGGATGCAACAGGATGGGTCTGCACCTTGAACCAGTCGATGATCTGGCCGCCGGTTTCCCGCCACACGCCTTGGCGGGCGCAGATGTGGCCAAGCACTTCGTCGAGATGCCGGATGCGCCAGGGCTGGCCCATGATCCATGGGTGCAGGTGCAGGACCATCAACCGCCCGGTGGCGGCGCCGTCGGCATAAAGCCCGTCGAACCATTCGCGCCACAGCAGATTGACTTCGTCGATCGTGCGCCTGCCATGCAGGTGGATGTAGTTGTCGTCGAGATAGGCGTTGACGCCGAGCGAATAGAGTTCGCCCGATTTCGGCGTCATCCGGTACGGCTGCTCGTCATTGCCCCAGTCGCAGACATAGCCGATGCCTTCGGCGGCGAGCAGGTTCGGGGTGTTCGGCCCTTTCGCGCCGGCTATCGCGACGCGCTTGATTAGGAAGGACTGGACGAATGGCCGACCTGCCGACATTGAACCGCTTTCTCGACGAAGCACGCGAACTCTTGCCGGCGGCAATCGCCTTGCGCCGGCGCATTCACTCCAAGCCTGAGCTCGGGCTCGATCTGCCGCTGACCACTGAGGCGGTGCTCGATGGGTTGCACGGGCTCGATGTCGCTATTAGTCGTGGCAAGTCGACCTCCGGTCTTGTCGTGTCGCTGAGCGGTACTAAGCCCGGGTCGCAGAGCGGCCGCACGATCCTCTTGCGCGGCGACATGGACGCCCTGCCGATGCCGGAGGAGACCGGGCTCGATTTTGCCAGCGAGGTCCCCGGCCGCATGCACGCCTGCGGCCATGATTCCCACACGGCGATGCTGGTGCAGGCCGTGCATCTCTTGCACTCCCACTGCGACGAATTGCCCGGCACCGTCAAATTTATGTTCCAGCCGGGCGAGGAGGGGCATGCGGGCGCCCGACACATGATCGAGGATGGCCTGCTCGACACCAATCCCAAGCCCGATGCCGCTCTGCATATCTTTATCTTTCCCAACTTCAAGGCCGGCGCGATCGCCGGCCGGCCGGGTCCGCTATTGGCGGCGGTCGATACCTGGACGATCCGGGTCAAGGGGCGCGGCGGTCACGCCTCGATGCCGCATTTGGCGATCGACCCGGTGCCGGTCGCCTGCGAGATCGGCGTCGCGCTCCACACGATGGTCACCCGTCGAACCAATGTCTTCGATCCGGTCGTCTTGACCTGCGGCAAGATCGCTGGTGGCACCACCAGCAACGTCATCCCGGAGACGGTGGAGATGCTCGGCACCTTGCGGACGACCTCCGAGGCTGCGCGCGAGAACGCGCATCAGGGCATCCAGCGGGTCGCGTCGGATATCGCCGCAGCGCATCTCTGTGACGCTCAGGTCGAGATCAGACGCGGCTATCCGGTGACGGTCAACGATTCGGGCTTTGTCGATTTCGCGCGCGGCGTCGCGACGGAGCTGGTCGGCCCAGAGAATTACATCAATATGCCGGCACCGTTCATGGGGGCCGAGGATTTCTCCTACGTGCTGCAGCGGATGCCGGGCTGCATGATGTTCCTCGGGGTCATGCCGGAGGGGCACGACGACCCTGACCATGTCGCGTCGTGTCACTCCAACCGCATGATCCTCAATGAAGATGCGATGGCCGTCGGCATCGCGATGCACGCCGCGATCGCCTACCGATTTCTCACGGAAGGCCCGGCGCGCTGACAATCGATGCACGCTATCTTGCCCAGCGATCCGGCAGAGCTTTGTCGCCCACATCGGTGCTGCACTCGGTGAGGCGGAGGTTTGTTGGCTCGGCAGTCACACGAGTGCCGCACCGGCCCAACGGTCGCAACCAATCTGATCATCGAGGGCAAGCGCGCATCAACACCGCTGCCGACGATGGGAGCGGCCGATAGCCTCGCCGACCGTTGAGCGCAGCACAAGGAACACACACTATTATCTTGTTAAATATACTTTCTCCACTCCTCAGTCTTGTAATCACGATTGACACGCGCTCGATGACGTGGAGTAGTGGCGTCTCGCGATGTCTCGCTGCGGTCGGCTCGTGACGCGCTGAGGCTGAACATCACTTAAAGCAATCCAACACCGGGGAGTTCAATCATGCCGCTGGATGCCGTTGTAGCCCCGACGACCCTCACCTCGACGCTCTATTACCTGAAACGCGGCACCGAAAAGCCAGCGAGCTATCGCATCGAACCGCCGCCTGGCGTGCCACGCTGGAACGGCATCGAAGACCCGCACGACGTGACAATCGAGGACGCGCGGGGCCGTGAGTCCGAGTTCATACTCGACCGCAACGGCTTCGCCGTGGTCAAGGCGCCGACCGCAGTCGCCGATTTCTATTCGCCTGAGGAGATCAAGAACGTCTACTACCCGGAAGTTGAGCGCCTGCTGCGAGACAAACTGGGGGCCAGCCGTGTCTTTGTCTTTGATCACAACGTGCGCAACGCCACGCGGCCCGGTATGCCGGTGCCCTCGCGCCAGGTGCACAACGACCACACGGTGAACTCGGCTCCCCGCCGGGTGCGCGACCATCTCGGCGCCGAGGCAGAGGAACTCTTGAAACACCGCTTCGGCATCGTCAACGTGTGGCGCCCGATCCGCGGGCCGGTGCAGGATTCCCCGCTGGCACTGTGCGACGCGCGCAGCTTCACCGACGACGATTTGATCGCAAGCGACCTCGTCTATGCCCATGTGCGCGGCGAGACCTCACGGGTCGCATACAACCCAGCGCACCGCTGGTACTATTTCTCGGAAATGCAGACCGACGAGGTGCTGTTCATCCGGGTCCACGACAGTGCCAACGACGGCCGTGCCCGCCTGTCGTTCCACACCTCTTTTGATAATCCGCTGACTCCCGGCGCTCCGCCGCGGGAAAGCATCGAGGTGCGCACCCTAGTATTCTTCCCGCCGGCCGGCTGACCCGTTCTCTTGCGGGCCGCCTTGCTGCGGGTCCACTCGGGGCAAGGCGCAGGGCTCAGAGGCGACCGGCGAAGCTCTCGCCTGGAGATCTGTCGTCGCAGTCTGGCGGTGAAAACACAACGTCGATAGATCCCTCGCGATTCCGTTCCAGCCCTAGAATGAGGGCTCCTACACCGCCGGGTCGAGTTCTGCGGCGACCACGGCGTTCTCTCCGCCTGAAACGCGGCCGCGCCGTCTACGGCTGAGCCGGTGCTGGCAGGGCCAAGTCCCATCCGCGCAACGGCGGGATTCAAGTCACGTAGACGTCGCCGCGCGTCATTACGAAGGCCACTTGCTCAAGCGCACGCACGTCGTCGAGAGGGCTCGAATCCACGGCGATCACATCAGCCGATTTGCCTTGCGCAATCGCTCCAACTTCATCGGAAAGGTCGAGCAGCTTGGCGGCATTGACCGTCGCTGCTTTGATCGCTTCGCGGGAACGCATCCCTGCTTCGACCAGGAACCCGAACTCACGTGCGTTCTGTCCGTGGGGCCCCACACCCATGTCGGTACCGAACGCGATCGTCACGCCGGCCTCGTGCGAGCGGGCGAGAGCCTCCTTGATCTTCACGCCGACGATCATCGCCTTCTCGATTTGCGCTGTCGTCAACACGCCGTCCGCCTGCGCCATCTCCAATACCGTGACGCCGGCAATGATCGTAGGCACATGGAAAGCACCTTTGGCCATGAACAGATCGAGCGAGCGGGCGTCGAGGAAGCTCCCATGCTCGATTGAATCGACGCCCGCCTCGAGCGCCGCATTAATGCCGGCTGCGCCGTGCGCATGGGCGGCGACGCGCCGGCCCAGGCGATGGGCCGTTTCAATGATCGAGCGGATTTCATCGTCGGTGAATTGCTGGTCGAGTCCGGCCTTGATGTTCGAGAGTACGCCGCCGGTCGCGACGAACTTGATCGCATCCGCCCCATGGCTGACCTGGCGGCGCACCGCGCGGCGACATTCGTCCACGCCGTCGCAAATTCCCGAGGTTGATTGCACGCAAGCGCAAACGTCGTGACGATAGCCATAGGTCTGGCCATGACCGCCGGTAGGCGAGAGAATCGCGCCGACGCAAAGAATACGCGGTCCCGCTATCTTCCGTTCGGCAATGGCGGCCCGCAATGCGAAAATAATATCGGGATTACCGGCGGCGCCCACGTCGCGCACAGTCGTGAAACCGGCGGCCAGCGTGACTGCCGCATTGTGGGCCGCATCGAAACCGATCTTAGGATCGGAATCTTCGACCCGGCGCAACCGCGAGTCTCGGTCGAGCTGCGCCGTCAGGTGCACGTGACAATCGATGAGGCCGGGAAGGACGAATTTCTTGCGAAGATCGATAAGCTCAGCGCCCGGAGGCGGATCGATGAAGCCCCCCGACACCGCTCTGATCCGCTCGCCTTCGATGAGAATGCTCTGCTCCGATTTGGGCTCTATGTCTGGATCGACGAGCAAAGAACCGGCGTGAATAACCTTCGTCTTCGCGGACCTTGCTGAATTGTTTGTCATGGTCCCTGCCGTCCGGAATCGACGAGTTTTCGTTCGACAGCTCCATGAAGACCTTTACCGGATTTGAGGTCAAGAACTGGAGCTATGCTCGATGTCTTTATATTGAAGGTGGCTGAGCCTCCGGCAGCGCAGGCCGGTCGAGATGGCGGCTTTAGCATGGTGCCAACTACAGGCATCTAACTCGCGACTCTGTCCCAATATATTCGGCACAGGAGAACCCAATCTCGTCAACGGGAGTTGGTGACCAACTCGTGCTTCAACACTGCGGGCCACGAGCGACTACGACGCCGTCCGGGCGGCGTCGTGGTACTTCCTGTCCTCACCTCGACAAAGATCCTGCCAGCCTCGTCGAAATCGGCAGCCACGAAAGACGGCTCTCGGCGGCTGATACGGAGCGCTCGCCCAGTTTCGGCGACGGCAGCGAGCCCTCGCTGGGCGGCGAATCAGGGATGCGGCGGCGTGCATGCCCGGCTAAGATAAGATCGTAATAAATCAACACATCGGCCAAGGGAAAACGCGATGTTGGCCTGGCTGCGCGATCTGACCTCGCGGGAACGCCGGACGATGCTCGCCTGCTGGGGTGGCTGGACCTTGGACGGCTTCGATCAGCAGCTGTACAGCTACATCGTGCCCACGGTCATTGCAGTATGGGGCATATCGATCGGCGCCGCCGGTACGATCGGCACCGTCACCGTTGTGACCTCGGCGTTCGGCGGCTGGTTTGCCGGCGCGCTCGCCGACCGCTTCGGCCGAGTGCGCATGCTGCAGATCGCGATCCTGTGGTATTCGGTCTTCACCTTCCTATGCGGCTTCGCGCAGAACTTCGAGCAGCTGTTCATTCTGCGCGGCCTCCACGGGCTCGGGTTCGGTGGCGAGTGGGCCACCGGGGCGGTACTGATGGGAGAAGTCATCCGCGATAAGTATCGCGGCCGGGGCGTGGGCTTCGTGCAGACTGGCGCAGCCGTCGGCCCGGGGCTGGCAGCGCTCGTCTACGCCGGCCTCTACGCCGTTCTGCCGGAAGCGATCGCGTGGCGGGCGTTGTTCTGGGTCGGCATCTTGCCCGGCCTGTTCGTGCTGTGGATTCGCCGTAGCATTCCGGAATCGGAAGTGTTCGAGGAGCGGCGCAACGGCAGCGCGCAGCCGGGGATCGCCCATCTGCTCTCGGCGTTTCGCGGGCCGTATCTTTGGCTGACCATCAAGGTGTCGCTGATGGTCATGGGCGCGCAGGGCGGCGTCTGGGCTGTCGGGTTCTGGATGCCGACCTATCTGCGCACAGTGCGTCATCTGTCCGCCTCCGGCACCGGGCTCTACGTTGCGGTTCAGGCATTTGGCGCACTGATCGGTTTCCTGTGTGGCGCCTACCTGGCCGACGCGATCGGTCGCAAATGGACGTTCATGATCTCGGCTATCGCGACGATCATCATGGTGCTCGTCTATTTGTACGCGCCGGTCGGCAACATCGGTCTGCTGCTCCTCGGGATCCCGCTCAACACCGCGATCCTGATGAAGTTCGCACCAATGGGCCCGTTCATGACGGAGCTCTACCCGACCAACATCCGCGGCACCGGCCAGGGCTTCTGCTACAACGCCGGCCGGGCGATCGGCTCGGTGTTCATGACGGCAATCGGTTTTGCGACGGTGATTATGCCGCTCGGCACGGCGATCGCTCTGTTCTCGACCTTGGCTCATGTGCTGATGATCGTCATGCTGCTGCTGCTCCCGGAGACGCGCGGCCGCGCCATCGCGAGCCTTGAGGCCGATGTGCCAGGCGCGGCGTATCCTTCTCCGTCGGCCGTCGGGCGCACTTAGCCGGGGACGAGGATGAAATTCTGAAATTCGGTGTCTTCATCACGTGCAACGGTCCCCTGTACCGCGGCCGTGCGACGCTAGTCTCGCCGAGGGGACCTTGCTCAATTCGTGGCTGCGTCTTCGAAGTCGCTGGTGTCGTCGCGCTCGCGAAACTGGCTCGACGGCCCCCGGCGGAGAGGCGGTTGACTATGCGACCGCGCTTCACGCCGGCCGTTGCCGTCAGGGGATCTGCGTACCTTCGGCGGCCACAGCCTTTTGAACAGCGGGCCGCGACAGCATGCGCGCGATGTCCCATAACGCGGGGTACTTTGGTGGTGTCGACGCCTCACCTTCTATCCGGAAGCGATGGTGAAGAAGTATGGATCGCAGATAGTGTAGCGGTCGCCCATGACCCAGGACCCTTCACGAGCTTATGTTCGATCAACTCGAAGCATTCCGTCACGTTCGACGGTACTTTGCGCTTCATTGCCTCGATGGCTGCGGCGTCATCCGCCCACCGAGTGCCGCGCATACGATCTGCGTGCGCGACATACACGGTCGAGCAAAGATAACTATTGAACTGCTGAACCTGTGCGAGGGCGAACGGAACCGCGAGGGGGGCGAGTTCGGCATTCAGGAAACGCTGCGCAACAAAGCACAGAAGGGCGGGGGGAAAGGCGTACGGGTAGTATCGGGAAGCTCTCAGCGGAAATCCTATACCGCAGATGGATCAAAACGGAGCCAAGTGAATGAGTGCAGGGCCGCCGTATCCGCTGACGGGGCGCCGCCGGGAGATCGTCGCGGAAGAACTAGACGGGACCACCGAGGCGATCTATCTCGTCGATCTGGCGCCGGCCGACCGAGCCCACGCGCTTGGGCGTGCTGGGGCGGTGCTGGCCCGCGACACGTCGAAGGAACTGCGGCCCGACGAGATCCTGCTGATCCGCAATGCTCGGCTATTGCAGTTCACCGCCGCCGGCGTCGATTGGGTGCCGACCCGCGACCTGCCGCGGGAATTTCCGGTCGCCGCCAACAAGGGCGGAGGGACCGAACCGATGTCGGAGCACATCGTCGCACTAGCCGATCTTGGCCGATTGGGGCAGGTTGCACAGGCTAAGTGATTGACATCTTTCAAGCGGACCCTCGAAGGTCTTCACTACACGGGGGATGACGGGG
>Ga0210395_10001168_pt1 | contig 20408 bp, 17 predicted proteins | sample IncBWH4OmetaG_FD_150861 | JGI IMG/M metagenome (GOLD analysis project Ga0210395, IMG submission 150861) | Forest soil microbial communities from Barre Woods Harvard Forest LTER site, Petersham, Massachusetts, United States - Inc-BW-H-4-O ...
CGTACTTGGATTCAAGACAAACCTCAAGGCAACCTGCTCGTCTCGATGAGGAAGATCGAACGCGACTCCACTGGATCCATTGAGCATGATGCTGGCTATTTCTTTTATGTTGAAACTGAGCCTGCCAGACTTGGTCCAGCCCTAACTGCGTACCATATCGTCGATGGTGATCGCAGAGAGCACCCTTTAGTTGGAGGTCGTTTGGATTCGAAAGATGTCGTGAAGGCAATCGCCGCGTTGGGACTCGAGCCCTTCGACTTTCAGAAAGAGGTTCAAACGGTGACGACGCGTTTAGAAAAAGAGGCCGAGCAACGCGGGGGCGTTTTTTTTCGGGTAACGGATCCCAGTGGAACGGAATACGAAATCGTGATAATGACTTATAAAGGCAAGTTTTACCTACGTGAGCGTGATGCGCTCTCTACTATTGACGCATATGCTGTCTACAGTCCAAAGATCGCGAAGCTGAAGACCGTTATCGATATTTTAGCTAAGTATTATGGGCCTCTCGAATTCGAATATGGGCTGCCCTAAGAAGTTTTCTTCGCGATCCTTGCGTCCTTTGCGTTAAAATCAAAGCACAAAATCCGCGGGTGCGATCAGCACCACGAATTCGCCTTTCAACGCAATTTTGCCGAGGCGGGCTTGCACGTCGGCGGCGGGACCGACGAGGAAGGTTTCATAAATCTTGGTGACTTCCTTGGCGAGGCAGACGACGCGCGCCGGGCCGAGTTTCTCCACGATTTCCGCGGCAAACTTGTCGATGCGGTGGCAGCTTTCGTAGAGCGCGAGGGTGTAGTCGAAGTCGCGGTATTTTTCCAGGAAGGCGAGGCGGGCGGAGCTTTTGGCCGGCAAAAACCCGACAAATAAAAAGCCGTTGGTGGGCAGTCCGCTTGCGCTGAGCACGGCCGTGAGCGCGCTGGGTCCCGGGACCGGCACGACCGGCAGGCCGCGACGGCGGCAGGCGCGCACGAGGCGAAAGCCGGGGTCGCTCAACGCGGGCGTGCCGGCATCGGTGACCAGCGCGATGCTTTTGCCGGCCGAGAGCTGCGTCGCCAGGGATTCGGCGGCTTCGGTTTCGTTGTGCTCGTGGTAGGCGGTGAGAGGGCGATGAAGGCCGAGATGCGTCAGCAGCACGCCCGTGGTGCGCGTGTCCTCGCAGGCTATGAGGTCGACGGCGGCGAGGATCGCGCGGGCGCGCTCCGTGACGTCGGCGAGGTTGCCGATGGGCGTGGCTACGACATAAAGCGTGCCGGCCCGCGGCGTGAGGGAGGCGTTGGAGTTTTCAGCCATAAAAAATCCGGCGTCGTGAGTCCGGATTTTTTGAGGGTGGAGGAATATTAATAGCGGGCGCCGCTGCCGGGGGCGGGGGTCATGCCCCCCATCGAGCCCTGGCCTTCCCAGTTCGCGGGCCGGTCTTGGGGCATCGAGGAGTAGCGGTCGCCTGGGCTCGTGCAGCCGGCGAGCAATGCAGCCAGGGCGAGCAAGAGGAGGATGGGCAGGCTGAGCTTTTTCATGTCGTAGTTTATTTAGCCAAAAATCATTCCAGTGCAAGAGAACGATGGTTGTAGGTAATTAGGATTTGGTCTCTTGATTTTTCTTTGGGCTTTGGCGTTTTGGGATTTGGGATTTTGGCACAGGGCGTTTGTTACTTGCCACTCGATACCTGTTACTTCGGCGGTGTTTGTCCTTGGACGTTAGGCGTTCGATGTTGGGCGTTCACGGCGGCCTATTCCGCCGTGTAGGTGCTCTCAAACCAGGGCGTGCGCAGCGTTTTTTTCACGCCGGTGCCGGCATTGGCCGAGAGGTGCTCGAGAATTTTGAAGACATGCTCGGTTTTTTCGGGTGTGCCGAGTTTGGCGGCGAGTGCATCCGCAGTGAAAGGCGTGCCGGGTGCGGCCTGGAGTGCGGCCATGAGTTTCAACTTGAGCGCGATGACGCCGCCCGCGGCTTTTTTGCCGGCCTCGACGCCGGGTTGGTGGTAGGCGTTGATGCCGATGAGCGACGCATAAAGGCCGACTACGCGCTCATAGAGGGCAATCAACAGGCCGATCGCGCGCGGCGAGACATCCGGCAGCGTGAGCGTGACGGAGTGGCGGTCTTTTTCGCTGAGCGCATCGCGCGTACCGAGGTAAAAACCTTGCAGGTAATCGCCGCTCGTGACGCCCGGCTCCACTTCGAGGCTGGCCCCGTCGCGGTCGCGGAGCACCTCGATGAAAGTGATGAAGAAATTATTTACGCCCTCGCGCAGCTGCTGCACGTAGGCGTGCTGGTCGGTCGAGCCTTTGTTGCCGTAAACGGCGATGCCCTGGTTGACGACGCGGCCCTGCAGGTCGAGTTCCTTGCCGAGCGACTCCATCACGAGCTGTTGCAGGTAGCGCGAGAAAAGCAGGAGGCGGTCCTTGTAGGGCAGCACGACCATGTCTTTTTTCCCGCGGCCGTCGGTCGCGAAATACCACATGAGCGCGAGCAGCGCGGCGGGATTTTCCGCGATGACGGGTTGGCGGGTGACGACGTCCATCGCCGCGGCGCCGTCGAGCATCGCCTGGATGTCGAGGCCTTGCAGCGCGGCGGGCAGCAGGCCCACGGCGCAAAGCTCGCTGGTGCGGCCGCCGACCCAATCCCACATCGGGAAGCGCTCGATCCAGCCTTCGTTGATCGCGGTTTGGTCGAGCTTCGAGCCGGCGCCGGTGACGGCGACGAAATGTTTGGGGTAGGCGAGGCCGGCGGCCTTGAACGCGGCGGCGGCCTCAAGCTGGCCGTTGCGCGTTTCGGCCGTGCCGCCGGATTTCGAGATGACGACGACGATCGTGTCGGCGAGTTTGCCGGCCAGCGAGGCGAGCACGTAGTCGATGCCATCGGGATCGGTGTTGTCGAAAAAGTGCACCGCCAGCTTGTCCTTGCCGGGTCGGCCGAGCGCGTGGCTGACGAACTGCGGACCGAGCGCGGAACCGCCAATGCCGATGACGAGCAGGTGCTTGAACGGGCCGCGCGGGCCGGCGATGGCGCCGGAATGGACCTGGGCGGCGAAATCCTTGATCGCCGCGAGGGTCGAGGAGATTTCGGTGCTCAGCTCCTTGGTCGGCGCGAGTTGCGGGGCGCGCAGCCAGTAATGGCCCACCATGCGTTTTTCGTCGGGATTGGCGATGGCGCCCTGTTCGAGCGCGGCCATGTCGGCGAACGCCTGCTGCATCTTCGGCGCCATCGTGGCAAGAAACTCGTCGGGAAACGGAATGCGGCTGATATCAAGCGCGAAGCCCAGCCCGACGTGGTGATAGAAGTGGGTTTTGAATCGTGACCAGATCATGGGCGAGTAGCGAGAATTGAGTAGCGGGTAGCGAGTAGGAGCAAAGTAATAACAATGCGAAAACGACGCTTTTTCAAGTGCTCGCTAGTCGCTACTCACTACTCGCTGCTGGCTATAAGTTCTTGTCCGTGACCGCGCCTTCGGAAGCGCTGGTGACGAGTTTGGCGTACTTCGCCAGCGCGCCGCGGGTTTCCTTGGGTTTCTTCGCCTTCCACTGTTTGCGGCGGGCGGCGATTTCCTTCGCGGGCAGGCCGAGGGAAAGTTCGTTTTTGACCGCGTCGATGGTGATGGGGTCGCCGTTTTTGACGATGGCGATGGGGCCGCCGACCGCCGCTTCGGGCGTGATGTGGCCGACGACGAAGCCGTGGCTGCCGCCGGAAAAGCGTCCGTCGGTGATGAGGGCGACGTCCTGGCCGAGACCTTTGCCCATGACGGCGCTGGTGGGCGCGAGCATCTCACGCATGCCGGGACCGCCGACCGGGCCTTCGTTGCGGATGACGATGACGTGGCCGGCCTTCACGCGGCCTTCGAGGATGGCCTTGAGCGCGGATTCCTCGGATTCGAAGACGATGGCCTTCCCGGAGAACGTGAGGCCTTCCTTGCCGGAAATTTTGGCGACCGCGCCTTCGGGCGCGAGGTTGCCGTAGAGGATGCGCAGGTGGCTGTCGGCCTTGATCGGATTCGAAAGAGGACGAATGACGTCCTGGTCGGCCGGGTAGGGCGAGACATTCTTCAGGTTTTCCGCGACGGTCTGGCCGGTGACGGTCAGGCAGTCGCCGTAGAGCAAGCCGGCATCGAGGAGCATTTTCATCAGCGGCGGCAGGCCGCCGATGCGCACGAGGTGCGACACGGCGTATTTGCCGGAGGGCTTCAGGTCGGCGAGCACGGGCACGCGTTTGCCGATGCGGGTGAAGTCGTCGAGCGAGAGTTTCACGTTGGCGGTGTGGGCGATGGCGAGCAGGTGGAGGACGGCGTTGGTCGAGCCGCCGAGGGCGATGACGACGGCGATGGCGTTCTCGAAGGCTTTTTTCGTGAGGATGTCGCGCGGGCGGATGTTTTGTTTCAACAAGGCGAGCGCGGCCCCGCCGGCGCGACGGCAGTCGAGTTTCTTGTCCTCGGAGATGGCGAGTTGGGTGGAGCTGTTGGGCAGGCTCATCCCGAGCGCCTCGATGGCCGAGGCCATGGTGTTGGCGGTGTACATGCCGCCGCAGGAGCCGGGGCCGGGGATGGAGCAGGCTTCGATCTCGCGCAGACCGGCGTCGTCGAGCGCGCCGCGGGCATGCTGGCCGACGGCCTCGAAAACGCTGACGATATCGCATTCTTTTTTCGTACCGGGGTGGATGCCGGGCAAAATCGTGCCGCCGTAAACGAAGACGCCGGGGCGGTTGAGGCGGGCAAGGGCCATGACGCAGCCGGGCATATTTTTGTCGCAACCACCAATCGTCACGAGCGCGTCGAAGCCTTCGGCGCCGGCCACGGCCTCGACGGAATCGGCGATGATTTCGCGCGAAACGAGCGAGTAGCGCATGCCAGGTGTGCCCATGCTGATGCCGTCGGACACCGTGATGGTGCCGAAGATGATGGACTTCCCGCCGGCGGCGTCGGTGCCCGCCGCGGTCTCGCGCGCGAGCTGGTCGATGTGCATGTTGCACGGCGTGACCATGCTCCAGGTCGAGGCGATGCCGACGATGGGCTTCGCAAAATCGGCGTCGTCGAAGCCGACGGCGCGCAGCATGGAGCGATTCGGCGCGCGATCGGGGCCATCAACGACGACGGCTGAGTGGGCGCGCAACGAGGCGGGTGGGTGGGAGGATTTTGAACTCATGGGAGAAACACGCGGAGCTAAGACGATTACGTTACCAGGCATGAACGCGCAAGCCGCGACTTAGATACCCGCTGAGCCCGCATCGCTCACACTCCCTCGTTTGCGCGCTGCGCCCTGTCGGGCCGACTTTGTCGGGGGCTGCCGCGACGAAGTCGCCTTGCGCTCTGCTGGCCAGCAGAGCGCAAGCGGATGCATCACCTCTGGAAAAAGTGTGATGCATCCGGGCTAGCAAAAAAGGAGATTGCTTCGCGGGGGATGCGGAGCATTCACTCGACGCAGAATTTTCGCATGGCATTCAATTTGAAAAAAGTGCTCAAGGCGCTGCTGTTCTCATCGAGCCGGCCGCTGACGGCCAAGGACATCCAGGACGCATTCACGCGCTTTAACGAGCAGGCGTTGCTGCCGCTGGCACCGCCGGCGGAAGCGACCCAATCGCCTGCCGGACAGGCGGCGCCGGTCGCGGACGAGGCCGCCGACGTGCCCGAGCTGCCCGATGATCCGGGGATGGACGCCGATGTGCCGGCGCTCATCACCTCGGCGCAGATTCGCGAGGCGATGGACGAAATCACCACCGAGTTGCGCGCCGCCGATGATGTATATTTGCTCATCGAAGGCGCCAGCGGCTACCGGCTGGTGACGCACCCGCGTTTCGCGCGGTGGATTCGCATCCTGCGCGACGAGCCGCCGCCGATGAAATTGTCGCAGTCCGCCCTCGAAACGCTCGCGGTGGTCGCCTACCGCCAGCCGGTGACGCGGGCGGAGATCGAGCATATCCGCGGCGTCTCGGCCGAGGCCGGCATCAACAAGCTGCTTGAGCGCGAGCTCGTCTATGTCGTGGGCCGCGCGGAACTGCCCGGCCGGCCAATCCAATATGGCACGACGGACGCGTTCATGGAATTTGTCGGGGTCAAATCGCTCGACGAACTGCCGGCGTCCGACGTGCTTTCCCACCGGCAAATCGATGCGTGGCTGGAAAGCGCGATGAAGCCCAAGCACCTTTCGGACTCGGACATGGGCCTCGAGCAGGAAACGCTGCCCCTTACGCCTGCGACCGAACCTCCCGCGCTGGCCGAACAAAACCCCGCCTGACAAGCAGCCCGCTTAACATGGACCTCGGCCCCATCCGCGAAAAAATCGACAAGCTCGACCACCGCATCGTCGAGTTGCTCAACGAACGCCTCGCACTCGCCGCCGACATCGGAAAATTCAAGCGCGACACCGGCGGGCAGATTTACGTGCCCGAGCGCGAGGACGCCGTCCTGCGCAAAGTGGCCGAGCTGAATAAGGGCCCGATCAAAAACGACGCCTTGCAGGCGATTTACCGTGAGATCATGTCGGCGGCCTTGGCGCTGGAGAAGCCGATGCTCATCGCCTACCTCGGCCCGGAAGCGACGAACACGCATGCCGCTGCCATGAAAAAATTCGGCGCGAGCGTCAATTACCACGCCATGGCCACGATCCCGGATATTTTCACCGCGGTCGAGAAGGGCGAGGCCGACTACGCGGTGATCCCGATCGAGAATTCCACGGAAGGATCGGTGCGCGAGACGCTCGACCTTTTTGTCGAGAGCGACCTGAAAATCGTGTCGCAGATTTACCTCGAGATCACGCATGCGCTCATCTCAAGTTTCCCACTGGATAAAATCGAACGCGTTTACTCGAAGGACCAGGCGCTGGCGCAATGCCGCCACTGGCTGCAACGCCACCTGCCGCACGCCCAGTTGATCGATGCATCGAGCACCTCGCGCGCGGTGCAGATCGCCAAGACGGAGGCCGGTGCCGCGGCGGTGGCCAACGAGCTCGCCGCACAATTCTACAGCGTGCCGGTCGTCGAGCGGAACATCCAGGACAAGGCGGACAACACCACGCGTTTTTTTGTGCTGGGCAAGAAAGCCGGCGGGCCGGTGGGCAACGGGCGCGACATGTCGAGCTTTGTCATTTCGCTCGGCGACGAGGCCGCCTCGCACTCGGGTGCTTTGCTCAAGATGCTCATGCCGCTGGCCGAGCGGGGCATCAACCTGTCCAAGGTCGAGTCGCGCCCGAGCAAGAAGCGGCCGTGGGACTATTACTTTTTCATCGACGTGACCGGTCACTACGACGATGCGAACATGAAAGCCGCGCTGGCCGAGCTGAAGAAATTCTGCCCGCTCGTGAAATGGCTCGGGAGCTATCCGATCGCGGGATAAAGGATCATGGCAGGTCGGGCTTTGCGTCCGACGCTTATCCGCTGCCTCGTCTGTCGTAGCCCTGAGCCTGTCGAATGGGGCGAAGTCGGAGGCTTTGTCGAAGGCGGATGTCGGAGATAGACCCCGACCTACACCAACTCAGGCCGCGACTGAAGTGTGGCTGCGTTTTATCTCGGAAACAAACCCGATCCAAGCCCGGCACCAGTCTTTCCGGCCCTTCGCGGGCGGATATCCCTGATGATGCCGGGCAAAGTGCGTGGTCGTGGATTCGAGGTCAAAGCCAGGATCTTGCACGCTGACCAAGATCGGGGCCAAGGCCGAGGCGAGGGACTCGGCTTCTTCCAGTTTTCCACGTTTCGAAAGGATTGAAATTTCCCGAAAGCCTTGCGCGAGCAGGGCCGCCATCGTATCTTTTTTGTCTGGAGTAAGGGCGTCGAGGAGCATGGGACAGTGAGGTTGTGTACTATATAAACGCATAGCCACACGAGATATTCCCCTAACCGTACAGGAAAATACCCTAGCCCGAAGCCAGTCGAGATACAGTGTCGTAACACATTCGTTACGTATGTAATAATCATAATACAGGCGCTCTATAGTTAAGCGCGCCTGCTACACAGAGATGGGAAATCTGCAAAAGCAGACCCTGGGGACAAAGCAGACCCTAGGGACAGGCGGTTAAGCCAAAAGATACTGCCATTGGTTTTCCCGCGCGGCGCGGGCGGCCTTGAGCGCGCCCAAGGCGACATAGCGTTTGTAGTCTTGGCCGGCCAGCCGGACCTTGGGCGATTCGTAGCTGTCATCCGCAAGTTTTTTCTGGAGGACCGTGTCGATGCCTTTGATCTGCGAGCCGCCGCCGGTGATGATAATATTCTGCAGCAGGGTGACAATCCCGTCGGACGAGGCCCGGCCGATCAACGTGGTGAGCGCAGGATATATTTTATCGATGAGCGTGTTGCCGGCGCGACCGATGACTTCGCCGAGTTCGAGCGTGTGCGCTTTTCCGCCCATGATCACCTTTACGTCGATGGGTTTGCGGATGGTGCCGACGTATGCGTGGTTCTCCTTGATTTCGCGGATGCGCAGGTGAGTGAGGCCGTTGTTGGGATACACCCGGTCAATATCCTGCCGCATGAGGTCGTCGATGGCGTCACCGGCAAAGCCGATGCTGATCTGGTCGTCGGGCGTGGGGAAATAGCCCTGCACCAGGCAGAGGTCGCTGGTGCCGCCGCCAATGTCGATAAAGAGGGAATTGGTCACGGGATCGACGTAACCGGGCTGGCCAAGGCGCGCGTCATCGCGGAAACCGAGTGCGGCAAGAAACGGCTCAGGGATCAATAGGATGCGGTCAAAAATACCGGTGGCGCACTGGCGGATGTCTTCCCGGGCCTGTTCATCGGCGTTGGCCGGGATGCCGACGACGGCGCGAATCTCGGCGCTACCGCTCGGGTCGGCCAGTGAGCGGATATGCTGGAGAAAATCGCGCGCGGCGTCGCGATGCTTGATGACGCCGCGATCGAGCGGGGCAACGAGATTTACATGCAGGACGTTGCGAAGCGCATCGTCGCCGTAAAGGATGCTCGCATTGCCGGCGATGATGCCGTCCACGATACCGTCGCGCACGTAACCCACCACGGATGAAACGATTTTGCTGGCGGAAATATCGCTGGACCCGGGCAGGCCGGTGAGAATGCACGATTTGTTGGTGCCAAGGTCAAAGCCGACAAGGATGCTTTTGCGATCCGTGCGGCGGGTGGGGGTGGCCGTCGCAGTGGCGACGGAGCCCGAAGCGGAGGTGGTGACTTTTTCTGTTTTCTCAACAGACTTTTCCAAGGCGGCAGTGCTCATTTTTTATAATGGATTGATGGTTGGACCGGTGTTGGCTGGAGAATATCAGGCGGCATGGCCGCGGGTGGCGCGCTCTTGCATGAGCATGCCTTCGATAAGATCGGCGATGGCGAGCGGCCGGTCGGTGGTCGCAGGTCGTTGAGAGCTGCGGGCCGCCGGGGCGTGGGCGCGAGCTGTCGGGTCAGGGCCGGTGGCGGCAAGATGCTCGGTGAGGAGCGGTCCAAGAACCTCGGCCAGCATGAGCGCGTCGATCACGCGCTTTTGCTCGTTTAAAAATATCTCCTGCAACGCATCTTCGCTAAATCCAGCGGAAACTTGGTCGCGCAGGACGATTTCGAGGCGGCTGGCCTCGGCCACCTGCCCACGCGTGCGACAAAGACAGATTTGCCGGCAGAGTCGGGCGATGCCTTCATCACGCGGCCCGGTTTTTTCCGGTAACTGAACAGTCGATTCGATCAAGTGCGCCGCGCTAGACCCGCGAATGGCGTCTTGGTTCGAAAAAATCTTTTGGCAGGAACAATTCTTTCGAAAAACCGCCGATGAATGTTAGTTTTTCCCGCGGATAACACGGATAAACGCGGATATTTGTGCATTTTCGGTTTAGGCCGACTCATAACGAGTGAAATTGTCATTCCGAGACCCTCAGCAAACCGCTGCGCGGCTTGTGTAGAACAGGCCAATGAACTCGTATCGAACATCGTTTAATTCGGGTTTTGTCGCGGCAACGCCGGTAGGGTCCGCTCACCGAGCGGACCGCAGCCCGTTGGGTCAACGGGCCCTACCTGCAACCGTTCATTGGCACGTCCGCGCAAGCCGCGCAGCGGCTTGCTTAAGGTCTCGGAACGACAAAATAAAGGACATGCCGCAAAGGCATGCCGACGTGAACAATCAAATCCGCGATCATCCGCGTAATTCGCGGAAAAAGAATTTATAAATAAGTTCTTAGTGAACCGGTGGAGACTGGTGGACGCTGACGTAGCGGTAGAACGCGAACAGGCAGAGGCCTAAAAGTGCGAGTGCAGCCACAAACGCCCAAATGCATCCCCAGTAGGCCTTGGCGGGGTTTGCGCGGGTTTCATCCTCAAAGGATTTAATCACTTCATCCACCTTGCCGCCTTCTGTCAGGGGCGTGGCCGGCTGGCTTGGCACTGCGGACCCGGGTGGCAGGCTTTGCGCCGTGGGCATGGCGGATCTGGCCGCGCCAGAAACAGAGGCGATTTCCCGGTCAAGAAAAGCGAGCTGCTCCTGCACGAGGGCGCGCTGGCGGCGGAGCTCCTGCAGGCGGTCATCTGGCGATGGCATAAAAAAACGCAGCCCGGTTTAGGCTGCGTTGGAAAGGCAAAAATTTTCGTCGTTCAGACGATATTCACTTTACGATGCGGCTTGTCGAATTGCACGGTGCCGTCTTTCAACGCGAAAAGCGTGAAATCGCGACCGATGCCGACGCCTGCGCCGGGGTGGTGCTTGGTGCCGCGCTGGCGGACGAGAATGTTGCCGGCGATGACGGCCTGGCCGCCGAACTTTTTGATGCCGAGCCGTTTCGAATGGCTCTCGCGGCCGTTGGAGGTGGTGGACTGACCTTTCTTGTGCGCCATGGCAGTTCCTTAAGCTTGGATGGATTCGATCTTGATGACGGAGAGTTCCTGGCGGTGGCCGCGCTTGCGGGCGTAGCCCTTGCGCTTGTTTTTCTTGAAGATGATGATCTTGTCGCCGCGTTTGTTTTCCAAAATGGTGGCGGTCACGCGTGCGCCGGACAGAAGGGGCGTGCCGACGCGAAAATCCGCGCCTTCGCCGGTGGATAGCACGTTGGTGATCTCGATGGTCGAGCCGGCTTCAGTCTTGGGATAGCGATTGACGGTGAGAATGTCGCCCTCGGTGACAGCGAACTGTCGGCCCTGGGTCTTGATGGTGGCTTTCATAAAAAGAAAGGTGAGATAAAAAGTTTTCCGCGCTGTGGCGCAAGGTTTTAATTGAAATTCGAAGCGCAATGTCCCCTTCGCCAAGGCTTCCTCCTTCGCCCCATTCGACAGGCTCAGGGCTAGGGCGGACGGGACGACGGACAAGTAAAGTCTCTCCCACGAGCAAACTTTTGCGCCTCTAACAGACTGAGAAATGAAAACACCGCGGTGAATACTGCAAAAGCCAGGCTTTTGGTCCCGCCGGCATGAATTATTTGAGGGGAGGCGTTTTGTTCGCGTTATTTTCGCTCTCAATCTCGTTGTTGATCATTTCGATACCAAGGTAGTAATGATCGCGATATTTGAAATCGTTGGGATAAACGGCGTGGCCGATCAGTTCGCGCATAGCCACCTGCGATTCAAGTTCCTGCTGGTGTTTGAGCGCGGCCAGCCGGGCGGCTTCGCGGTCGGCCATTTCCTGCTTCTGCCGATCGAGCTCGGCCAGTTTTTGTTCCGCAGCCTGGCGGGCGGCATCGGCTTCCGCCTCGGCTTTCTCGCGCTCGGCGGTGAGTTGGGCCGCCTCTTGATCCGCTGCGGCCTTGGCCTTCTCCAGGCGGTCTTTTTCCTCGGCGGATTCGCGCGCCGCCTCCTCTGCCTTTTGTCGCTCGGCGTCTAGCGCGGCCTGTTGCGCCTGCAGCTCGGCGGCTTTACGCGCGTTTTCCTCGGCGTCGAGGCGCGCTTTTTCCTGTGCCATCCGGGCGGCCTCGGCTTCGTCCGCGGCGCGCTGTTCGGCTTCGGCCTTGCTGGTTTCTTCGGCGCTTGCGCGCTTTTCAGCCAAATCTCGGTCCATTTTGTCCTTCCAGCTACGATAGCCGAAAAATGTAGCGAGCAAGGCTAGCACCGCAATGATAGCAATAACTGGGCCTTTTTTCATGTCAGATATTATGGGGTTTCAATCGCTACGACCGCAACTTAAGAAACTTGTTCGCAGCAAATCCCGCCGTGCTGGGACGGGCGACGCTGGCGGCGGCGTGGGGCAGGGCAAAAGTCACCGCTTCCGCAAGGGTTGCGTCGCGTTGGAGCAGCGCCTGCAAGACGCACGCCAGAAACACGTCACCCGAACCGGTGGCGGAAACTTCGCGCACGCACGGCGGGGTCAGGCAGATGGGCACCGCAAAATTTCTCGCAACAAACCAGACGGGCTGCGGGCCGTCGGTGATGATCCAATTGCGCACGGGCCAGCGTTCGCAGGCGCGGCGCAAACGTGCGGACACCGAAGCGCGCCGGGCGGCGGACGGGAAAAGCGCGTCGAACTCGTGGCGGTTGATTTTCACCAGGTCGATTGGGCGTGTCACCAGCCAGGCAAGCGCCGGCCCGTAAGTGTCGGCGGCGAGAAAGCGTTCCCGCCCGAGCCAGCGGTCGAGCGCGGCCCGGAGCGGGGCCGCCGCCGACTTCTCAAAGCCGGGAAAACTGCCGCAGACCGCGAGCGCAGCGCGTCGTGGGCGGGCTTCGAGAAAACCTGCGCAGGCGCGCAGCGCCGCGGCGGCCGGCGGTTGATCGGGGCTGAAGAAAGTTGTTTCGCGATACGGACCGCCGCGCACGACAAGGCCGATCCGCGTAGGCGTGGCGGTGCCAAAGGCGCGGAAGGGGATTTTTTTCGCGCGCAACCAGGCGGTGCACTCCGCGCCGGTCGCACCGCCGGGAAAGCACAGTGCCGTCACCGGCGCGCCGAGGCGCGCGAGCATTCGGGCGACGTTGATGCCTTTGCCGCCGACTTGAAACGATTCAGCCGCGGCCCGTTGCGTCCGGCCGGGCGCCCAGTCGGCGAACGCGAGCGTTTTTTCCCAGAGCAAATTGCCCGTGAGGGTGAAAATGGGTGGTTTCAAGATTAGAGGGTGTGATTGCGTCGAGGCAGTGGGTATGCAAGTGAAACGCAATGCGTCGCGTCGTTAAGGCAAAAGTGCTGCGCACGAAAAAAACTGTCGTGCTCGCCCGCTGGCTCCTCGGCAAGGTGCTCGTCCGCGCCCGGCGCGGGCGCGAAACCGCCGTGCTCATCACCGAAGTCGAGGCCTACGATGGGCTGCGCGACCGCGCCAGCCATGCCCATGCCGATCGCGGACGCACGCCGCGCAATGCCGTCATGTTCGGGCCCGGCGGCCAATGGTACGTCTATCTTTGCTACGGTGTGCATGAGATGTTGAACCTCGTGACTGGCCCGCGCGAATATCCGGCGGCGATATTGATTCGCGGCGTGGAAGGTGCGATCGGTCCCGGCCGAGTGACGCGTGCGCTGGGCATCGATCGAAAACTCAACGCTGCGGCGGCCGCACGGACGAGTGGACTTTGGATCGAGGATCGCGGTGTGCGCGTGCCACGACGGCTTGTACAGGCGACCCCGCGCATCGGTGTCAATTATGCCGGCCCGGTGTGGGCGGGCAAAAAATGGCGGTTCTATTTTGATCCAGCCAAATTGATGGCCCACCCTAGGCGTTCAGCGCCGCGATGACTTGGGCGTGCAGGGCAGGGGTGGCTGCGGCCACGATGGATTTCGCATCCACTGGGTCGCGCCCCTGCCAGTCGGTGATGACACCGCCCGCGCCGCGAATGACCGGCACGAGCGCAGCGATGTCCCACGGGCTCAAAATGGGGTCGCACATCACGTCGGCCCAACCGCTCGCGACGAGCAGGTAGCCATAGCAATCGCCCCATGTGCGCACGAGTTTCGCGCGACGCACGAGCGAATCGAAAGCTGCGCCGCTTTGATATTGCGCCGGGTTGAGCGGGTCGCTCGTGAGCAGCGTCGCATCCTCGATGCGTGCGGTGGCGCGGCAGCGCACGGGTCGGCCGTTGAACGTGGTCGCCGTGCCGTCGCCGAGCAGGAGTTGCCGCAAGACCGGCTGGTGGATGATACCGAGCACGGGCTGGCCGCGGTGGAGCAGGGCGATGAGCGTGCCGAAAAGCGGACAGGCGCTGGCGAAGGCCTTCGTGCCGTCGATGGGATCGAGCACCCAGACGAATTCCGCGCCGGCATTTTCCGCGCCGAATTCCTCGCCGAGAATGCCATGGCCGGGAAATTTTTTGCGGATGAGCGCCCGCATGAGTTCCTCCGCGCCGCGATCGGCCTGCGTCACGGGCGTGAAATCGAGTTTCGTTTCCACCACGAGACCGGGGTTGGCAAAAAACGGCCGGATGAAATCGCCGCTTTTTTCGGCGAGTTCGAGGGCGAAGGCGCGGTAAGAGTCGAGATTCACGCTCTTCTTGAAACCACGAAACTCCCTGGAGGCTATCAGAAAAGTGAAAGCGTTCAGCCGGGCAAGTTTTTCAACAGCCTGCTAGAACTCGACTCCCGACCAAGCGGTCGGGCTGGCCGCCGACAAAATCGATCTGCGCGGAGCGGGCACGGTTGGGAATGTTCTCAGATATGGCTGCGACAGCTTGGAGGTGTTTTTATGCGACGATATGGTGACCGAAAGGCTACATAAAACCCAAAACTATGGTGTTTTTCCAGCTTGTAACATGGCGGCAGCGGCAAACCGAATTATATTATAAAATCAGCTATCGGTATGGCCATGGTATGAATTATGCTTGTTAATTTAACGATGTAAATAGAATCAAAAACTATATAATCGATTGCCGGCGCGATTATTGCTTTTAGCGACGGGCCTATCGGCAAAACGGACTGCGAGTGGCTTCCTTGGGCGGCTCAACCTGCATGCTTCATCTGTCCGACCTGGATTCGGATCTTAATAAAAGTGAAAATTAAAATACCACGCTTACTGACCTGCGGTCTTCTCCTTCTGTCCGCCGCGGGCTCCCTGCTCCGGGCTGATCACGCTGCCGACGTCCGCAACGAAAGAATCCCGCCTCATGCCGAGACGTTTCCACCGTGGGTCAAACGTATTGACGTTGCTCCGGCCGCCGCGAGCGCACCGCCCTTTACGCCCCAGCAAATCTGCCACGCCTATGGGTTCGATCAGCTAAGTTCCATGGGAGACACGGGACAAGGTCAGACCATTGCGATTGTCGATGCTTACGGCAGTTCTACCATTCAAGCCGATTTGAATACGTTTTGCGCGGAATACGGCATTCCTAGCACCACAGTCCAAGTGTATTATGCGAACGGTGTACCTGGGCCAGATCCCTATTATCCCGGTTGGGAGGTTGAAACCTCGCTCGATGTCGAGTGGGCGCACTCTATCGCTCCTGACGCGAAAATCATCCTTGTGGTCTCCCTCACGCAAAATCTCCCGGATCAACTCGCCGCGGTCGATTACGCCGTTAGTCTGGGGGCCACGCAAGTTTCCATGAGCTGGGCCTCCCCGGAATTTCCCACCGAGGGCACCTCCGACTACCATTTCACTGTGCCAGGGGTAACATTTTTCGCCGCATCTGGCGACTATGGCGGTTATATTTATAATGGGACAAAATGGGTAACCGGTGTAAATTATCCCGCATGTTCTCCCGATGTTGTCGGAGTCGGTGGCACCACGCTCAGTCTCGATTCATCAGGCAATTACAGTTCGGAAACAGCTTGGTCGTATGACCCCAGCACGGGCAACGGAGGTGGTGGCGGCATCAGCCTTTATGAAACGCTTCCAAACTATCAGGCAAGCTGGGACACCTTGAGCGGCGCCATGCGCGGCGTTCCCGATGTGGCCTTGGATGCCGATCCATATCCCGGTGTTTATATTTATGCAACGGCTGTGGGCGGCTGGTATGCGCTTGGTGGCACAAGTTTGGCTACGCCTTGTTGGGCCGCGCTCTGTGCTCTCACTAATTCCCTGCGCTCGCAACCGATCAACTCGGCCCCTGGCATCCTTTACTCGCTCGCGACTTCGGATTACGCGGGCTACTACCACGACATAACTTCAGGGAGCAATGGAGTGTATTCGGCCGGTCCCGGCTACGATCTGGTCACGGGTCTGGGCACTCCGATTGCCAACGAACTTGTGCTGGCACTGGCTGGAGGCTTATCCTCCCAAGCGGCCGCCCCGGTCTTTTTCCCCCCGGCGGGAGCTTATCCGATTGGGAGCGTGCAGACTGTGACCATTGTTTCGGCGACCCCCGGTGCATCTATCCGTTACACAACGGACGGCAGCATGCCGACCGAAACCTCCGGCACGCTTTACTCCGGCCCGGTTTCGATCAGCACAGCGACCACGCTAACGGCCATCGCCTATAAGAGCGGTTTGACCGCCAGTCCACTGAACACCGGCAGTTATACGTTCCTTCCTCAAGTCGCTGCGCCGGTATTCAGCCCTCCTGCCGGCACCTATTCGACCGCGCAAATGGTGACGATCACCACGCCCACGAGTGGCGCCACAATTCGCTACACGACCGATCACAGCACGCCAACCGAAGCCAATGGCACGATTTACTCGGGGCCGGTGGCCACATCTGGGCTTGGTGATACGGTTATCAATGCCGTTGCTTATGAGAACGGCTTTATTGACACCTCGGTAGCAAGCAGCACCTACACGGTCATTCCGATCACTCCGGTCAACATCATGCATGCTTTTAATGTGTACGACGATCAAGTAGCCACGCCTATTGGCAGCCTCGTACAGGGCACCGACGGCAATTTCTACGGAGTGACTTTTTCAGGATTGTACCCTGTTTGCAACGGAAGTGTATATAAGATGACGCAGGCGGGCGCTCTAACCGTACTGGCTGAATTTACCGGACCTAACGGGGCTAATCCTGATTCCGCCCTGGTGCAGGGCAAAGACGGGAACTTTTATGGCACGACCGAAACCGGCGGCAGTACTTTCATTTCCCTCTCCAACGGCAATTTCGGCGACGGCACGGTCTTTAAAATTACCCCAGCCGGTGTCTTGACCACCTTGGTTTCGTTCACCGGCGCCAATGGGGTTGGTCCAGAGGCCAGTCTGGTGCAGGGGACCGATGGCAATTTCTATGGCACCACTTCGGGCTTCTTATTCGGAAGCACGTTTATCAATGATGGTACGGTGTTCAAGATAACTCCGTCCGGAGTCTTGACCACCCTGGTTTCGTTCACTGGCGCCAATGGAAGAGCCCCGGAAGGAAGTTTAGTGCAGGGTACCGACGGGAACTTCTACGGGACGACCGTGGGCGGAGGCGCCGCGACCGATGGCACCGTCTTTAAGATGACCCCAGCCGGTGTCTTGACCACCTTAGTCTCGTTCACCGGCACCAACGGATCGCAACCGAGTGCCGGCCTATTGCTGGCGAGCGACGGCAATTTCTATGGCATGACCGAACTGGGGGGCGCTAACAATCACGGCACGATCTTTAAAATGAGCCCGTCGGGCACCTTGACCACCTTGGCCTCGTTCACCGGCGCGAATGGATCTTTTCCAATACAGACTCTGGTGCAGAACAATGACGGCAATTTTTACGGCACAACTTATGACGGCGGAAATTATAACGACGGCAATATTTTTGAAGTAACGCCTCAGGGTATCATCACCAGCCTCGTTTCATTTGACGGATACAACGGATTTTTTATTAATTCCAGCTTGGTCAAGGGTAGCGACGGCAACTTCTACGGTACGGCCACATATGGCAACCTGTCTGAAGGAGTAGTGTTTCAACTCATGCAGGCTGCAACGCCAATCTTTAGCCCAGCAGCCGGCACCTACACGAGCGCGCAGACCGTGACGATCACCTCGGCGACGGCCGGCGCCACGATCGCCTACACGACCGACGGCAGCACGCCGACCGAAACCAACGGCACCGTCTACTCAAGTCCGGTCCCCCTTGGGACCGCCACCACACTTCAGGCGGTGGCGTACGCTCCGCCGGGCTTTGCGGACAGCTCGGTGGCAATCGGCACTTATTCAATTGGTTTTGTCGTTTCCTCGAACAATGGTTTCGACAATATCCCGATGTCGTCGTCGCAATCCGGCACGTTCACAGCGACCTTCGATGCCTCGGCTTCGCTCTCCCCGAGCAATGTCACGATCGCATTGTGCAAGGGGACGCAGACGGCCTATACCGGCCTTTCCTGCATCGCTCGTTTCAATACCTCCGGCGATATCGACGCCTATAACGGCTCATCCGGCTATCAGGCGGCTTCGGTCATCCCGTACGCCAAAAACACAACGTATCACTTCCGGATGGTGGTCAATGTGCCCGCAAACACCTACTCGGTCTATGTCACTCCTCCCGGCAGCTCCGAGTTGACGGTGGGCCTCAATTATGGCTTTCGCAAAGCGGCGACCAACCTGGATACGTGGAATATCGACGTGAATAAGAGCCCGGGCGGCTCGGTGACCGTGAGCAACCTCTCAGTCTCCGGCTCTGGCGGCACCGTCGCTGCACCGTCCTTCAGTCCGGGTGCCGGCACCTACAGCACGGCGCAGACTGTGATCATCAATGATTCCACGAGCGGCGCATCCATCCGCTACACGACGGACGGAGTCACCACACCGACCGAGACCGTGGGCACGCTCTATTCCGGATCGATCTCCATCAGCACCACGACCACGCTCAAGGCCCTTGCTTACAAGAGCAGCATGATCGACAGCAACGTGACCACCGGTCTCTACACGATCAGCCAACCGCAAGTGGCGGCGCCGACGTTCAATCCCCCCGCCGGCGGCTATCAAAGCGCGCAATCCGTGGCGATCACCTCGGCGACGAGCGGTGCTTCGATCGCCTATACCACCGATGGCACGACGCCAACCGAGAGCGGTGGCACCGTTACCAACGGCACATCGCTGGTCAATGGTGGCGTGGTAGCGATCAGCACTACAACCACAATCGAAGCCATCGCTTTCAAGGCCGGCTTCCCTGATAGCACGGTGACGAGTGGCAATTACGCGATCACTCCGGTGGTTGTCCGATACAGTTTTACGGCATCCAGCAATGGAGGGATCAATCCCAGTGCAAATCTGGTGCAGGGCAGCGACGGCAATTATTATGGGACCACCTCTGCAGGGGGCAGCGCCAACGATGGCACGGTTTATAAGATGACGCCGGCGGGCGTCGTGACCACCTTGGTTTCATTTAACGGCGCCAATGGGATCGATCCGTTGGCGGCGCTGATCCAGGGTAGCGACGGCAACTTCTACGGTACGACTGCATATGGTGGCAGTGCCTCCGACGGCACGATCTTTAAGGTGACGCCGGCAGGAGTTTTGACCGCCGTGGTTTCGTTTACCGGGCCCAATGGAGCCCATCCTCTCGGCGCTTTGGTGCAGGGCAGCGACGGAAACTTCTATGGCACAGCCAGCGGTGACGGCAGTGCAAATTATGGCACGGTCTTTAAGCTGACGCCGGCGGGAGTTTTGACCACCTTGGTTTCATTTACCGGGCCCAATGGAGCCTATCCTGCTGCAGGCTTGATCCAGGGCAGTGACGGCAACTTTTACGGCACTTCTATGGGGAATGCACAAGCTGGCGGTTATGGTTTTGGTACGGTCTTTAAGATGACGCCGGCTGGGGTCTTGACGACCATGGTTACATTTGATAACGCCACCAACGGGTTGTACCCGGTGTCCGCTCTGGTGCAGGGCAGCGACGGCAATTTTTACGGCACGACTGCGGGGGACGGGCTTGGCGGCACTTATAGCAATGGCACGGTCTTTAAGGTGACACCGGCGGGAGTTTTGACCACCCTCGATATATTCAATGGCGCAAACGGGACCTATCCTACCGGGTTGGTTCAGGGCAGTGACGGCAACTTTTATGGCGTGACTTCGTATGGAGGGGTTACTTCGGATGGAGGCAATGCCGGCGATGGCACCGTCTTTAAGATGACGCCGGCGGGAGTTTTGACCACCCTGGATAATTTTTACGGCGGCAATGGGAATACGCCTAATGGGGTGGTGCAGGGCAGCGACGGCAATTTCTACGGCACGACCAACTCCGGAGGAACTTTCAATGACGGGACGGTTTTTGAAGTGATCCAAGTTGCGGCGCCGACTTTTAATCCTCCGGCTGGCACATATCCCAGCGCACAGTCCGTGGCGATTACCTCGACGACGAATGGTGCCTCGATTGCCTATACCACGGACGGCACAGCGCCGACCGAGAGCGGTGGCAAGGTCACCCATGGCACCTTGTTGTCCAATGGAGTATCCGTTGCCATCAACATCACGACCACGCTCAAGGCGATGGCCTTCAATAGTGGCATGGCGGACAGCACGGTGACCACCGGACAGTATACGATCAGCCCTGCGCAAGTAGCGGCGCCGACGTTCAATCCTGGGGCCGGCACGTATACGGGCACGCAGACGGTGGCGATCACGACCACGACCAGCGGCGCTTCGATCCGCTATACGACCGATGGCGTCACCACGCCGACGGAGACCGTGGGCACGCTCTATTCCGGTTCGATCTCCATTAGCACCACGACCAAGCTC
>Ga0210395_10001169_pt1 | contig 20395 bp, 19 predicted proteins | sample IncBWH4OmetaG_FD_150861 | JGI IMG/M metagenome (GOLD analysis project Ga0210395, IMG submission 150861) | Forest soil microbial communities from Barre Woods Harvard Forest LTER site, Petersham, Massachusetts, United States - Inc-BW-H-4-O ...
CGGCCGCCGTGCCGGCACAACACGGCTGCGCGTCTTGCCTGGATCACCCGGGAAGATACGCCCCTTCCCGAGCCGGTCCACAGATTTGACGCAATGCTCCGGCCTGCGTCAACTTCCGCATCATGGCGTTGTAGTTCTGCGTCGGTTCGTCTTCGGCTGCCGACGGTATGGCCGCGAGTTCGAAGAACCAATCGGGGCCGCGGTCAGGCACGTGCTTAGCCGCGTCGTGGAGATCCTGCGGCGATATGCCAACGCTCACTGGGCATTTATATTGTTGGCGTAGCGAGTCACGCTGAGCGGCATGGCATTTCGGTATGACTATTGAGAGGACGTGATAGCGCTTGGTGCGCTGGCAGTCGACTCCCGGGTCGAAGTCGTTGGCTATCCCGCCAACGGCGGCGCCGAAGGTGATGGCTATGCGAGACGGCGTGCGCGTATCAGCGTCCTTGAGCAGTGGGGCTATCCATGGGAAGTGGCAGAACGCATGGACGTCTGGCACGTAGTGCACTCCGCATTGGCAGTGCGGTGAGGGTGGTTCGTTGCCGTGTGGACATTTCGCTTCGACTGACAAGCTTGTCAACAAACCGCCCTCGAATGGTGCGACTAGGCGACTCCAGCTTGGCAGGACGCGCCATAGTCGGTAACCGAACCGCTGAGGATGTGTGTCGAGCAGCGTCACGATCTGACTTATTTTAGTAGATGTCGTCGTGCTCGGCGTCTGGTCGGCTCGGTATCAATAGCCGAATATCGATCCGAATTAGCCGCCGGAGCGACATGCATCGCTACTATGCTCAACAACGTCGTATTCGTATAGCGCCGCCCCGTGTGCGGTCGGTGGGCGTTGGGATCCCAAGTGCCTGAGAGGCTTAGCGCAGAACAGATCGATCAGTTTGTCGAGCTCGGCTTCTGCACACTGCGGGGCGTGTTCACCCGGCAGTGTGCCGTCGCAGCGCGCGATCTGCTGTGGACGCGGATGGCGCAGAAAGCCGGGATCCATCGCGATGATCCGCGAACCTGGCCCGCGCTCTACACCGGCGAAGCGCAAATCGACGCGCCGGCCGTGCAGGCCTGCTTCACCGACGCGCTCGCTGAGGCCATCGAGACGCTTCTTGGACCGGGGCGCTGGACGGGCATTCGCAAATGGGGCTTCTGGCCGGTCAATTTCTCGTTCGGCGCAGATGCGAGCGATGCCTTCCCCGATGAGGGCTGGCATCTCGATGGCACCTGGTTCAAATGGCCACCCGCCCCCGGGTGGCACTCCCTTGACGCTTTGCAGCAGGGCCTATTCGCCATCGGTCTATTCACCGATCTGGCAGCCGGTGGCGGGGGGACCGCTTTGGCACTGGGATCGCATAAGACGACCGCACGCACGCTGGCGCGCTATCCGCACGGGCACGCGGATTGCAACCTATTTGACGAGGTGCTGCGCGAGCCGATCGGGAATTTTCATGAGATCACCGGAGCGGTGGGCGATGTGGTCCTCGCCCATCCGCTTCTTCTGCACGCCCGCGGCTACAAGCGCAGCGGCCCACCGCGCATCATCAGCATCACTGATGCGATGCTGCGCGCTCCAATAAATTTGGACCGGGCCGACGGCGATTACTCCATTCTCGAGGAATCGATCCGCCACGCGCTGCGCTCCGCGCCCGACGCGCCGCGCCAGGCCAAACTGTGCCGTGGGCCCGCAGAGTGATCCTGCGGTCAATTGACCCGCCGAGCCGTCTCGGCGCATTCGGAGTCGTCGAGGAAGTCACGCGCGATGACGCGTCGACAAGAGCGGCGCCCGTTGGTTAGCATGCGGGATCGCTGAGATAGCGCAACAGCTCCGTTGAGATCGCGCCGTCACACCGTCGGTCGTAGCAGCCGTAGCCGGGCATGGGATTGACCTCCAGACACCAGTATTGGCCCGCGGCGTCGATCTTGAAGTCCCACCCAGTGAACGCCATGCCCATGGCGTTCGACGCGCGCACGATGCGTTCGGTGATCGCTGGCTCGGGCACGAAAGTGGCGAGCCGGCTGATGTCCCCCGCCGTCCGATAGTCGATGTTCGGGGAGTCGACCCGCTGGGCGATGACTTCGCTTCCGACCACGTGGATGCGCGCGTCCTCGCCTTCGATGAGCCGCTGTAAATGCACAGGGCCAGCGGCGGGTTCGAAACCCGCAAAGTCGGTATCCGTGACTTCCGTTGTATCCGCGCGCACGCCGCATACGGTCTTGGACACCGTTCGCCCTTTGTTGAGGAAGGCCGTGATCTCCGCCGGATCGCAGGTCGTCACGCTCTCTGGAACCGAAAATCCGTAGCGCAGCAATAGTGCTTCATGCAGTGGTTTCGAACTGTTGTGCTCGCCGCCGTGACCGCGATTGGCGACTCGTCCCGGTATGTCGTTGATCCAGGCGAACAGCCCTGTACATAGTGCTTGCCAGCGCCGCACGCGCTGTGGGTCTGACTCCATGTCCGCGAGACTGATGATGCGGCAATAGAAGGCATCACTTGGTTGCAGGTGGACGCTTTGATCCGACAGGCTCAGTTCGGCGGTGCCCGCGGGCCCGATGGGAAAGACCCATTCGCCCTCCACCGCATCGCGCAGATCAACGGCGAGCACCTCCGTCCCGTGCGCCGCCGCCTCCGCCAGGAAGTGCGCGAACGTGGCCTCGGACCGCAGACCGAGCGCGTAAATCATGGGTGCAGGTCCTGGCATAGCCCTTCGAGCACCGCGTCGAGGCAGGTGCGCAACTCCGCCGCGCTCGGTTCGGCGTTGAGGCGCACAGGCACCGCCCCATCGTCGCCCACCATCCACGTCACAGTGGCGAAGTGCAGGTCGAAACGGGCGACGATCTCGATACAGCGAGCGAGCAAGTTGGCGCGTTGGGTGCGCGGATCGTTGGTTGCAGCGAACGCCCGCGCACCCACGATCGAGATGGTCTCGTAGCCGCCGTCCAAGGTGACGGAGCGAACCCGCGCGGGAACGTTCGCCCGCAGCGCCGACAACTCCCTCGTGCGGAAGTCAATGTCCTCGCCCCAGATTGGTGGCTTGATTTTTCCGAGCGCTATCGCGGGATCACTGACGTGGAGTTCGCGATACGCGGTTCCGGTGCACGCGCCCATCCTTGACGCAATCGCCGATATTGTTAGCCGGCCCACCGACCCTGCCGGCGTAGGCCTATTGATCACCGGCGACTTGCACAGCGCGGCCGCAGCCCAAAGAGTCGCAAAAGCTTCCGCGCGCAAGAAACGCTCGTCCTCAGAGGTGGCCTTATCGTCCGACCAAGCGCTGGCACGTATGAACAAAGGAATATCGGGAAAGACATGCGCACCGTCGTCGTCAACCCTGATCGTGAACAGTCGCGCCGCCGAGAGCCCGTCGACAATCGCGCAGCGATGACCTCGACGGCTCAGTGCCTCATGTAGTTGACACGCTAACTCGTCGTTCGGATCGGCGACGATCAAAACCTCGGGGTCACCCGCCACTCTCTGCTCTGCCTACACGATGGGATCACGCTTTTCTAATTCGGTGGGCTGCATCCATTTTTGTCCGACGCTCATTTCGGCGCGGGCTTCGTCATTCGCCGCGGCATCGGCGCCAGCCGCGCGAATGACCTCCTCATAGCCGGTGCCGCCCGGCGCGTGGCTGTTCTCCTGGTCTTTGCTGTCTTTGCCGTCCTTGCTATCCTTTTGGTCCTTCTGCTGCTCCTTGCTGTAGAGCTTGTTGTACGACGATTTGGCGCTTTCCGCGTCCTCCGTAGCCGCATCTGAGGCCAAGTGGCTCAGGATTTCGGCGCGCCGGTCGTGTGAGATGAATGGAGCGGCCATGGTCAATTGCCTTTCGTTGCTCTCCATTGACAATGCAGACTGCGCTGATGCTACTCGGTTGCCGCTCGGCCCACTCGATTTCCGTAATCCGGCAGTTTTCGCGTCTTCTCTACCAGTAGGCTTCGCCTCTGACCGCCGAGCATCGGGCTGGTCAGCCGGTCGTGTTGCTATCAGGCTGTGGTGATGGCTACAGCAGTAGCTGGAAGTTACGTCCGGGAAAAGTACATCGACTGCTTCGCGGTGCCTGACGATTGACCTGAGACGACGTAACAGCGCCGTGCCAGAAGGGCCGCTGCTGAATACGTGTTAAACGACCTCTGTGCCTTTATGAATTTGGAATGAACTGACAGCGATTATCCGTTGTCGAGGAACCGATCCGTCGGGCGCCGGTCCGACGCGCCGCCGAGTGAGATTGTGCCGCTCCTGCTGACGCATCTACCAGTAGATCGTCCACCGCCCATCATGCCGCACCCCGTGGCCCTGCAACGTGACGCGCAGGCCCTTTGGTGTCCGCGAGGGTGACCTGACTAACGCGTGCAGCACGAGACCGTCATGCAACACCATGCGGCCCGTCTCGTATCTCACTAGTGTCCAGGGATTCTGCACGGCCCAGTTTCTGCTGCCCGCGTCACGCCGAACGGCCTCCTCGTAGTCGAGGGGCCAGACCGCAAGGCCGGTGCCTCCGGTGGGTTGCTGCAGCGGCAGTGTGAAGCTGAGCGTCGCCTCGGGTGCCCGGCCCGGAACGACCTGGCGGAACTGCATGTCGAAATGCGCGCGTTCGCCGATGTTATCGTCCGCCAACACGCTTCCGTCGTAGGCGAAGATGTGGAAACCCGGCATGGCGAGGCAATCGTCATAGGTCACCGGCTCCGCGAGAAGGGACTCCAAGAACCCGCGAAGACCGCCGTAGAGATCGCTGAAGGCTTCAGACAGTGTCGGGTTTGTCTGTGCGGCCGCGGCGAGGTAGGTCTCGCGCGACTCTTCAGCATCCAGGTAGGCCGCGGCGCCCAGCGTGAAGGAATCACCGAATTCCGAACGTCTCGTCCAGCGATTCTGCAATCTATTGACACGGCGCACCGTCTCGACGCATTCCGACTCATCGAGGAAGTCATGCACAACAACCCGCGACGACACGAGCGGGTCACTGTTGCTCAGCATGTGATACCTGGCCGGTAGCACGCACGATATAGGTCAGATTCCGTGCGAGCGAGATTGGTGATGCGGCAATAAAAGCTTGCATCGGGTTCCGGGTCGAGGCTTCGATCCGACGATTTCAGTTGCGCGGCGGCAATCATTGGCAACCACCTCCGTCCCGCATTGCCGACTGGTGGACGAACGCTACCATCCAATCGTAGAGCTAGGCTAGGGCGTCGATCATGAGCGCAAGTCGGATTGGACGCCGTGGATGCCGTTGCGGCGCGAGAAGGGAATTGATCGCACGATGACCTACACATTGGTAATCGTTGTGCACAAGCCTGATTATCCGCTGCGTCGGCTACAGGCCCGTTCACTCGCCCGCTATCTGTCACCGGTATTCACGGACGAGATTTGCCGAGTCGGGTTTTGCGTCACGTCGGTGAGGGGACCGCGTGTCCGCGCCACCACGCGCCGCTGCCGCGTCTAGCGATTATCGCGGTCGCAGATCGGGCTTCGGTGGTCGCCGAGCGTTCCTCGAGCCCGAAGCGTTGGGTCTGAACGCAAACATCGGGTTCGGGATATGCCGACTGACCGTCACCTCGCAAAAAGAAGGGCGTTGCTATGGCGCGTCTGATTCGTGAGCTACTCCAGCCGTACCGCTGGCTTCTAGTCATCGTGCTGGCGGCGATGCTGGCGGCGGCGGCGATGTCCCTCGCTGGGCCCTGGCCGCTCAAGATCATCATCGACAGCGTGATTTCCAACCACCCTCTCCCAGGATGGGCGAAATGGTTTGCACGGATGCTAGGAAGCGGCGGCAAAATGCGGATCGCGTTGCTGGCGGGAATCTCTATCGTATTGATCGCCGTCTTGTCAGCGATCGCCAATTACATCGCCACTTACTTCGTCGAGAGTATTGGCCAATCGGTTGCCAAGGATCTGCGGATTCGGGCATATCATCATTTGCAGCGCCTTTCCCTCGGCTGGTACCGCACCCATCAGGTCGGCACAATACTCAGCACCATCACCACAGACGTCTCGACGATTCAGAGTTTCGCCGCGGCAAGCCCAGCGATTATTTTTGTCAACTTGACCACCATTATCGGCATGCTGATTGTGATGTTCATGCTTCGTTGGGATTTCGCCCTGATCGCTGTTGCGTTGCTTCCGTTCCTGCTCTTTGGGGCATCACGCGTCAGAAACTCCATACAAAAGACAGCCTGGAAGGTCCGCGAAATCGAGGCCGAGATGGTGGCCACCGTCCAAGAGGGCCTGGATTTGGTGGAAGTGGTCCAGGCGTTCGACCGCCAACACCTGGAGGAGAAGCGACTGGCGCAGATCAGCGGGCTGATCATGCAGGCATCGCTGAGGGCACGGCGTGTGCGGTCGCTGCTTGGGCCGGTGGTCACCATTCCTATCGCGATGTGTACCGCCTTTGTGCTCTGGCGCGGCACATCGCTGATCCTGGCAGGGACCTTGACGCTGGGCACGCTCACTGTGATCAGCGCTTATCTGGGGGCGTTCTTCGCACAGGTGCACGATCTCTCGTCGCAGACGGACAGCATCGCCCAGACGTCGGTGGCGGTTCAGCGGATACAGGACCTCCTCAAAGCCGACGCCATTATTCCGGAGCGCCCCGACGCTATTGATCCGCCGCCGTTTCGCGGTGACATCGCCTATGAGCACGTGACTTTCGGCTACGACCCCGACACCCCGGTGTTGCGCGACATCAACTTCACCGTCCAGCATGGGGAACTGCTGGGCATCGTCGGCGCCACCGGAACCGGCAAGTCGACCGCGGTAAGCCTCATCTCGCGGTTCTATGATGTCAACCGCGGCACCATCAGGATCGACGGCACAGACATCCGCGATTTCAAGCTGCACGGACTGCGCAACCAGATCGCGTTCGTACTCCAGGACACCGTCCTTTTCCGGGGAACGGTGCGCGACAACATCGCTGTTGGGCGTCCCGACGCCACTACGGACGAAATCGTGCAGGCGGCCAAGCTCGGCAACGCCGATGAATTCATCACCCGCATGCCGCGGGGCTACGAGAGCATCGTCGGCGAGCGAGGTCTGAGGCTCTCCGCCGGCCAGCGCCAGCGCATCGGCATAGCCCGCGCGCTGATTCGCAACAACCCGATCCTGATTCTCGACGAACCCAGCGCGGCGCTCGACGCCGAATCCGAACAGGTGGTGCTCGAGGCGCTAGACCGGCTGATGAAGGACCGCACCGTCATTTGCATCGCCCATCGGCTGAGCACCATCCGCGACGCCAATAAGATCATCGCGTTCAAAGACGGTGCGGTGGCCGAAGAAGGCACCCACCAGGAGTTGCTGGCGCGTGATGGTGTCTACGCCGAGTTGCACCGCATCCAATACCGGTAAGAGTCCACCTAAACCCCATCGGCGGGGTTCACGGATCGGTGCTAAACGCTGTCGGTGCGGATGACTCCGTGGCGGGCCGGCCGCAGGGCGTATTCAGGTCTGCTCCGGCTCGGGCAACCCACTCTTCAGTCATATCGTCGGCTTGGCGCGTTAGAACCGGATCGGGAATCGATCGGGTTGCTTCGAGGCCTAGAAAGGTTAGTACGTCTTTGACCGTTCCGCGATAATCTCTCTCAAGCGCCTCGTAATTCACGCGAAATACCGGTCCGTCAAACGTCTGCAGCACCGCCTCCCACGAATGCTCATGGCAGTCAATCAGTTCCATGATGGACCGTATTTCGTTGGCGTCGTAGACAGGCCACGGCGCGGGACCATGCACGTCTGTTCTGCGGCGGGACCACTCGCCTGTCAAACCCGCTCGAACAAACGACACCGCTTGCCTTAAGCGGTCCTCACGGCTGAGTCGCACGATGGAATACGGTCCGATCAGCGAGCGAATGATATCCGGGGTTTCGTCATTAGAGCCAAGATATCGTCGTGCGTCAGCGCCCCACGTCAAAAACTGTAGCCACATCAGCTTCGCGGCGAAAACGCCGTTGTGTGAACGTCCTCGCTGAACATAACGCCCGAAGTATTCCATGTGACTCGAGCAGCGGGCGTAGTCCCGCCATGTCCCCGGATCCTCTGCCGAGGAGTACTCCTCCGGAAAACCCGCCACTCCGCTCGCGATGAGCCCTTCGCACAGCAAAGAACTGCCTGTACGCGGCGTTGTTGCAATCAGATACGCTCTCGCCATTGTCCGAAAATAACACTGCAGCGCACTGCGCCGAATGGGATTCAGGCCCGAGAGCTCCACCGTCCTGCCGCGACAGGACCGGCAGCGAAGGTCTCGCACCTCCTTCGAATCGACAGCGCCGCACGGCCACTCAATGGCAACTGAATACCGATTCGGCTGCCGTCGACGGTGACGACAGTGCTCGTCGCAGCGGCGAAGTCAGCTGATGCCGACGCGACCTACATCCGCCGCGCACGGCGGCCGTTAGTGTCGCACTACGCGGTGAGAGCACCGAACAGCCATGCAGAAACAGCATAAAGAAGAGAGGCAAGAAATTAAAGAACCACTGAGACTATATACCTTTGGACTTTTAAGCAGATATGGCTTTGGTGACGGTGACGTGCTTGCAGAATACGCCGATGACGTTCTCGAAATATATGATTATGAATACGATGACGGTTCTCATGCACCCTACGACCTTGCTGAAGAACTCCACGACATCGTGCAACGTTACTTACTCCCAGAGTTGAATCACAAGGTCGAGATAACATTCATTCATACACACCATAATCCCGTTCGCGCCATCAGGATAGACGGCCGTGATTATTCATCAACCTGGTCCGATAAATGCGCAGCCCACGAATGGGAAGAAAAGCTGACGCCTGAATGCGTCGAAGTATCGGCCGAGCAAGTCCTCTCTTTCCTGACGGAGTACGGATATAAACCATCCGCCAGCGAGGGGAGGAAAGACCCTGAATAACAGACCGGGCTAGATGAATGGTGCCCCCACGTGAAAGGAGTGCCGCGCGGGATCGACAGTGCACCGAACGTGAAACTGCTGACAGAAATCGGCGAAAAACTGGCAACAGTTTCACGCTCGACGCAATCAGGCGCCTCAGCGGCCCTTGAACTGCGGGGTGCGCTTCTCTTTGAAGGCCAGTGGGCCTTCCTTCGCGTCGTCGGACAGGAATACCGCGATGCCGAGCTTGGTGTCTATCTTGAACGCCTCGTTCTCGTGCAAGCCCTCGGTTTCCCGGATCGCGCGCAGGATCGCCTGGACCGCCAGCGGCCCGTTGTTGTTGATCACCTCGGCGATCTCGAGCGCCTTGGTCAGCGCCTCGCCGTCGGGAACGAGATGGCCGATCAAGCCGATCTCCTTGGCTTCCGCGGCGGTGATGTGCCGACCGGTCAGCAGCAGGTCGCAAGCCACCGTGTAGGGGATCTGCCGCACCAGGCGCACCGCCGAGCCGCCCATCGGATACAGGCTCCACTTGGCCTCCGAGATGCCGAACTTGGCGCTTTCGCCCGCGATGCGGATGTCGGTGCCCTGCAAGATCTCGGTGCCGCCGGCGATGGCCGGGCCCTCGACCGCGGCGATCAGCGGTTTGGTCAGCCGACGGCCTTTCAGCAGGGCGTCGATGCGTGACGGGTCATAGCTGCCGTCCTTGAACGAGTCACCCGGCGGCCGGGCGGTTGCGGCCTTGAGGTCCATGCCCGCGCAGAAGTAGCCGCCGGCCCCGGTCAGGATGCAGCACCGGATGTCGGGATCGTTGTCGACGCGGTCCCACGCCTCGACCATGATCGAGAGCATCTCGGTAGAGAGCGCATTGCGGGCCTCGGGGCGGTTCAGCGTCAAAATCAGGGTGTGTCCGCGCTGCTCAATGATGGCGTCGGCGTTTTTTTCGGACTCGCTCACGGGTGATCGCCTTCCTCCATGCGGGCGTCGGACTTGTCAGGAAATGTAACACGTTCTAATTTGGGGTCCGTGGCACTGAATATTGCGGACCTGGCTGAGCACGCCATCGACGCCGTACCCGACCGTGTCGCCCTGATCTGCGGCGACGACCAGCTGACCTACGCCCGATTGGAGGAGAAGGCCAACCGCCTGGCGCACTACCTTCTCGACCAGGGTGTGAAGAAGGACGACAAGGTAGGCCTCTACTGCCGCAACCGCAACGAGATCGTCATCGCGATGCTCGGCATCGTGAAGGCCGGCGCCATCCTGGTCAACGTCAACTACCGCTACGTCGAGGGCGAACTTCGCTACCTGTTCGACAACTCCGACATGGTTGCGCTCGTCCACGAGCGCCAGTACGCCGACCGGGTCGCCAACGTGCTGCCGGACACCCCCAACGTCAAGACGGTCCTCGTCGTCGAAGATGGCAGCGACAACGATTTCCAGCGTTACGGCGGTCTCGAGTTCTACGCGGCGGTCGCGGACAGTTCGCCCGAACGTGACTTCGGTGAGCGCAGCGCCGATGACATCTACCTGCTGTATACCGGCGGCACCACCGGCTTCCCGAAGGGCGTGATGTGGCGCCACGAGGACATCTACCGGGTGCTGTTCGGCGGAACTGACTTCGCCACAGGCGAATTCGTCAAAGACGAGCACGACCTCGCCAAAGCCGCCGCGCAGAATCCGCCGATGATCCGCTATCCGATTCCGCCGATGATCCACGGCGCCACGCAGTCGGCCACTTGGATGTCGATCTTTTCTGGCCAAACCACCGTGCTCGCACCGGAATTCAACGCCGACGAGGTGTGGCGGAGAATTCACGACCACAAGGTGAACCTGCTGTTCTTTACCGGCGACGCGATGGCGCGGCCGCTGCTCGACGCATTGCTGGCGCATCAGGACGAAGGCACCAAGTACGATCTGTCGTCGCTGTTCCTGCTCGCCAGCACCGCGGCGCTGTTCTCACCGAGCATCAAGGAGCGCCTGCTGGAGTTGCTGCCCAACCGGGTCATCACCGACTCCATCGGATCTTCGGAGACCGGCTTCGGCGGCACCAGCATCGTCGCCAAGGACGCGCCGCACAGCGGCGGCCCGCGCGTGACGATCGATCACCGCACCGTCGTACTCGACGAGGACGGCAACGAAGTGCAGCCCGGTTCCGGCGTGCGCGGTCTGATCGCCAAGAAGGGCAACATCCCGGTCGGCTACTACAAGGACGAGAAGAAGACCGCCGAGACGTTCAAGACCATCAATGGCGTGCGCTACGCCATTCCGGGTGACTATGCGCGGGTCGAACAGGACGGCACCGTCACCATGCTCGGCCGCGGCTCGGTGTCGATCAACAGCGGCGGCGAGAAGATCTACCCCGAGGAGGTCGAAGCGGCGCTCAAGGGCCATCCCGACGTCTTCGACGCGTTGGTGGTCGGCGTGCCGGACGCCCGCTACGGCCAGCATGTCGCCGCCGTGGTGCAGGGCCGGCCCGGTTCCCGGCCGACGCTGTCGGAGCTGGATAGTTTCGTGCGCGCCGAGATCGCGGGATACAAAGTGCCACGCAGCCTTTGGTTGGTCGACGAAGTGAAGCGCTCACCGGCCGGGAAACCCGACTACCGCTGGGCCAAGGAGCAGACCGAGGCGCGCCCGGCCGACGATGTGCATGCCGCTCACGTCACTGCGTGATGCGCACCGATTGGTGCGACCGGTTCGGCATACAGTATGACCCGAACCGGAGCCTCGACGTTCCGGTCCCCGATTGGATAATCAGGGGTGTGCGGGCCGCTCGCTCGAATAAGGGCGGCACGTCGAACGGGTGCCGTCGCCCGGGCCGCGATGGCCGTCTGAGGGCGTCTACAGTCGATCCGCGATGACCATGCTGGCCTCCTTCTCGCAGGATCGAAAGGTGCAACTGTGAACGGCGCGCAGGCGCTTATCAATACCCTCGTCGATGGCGGCGTCGACGTGTGCTTCGCCAACCCCGGAACGTCCGAGATGCACTTCGTCGCGGCGCTGGACGCCGTGCCGCGAATGCGCGGGGTGCTAACCCTTTTCGAGGGCGTCGCGACCGGCGCGGCTGATGGCTATGCCCGCATCGCCCGCCGTCCCGCAGCGGTGCTGCTGCATCTGGGCCCCGGGCTGGGCAACGGCCTGGCCAACCTGCACAACGCCCGTCGCGCCCGGGTGCCGATGGTGGTGGTCGTCGGCGACCATGCCACCTATCACAAGAAGTACGACGCCCCGCTGGAATCCGACATCGAGTCGGTGGCCAGCAGTGTGTCGGGCTGGCTGCGCCGATCCGTCGGTGATGTCGCGACTGATGCCGCCGAAGCCATCGCCACCAGCCAAAGCGGCGGCCAGGTCGCCACTTTGATTCTGCCCGCGGATATTTCGTGGACAGAGGGCGCACAGACCAGCCAGTCGGCCCCGGCTCGACCCGCGCCGACCGTCGACGCGGATGCCGTGCAGGTCGCCGCGAGAGTCTTGCAATCCGGCGAACCGACGGTGATCCTGATCGGCGGCGACGCCACCTGCGGGGCGGGGCTGACCGCGGCGGCGCGGGTCGCCGCCGCCACCGGCGCCCGCTGGTATTGCGAAGTATTCCCCACCCGCTTGGAGCGAGGCGCGGGCGTTCCCGCGGTCGACCGGATTGCCTACTTCGCCGAGGCCGTCGCGGCTCAACTCGATGGCGCCAAACATCTGATCTTGGCCGGGGCGGCATCCCCGGTGTCGTTCTTCGCCTATCCGGACAAGGCGAGCGATCTGGTGCCAGAGGGCTGCCAAGTTCATGTGCTCGCCGAACACATCGGCGCCGCAGCGGCTTTAGCGGCGTTGGCCGATGAGGTGGCGCCCGGCACGACTGCGGCCGTCGCCGCGCCGTCGCGGCCGCAGCTGCCGTCAGGTGCGCTCACTGCCGCATCGGTCGCCGACGTGATCGGTGCCCTGCTGCCCGAACGGGCGATCGTCGTCGACGAGTCCAACACGTCGAGTGTGCCGCTGGCGGCGGCGACGGCCGGCGCGCCCGCGCATGACTGGCTCACGCTCACCGGCGGCGCCATCGGTTTCGGCATTCCGTCCGCCGTGGGCGCAGCCGTCGCCGCGCCCGACCGGCCGGTGCTGTGTCTGGAGTCCGACGGGTCGGCGATGTACACGATTTCGGGTCTGTGGACTCAGGCGCGGGAGAACCTGAACGTGACCACGGTGATCTACAACAACGGTGCCTACGACATTCTGCGGATCGAGCTACAGCGGGTCGGAGCCGGTTCAGCTCCGGGTCCGAAAGCGCTTGATCTGCTCGATTTGTCACGTCCCAGTATGGATTTCGTCAAGATAGCCGAGGGCCTGGGGGTTCCGGCGCGGCGTGTCATCACTGCCGAGGAATTCGCGGATGCGTTGCGCACGGCCTTCGCCGAACCGGGACCGCACCTGATCGACGCTGTGGTTCCGTCAATCCTCGGTTAGTTCGACGCCAACCGTCGCCGGGACGGTGACTAACGGCGAATGGGAAACACCGGATCGGTGCAGTCGAGGCCTTCGGCCGACAGCTGCCGCTTGATCACCTTGAAGGTCGCGGTGCGCGGCAGCGCCGCGCCGACCCGCACGTACGACGGCCACTGCTTGGGCCCCAGGTCGCTCTGCGCGGCCAGGAACGCACGGAATTTGTCCGCGTCGAACTCGACGCCGGGCATCATCACCACCGCGGCCATCACCTGATCGCCTACGGCCGGATCCGGCACCGCGTACACCGCCACCTCGGTCACGTCCGGATGGCGCAGCAGCACCCGCTCGATGGGCGCCGTCCCCAGGTTTTCCCCGTCGACGCGCAGCCAGTCACCGAGCCGGCCGGTGAAGTACGCATAACCGGCTTCGTCACGGTAGGCCAGGTCGCCGCTGTGGTAGACGCCGCCTGCCATGCGTTGCGCGTTGGCCTCGGTGTCGTTGTAGTAGCCCTCGAAACGACCCGGGCCGCTGACGTTTACCAGCTCACCCACCACGCCAACCGGGCAGGGCTGACCGGTGTCGACATCGCGGATCTCGATGCCGTCGGGCAGCAGACCCAGTGCACCCGGTGGGGTATCCGGAGTGCGGCTGATCGCCACGCCGCCCTCCGTCGACCCGAAGCCGTCGATGACGACGCAGCCGAACCTCTCCGCGAAACGCTCGAGATCTCCGGGCGCTCCCTCATTGCCGTAGACCGCACGCAGCGGATTGTCGGCGTCGTCCGGCCGCTCGGGCTGGGCGAGCACATAGGACAACGGCTTGCCGACGTAGTTGGCGTAGGTGGCGCCGTAGCGGCGGATGTCCGGCAGAAATCCGGACGCGGAGAACTTGCGCCGCAACACCATTGAACCGCGGCAGGCTAACGACACCGCCCATCCCACCAGCACGGCGTTGGAATGGAACAACGGCATCGATGCATAGCAGACATCTGAAGGGTCAAGGCTGAAGCGGTCGGTCATCGTCACGCCGGCGATCGCCACCTTGCCGTGGCTGCACATCACCGCCTTGGGGTCACCGCTGGTACCCGAGGTGAAGATCAGCATGAACAGATCGTCGGGCCGGGCCGACTGGAATCCCATCTCGGCATCGTGGCGCGCGGCCACCTCGTCGGCCCATTCCGCCGCGTCGACGTTGACGTGGTCGATATCACCCAGCGTCGCAGCAGAATTCGAATCGGCCAGCACCAGTTGGCAATCGGCATGAGCGATGTCTCGGGCCAGCGCGGGACCGCGGCGCACCGGGTTGAGGCCAACCGGCACAATTCCCGATATGCCCGCGGCGACCAACACCGCGGAGAAGAACGGGGTGTTCTCCAGCAGCACTCCGACGTGTGGCGGCCGGGCCGGGTCGAGTCGCGCCCGCAGCGTCGCCGCTACCGCGGCACCGTGCCGGAGGTGATCACGCCAGTTGACGAACGAATCCTCGAAGTAGACGCCCCGATCCTCGACATCGACGAGCGGTCGGAGCAAGTCGACGACGGTTGGAAGCGGTTCGGTCACAGGGTTAGGCCGGGGTGTCCGCCAGTTCACGACCGATACGCAGCAGTTGCCCGGTCGCCCCGCCCACCGCGAACTCGGTTTGCTTGGCGGCCAGGAAGTAGCGGTGCACCGGATGATCGATGTCGATACCGACACCGCCGTGGATGTGAACGATGGTGTGCGCCACCCGATGTCCGGCGTCGGCGGCCCAGAATGCCGCGGTGGCGACCTCGGTGTCGGCTGGCAGATCCTCGCTGAGTCGCCACGCGGCCTGGGTCAGGGTCAGCCGCAGCCCCTTGACGTCGATGTAGGCGTCGGCCAGCCGTTGCCCTACTGCCTGGAAGCTGCCGATCGGGCGGTCGAACTGCTCACGAGTCCGCGCGTATTCGGCTGTCAACTGCAGCCCGCGGTCCAGCACACCGAGCTGAAAAGCGGCGTGGCCCAGCATATCCATCGTGGCGATCCAGCTGACTACGTCCTCGCCGCCGACCACCCGTTGGGCGGGTACCTCGACCCCGTCCAGCCGGAGGTGCCCGATGCTGCCCAGCCCGGTGGTCTCCAGCGTCGTCACCGAGACTCCTGGGTCGCTGGTGGCAATCAGGAAAACGGCGGTACCGGAATCGGTTTCGGCCGGCACCAGGAACGCATCGGCCACCGGCCCGTAGCCGACCTGGGTGCGGGTTCCGGACAGGCGGTAGCCGTCACCGGAACGCGCGGCCTGCACCGGCCCGTCGCCCATCTCGCCGTCCAACGCGACCGTGAGGATCTTGGCGCCGCTGACAGCGGGCTCGCCCCAATCCTGCTGAAGTTCCGGTGAACCGAACCGGGCGAGGGCGCCCGCCGCCAGAACAACGGAGTCCAGGTAGGGGACGGCCGCAAGTTGCCGGCCGAGACCGACGAGTACGGCCATCTGTTCGAGCACGCCAAAACCGCCTCCGCCCAACGACTCCGGCGTCGCGGTGGAGAGGATGTCGGCGTCGATGAGCTTGCCCCACAGCTGGCGGTCGAAGCGTTGCTCCAGATCGTCGAGTTGCCGTTGATGCTCTGGCGTGCACACCGAATCGACGATCGTGTTGACGAGATCGCCGAGATCTTGCGCGGCTTCGGTGGTCGAAAAGTCCATGATCTTTGGGAATCCTTCTGCGTTAGCGGTTGGCTCGGGGCAGGCCCAACGCCACCATGCCGATGATGTCGCGCTGCACTTCGTTGGTGCCGCCGCCGAAGGTCAGGATCAAGCAGGCCCGGTGCATCCGCTCGACTCGGCCGCGCAGCAACGCTCCGGGGGAATCCTGACGCACGGTCGCTGCGGTGCCCAGCACCTCCATTAGCAGCCGGTAGGCCTCGGTGGCGAATTCGGTGCCGAACACCTTGGCCGCGGAGGCGTCCGCGGGCGACGGCGAGGCGGAGTCCGACGACGCGAGCTCCCAGTTGATCAGCTTGAGGACCTCGACCTTGGCGTGTACCCGGGCCAGGTTGAGCTGCACCCATTCGGAATCGATGAGCCGAGCGCCGCCGGCGTCCTTGGTGTTCTGCGCCCAGTCCCGTACCTGGTTGAGCGCCATGATGATCGGCATCGGCGATACCAGCGCGACGCGCTCGTGGTTGAGCTGGTTGGTGACCAGCTTCCAGCCGCCGTTCTCCTCGCCGACCCGGTTGGCGACCGGGACGCGGACATCTTGGTAATAGGTGGCGCTGGTGTCCACACCCGCCATGGTGTGCACCGGCGTCCATGAGAAACCCTCCGAGCTGGTTGGCACGATCAGCATCGAGATCCCGCGGTGCTTCTTGGCTTCGGTGTTGGTGCGCGCGGCCAGCCAGACGTAGTCCGCGTATGAGATCAGGCTGGTCCACATCTTCTGGCCGTTGACCACGTAGTCGTCGCCGTCGCGCACAGCGGTGGTCCGCAGGTTGGCCAGGTCGGTGCCGGCACCGGGCTCGGAGTAGCCGATCGAGAAGTGCAGGTCCCCCGAAGCGATCTTGGGCAGGTAGAACTTCTTCTGCTCCTCGGTACCGAAGGCCATGATGGTCGGCGCGACGCTGTTGATGGTCAGGAACGGCACCGGTGCGCCGGCGATCGCGGCCTCGTCGGTGAAGATCAGCGAGTCCATCGGTGAGCGGTCCTGGCCGCCGTACTCCTTAGGCCAGTTCAGGGTGAGCCACCCGTCCTTGCCCATCTGGGCGACCGTCTCGCGGTAGACGTTGCCTTCGCCGACCTCACCTGACGTCGAGCTCAATGCTTCGCGGCGTTCCGGGGTGATCAGCTTCTCGAAGTACGCCCGAAGCTCGCGACGCAGCTCCTCCTGCTCGGGGGTATAACTGATGCGCATTCCGGCCACCCTCCAGTCGTGGGTTGATTGCGCGGCAGCCTGCATCAATGGCTACCCATTCGCCACCCTGGTTGTAACACGTTCTAGTCTGAGGGTCCAGCGACCGTCACGCCGAACGCGTTCGCGGCTGGTCGTATGGTGGGTTCCTACGCAGTCACAGCCCACGTTTTAGGAGGACGCCGTGCGGGTGATAGTCGACCACGACCGCTGCGAGGGCAACGCGGTGTGCTTGGGAATCGCGCCGGATATCTTCGATCTTGACGATGAGGACTACGCCGTAGTGAAGACCGACCCGGTCCCCGCCGACCAGGAGGCGCTGGCCGAGCAGGCGATCGCCGAATGCCCGCGAGCCGCCCTGAAACGCGAAGACTAGAGGTATTCATAAATTGACGAGCAGCACGAAAGCGACCGATCTGTCCGGAAAGGTCGCGGTGGTGACCGGTGCGGCCGCAGGGTTGGGCCGCGCCGAAGCGATCGGCTTGGCCCGTGCCGGCGCGACCGTCGTGGTCAACGACATCGCCGCCGCGCTGGATGCCTCCGACGTCATCGACGAGATCACCGCCGCCGGCGCCAAGGCGGTCGCGGTCTCCGGCGACATCAGCCAACGCGCGACGGCCGACGAGATGGTCAGCACCGCCGATGGGCTCGGGGGCTTGAACATCGTGGTCAACAACGCCGGCATCACCCGCGACCGGATGCTGTTCAACATGTCCGACGACGACTGGGACGCGGTGATCGCCGTGCATCTGCGCGGCCATTTTCTGCTGACCCGCAACGCGGCCACCTATTGGCGGCAGAAAGCCAAGGACGCTGGGGGATCGGCCGGATCGGTCTACGGCCGCATCATCAACACCTCCTCGGAGGCGGGGGTCACCGGCCCGGTGGGGCAGGCCAACTACGGCGCCGCCAAGGCGGGCATCATCGCGCTGACCCTGTCGGCCACCAGGGCGCTCGGCCGTTACGGAGTTTGCGCAAACGCGATCGCTCCCCGCGCCCGGACCGCGATGACCGCCGGCGTGTTCGGCGAGGCGCACGAGGTCGGTGACGGCGAGATCGATCCCCTCTCGCCCGAGCACGTGGTCACGCTGGTCCGCTTCCTCGCCTCGCCTGCAGCCGAAGCGGTCAACGGCCAGGTTTTTGTCGTCTATGGACCACAGGTGACGCTTTTGTCGGCGCCCAGCCTCGAGCACCGGTTCACCGCAGACGCGCAGGCGTGGGACGCGCAGGAACTCAGCGCCACGCTGCAGGATTACTTTGCCGAGCGCGACCCGAAACGGAATTTCGGGGCGACCTGGCTATTGGAGTGATGATCCGGACCGCAAGACACCCCGTCCAGTTCGCAACAACTAGAACACGTTACAGAATGAACTGCATCACAAAAGCCCTGACCTGGCAAAACTACTAACTTTTGTCTAATTTGCCGTTCTTTGACACGCCGAACTTGTTCTAGTTAGGATGATCCGGCTCACGCGGAGCGCCGTCTGCACGCCAGGAAATCAGGACGGCGCCAACCGGGACGCGGAGGAATCGCTGTCGAACTTGCAGACACCCGCGCGAGAGGGGAACCAGGTTGATCGAACAGCTCGCGGTCCCGGCCCGGGCCGTGGGCGGGTTCGTAGAAATGTCGCTGGAGACCTTTCGCGCCATCTTCCGTCGACCATTCCAGTTCCGTGAGTTCCTCGACCAGACCTGGATGATCGCCCGGGTCTCGCTGATCCCGACCCTGTTGGTCTCCATCCCGTTCACGGTCCTGGTGGCGTTCACCCTCAACATTCTGTTGCGCGAGATCGGCGCCGCCGACCTGTCCGGGGCGGGTACCGCATTCGGAACCATCACCCAGCTGGGGCCCGTCGTCACCGTGTTGGTGGTGGCCGGCGCGGGTGCCACCGCGATCTGCGCCGACCTGGGCGCCCGCACCATCCGCGAGGAAATCGACGCGATGCGGGTGCTGGGCATCGATCCGATCCAGCGCCTGGTGGTGCCCAGGGTGTTGGCGTCGACGTTCGTCGCGCTGCTGCTGAACGGGTTGGTGTCGGCGATCGGCATCGCCGGGGGTTATGTGTTCTCCGTCTTGCTACAGGGCGTGAACCCGGGGGCGTTCGTCAACGGCCTGACAGTGCTCACCCACCTCGGCGAGCTGGTGCTCTCCGAAATCAAGGCGCTGTTGTTCGGCGTCGTCGCCGGCCTGGTCGGCTGCTACCGGGGTCTGACGGTCAAGGGCGGACCAAAGGGCGTCGGAAACGCCGTCAACGAGACGGTGGTGTACGCGTTCATCTGCCTGTTCGTGATCAACGTGATCATGACGGCGATCGGCGTTCGAGTGCTGGCGCGGTGACGAGGTGAGTCGCGACGATGACGAAGATCCCGGCAACGGCGGGATTGTGGAGTGGCGCGCATGAGTTACGACGCCACGGTGCGCATCCGCCGCTTTCTCTCCCGCTTCGCCGGACCGGTCGACAGTTTCGGCGAGCAGGCGCTGTTCTACGGCGAATCGATCCGCTACATCCCGAATGCGCTCACCCGGTACCGGAAGGAGACGATCCGGCTCATCGCCGAGATGACGATGGGCACCGGCGCGCTGGTCCTGATCGGCGGAACAGTAGGTGTCGCAGCGTTTTTGACGTTGGCGTCCGGCGGTGTGATCGCGGTGCAGGGCTACGAGTCACTGGGCAACATCGGTATCGAGGCGTTGACCGGATTCCTGTCAGCATTTCTCAATGTCCGCATCGTCGCTCCCGTGGTGGCGGGTATCGCGCTAGCCGCCACCATCGGCGCCGGCACCACCGCCCAGCTGGGCGCGATGCGGGTCGCCGAGGAAATCGACGCCGTCGAGGCGATGGCCGTGCACTCGGTTTCCTATCTGGTGTCCACCCGGCTGATCGCGGGTTTGATCGCGATCGTCCCGCTGTACTCGCTGGCGGTGCTGGCCTCGTTTTTCGCCGCACGGTTCACCACGGTGTTCATCAACGGCCAGTCGGCCGGCTTGTATGACCACTACTTCAGCACCTTCCTGATACCCACCGATCTGCTGTGGTCGTTCCTGCAAGCCATCGTGATGTCGATCGGGGTGATGCTGATCCATACCTACTACGGCTACAACGCTTCTGGCGGCCCGGTGGGTGTGGGTCTAGCGGTAGGCCAGGCGGTGCGGACATCGCTGATCGTCGTCGTCGTTATTACTTTGTTCATCTCGCTGGCTGTCTACGGCGCATCCGGTAATTTCAACCTCTCGGGGTGAGCCCGGCGACGATGCAG
>Ga0210395_10001170_pt1 | contig 20388 bp, 17 predicted proteins | sample IncBWH4OmetaG_FD_150861 | JGI IMG/M metagenome (GOLD analysis project Ga0210395, IMG submission 150861) | Forest soil microbial communities from Barre Woods Harvard Forest LTER site, Petersham, Massachusetts, United States - Inc-BW-H-4-O ...
ACGCCCGCAACTTTCTGGTGGTCGATGTCGAGACAAAAGGCGGCATCACCGGCATGGGCTATCTGTTCCTGTTCCGGCCGGGTATCCGATCCATCATCGCCTGTCTCGACGAAGTGATCATCCCGCGCGTCATCGGCAAGGATGTCAGCGCCGTCGAGGCGATCTGGCAGGATTTATGGAAGACCACCATCACGTTCGGCCGCGGCGGCATCGCCACCATGGCGATGTCGGCGCTCGACATCGCGCTGTGGGACGCGCTCGGCAAGGCGGCCAAGCTGCCGCTGCATCGGCTGTGGGGCCATTTTCGCGCGCAACTGCCGGCCTATGGCAGCGGCTGCTTCCGCGGCTCGGGCGGCGACGGCATGATCGCCAAGGCGCTGCACTACAAGGAGCGCGGCTACAAGGCGATCAAGATGCAGGTCGCCCATACCGCCGATTTGCGCACCGATCTCGACAACGTCAAACGCATGCGCGAAGCGGTCGGGCCGGACATCGACATCATGATCGACGTCAATATGGGCTGGAGCGCCGACGTCGCCATCCAGATGGGCCGCAAATTCCAGGACTATGACGTGTACTGGCTGGAGGAGCCGGTGGTGCCCGACGATTTCGCTGGCTATCTGCGTATCGCGCAAGCGCTCGATCTGCGCATCGTCGGCGGCGAGACCCACTTCACCCGCTTCGATCTGAAACCGTTCTTCGAAAATCCGCGGCTGCCGATCCTGCAGCCCGACCCGATGCGCGGCGGCCTGACCGAGCTGCGCAAGATCGCCACCGTCGCCGACACCTGGGGCATGACGATGGCGCCGCATCTGTTTCCCGAACTCAACGTGCAGCTCCTCGCCTCGATCCCCAACGGGATTTGGATCGAGGACATGGGGCTTGCGGAGGATTTGTTCGTCGATCCCGTCCCGGTGGTGAAAGGCATGATCACCGCACCGGAGCGACCGGGGCATGGGCTGGCGTTCAAGCCGGAAATTTTGCGCGACTGCGCGGTCAAGTAGAGCGAAGCAAAACCCATCGTTCAGCCTGTCGGACAATTGCGATCGTAAGGAGCCGCCGTGAAAGTCTGCATGTTCCACCTGATGCCGTATCGCGATTTGCCGGCGGATTTCGACAAGCATTACAAGTCCGCCTATATCGATCCGGTCTGGTTCGACGTCGCCGATCCGAAGAAGGTGGGCCAGTATTACAACTGGACGCTCGACGAATTCATCCACGCGGCGCGCTCGGGCATGAACGGGGTGTGCACCAACCAGCACCACCAGAACGTCTACGGTTTTATGGCCAATCCGAGCCTGATGGGCTCGGTGCTGGCACGCGCCACCGACGGCATGAACGTGGCGATTGTGCAGCTCGGCTCGACCTTGCCCTCGACCAGCCCGCCGACGCGGATTGCCGAAGAATACGCCATGATCGACTGCATCAGCGGCGGCCGCCTGGTCGCCGGCTTTCCGGCCGGATTGCCGACCGACGCGACGATCTCCAACGGTGTCGTCCCGGTCGAGCAGCGCGAGCGTTACCGCGAGGCGCTGGAGCTGGTGCAAAAAGCCTGGAGCGCGAAGGAGGTCTTTGCCTGGAACGGCAAGCACTATCAGCTACCGATGGTGAACTTGTGGCCGCGGCCGATCCAGCAGCCGCATCCGCCGATCTGGATTCCCGGCTCCGGCAGCGCCACCACGGTCGATTTCGTCGTCGACCGCGACGACAGTTTTTGCCACTTGAGCTATTACGGCGCGCAGAATGCCCACAGTCTCGGCGATTTTTACTGGGACAGGGTGACCAAGCGCGGCCGCGATCCGAACCCGCACCGGCTCGGCTTTCTGCAATTGATCGGCGTGTCCGAGAGCGATGAAGCGGCGGAAGAATACGCGCCGCACACGGAATATTTCTTCCACAAGCTGCTGCGCACCGCGCCGCAGTATCGCGACATTCCCGGCTATCAGGACCATGCCAGCCTGGTCCATGCGATGAAAACGCCGCTGCGTGAGCGCTTCGACGTGCGCGATCTCAAATACAAGGATTTCGTCGACCGCGGCTTCGTCATCACCGGCAGCGCGGCGACGGTGCGCGATCGATTGATCGAAGGGGTCAAGCGGCTGCGCATCGGCCACCTGCTGACGCTGCTGCATTTCGGCTCGATGCCGCACGACTTGTGCATGAAGAACATCACGCTGTTCGCCCGCGATGTGCTGCCGCATCTGCAGGATCTGTGGGACGACGAATGGGACGACCGCTGGTGGCCGGAGAGTTTGCGGCAAAAGCGCCCCGTCGCTGCGCCAGCGGCCGCCGCCGCATCCTGAAAGTCAAAACAAGGAAAGCTCACAATGGCGGCGATGCCGATGCGCAAGCTGCGACTATGGCAGGACAAGATCGAGACCGAGGTCGCGATCTTCGGCTCCGGGCCGCCGCTCGTCTTCCTGCACGGCTCGTGGGGCCTGCGCAACGACCAGGAATTTCTCGACCTGTTGGCGCGCACGCACACGGTTTATGCGCCGAAACATCCCGGCACCAGCGAAGGCGATTCGGAAGCCGTGCACCAGATCGACGATTGGTGGGACCTGATCGTCTATCACGGCGAACTCTTCGACCGGCTCGAACTCAAAAGCCCCGCGCTTGTCGGCCATTCGTTCGGCGGCCTGGTCGCCTGCGAGATCGCCGCCGCCATGCCCGAACGTGTGAGCCAGCTCGTCCTGATCGACCCGGTCGGCCTGTGGCGCGAAGATCTGCCGGTCAAGAACTGGATGCTGTTGTCGCCGGCCGACCTACGCGCCGCCTTGTTCGCCGATCCGAAGGGCGAGCACGCGGAAAAATTCTTCCAAATGCCGGCCGACACCACGGCGCGCATCGACGCCCAAGTCGGCTTCATCTGGTCACAGGCCTGCACCGGCAAATTCGTCTGGCCGCTGCCCGACAAGGGTTTGAAAAAACACATCCACCGCATCGCCGCGCCGACCTTGATCGTGTGGGGCAAAGCCGACGGCATCATCGCGCCGGCCTATGCGGACGAGTTCGCCAAACGCATCGCCCATGCGCGCGTCGCGATGCTGGACGGCGCCGGGCATATGCCGCATTTCGAGCAGGCGCAGAGCGTGGCGGCTCTGGTCGTAAAGTTTCTTGACGTCTAAGTCACGCCAGTTCGCGCCGCGGCGGCGGACGAGCGCGCCTTACGCATAAACCCCAAGTGTCGACCAACGGATGCCGACGCGGAATATTTGATAGAGCCGGCCGGCCGCCAGGTCGGAGCCGAAGTGGCGCGACGCCGAGTGTAATAAGCCGTTGGGATAGGCAACCATGCGATTGTATTTGTAACCGACACGATCGATTTCGATCCAACATTCTCGCCTTGTCGAATCTCTTTCAAGCCAGCCCCGCAGCCTCGTCAACGTGGTGCCAAGGCGCCGCGCATCCGCCCTGGTCGGCGCTTTGATCAGGCCGGTGCGTTTGTGTTGCCAAATAGATGTGCCGAATTCGAGAGGTAGGCCCGGGGTCAGATAGATCAGCACCGTAATCTCATCAAAAGGCTCGTCGCAATGGACGCTGGGAATCTCCTTGTGCTTTCCGCTGGAAAACCCGCCATAGAAAATTCCATTGCTGTCTCCGGGATCGTCATCCCAGCGATTGATTTTGACGCCGAGTATGCGTTCAAGCCGCCGGCGGATGCCCCGTGGAAAATACGCCTCATCGGTCATAAATCCCGTAACATCCGACCGCTCTTGGTACTTCATTGATTGCGCAAGACGCCGTACGGCATCCGGATCCGGATAGAAATTATCGCGAACGATTACGAATGGTTTGGGGTCCACCATCGTCGTTGCTCCCGGCCCACGATCCGGCGGCTTCGCTCCGATCCTGGATCGCCGAATTTTACTTGTGCAACCAATAATTGCAATCCGGTTTGGAACTTATTCACAAGAAGCTTCATGTTGCTGCGCAACGGCAAATTCAACGCGGCCGCAATTCGTCACTCAAGCTCACCCATGGAACGGCGACGCAGCACCTATCGCGTCCTTGGGCGGCATATCGTGTCGCGCTTTTTGATAGAATAGAAGAACCGCATAGGAGGCAGCAATGTCCGTCACCTACTACGTAGCCCTGCCGTTCGTAAGGACGGAAGACGGTGTTGCGCCGGGCGCGGCGCAAGAGATGCCCAACGAAAGAGCCGCGATCAGGCGGGCCGAGGCCATGTCGCGGGAACCTGCCAATGCCGGCGCGCTCGCGTTCAAACGGAGCGGCGATCCGAATATGGGAAATTTTGGCGACGCCACGATTTTGAAATCGTTCGGTGAAGTACCGAAGAATTTGGATGAGTTATGACGGCTTGATCCCAGTGCCGCCGCACCTCTGGCACCTCACGATCTTATCGCCCTTCTTGAGAGTGCCTTTTCCTTCGCAATTTTTGCAAGGCTTCTTCTTGTCTTCGCTGCTTCTTCGCACGATTCCCTCTCGATCAATCACGGCTCTATTGCCGTTGTTGACGATTACGCCCAAAGGGCGGGCTTAATGAGCGAGCTCCGGATTGAACGATCGTTTGAGGTCGACGAGACTGACTTTTGGCCTCGGCAAATCGTCCAAGGTTTGGTCTGAGACTGAGATCCACAAAAACGCAGGGCCGGTTACATTTCGAAGCTTCTTTAACGTCACCTGCAACTGCTTTTGCGTGTCGACTTTGTAGGCCGCAGGATAACCGAGCCTGTTAGCGATAGCCCGATAGTCCATATTGCGGCCCGAGACCGGTTGACCGCCGACCGATGCGTGGACGCCGTTGTCAAAGAGGACGTGTACCATCGGTGATGAGACCCGGGACACCGACGACAGCGCGCCGAGATGCATCAAAAGAGCGCCGTCGCCATCAAGACACCAGACGCGACCCCCGTGGTGCTCCCTCGCGAATCCCATCGCGATCTGATGGGCGTGGCCCATACCGCCGACACAAAGAAAATCGCGTGACGCTGCTTGCGCTTCGCCGTTGCCCTGTCCGCACGACAGGCGAATTGCATAGAGTTCACGGCTGACGTGACCAATGCCGCCAAACACAACGTCATTTGCCGTAAGATTGTCGAGCAGTGTGGTGATGACATCCATGCGCCTCAGCTTGCCATTGGCGCAGCGGCTGCCGGCGATGACGTCTCCGTCAAGCACTCCTTTGGGCACAACGATTGAGAGGCTTGCGCGATCGCGGGTCGCCGTTGCAAGCGCCTCCTCAACCGCGGCCAGCGTCGCTTGCGTGGCGGCCTGCAGCATGACCGTCGGCATGTCCATCAAGCGCAACAGGTCAAGTGTGATGGAGCCAACCTTGCGGTGCTGCGGTTCGTCGGCGATGCCGGGCTGACCGCGCCAGCCGACCAGCAGGATTACCGGCAAATCGTAAACGCTGGGATGGCACATCGAGAGATACGGATTAAGTGCGTTCGCCAATCCCGAGTTCTGCAAATAAACCATGGGAATGCGGCCGGTGGCCAGATGGTGACCGGCCGCCAGCGCAAGCGCAGCACCTTCATTCGCGGCAATGACATGATCGAAGCGGCCGTCGGCGCTTGCCACGGCACAAAAGCCCTTGAGGATACTGTCGGGTACGCCGGCGATCAGGCGGATACCATGGGCATGGAGCAGTCCCAGCAGATCTTCTGCGAACATGAACAGGTCTCCAAAGTCCAATCGAGCATGGCGGCAGCCGCGTGGGCTGTGGGTTGGTATCGGGCCTTTCGGCGTCAAGCCTTTCCCAGACGCGACTTGGCGACCTTACTGCCTTCGCGACGATCGAACTTATGAGCGCGCGACCGGCGCGTTGGCTTCGATTAGGAGCGTACCTTGCGCAGCGTGCTGCCCTCATCGTTATAGTAGGTTGCGCCGTTCGGCTCCGTATAGATTTTCTCGGCCAGCTCGAGCTCATCGACATTGGTCAGCCGAAATACTTCCTCGACGGGTACAATGTCGCCGTTGACCTCGAGAACCGATTGATTTTCCCGGATCCGGCCGACGATGCTCTGCATCGCGGAAACGGCGGCGCGCAGACTTTGGTTGGCCCAAATTACCGCCGACACCCCGCCTTTGCGAAACCGGTCGGTTGGGGTCGTATAGTACATGGTTGGTACGATGATAACCGGCGAACGGCCGCCCCAGCGGCTGGTAAATTCCAAAACCTCGGAGGCAGAGCTCTTTTTGGAGTGGATCAAAATGGCATCGGCTCCGGCGGCGTGATATGCCTCCCCGCGCCAAAGCGCCTCGTCCATGCTGCGGCCGGAAACGAGTGCCTCGATGCGTGCGACCACGCAAAAGCCGTCGTCGGACTGTGAGTCCTTCGCCGCCTTGATCTTACCGCAGAATTCCTGCACCGGCGCCAGCGGCTGGTCGTGACCGAGGAACGAATTTGTCTTCGGAAAGACTTTGTCTTCCAGGCACACTCCGGCGACACCGCGCTGACATAATTTCCGCACCAGCCGGCGCACGTTGTTGAAGTCGCCGAACCCCGTGTCGCCGTCCATGAGAATGGGTACGGATACCGAATCGACCATGTACTCGACGATTTCCATGATCTGCGTCCAGGAGGCCTCATTGCGGTCGCGCACGCCGAGGGATGCCGACATTGACAATCCAGACGCCCACAACGCTCGGAAGCCAGCCTCCTCGGCGATCCTGGCGCTTAGTCCATTATGCGCTTCCATCAAGAAGACGGTTTCGTCTGATTCCAGCAACGCGCGAAGCGGCATCGGTGTCATCGCTGTCAGATGAGTCTTGTTCTCTTGTCTAGCGAAGTCCGTCATGAGCTTTCCCTCCTAAAACCGCTCAGAGAAGACCGAGGGTCTTCGCCAAGCTGATACGCTGCGGTTTGCCTGTCGCGTTTTTTGGAATTTCGCTGCGGAACAGAATGCAGCGCGGCACCTTGAATTTCGCCAGCCGCGCGCCGACGAAGCTTCGAATCTCGTATTCGCTGGCTTGTGCGCCATCCTTGAGAACGACGACAGCGGCAACATCCTCGCCAAGGGTCGGGTGAGGCAGCGCGAAGGCGAGCGCCTGCTCGATCGCCGGATGAGCGTGCAAGATTTCGTCGATCTCCCGCGGCGCGATCTTTTCGCCGCCGCGAATGATGATCTCCTTCGACCGAGCGGTCACCGTCAGGTAGCCGTCTTGATCGACAAATCCCAGGTCTCCCGTGCGGAACCAGCCCTCGACGAAGGAATTTGCATTGGCTTCGCGGTTGTTGGCGTAGCCGGAGAAGACATTGGAGCCGCGGATGACAATCTCGCCGACCTGATGAAGGCCGGCGGGCCTGTGCCATTCGTCGAGGACGCAGACTTCCGGTCCAGCGGGGACTCCGACGGTGCCGATCTTGCGCCGCTTTGGCGGCAGCGGGTTGCACGCGATCTGATGTGCGGCCTCGGTCATGCCGTAGGCTTCAATCACAGGACATTGGAAGAGCTGCTCAAGATCGTCGGCAATCTTTGACGGCAACGCCGAGGAGCATGAGCGAATGAAGCGGAGACGAGTGGCGGCCACGACGGACTGATTATGGGGCGCGCGCGCCAAAATCGCTTGGTGCATCGTCGGCACGCCGGTAAACCAGGTTGGCTTGGCTTCGGAGAACCACCGGTAGAATTTGAGCGGATCGAAAGCCGGCGCACACACGACCGCGGCTCCCGCCGAGAGCGACGCCAGCAGCGAGGCCACCAATCCGTGAATGTGGAACAGCGGCATGATGTTGAGACCGATGTCGTCAGTCCGAAGCTGCAGCACGGCCTGCACGTTGCGGGCCGAATGGAGCAGATTGCGCTGCGTCAGGGGGACTATTTTCGGACGCGAAGTCGTTCCCGAGGTATGCAGCACCAGGGCTTCGTCGCTCGATTCTGCGGTGCCGCCACGCGCCGCTGTATCATGGCGCTGTCGCTCGTCGAACAATCGAAACCAGCCTGCCGGGCGCTGCGGATCCGTTTCGACTTCGAGGACTGCAATTCCGCGGCGCCGGGCGACCGTGCGCGCGGCCGATGAGGTTCGCTTTTCAACGACCACCGTTTTTACCGCGAGATCGGCGAAATAGGCGCTGAATTCGTCCTCCCGGAATGCTGGATTGAGCGGCGCGACGCTGGCGCCCGCCGCGATGCCTACGAAAGCCGCGGCCAGTTCCGGGCCGTTCGGCAGAATGACCGCGATGCGGTCCTCGCGGCCGATCCCCATCGTATTGAGGTGGTTGACGGTCTGCGCGGCGAATTCGGCGAGATCGCCATAGCTCATGGGCTTCCGGCCGATGCCTGAAAGTGCAGGCCTTTCAGCCGGCTGCGCCCTGACGAGTTCGACGATGGATGCTGCTGCCATGATCGATCAGCCGGTGGCCGCGCGTACGCTCGCACGACGTGCCTTCGCATCGAACAGTTCGTCGCATGCGGCTTCGATACGGTCGCAGGCCTCTTCCAGCACCGCGTCTGTACCGCCCAGCGCTATTCGCGCGAAGCCGGGAGCACCGAACGCCGTACCTGGGACGACCGCCACATTGGCGCGCTCCAGCAGGTAACTCGCCAATTCCACGTCGTCCCTGACGACGCCGCCGCCCGGCGTACGCCGATTCAGGACGCCGGTGAAATCGACGAACACCGACAGACCGCCGCCCAGAAGACGGCATTTCACCCCTTCAATGCGATTGAGCCTGCGGGCCACCAGTAGGCGCCGCGCCGCGAACGCGTTGCGCATCTCGCCGACACAAATTTGCGGGCCGATCAGCGCCGCCACCGCGGCCGCTTGGCTGATCGAACATGGATTGGTGGTGCATTTCGATTGGACCGCCGCCATCGCCACGATCAAATCTTCCGAGCCGCAGCCGAACCCAATCCGCCATCCGGTCATCGCGTAGGTTTTGGAGACGCCATTCACCGTGAAAACCCGATCCGCCAAGCTCTTCGCGGCAACCGCGAAGCTGCGGTGAGGCGTGGCTTCGTAATTGAGGCTTTCGTAGACCTCGTCCGACATGACGTTCACGTCGGGATAGTCCGCGAGAACATCGGCCAGCCCCCGCAACTCCTGCTCGCTGTAGACGGCGCCGGTGGGATTGTTCGGTGAGTTGACGATCAGCCAACGCGTGCGTCGGGTGAGACAATCGCGTAACGTTTCGGGCTGGAGCTTGAAGCCGTGTTCAGCCTCGCAGCACGCGACGACCGGCGTGCCGCCTGCCAGCGTCACCATATCCAAATAGGTGGGCCAATAGGGCGCCGGAACGACGACCTGATCGTCCGCCTCAAGAGTGGCACAAAGCGCGCTGAAGATGATTTGTGAAGCGCCACCACCCACGGAAATCTGCTTGACCGAACATTCGATCTCGTTGTCGCGCCGTAATTTCTCGACGATGGCACGCTTGAGCGCGTCGGTTCCGTCGACCGACGTATATTTCGTTTCGCCGCGCTCGATTGCGCGGATCGCGGCGACTTTAATGTGGTCGGGGGTGTCGAAATCGGGTTCGCCGGCGGCCAAGCTGATGACGTCGCGGCCTTTCGCTTTCAACGTCCGGGCCTGGGCGGAGAGCGCCACAGTGGCAGACGGTTTTATCCCGGCGACTTTCGCGGCGATGTGCATATCCACGCCTCCCGCTTTTGGCCCGCCCGTCACCCCTTTGTCATGTGGGTGAAATTTTTCTGTCACACTACCTTTACTTAAGATTGTGTGTCAAGTAACTTATATGGCTAAGGCTGTATGCCCTCCGATGGACAGCGGAACTTTTGCAGATTGTCCAAAGGGAGTTGCGCTCATGCCGTCGATGTCGATCGAAACTCCAAGTTATGTGCCGACCCGATTCATCTTTGGGGAGGGATCGAGCGACTCGTTGCCCGAGACTGTGCAAACGTTGAACGGCGCTTCGGAGGGTCCGCGTGCCTTGCTGATCTGCGGGCGACGTTCCGTCGCCAAGCCCTGCGTCGACCGGTTGCTCGATAAGGCGAGCGCCCTCTGTGAGATCACGCTTAACAAGCAGGAGGCTTATCCGACCATCGATGGCGTCACGGCCATGCTGCACGAGGCACGGCGCAGTGCAGTCAACCTCGTCATCGGCATCGGCGGTGGCAGTGTCATCGATGCCGCCAAGGCAATAGCTCTCTTGCTGAACCAGCCGTTCGATTTGGATGCCGCCCTTACGGGCGCCAAATTAGCTGCCCAAGGCGTACCCCTATTGGTCGTTCCGACCACGGCGGGAACCGGCTCGGAAGCGACGAGCTTTGCGACGATCTGGGACATGAAACGGAGAAAGAAATATTCATTGACTCGCCCGCAGAACTATCCGGCCTTGGCGATCATAGATCCGTTGCTGCAGGCCGGTCCGGCCTGGGCTGACAGGGTCAGTTGCGGGTTCGACGCGCTCTGCCAAGCGATTGAGGGCTGCTGGTCGCGGAACTCTACAGACGAATCCATCGGTTTTGGATTGCAAGCCGTCGCCTTGCTTGTCGAGGGCTTGGACAAGCTGCGCGCCAATCCGAATGATCGATCGGCCTACCCGCTCCTCAGCAAGGGCAGTCTGTACGCCGGAATGACCATCGCGCAGGGACGCACCACCATAGCGCATGCGATCTCATATCCACTGACCGCGTGGTATGGCATTCGCCACGGCCATGCCTGCGCGCTGACGATTGGGGCGCTGCTTCGGTTCAACTCCGCGGTGACGGAGAAGGACTGCCTCGATCCGCGCGGAGAATCCCACGTTCGTGCGGTCATCGGTCATATCTGCGAGGGCTTGCAGGTCCCCGATCCAAATCACGGCGACATACGAATAGCGGCACTCCTGCGGTCTTGCGGTCAGAAATCGTTTGCCGAAATCGACGAGATCGACGTCGATTTTCTCGTACAGGACGTCATGTCCTACGACAGGTTCGAGAACAATCCGCGGGCCATGGAACGCTGCCAGCTCGCGTCGATGCTGCAAGGCCTCAAACGACCGCACGAGGGCATAGGCGCCGAAATGACAACGGCTCGTCGCCAATAACAGCTGAGTTCCCGGGAGGATGAAACATGAACCAATCCGTAAGCGTGGATAGCTTCAAGGTCATGCACTGGCTGAACGCGCGGAAATTAACGCTCGAGCTTGCCGCTCAGACGATTGGGATCGCGTCCGAAACGTTCCATCCCATTACCGAAACGGAGTCCTGCGTGTTTCCGGCGGACGTGGTGGAAAGACTGGCGCAGTGCTTGAATATCGACGCTCATCAGATTGCAGCGGACAACGCCGCGTTACCGCAGGTCATTGTCATGAAGCGGCACGAAATCGAGGCGTCGCGGCGACCGATCCACAGAGATGGCATCCATTTCTACAATTATTATTCGCTCCCCTCGCCCAAGGGCAAAGTGGGTCCTGTCATTCTTGACATTCTCTGTCCCCAAGGCCGCTTGCCGAAATTGAACAATGGTCATCTCGAACCGGCCATCACCGTCAATATTGGTCCCGGCCACATCCACGGCCGGTGGGGCGAAAATCTCGCCGTCGATACGTGGAGCGTGCTGGAGGCCAACAAGACCGGACGCGAGCCGTGGATTCTTGGCGATTCCTACACCGAGCCGTCCTACTGCCGGCACACCTACTCGCTTGTCGCGGATGAGCCGGCGCAGATCATTTCATACACCGCAAAATCAAACCTGGAAGGCTTCCTCAACGAAGCCAATGCCTGGAGCGAGCGCGCCTTCGATGCCATGCTGGAGACAATGTGCGACGGGCATACGCACGCCAACATCATGACGCTCCAGTTGGACCGGCGCGGTTTCAGCGCCGAGACATTGGCAAAGACTCTCTCGATCAGCCAAAACGCGATCGTCAGCTATTTGAACGGAGACGCGGAGTCGCTGTCGGTCGCCGAACTCCGCGCCATAGGCACGCATCTGGGTGTCGATTACCGTTTGTTCCTGCCGGCGGCGCACAACTGGGACGGAGTGGGCAAGACGTATTGTTCCGTCGTCGACAGCATGGCAACGGTCCGCCGCTACAAGTCCTATACCGTCGCCTCGATGGCCTCGGCTCCGACGGAAAGCGATCTGGTCGGCCTGTTCATGCGCGTGAACAAGTCCGGTTGCGACGATGAGCTGGATTTGATCGACCTCGGCCCTTCGCACTATCTGACAACTCAAGGAGAGCTTTCGCTGCATGTCAGCACGGACGCGGGGCGAAAGATCGTCGATCTCCAAACGGGCGATGCGGTCTGGCTGGGGGCATTTGTACCGCACGCATTTTTTGGCCGAGGCGCGCTCGCCAAGTTGGGCAATGGCGAAGGGTCGAGCTACCTCGATCAGGTGGAGATTAGCAACACTTTCGATCCTCGCACGACCCTTAAGCAAAGCCGACGCAATCTTCGTGGCTGGGGATACGACTGACCCCGTCGGGTCGCCGCCAAGAAAGCGCCGAATACCGGCCACCGCCGCCCACCTCGCCCTGGTAAGGAAACTGGAGAGAACGCCATGCAGACCGAGCAAAGCAAGCCGTGGAAGATCGTCTATACGGATCCGATGTGGGCGCTCACGGAAGACGGCGCTATCGACGCGGATCGCGCCGATATCGAAACGCGGATATACGGCGATTCCGCCCGGCTCGATTTGGGCGTTCACGACGGTCGAGATTTCGTGCGCAAAGGCCCGCTATTGAATGAGAAACTCAGCGAGGCCGACGCGGTGGTGATCTACCGCACGCAGATAACCGAAGAAGTCGTCGGCGTCCTGCGGCCGAATTGCAAGGTGGTGGCCAGGCAAGGCGTCGGCGTGGATAACCTCAACGCCGGTCTTCTTCAGCGCGCGGGGATATTTGCGTTCAACGTTTCGGACTACTGCGTGGAGGAGGTTTCGACGCACACTTTGGCCATGATCCTGGCGCTGGAGCGGGGTATCTGCCGGCAGAACGATCATATCAAGACCGGCAACTGGGGCATTTTTTTCGGCGGGACACCGCGCCGATTGAGCGGATTGACCCTCGGAATCGTCGGCTATGGTCGGATCGGACGCGCGACCTCGCGCAAGGCGCAGGCCTTTTATGATCGGGTCATCGCCTGGGATCCCTACGTGCACGACGACCTGATGCAAGGCTACGGCGTCAGGAAATGCGCCAGTCTATCCGACCTGCTGCAGCAGTCGGATGTCGTCGTTCTGCACTGCGCGCTGAACGACGAAACGCGCTCCATCATCGACGAGCGGAGCATCGCGGACATTAAGCCGGGGGCTCTCTTGATAAATACCGCGCGCGGCGCGCTGATTCAGCCGGCGGCCGTATTGTGGGCTTTGGCAAACGGCCGCTTGGGCGGATACGCCTCCGACGTATTCACACCGGAAAATCCCAACGAGGATCCGATCAACAAGCGCATTGTCCAATTTGCCAATGTCATTGTTACCTCGCATCGCGCTTTCCTGTCGCGATCCGCCGAAACCAGCCAGCGGGCGCGGTTGGCGATGCAAGTCCGTCAAGTGCTGAGCACGGGATTACCGCCGCAGAGCGATCGTGTCGCCTGAGAGAAGCCCTTCGAGCATCGCTAAGGACCGGAAAGAGAGCATCTCAGATGTCAGCGGTCAGTCGGATTGAAGCGCCTGTCATCGGCAAGGCCGCGGTCCGCACATTCAGCGCCCGCGATATGGTCGTGGTCGCTTTTCTGCCGTTGCAGTTTTTGATTTCGTGGTGCCTGCCGGAGCGCCTATGGCCCGCCTGCGCGAAACTGCTCGATCCCTTGACCTCTTTTCTCTACGTCAAAGGAGGCGACAGAACCCAAGATTTGATCGCCGCAGTCTTGGGGCAACGACTCCCGCCGCGAACCGGCCGCCAGATCGTTCGGGAGCTGGCGGCTGAGGAATTCATCTTGGTTCTGCAAATCCTGCGCGACTATCGGCCAGGACGATGGCGGCCGACCATCGAAGTAACGGGCACGGAGCATCTTCGTACTGCGCTCGGCCACGGCAAGGGAGCTATTTTATGGTTTTCCTATACCTTTGCGCGCAATGTCATCGGCAAGATGGCAATCCAGCAGGCCGGCTATTCGGTGTCCCATCTGGCGCGTCCGCGACACGGCCTGTCACCCACCAAATTCGGGATTCGGTTTCTCAATCGCATCCAGACCGCGATCGAGAACCGATACATCAAAGAGCGTATCGTCATTCACGATGGAAAGTTCCACAAAGCCATGCGCTCTCTCATCGTCCGGCTTCGCGCCAATGAGATCATCTCTATTGCGGTCCATCGCGACGCTGCAAATCCGACTTCGCTGCCATTCTTGCAAGGACGGATCGTGCTCGCCACTGGAGCTTGCTGGTTGTCGTATAAAACCGGTGCCGCGCTGCTGCCGGTCACCGCTTACCGAGACCGCAAAGGGACTTTCAAGGTCGAGATCGATGCACCGATCGACAGCCGCCAATTTGACTCGGAAGAGGACGCCATATCCTGCGCGCAGCGCGATTACATCGCGCGGCTGGAGCCCTTCGTGGTTGAATATCCCAGCCAATGGCGTGGCTGGTATCTGCTTTCGTGACGTGGTTCACCTTCAGCTCAGGCGTATGATCGGCCAGTTAGGACGCGACTGCCGCTGAAAGGTGCCCATGACGATCCATTGGCGAGCTATGGCCGTGATGATCGCCTTTGTGGTCTACGGGCTGATTCTGGTTTTGCCGTCCTTTACCGGTCTGTCCGGCTCCGGTCAGGCGGTCCTGGCTATAGCCGCGGCGGGCACCGTCCTGTGGATGTCGGAAGCAATTCCGGTGGGCGTGACCGGCATGATCGTTCTGGCGCTCTTGGGGTGCGACCCCGGCGTGCGGGCAACAAACCCCTTTGCGGGGTTTTCCTCCGAAGTGACGGTTTTCCTCATTGGCATTGCCGGCATATCCACTGGCGTGGAAGTGAGCGGCCTTGCCGAACGAGCAGCACGGATGCTGCTCGGAGCGGCGCGCGGCAATCCACGCCGTCTGTATTGGCAGATGATCGCGTCGTTTCCGGTCATGGCTCTGCTGTTGCCATCGGCGATAACACGTAATGCAATTCTGGTCCCGGCATATGAAACCGCGATCGATGCGCTGGAGATCGATCAGGGCGAGCAACTGAAGCGGGCCATGATGCTCGCCCTCGGGATGCTCAATCCGCTTGCCTCATCCGCGCTCCTCACCGGCGGGATCACCGCAATAGCAGCGGGAAGTTTGCTTGGTGGTTTTTCCTGGTTGGGTTGGTTCTGTCTGATGGCTCCGCCTTACTACGCCCTCATGCTGATTGGTGCGGTCGTGATCAGTGCCATGACTGGAATACGCAAGACAGGCGGGCGCGTACATTACCTCGGCAAGATCGAGCGCCTCTCATCCGCGGAACTGCGCACCCTCGTCGTACTGGCGGGGACTTGCGTGCTTTGGCTTACCGATTCGATTCACAAGCTGTCGCCGGCGATACCGGCGCTCATGGGTGCAATCGTGCTGCAATTGCCTTGGATCGGTGTGGCGAATTGGAAAGAGTTCGAGGCCCGCCTGTCTTGGAACCTGATCCTGACGGTCGCTGGGTCGCTGTCGCTCGCAGCGGCGATGACGAACACCGGAACAGCCGCGTGGCTTGGCCAGCAATTTGTCGCGCGACTTCCGATCATCGCCGACCATTCGGTTCTGCTGATTTTCGCACTCATTGCGGCTTCGACCGTGATTCATCTCGCCATTACCAACATGGCGGCGTGTATCGGCCTATTGATTCCGATCACGGTCACCGTTGCGCAGACGGCTCGACTGAATCCCATCGTGTGCGGCCTCATCGTCACTTTGACGATTAACACTGTCATTTTGTATCCGGCGCAAACGGCGTCAAACCTGCTCGCTTACGACAGCGGCCACTTTTCCGCGGCGGATGTTCGACGGTTGGGCCTCGCTATGTTCGCCGCGAATATCCTCATCGCATTATGCGCGATTCCCTACTGGAAACTTCTTGGTTTGCCCCTCGACTAGGCTAATGCCGAGCTATAACGGATCAGTTCGTCGCATCCGATGACTGATTGCTGCGTTGCCGCGAAACGTCGCTTTGGGCCCAAAGCTACCTCTCTGGCGCCTGACCAAAAAAGCAAACAAGCAGAAGAAAACAGGGCGGGCTGACCCGCCCTGTTTTGCCAGTGACCTTAGTAGGAGCGGTTCATCACATTGTAGCCGGTGCTACCGCCGCCCGTGAGGGACGGATCGTCCAGGCTGGAACCCGCCTGGGCGCGCGGAACCATGGCGAAGGCGTGGAGGCCGTTCTGGCGAGCAGCGCTTTTGTGCTGGACGCTCGGCGGAGCAGCCGTTTGGTAGTCCTGGGGAGCATACTGCGCGAATGCCGGCGTGGCGATGGCACCCAGCACAGCCAATGTGGTCAGAAACTTCTTCATGTTACTTCTCCTGTGATTGAGACCTAAACTCTTTCGGGGTTTCGGGATCATTCGGCGCCAACTTGCGGCGGCGAACGGGATGGCCGTAGCGGTCACACACGGGAGGAGACTGCAAAACGCCCGGATTATTCCGGACGGTCGGCGGCCAAAGCTACATTCCAGATAACGTTTTCATGAGCAAAGATTGAGAGGGACGTCCGGGAATAAACCCCGTGCGGCTTCGATCGCGACATTTCGTGTCGAGCATATGCAAATAATCGATATCTTCGAACAAAAATTAATCATTCGACGATAGGGCGCAGCAGCGCCAGGTCTTCTCACGAGAAAATTTATTCCGGCCGACTGCGCAAAATCCTGTGAACGAGCCGAACGAATAAACAACGCCATCGAGCGATAGCACCCATGCGAGGCAGTGAACGCGACCTCGAGGAGATTGAACCATGAGTGCAACGAAACTCGTCGTGGCCATGGCGCTGCTGTTGAGCGCAACGTCGGCCACATTGGCGCAAGGTCCGCAATGTTACGGTGATCGTCCCTATTACGATTTTTACGGCGCTGGATGGCTCGATTCCGAGTTGCATCTTGGAATCGACTGCAACGTCGCGCCACCCGCCCGTGTGCATTTCGGCGGACGCAGTTGGCGAAGCAACGGCAGATAGGCTGCTGCGATCGGCTTCGAGCTGGTGGAATGGGAGGAGCGAGCGGCCTTCGCTCGCTCCACGAGCTACGGCGCGTTCGAGACGATCACCATTGTCGGTGCGCCATCGCCTTGTCCTGCTGCTCGAGCTTTTCTATCGCATGTCGATAGCCGGCATCGATAGTACGGTCGCATGCCTTCCAATCCAGCAGATCAACGGTCTCCAACGCGGGCTTGAACAAGATGTCCGCTTGACCACACGCCGCCCGTCCGAGCGCGTCGCTGCTGACAGTGGCGGCTCGGAAAAGCAGGTCGACAATCGGAGGCATCCTTCCCCACCGACGCCAAAATCGCCAATCCGGTTGCCTGCCGTTGCCGCCTTCAAAAGAAACAAGCGCTGGGTCACTGGCCGCGTCGACGGCAATGACAGGGCCGCGCTTGCGATCCATCACGTCGACCGGCAACCAATTCATGACGCCGCCGTCAACATGAGCCTCTCGACCTATCATGACCGGGGGCAGTAAGCCGGGAATGGCGACGCTCGCGCGCAAGGCGCGGGTTAACGGTCCATCACGATGCACCGCGACGGCTCCCGCCGACAGGTTCGTCGATACGCAGAAGAATGAACGCCAGAGATCCTCGATACGTATGCTGCCGAAGTGCTCCTCAAGTCGGCGCGCTACCTTGTTGCCCTTGACCAGCGAGAGGAACGGCAACGTGTAGTCATTGATTGGGTTCGACTCCACAAACGCGCTGCGCAGCCGCTCTCTTGTCTCGGCGTCGTCCCATTCCATGGCGACCGCCGCGCCTACAATTGCTCCCATGCTGCAGCCCCCGATCCGGTCGATCGGTACATGCGCCTCACGCAGTGCCCGAACGACGCCGAGGTGGGCAAAACCACGCGCCCCGCCAGCACTCAGGACGAGCCCGACCGCAGTTCCTCGCAAGAGCCGCAAGAGGCGGGCGATGTCGTTTGAATTGCCGTGGCGAACTTGACAAACGACGTCGATCGGCAGGCGCCCGCGCCAGAACTCAACGGTTCGGCCGATATTTCGCCGCGCTTGTTGGATCACCACGAGGTCAAACGGCCGGCGGCAATCCCTACCTTCTTCCGCCAGCCATGTGGGCATCGCGAATGGCGCGCCGGAGGACGCGACGAGCAGCACGCGGTCGGCCTGGCGCAGGCAGAGCTTGGTCCAGTCCGGATTTGCGGGTTCAGCGCAGTAGACAACCAGATCGTTGTCAGCCTCTGCGGCACTGAGCCATTCGGTCGAGCGATTTGCCGATTTACAATCGAGCAACAACGCTCGTTGGCCGTCAGCCACCAATCTATTTACGAGATCGTGTGCGACGCGACGATGATCCGCATAGTGGTCTGTGGAGACCAAGGCCACGGTCCGAACCTGAGCCTGGTCATCGATGTGGCGGGTAGTATTGCGTAGTCGCCTTACTAAGAGCGACATGAGGGACAGCATCGACCTTGGATACTGCTCAACAAGGCGCTCACACGAAGATTTGTCGAGCCTCAGCAGCTCGGTGTCGCGGAGCGCCTCCACGGTCGCCGACCGAAAACCGCCGTCGAGAATCCCCATCTCTCCAACCGTCTCCCCGGCAACGATGCGTGAGACCAAGGTATCGCCACCATGGCCGTCAGAAACAGAGACACCCAGACATCCCGACATCACGACGTAGAGTGCATCGGCGACGTCATTCTCACGGAATAGAGTCTGGCCGCCTGAAACGTTCACCCGCTTGAGCTCAGCATCGAGGGCGGCGAGAGAAGGCGCGTCAAGTGCGCTCAGTAACGGTACGGAGGAAAGTCGCCCCCCGATAGCCTTCTCTTCGATGCGAGATTGTTGGACTTGGGGTGGCATCGCGCATTCCAGTCCGAAAGCCGCAAAAGTAGCAATCTGTCACCAGGATCGGTGCAACCACTGAAAAATTCCCGAATTACAGAGGTTCAAGCAGGCAGTAATGACGGCATAGACCAATCAGGACGATCCGGCTGGGTGCAGAGCGGCAACCATCATTTGACCGAATTCGTTGAGTTCGTCCGGAGCGATATCGCTCACGGCCCAAAAATCGAGGCCGGCTTCCGACCAATGCCGAACATTGTAGCCTTGGATCGCCTCGATCCTGGTGCTGGCGTGCGATGCGCCCAATCGTTGGGCGACGAAAAGATTGATAATGTGCTTGCGGCGTTGATAGACAACCGAAGCCACCGACTCGCCGTCGATATAATCGAGGCGGCCGCCGAGAAGCCTGAAGCCCTGCGCCGTGAGGTCGACGACAGGCGGCGAGACGTCGAGTTTACCGTTGAACCATGGCTTGACCGTGTGCTGGTCGCTCGTTTCCACGTCTATCAGATGCCCAGCCTGGAGCGAGCGTATGTGGGCGGACACGACCTCGTTGGCGATGGTCTGTTGCTGATCGGTGCCCGCCACGGTAAGGACAAGACTTGCGGCCAACGCTGCGGATAGCGCAGTGCCTAGCGCAAATCCGCCGAAGAACGTTCGCCGCGAGGGTTGAAAGAATTTTCGGGGGGCGATGACGCGTGCCGAGGTCAACGGCAGGGCCTTCTCGATGCGGCTGCGCAGGTGTGCCGGCGCAGCCATCTTCAGACCGGCGGCGCTCACTGCATCATGTATCTCACGGAATTTTGTGAGCTTCTCGGCGCAGGCGGGGCAAGCCGCAACATGCTTCTCTACGTCGTGGGCATGGCCGGCGTCGAGCTCACCGTCGATCAGCGCATTAAGCAGGATCTCGGATTCACCGCAGTTCATGGCATCGCCCCTTCCGCGCCGTTCCATGCCGCGCGCAGCATCGATCGCGCGCGGGCAAGCCGCGACATCACCGTTCCCACCGGCACGCCGGCGACCTCGGCGATCTCGTGATACGACAAGTCATTGATCTCTCGCAGCACGATGGCCTCGCGGAACGGCTGCGGAAGCGCGGCGACGAGACGGCGGATCGTGTCGCCATCCTGTTGACGCACTATCGCCGTCTCCGGCGAGGACGTCGGCTCCTGCCATATCGGTAGCTCTTCGGCAGCCGTCTCATGCTCGGAGAAATCGGTCGGTGTCTCTTGTTTGCGCCGTCGCGCGAACTCGGCGTTGCAAACGTTCCTTAGGATGGTCAGTAGCCACGGCTTCATTTCTGGACCACGATAGCTGTCGAAATGGCGAAGCGCCCGCACGTAACACTCCTGAGCTGCATCCTCGGCGTCCGCGGGATTACGCATGAGATAGCGCGCCAGCGAGTAGACGTCGTCGAGATAAGGTAGCGCGGCGTCGCGAAAACGTCGCGCTCTGTCATGCTCGCCATTGCCATCACCTGTCATCGTGTCTCGCCCAGCCATCCACGCTTGAAGCTGCGGCTGATCAAGTATCAGTTCGTGGCGTTGCTCCCCGTTGCGGCCTCTACAACGATCGTGCCCGT
>Ga0210395_10001174_pt1 | contig 20360 bp, 17 predicted proteins | sample IncBWH4OmetaG_FD_150861 | JGI IMG/M metagenome (GOLD analysis project Ga0210395, IMG submission 150861) | Forest soil microbial communities from Barre Woods Harvard Forest LTER site, Petersham, Massachusetts, United States - Inc-BW-H-4-O ...
AAGATCACGAATGGAAAGCTTGGACATGGCTGGTCGTCCTTTTGGCTGTGTCTAGAAAGTAGCGCCGGCATCTTGCCGGCTGTCGCGAGGGCGTCTCGCCCTCGCATGTGGCGGCGAGACGCCGCCACGACAGCCGCCGGGACGGCGGCGCTACGAAAAATCTACAGGCCCTTGCTGGCGATGTAGTTGATCAGGTCGCGCACGCGGCAGGAGTATCCCCACTCGTTGTCGTACCAGGAGATCACCTTGACGCAATTGCCGCCGACCACCAGGGTCATGGGTGCATCTACGATGGACGAGAAGGAGTTGCCTTTGAAGTCCGACGACACCAGTTCCTCTTCCTCGTAGGAAAGATAGCCCTTCAACGATCCCGCCTGAGTCGCTTTCTTCAGCGCGGCGTTCACTTCTTCCTTGGTCGTCTTCTTTTCCACCCAGGCTACGAAGTCGACCACCGAAACATTGGGGGTGGGCACGCGCATGGAGAATCCGTCGACCTTGCCGCCGAGTTCCGGAATGACGAGCTTCAGAGCCTTGGCCGCTCCGGTTGTCGTTGGAATCATGTTGAGTGCAGCTGCACGAGCGCGCCGCAGGTCTTTGTGCGGGAAGTCGAGAATGACCTGATCGTTGGTGTAGGAGTGAATGGTGGTCATGGTGCCGCAGACGATTTTGAATTCGTCGTTGAGGACCTTGGCCACGGGCGCCAGGCAATTCGTGGTGCAAGAGGCGTTCGAAATGACGTGGTGCTTGGCCGCGTCATACTTGTCGTGGTTCACGCCCAGCACCACCGTGATGTCTTCGTTCTTTGCTGGGGCCGAGATGATGACTTTCTTCACTGACCCGCGCAGGTGCTTCTTCGCGTCAGTTGCATCGGTGAAACGGCCAGTCGACTCGACCACGACCTGAGCGCCTACGGATTCCCAGGGCAGCGCGGCTGGGTCTTTTTCTTTGAAAACCTTGATGGCCTTGCCGTCGACTGTAATGCTGTCGGGTCCCGAGGAGACTTGATTCGAGAGGTTGCCGAGCACCGAGTCGTACTTCAAAAGGTGGGCCAGAGTTTTCGGGTCGGTCAGGTCGTTGACCGCGACGATGTCCAGGTTGGGGTCTTTGAGTGAAGCGCGAAAAACGTTACGGCCGATGCGTCCGAAGCCGTTGATGCCTACTTTAATTGCCATGTTTCCTCCGTAAAGTTTTATGAAGGCGTATCAGATCTGGTGGCCGGTTGAGTGGTAAACAAATGATGTTAGCAGGGAAGGGGAAGTGGCGTAAATGATGGCGGTTTAGTTTTTGGAGAGGACGGCGACCATGCAGTGGCCGGGATCAGAGTAGCGCGGGTGAGATCCGAGTTCTTCGCCAATCCCCGGAATTCATGGTTTGCTCCGCGGGGCGGCCGCCCTTTTCCCTCCTAGAAATCCTGGCCGAGGGCGGCTCGCTCGCCCACAACTGCATCTTAGCTGGTAAAGTGGGGGAGGGAGGTCCCTCGCTTGCGAACGCGAACGGGCGTGGAAATCATCCTGGGGCAAGTGGGGGAACTGACTGCAGAATCTTGTGGACGACTCGTTGAATCTTGAGGTTTACCGAGGCTGGCATGTTAGCTGGAGAGCGGAGTCTGTTTGCGGAGAGAGGACTGCCAACAGTAGACCGCGAGCATCGGGTTGGCGACATCTCAATCCAATGGAATTGGAGCCCTCATCAATTTGAATTTGAATTCGAATTTGAAACTGAGCAGTCTCGCGCGTGTGGGCCTGCTGATCTTGTCGATCTTATGCGCCGCGGTTTCTTGCGCAGGTCAAAGCACCTCGCAGACTCAAACACAAGACCCTGCCCAGTCCCAACCCCCCGCGGCCGATTCTCCGGCGCAGGATAAGCCCGCAGACCAGCCGGCTGCCCAGAATCCTCAGGGGCAAAGCGGCTCGGCCCAAGAAGATGTGAAGAAGAATGAGGATACCAAGAAAAACGAAGACGCGAAGAAAAACGACCGGATGTTTTATGTAATGCCGAACTATTTGACCGTGGACGGTCAATCGCACGTGCCGCCAGTCACCTGGAAAGAGAAATTCTCCATGGCAGCAAAGGGTTCCTTCGATCCCTATGAGTTCACGATCGTCGGAATTGTGGCGGCCCTTCACCAGGCAGCGGATAATGATCCGGGCTTCGGACAAGGATTCCAGGGATATGCGAAGCGTTATGGAGCGGCCTTCGCCGATCAAGTGGATGGCAATATCATGGTGGGCGGTGTTTTCCCCACGATCCTGAAAATAGATCCTCGCTATTACCGATTGGGCAGGGGTTCGTTCGCGCACCGCTTTGGCTATGCCATCGACCGTATCTTCATCGCTCGGAGAGATTCCGGGACTCACATGTTCAACATTCCCGAGTTCGCGGGCAACGCAGCTGCAATTGGAATTTCTAATGTTTATTATCCCGCCGCCGATCGAAACTTTTCAGGGAATCTTAATGACTGGGGAACGCAGATGGGCCTCGACGCTCTTGGAAATGAGTTGAAAGAGTTTTGGCCCGATATTCACGCCTCCTTGCAGAAAAGACACGAGCGCCAGGTGCAGAAACAACTGCTGAAATCCCAACAGAAAACGTCGAACTAAACCCGTCGAATCCGGATTCCTTTTCTGCCGCTGGCGTGCATCTTCTGCCCGTGGCCTGCATCCAAACGCCGATTCAGACAATCAAAGGCCAAAGAACTGCCTAAGAAGCACGGCAGATATGGCCGGAGCGGGAAATCACGGAGTGGGAGGAGATTTGAAAGCCATTCGATCATTTTGCGTGACGGCCGCACTGGCCGGCTTGTTGTCAGCGGTGCCCCTGCAGGCTCAAGAATCAGTCGGGGCGTCCGAACAGTCGGGAGAAGGAACCGTACAGCAGGGTCTGGACGGTGTTTCGGTGGCGACCGTGGTCGCGCCTGCCGATGTTTTGCATATCGACGTTTCGCAGGGCCAGGAACCAGCGCCAACCGCGCCAACTACGGATGCAAAATCCCCCGCGCCCGAAGCTCAGAAGCCCCAGATCAGCCCTTCGACGCCAGGTAACCCCGACGAGGATTATGGGAAACAAAATAAGAGAATTCTGGGGATCGTTCCTAATTACCGTGCGGTCAGTGCGAACACCCATTTGCCGCCGCTGAATTTCAAGAGTGAAGTCTGGCTGGCAACCCAGGATACGTTCGACTACTCCGATTTTATCTTCGTGGCAGCGCTCGCGGGACTCGACATGGCTGGTAAGTCGGAGCCGACTTTTGGGCAAGGCGCCGAGGGCTACGGTAAATACTACTGGCACGTCTTTGCCGACACGGGCATCGAGAACTACATGGCGGAAGCCATCGTCCCCTGGGCGACGAGAGAAGATCCGAGATACTACACCATGGGCAGAGGCGGATTTCCCAAGCGGGCCGGGTACGCCTTAAGCCGGCTCTTCATCACCAGGACTAATTCGGGAAGCAACACCTTCAATCTGTCGGAGATCGTGGGGGCCGGAGGGGCGGCGGGAATCGGCAATGCGTACTATCCGGCTCAAGCCAACCCGTGGGTGAAGACCTACCAACGTTGGGGGACACAGGTAGGCTTAGACGGAGTGTTCAACGTGGTAAAAGAGTTCTGGCCCGACATCAATCGAAAGATATTTCGCGGGAAATACTAATTCCGCCTAGCCCCGGAAAGCCGGAGCCCAAGAAAACCCGAGACCAGAAAACCGAAGCCCCTCAGAAAAAAGGCGACCCGCGTCAGGGCCGCCTGTTCCAGTTGAGTTTGTTGCGGTAAAAGTGGAACGCCAGTTGCGCCGTGATGGCTCGCGGCGTCACATAGTGCGTGCCGCTGAAAGTGGAGAGGAAGTTGTAGAGGGCTACTTTGTTCATCAGGTTCACGGCGGTTACGCGCACATCCCATTTGCGCTTGTCACCGTGGAAGGCGTTGTCGAGGCCGACCGAGGCGTCAAAAAGATTGCGGGGGGCGATGCGGGGAGGATTGTGATCATCGTTTTCAGCGTTGGGCGCCGGTACTTTGATCAAGGTGGATCCGAACTGCGATACCAAACAAGTGCCGGGCAGGGCTTGCGTCGGGGTAGCGCGCTGGGACCCGCAGAAGAAGCCGGCCTCATATTCTTCGTCGGCCGTTAGGGGCGCGCCGTTGCCGATCAGCATCACTCCGGGTTGGGCCCCGATTGTGGTCGAGGCGGGACAATCGTTGCCTGCCTCCACGCCGTAACACGGCGCGGCGCCGGCGACCTGTCCGCTGTCATAGCGCCAATTCAGCCCAAACCACGGGCCACGCTTCAGAAGCTGATATTGCAGGTTTGTGGACTGGTTGAATTTTTCGTCGTGATCGATACGGAAGGGAAGGCCTGTGGCGTTTGCCACCGTTGCGCCGGCCCCGCCGACCTGGGGCTGGAAGAAACGTGCCGCAACGCTGGAAAACACAGTCGTGGCGGAAAATCCGTGAATGGTCGGCACCCGCAGACTGGCCGCCAGCCCGGGAATCTTGGAGTTGTGCCACTCGATCGGGAACGTGATTGGCGTGTTGCCCAGAACACTGAAATCGTATCCGTTGTGCGTGTACTTCCAGATGTATTCTCCATCGAATACCAGGTAGCGCCCGAACGCCTGCTGCAACCCGGCGTGGAATTCGTTGCGGAAGCCCGGATCCAACGCTCCGCTCGACAAACCGGTGCACGAAAGAAGTGGCGACAAAACCGGATTTTCGCATCCAGTGCTCGACAGGATCAGATTCTCGTTGAAGGGAGTCTCCAGCGTCCTCGCATACGAGATACGAAGCACCGTACTGCTGGGCTTGATATTGTAGGCGATGCCGACTCTCGGCTCGACTTGGTGCGCAATGCTGAGGCCATTGTACAAGTCTCCGCGCAGGCCGAGACTGAACGACCAGTTCTTTACGCTGATGGTGTCCTGCAGATAGAGCGCCAGTTCCTTTACATCCGTATGTCCGTCGAAGGGATACAGACTGCCCCCGCGGGTGAGATCGTAGGGCAGCAACACCGGGTTGAAAACCGGATAAGGATTCGAGGGTGTGACGCCCTGTGCGGGACTGCCCGCTTCGATCACGTTAGGAAACAGCGGCGACAGACATTGAGTCGGATCGGTGACCCCTGGCGCGGCAACGCCCATTCCGCCGGCGTTCACGCAGGGCGCATTGAACGACGGGTCGACGATGCCCAGGTCGTCGTTCTCACGCAGGAATGTTTGCTCGTACGATACGCCCAGCTTGATGTTATGAATCCCGTGCGCATAGGCCAGGTCCGAGCGAATGCCGGTGTTGGTGAGGGTGCGGGCTTGGCCGATGCTTTCGCGTTGCAGATTGAGGGGGCCGAGATCGGCGAAAGGATCGTTGCTCGGGTAGTAGTTGTAGTCGTCGCGGCGCACGAAACCGCCGAAGGTGAAGACCAGGGTCGGGCTGAGCAGTCGGGTCCACGTGGGCGCGATGTTGTACGTCTTGATTTGCGAACGCTGGTCGGCAGCAGGAACCGGATTGCCCAGGGGATCGAGCACGCCGATGTTGAGATTGTCATAAGTATCGGGTGTCTGGAACCAGGAACGGGTCCAGCCGAGATTCAGGTGTACGGTGTTACCGTTGGCGATCTGATAATCGATGCGGTCGAAAACGTTTTCCTCGTTTCCCTTATCGTGCACAACGGAAAACTCAGGCGCGTCGAGCACGCGGCCGCCGTTGGTGCCGCTGACGGCAACAAAATTTCCCCAGTTCTGCCCGCCATAGGCGAGATCGAACGCAGCGTCGGACGTGCCGAACGCTCCGTATGATGTAGTGAAAGATCCCGTTGGCGTGGTTACTCCTTGGCCTGACCGCGTGCTCACCTTGACCACCAGGCTGGTCTTGCCGCCGAACTCGGCCGGGGGCGCGCCCGCGATCACCTCCATCGATTGAATCGAACCGGAGGGAATCTGGTTGGAAAAGGTTTTGCTTGATTGGTCGGAATTGACCTGGTTGTCAACCGAGATGGTGTTTTCGGCATGGTCGCCCAGGCCGTGCATCTGGTTATTGGAGTCCGCGGAAACACCGGGTGTTGCGGTCTCGACGGCCGCCGCCACGCCGCCGCCTTCCGGCATGGGCAGCCGGTCCATCATGTCCTTCTCAACGTCGGTGTGGTAGGTTGAGTCGGTCTCAACCAGGTCGCCGGCGGTGTCGTGCACTGTGACGGTTTGGGTCTCAACCACGGCTTGCAGCGTGACCGAAAGATTCACCGGCACAGCCGAACGAAGTTGAACGTCCTGCACGTAAGGCGCAAAGCCCTTGGCGGTGACCGTAAGGTGGTAAGGGTTGAACGGGACATTAGGGAAACTGAAGCCGCCGGTGGTATTGGTCTGCACACTGCGATCGAGGCCGCTCACCGGGTTATGAATCTTTACGGTTGCTCCAAAAACGACCGCCCCGGTTGCGTCGAGTACCGTGCCTTCGAGCGACGTGGAATTACCGACAGACTGCGCACCCGCAATCATGACTGAGAGCGCCAGAGCGACTGCCACCCATGCTGCAAAGCGCACGGGATGAAAGTGGTGAAAATAATGGTGAAAAGTAGGCATTATTCCTCCTGCCAAGTGAGTAGGGAATCGGCTCCGGCTTGAACGGATGAGCCTCAACTTTCAGCCGGATCATTCGATAATGCGGGAATCCCTACAGGGCAGGAGGACCACGAATCCCGAGGTCCGAAAAATCGAACCGGGATTTCGCAATGACATCTTCTTCACAGAGCAGGCCGATCGCGGCAAACACTGGAGTCGCCTGGATCGTACTTACGGTGGGGCTTGCGCTGTGCGCTACCAGACAGATCGAGCAGGAAGCAGATTCGGTCTGGTTGGGGTGATTGTGCGTAGACTCCGCCGCCACTGTCCACAACATGAGGGACAGAGCGAGCCACGCCGACCATGTCACCCGCAAACGCATAAACTAACCCAGACCACGACTTTCCTGCTTTTGCATGAGACTCTGCTGAGCTTATAACGGTTATCTACCGCAAGGCAATGACCGACAAGTTACTATAGAAAGGGTGGTTGTCCGGCTGGCAGGCGATCGTGCGCTAGCCGCATTTATCTTTAAACGTGAGGGAAGCATGTCGGAACCAACGTACGAAGAACTCAAAGCGAAACTGTCTCAGCTCGAAAAAGAGGTCGAAACCAAGAAGCGCAGCGGGGACCTAATCTTTAAAGTCGGCGAAAAAGGCGGAGTCAGCGTCTACGGCCTGGGCCGTTTTCCGGTCACACTCTACTATGAGCAATGGAACCGATTGCTCGGCGCGGCCGACGAAATCAAGGCTTTCATGGAAGAAAATAAGTCGAAGCTGAAGCTCAAAGACCAGGGCTAAAGGTCGAGTTCTCGGTTCTTAGTTCCCGGCTCTCAACAAGCCTCCCTGCCGTGGCCCAGGGTAACCAGTTGAGAACTGAGAACCGGGAACTGAGAACCCTCTTTTCGGTCTATAATGGAACGACTGTGCCCAAGTACTCCATCGTCGTCCCGCTGCACAACGAGCAGGAGAATGTCACCGACCTCTACGATCGCCTGAAAGCGGTGATGGAGGCGCACGGTGAAACTTTCGAAATCGTAATGGTGGACGATGGTTCGAATGACCACACCTTCGCCATGCTGCGCGAAATCGCGGCCGTAGACAGCCGCGTGACGGTGGTCAAGTTGCGCCGCAACTTTGGCCAGACTGCAGGGCTGGCGGCCGGTTTCGATCATGCGCGCGGCGAGTACATCATCGCCATGGATGGCGATTTGCAGCACGATCCCAACGACATCCCGCTGTTTCTGGAAAAGATTGCGGCCGGTTACGACATTGTCAGTGGATGGCGCAAAGTGCGCGTCGACAATTTCTGGATGCGCCGCATCCCGTCGCGCATCGCCAATTGGATGATGGCGAAGATCAGCGGCGTTGACATTCACGACTTTGGCACGACGTTTAAGGCTTATCGGCGCGACATTCTGGAGCAGGTGCCTCTCTACGGCGAATTGCACCGCTTCATTCCGGCGCTGGCTTCATGGCATGGCGCAACCATCTGCGAAGTGCCCATTCGCAACGTGAACCGCGAGCGCGGAGTTTCGCATTACGGCATTACCCGAACCTTCCGCGTGTTTTTCGACCTGCTGACGATTCGCTTCCTGCTGCGCTATCTTTCGCGCCCGCTGCATTTTTTTGGCAGCATTGGCATGATGAGCATCTTTAGCGGCAGCGCCATTGTGCTCTGGCTCGGCGTGGAGAAGTTCCTGCGCCACGTGCCGGTGATGGCCACGCACGGCCCGCTGATGATGGCGGCTCTCGGCCTGCTGCTAGGCGGCCTGAATCTGCTGGCCATCGGCTTGCTGGGCGAAATGCAGGTCCGCCACTACCACGAACCCAGCCGCCGCGCGCCCTACTCCGTCGACCGCGTCCTCCGTTCGCAGAACGAAGAACACAGCGTCTCGGAATAAATTTCCTCCGTCGGTTACTTCCGCAGTTTACTTCTTGATTCAGACAGCGGCAGGTACCGCTTTTCTCCGGGGAAATATCGCCCGCCACTGCACGCCCAGTTCGGTCCCTACGATGGTCACAGCGAGCATCGGCCATAGGAACAGCGCGAGAGTGTCGGCGGTGACGCGCATATGACTAATCGGCGGAAGCGCGAAGGCAACTCGTGAGGTCACGAAGAAACAAGTGGTCGAATAGCTGCGCACGACCCATTGCCGGTGTTGCGCAACGTTATGAGTTCGAGCGCAGAATAGCGCCAGCCCCGTGGTCACAGCCCACCAGCCTGCCTGAAATACGCCTTCGACACGCTCTGAGTTTGGAAAATGCGCGAAAACGAGGTAGATCGAAATGGACGCGGCCACCGCGACTCCTCCCACATAGAATCGGCCGAGAATCCGATGAAACTGCAAATACCGTTCCCGAACTCTAGTGGAAAATTGCAGCGGTCCCGCTAACAGAGCTATCAGACCTGCCAAACCGTGGAAAAGTAACGGCCATCGCACCGGGAAAAAGTAGGCCCAGTCGGGCGATTTGTGGTCAAAGATGAAAAGCTCATCTTTGTAGATGACAAACAGAGTCATCAGGGCGAGCGCTCCAAGTAGTACGTACCGGGTGCGCGAACGAACCAAGACTGCGGACGAAGTAGCCAACGCAGACCCTCCCCAAGCTTCAACCTCGACGTAGGACGATGCGGTGTATTCTATGCGTTTCTGCCGGATAAAGGCGAAACCAGACGTCGCTGCTATTCGGCGAGTGCCAAAGAATCGTTGTAGGAATGCCGCGCCCAGCCCGCATAGTGCGGATTCTTTCCATTCCCGGCGTCTAATGACTGCAGCATCTGGGGGAGTCCCGCCCCGTAATCGGGAGTGCGTAGGCCGATGACTATCTTCGCCAAGTCCAGACCTTGCAATCCGTCGTAAGCAGTGTCCAGCAGTTTCTGACTTTCGGTCTGGAGCTTTTCGATCTTTTTCTGTTCAGTTTGCCCGTCACTGGGATTGCTGACTTCATACAGCATGAGCGTGAGCCGCGGCAATGAGGACAACAATAGTTTGCGCTGCGCGGAGTCGCCTTTCAGCAGCTTCTTCTGGATGTCGGCATTCACTGTAATGTGTGCCGGTTCGGCGAGGTTACGGACCGCGCGGTATGCATCGACCAGACCGGGCAGAAATTGAAGATTGCCAGCGCCTTTATTCTCGGGGCGCTGCTGCGGTTCGAGGTCGAGATGAATGCCGTCGAAGCGCTGCATGGGGTGACTCTGATTGAAACGTACGATGGCCCGCGCCTGGTCCGGCAGTTTGTCGCGGTGTTTGCCGGGTCGGTCCGCTTCCTCATTCGAAAGCAGCGCTTCGACAAGGACGCCCGAACGATGCAAAAGGTCGATAAGATGAGGGAAGTCGCCCTGTAACATTGTGCCGTTAGAAGTAACCGAGATGTAAACTTCGTTGATGTTTTGGGATTGGCAGAAGTCCCGCAACTTCTCTGGACCGTGCTGCGCCGCGAGAATCGATGGTCCTTTCCATACCCAGAGGCCGTGCACGGGGGAGGGGTTTTGCGCCCGGGCGGAAAGAGCGAATGCGGCGAAGAAAAAAGCGAGGGTGAGCATCCAGGAGAAAGCGCGTCGTTCCGTCGGCTCTGTGCCCGTTGTGCGACGGATCAATCGACGGAAGATTAAGAGCGGGGTCATTCCGAGGTAGACCAGGTTGCCGCCGGTTTACCATTTTGCAACCAGACGATGAAGTCGATAGCCGGAGGGACGCCTCCGAGTTCGCGCAAGCGCGTCGCGTTCTGCCCGCGATGATAGTGACTGTGCATCGCCGCTTGCGTGAACGCGTGGCGCACGCTGATCTTCAGCGGCGGCTTGAACCACGGCACTTCGATCATCTCGTCCATACGACCCTGACCCGTCTTTTTCAATAACTCATTGATGTCGTCGAGACCTTGCCGCGCATACTGCTTCAGATCCCCCATGGAAGGAAAGTCTTCCAGCTTCTTGAAGGCAAAGTCGGAGCGCTGTGGGCTTGTCACCCACAAAAACCCATGCTGCACCAGATGAATGTGCAGCAGCCGTTCGCGGATTGCCTTATCTTCGAGCGCCGTGGGATGCGCCTCAAAGGCGCGCCAGTGTTCGGCGTCGGCCCATTCCTGATGGGCGTAAAGTTCGTCGAGATAAGAAGTCATGAATCCCTCCGCTGGTCAGTTTGCGGTGAGTTTACTCTGTTTGAGCGCAATTCATGCCTATGCCGCGGGCGTATAATGACCGGTTTGGCCTGCTCAGGAGTTTTGTCATCATGCCACAAACCACGCAACACGAATTGCGTCTCGCCCGCCGCATGGCGCGGCTGGGCACCGAAACTGCTTTCGAAGTTCTGAACAAAGCGCGCGCTCTGGAGCGCCAGGGCAAGAGCATTGTTCACCTCGAAATTGGCGAACCGGATTTCGACACGCCCGCGAACGTGGTAGAGGCGGGCATTGACGCCCTGCGCAAAGGCTGGACGCACTATGGACCGTCGGCTGGATTGCCCGAGCTACGTCAGGCGCTTGCCGAATACGTCGGCCGGACTCGTGGAGTGAATGTTTCGAGCGACGAAGTGGTGGTCGTTCCCGGCGGTAAGCCGATTATTTTTTTCACGATCCTGGCGTTGATTGATGAAGGAGATGAGGTCATCTATCCCAATCCCGGCTTTCCGATTTACGAGTCGATGATTCATTACGTGGGCGGACGCGCTATGCCGATTCAACTGCGTGAGGAACGCGACTTCTCGCTCGACCTGAATGAACTGGCGTCGCTGATCAATGACCGCACCCGGTTGATTATCTTGAATTCGCCGCAGAATCCTACCGGCGGAGTTTTAGAGCGCCCCGACATTGAGAAGATCGCGAAGTTAATTGGCGACCGCAACATCATGATCCTGTCGGACGAAATCTACAGTCGCCTGCTGTTCGATGGAGGCCGGCACTTTTCGATCATGTCAGTGCCCGGGATGCAGGAGCGCACCATTCTGCTCGACGGCTTTTCGAAAACCTACGCGATGACGGGGTGGCGTATGGGCTACGGGGTTATGCGTCCGGACCTGGCTGCGCAGGTGACGCGCCTGATGACGAATTCAAATTCGTGCACGGCGAGCTTTACGCAGGTTGCAGGGATTGAAGCCATCCGCGGCGATCAGAGTTCGGTGGATCACATGCGCGACGAATTTCAACGGCGCCGCGATGTGTTCGTGGCGGGACTGAACAAAATCAAGGGCTTTTCCTGCCGCATGCCGAAAGGCGCGTTTTATGTGTTCCCCAACATAACGAAAACCGGATGGAAGTCGAAGCCGCTAGCTGATGCCTTGCTCGAGCAAGCGGGAGTGGCGGCGCTCTCGGGCACGGCGTTCGGAGAATTCGGGGAAGGCTACCTGCGCTTCAGCGTGGCCAATTCGCTGGAGAACCTGCAGCAGGCGCTGGATCGCATCGACGAGTGGACGAAGAAGAACCTGTAACAGGCATATGAAGAGTTCGACGACATCCGTGTTATGAAAAAGCGCGGTCTTTAGCCGTCCCCGCGAATCCGAGATTTCGTGGCCGTGCGATTCGTCCAATCGCCAGCAGCACCACAGAACTTATTCCGAAGAATGCCAGCAACTTCAAGTTGTCCGGCGTTTGCGGCCCACCCAGCGGCATGTCCGTCGTAACCAGGACTGCCTTCCCATGGTTCGCGGGATCGTAGCGCACCGCGATCGGCGTTCCCTCGGGATGCTCGTCCACCCACTCTTGCAGTCGCTCGAACTGTCCTGTGGGATATTGCCAGATCACCCGTCCCGGATTTGGGATGGTGCGCGAATGAACGTGGGACACAATTTCCTCTCCGTTCACCGTGTAGCTTAGGCTGCAAACGATCCAGTACGCTTGAGACTTATAAGTGTAAACATCCAAGCCGCATCTCTGAACGCGCGCTGTCGCGGTCGGCCACTGCGCCTGGGCGTGTTCCACCCAGCCCTGTGCCGCAGTCACCACCAGCGCAAAGACCGTGCACAAAGCGGCAAACAACCCGAAGAAGAATGCCAGGAACGTGACGTATCCGCGCCACTTCGGCTGGATCGGCCGTCCATCTATCGTCGTCATTTCCGGTGCCATCTCCGTCCCTCGTACCTTCCATTCAAAACTACGTGTTCATTTCGCTTCACACAAGCAAACTCACAACTCCGTGGTCCCGAAAGTCACTTGGACAACATAGATTCGTTACAATTACCCGGTTGAGTTTGCCTGGCCGATGGGATGACATCGCTGGGGGTGCTCCGTGGCAACCACAAATAAAACTCAGAGGTGGCGAAGGCCACGAGCCTCGCGCATCTCTACGCCAGGCTATGGCTTCCCAAAAGGCACCAAAGGCCTTCTGCCGTGGTCCTGGGCCGAACAGCGGCTGAAAAAATCGCACAACTACTGGCTTACGACCGTCAAGCCGGACGGATCGCCTCACACCATGGTCGTCTGGGGACTGTGGCAAGACGGACGTTTCCTGTTCAGCACAGGGAGCGAGTCGCGCAAGGCTCGCAACTTGGCGCGAAATAAAACTTGTGTCGTGGGCACGGAACATGCGCAGGAGGCGGTCATCGTCGAAGGCGTTGCGGAAGTTGCAGACGTGCCTGCCCGACGCAAGTTCCTTCCGGCGTGCGAGAAGAAGTACAAGTTCGATCTGTCGTCGATGAGGGACGGCATTCTGTCGATGAAGGAACCGGTCTTCGCGGTGCGTCCGAGGGTTGTTTTCGGATTGTGGGAGAAGTATTTCCAGAGCAAATCGACGCGCTGGAAATTCGAATAGCGAATTCTGCTCGTTACCTTCGTTACCCCTTCTGCATCTCTGCGGTTACGCGTTGTGATGATTTCCCCACCTATAATTTGCTCAAGACATCATGAAGAAATCGCGTCAGAATGCGAAGGAACAATCCGCGCTCTGGATCTACAATCCAGGGCTCGACTTGATCGTGGGCTGTGGAGCGTGGTCGGCGCCACTGTTGCTGCTTTCGTATTTTTCGGCGGCTTCGAGTGCGCGCGCATGGTCGGTTGCGTTCTACGTGCTGGCGCTGTTTTTTAACTATCCGCACTACATGGCGACAATTTATCGCGCCTACCATCGCAGCGAAGACTTTCAAAAATATCGCATCTTCACCGTCCACATCACGGCTCTGATGCTGCTGACGCTGCTGCTGTCGCATTTCTGGCTGCGTCTTCTGCCCTGGATTTTTACGATTTATCTGACGTGGAGCCCGTGGCACTACAGCGGACAGAACTACGGGCTGTTCATGATGTTCGCACGCCGGGCCGGGGCCGATCCTGACAGGAGCACCCGGCGGGCGTTATACGGGGCTTTCGTAGCTTCCTACCTGATTCTGTTTCTGGGTTTCCATACCGGGCCCTCGACCGATCCACTATTTCTGTCGCTGGGAATACCGGCGGTGGTGAGCCGTTGGGAGCAGATTATTCTGATAGTGGCGTTCGTCGGCTTGTCGACGTTTGGACTGTCGCGGCTGGCGAGCGCGACTGGATGGCGGAAGCTGATTCCATCCCTTACGTTGTTTTCTTCGCAGTTCTTGTGGTTCCTGCTACCGGCGGCGATTTCGCTGATCAGAGGTCTGGAGATTCCGCAGAACCGTTACAGCTCGGGCGTACTGGCAGTCATGCACTCGGCGCAGTATTTGTGGATTACAAGCTACTACGCACGCCGCGAGGCCTGCGGCGAAACTTCGAGCGAAACTTCGAACCAGCCGGGGCGCAACTGGCGCCCGTTGGCCTATTTCGGAGTGCTGGTCGTGGGCGGGATCGCGCTGTTTGTTCCCGGACCGTGGCTGGCCAGCCGCGCGTTTCATCACGACTTCACCGCGAGTTTCTTGATCTTCACGGCCTTGGTGAATATTCATCACTTCATTCTGGATGGCGCGATCTGGAAGCTGCGAGACGGGCGGATCGCATCGCTGCTGCTTAACTCGCGGGAGCGGATCGCAGACGCGGCGGGAGAAGCCGGCGGACAGTTTGCCGCCGCGTGGCGCTGGCTGGTAGGCAGCAGTTCTGGGGCCCGGTCTCTGCGCATAGGCGCGGCATTGCTGCTTCTGGTTTGGGGGACGCTCGATCAGGCGCGTTACTATCTGGCGCTGAACGCGGACGATTTGCACGATCTACAACGGGCTGAGGCTCTCAACTCATTTGATAGCACTCTGCAAATGCGGCTAGCGCACCGGGCTATGGAAGAAGGTCAAGTGCAACAAGCTGAAGCCGCCTGGAGACGGGCGATGCAGGCCAATCCTGCCGATCCGGCTCCGCGGCAGGGACTGCTGCAGTTGCTCATCGATCAGGACCGGTTCGATGAAGCTTTCAGCCTGACCGAGGCGTCGCTCAAGTACACGCCGAAAGATGCGAATCTGCTGGTGGATCGCGGTTTGCTGGCGCTGCGTCAAGGCCATCCCGACCAAGCTCTGGCGAATTGGGACCAGGCTCTGGCCGTGGACCCGCGACAGAAACTCGCCCACCTGTACATGGCGGACGAGTTCGACCGCGAAGGCAAAGCACAGGCCGCGGCTTCACATTACAACTCGTTCCTCGAGCAGATTGCGCGGCAACCGGCGCAGGATCGTCCCGCACCTGACAAAGTGATCGCCATTGTGTTGCGCATGGCGGATTGCCAGGTACATTCGTCGCAGACCGAGCTGGCGATGAAGTCGTATCACCTGGCGGAGAAACTCGCTTCACAGACCAGCCAAATTAAGCTGGAGAGCGTAGCCGATGTCAATGAGGCGGCGCTGCAGTCCAAGGCCGGAAAGCTGGACGAAGCCTTGCGGCTCTATCAGCAGGCGCTGCGGCTCGACGATTCGACCGCCGATACCAGTGCCAGTGCGCAAGACTGGTACGCCTACGGACGATTTCTGGATGATGCGGGATTCCCCGCGCGGCTGGCCTTTGCGTGTATGGTGAAATCCGAATCGTTGATGCGGTCACTTCCCAGCCCCGCGGTGCCAGCGTCTCTGGTCGCAGAGCGACAGAAAATCGAGAACCGCCTCGGTACGACGGCGGCTGTAGTTAGACGCGATCCTGACCCTGCTCTGCAGGAGGCGCTGGCGCTTCGCCGTTAAAGGAGCCGGCATACGGCATCCCGCGCGCCAATTGACACTGTGGTGGTCCTGCTCAACAATACCTGTATCCCTGCAATTCAATACTTTGTATCCCGAGGAGAACGAGTGTATGGGCGATGAAGGCGATCAGATACATATGGAATCTCAGTCAAATGTCGGCAAGTGGATTCTGACTGTGCTGGCAATTCTGGTGGTGGCGGGCTCTGCATACGCGCACTACGCAGCGCATCTGGCGACGGAGAAACTGGGAAGCGACCTGAGCGCCAGCCAGGCGCAAATCAAAGAACTGCAGAACCGGATTGCAGACGCCGAGGCGACGGAACAGACTTTAGGACGGCAGGCCGGTTTGACCAAGCAGGAACTTGCGCAGAAGACCGCCGAGTTGCGCGCCGAGCAGAAGGCCACGGAAAGCCGGTTGGAGAAGGAACAGAAAGCGCAGATCAGCGCGGTGACCGGAGAAATTTCGGGTGTGAAGACCGACGTGGGCGGAGTGAAAACCGATCTTGGGTCGACCAAGGCCGACCTCGAAGCCACCAAAGCCAAGCTGGCAAGCACGATTGGCGATCTCGGGGTGCAGAGCGGACTGATCGCGCACACGGCCGGCGATCTGGAAATTCTGAAGCACAAGGGTGACCGCAACTACTACGAGTTCACCTTGCTGAAGGGCGCCAAGCCACAGCCGGTTTCGACTGTGAGCCTGCAACTGAAGAAGACCGACGGCAAAAAGGGCAAGTTCACGATGAACGTGACCTCCGACGATAAGACGATCGAGAAAAAAGATCGCAACGTCTCAGAGCCCATTCAGTTTTACTCCGGCCGCGATCACTTGCTGTTTGAGTTGGTGGTGTGGACAGTCGACAAGAACAAGGCCACGGGATATTTGAGCACGCCGAAGAGCGCTCCAGTGCCGGTAACGGCGAACTAGAACGGAAACCGATCGAAAAGTCGATTCGAAAATAGAACCAAGAAGCATACAGAGAAATCAACGATGACCGGAGCGTTCTTCCCCGGAGCCAACGTGCTGCTGCAGATTGTGCTGCGCACGGGCGTGATTTATCTGTTGGTGCTGATAGGGGTGCGTTTAAGCGGCAAGCGCGAAGTCGGGCAGATGACTCCGTTCGACCTGACATTGCTGCTCCTGCTGTCGAACTCCGTACAGAATGCGATGACCGGGCCCGACACCTCGTTGTTGGGCGGCGCGGTTGCGGCCGCCACGCTGTTGATTTTGAATTATCTGGTCGCCAATGTTTCCGGCGGCAACCGGCACTTCCGCCGGCTCATCGAAGGCGAGCCTTCTTTATTGGTGCATGACGGCAAACCCATTGAAGAGCATATGGCGCGGGAACACGTCAGCATGGACGAGTTGCACCGCGCCCTGCGCGAGCACGGCATCAATGGGTGCGATCAAGTCGCGCTGGCCGTGCTGGAAGTGGATGGTTCGATTTCGTGTCTGAAGTATGACGAGATCAAGCCGGATGCGAACACGCACCTGGTGCGGCGCAAGGGCATTCAGAAGAAATAATAGAGATGTTGCTCGCACCAATTTCTTCTTTCATATCCCTCATCCCGAACGGTGGCGGTGGAGACGTAGCAAGCTACATTTCTACGGCGGTCACTTCACGGCTACAAATTTCAAGCACACCGGGGACGCCACTTCGAGCACTTTCCCAGTCGGCGTCAGGAGTCCGGTTGTCGTATCGATCTTCAACAGGACGATGGTGTTCGAGTTCTGATTTTCCGCAAACAAGAGCGTGCCAGTGGGATCGATCTCGAAGCTGCGCGGTTCCTTCCCTCCCGTGTGAACGATTCCGATTTGCATCAGCGTCCCCTTGGTTTGGTCGATTGTGTAGACGGCGATGCTGTCGTCGCCTCGGTTGGAGGCGTAGAGAAACTTTCCGGAGGGATGCACCGCGATCTCCGCATCGTCGTTGCGGCCGGTGAAATCTTTGGGCAGCGTTGTAATCGTTTGTAGAACTTGCAGTTTTCCGTTGGCCGCATCGTTCGAGAAGACCGTCACGGTGTGTCCCATTTCGCTGATCACGTAGGCGAACTTGCCGTCGGGGCGAAGGACGAAGTGGCGCGGGCCGGATCCGGCATCGATCTTGGTGAACGGCGGATCGTTGGGAGCGAGTGATCCTTTAGCGCTGTCGAATTTGTAGACCAGCAACTGGTCGAGGCCGAGATCGTCGACCATCGCAAAACGGTTGTCGGGTGACAGGTCGATGGAGTGAGCGTGCGGTCCTTCCTGCCGTTCGGGATTCGTACCCTTGCCAGTATGCTGGACGAAGGCCGAGGCCTCGCCGAGCTTGCCATCGGGGAGCACGGGGAAGACCGCAACGCTGCCGCCCGTATAGTTCGCCACCAACACATATTTTCCGGTTTTGTCGACGGTAATGTAGCAAGGGTCGGCGCCGTGCGAGGCGACTTCGTTCAGAAAAGTCAGCTTGCCGGTGGCTTGATCAATCGAGAACGCGCTGACCCCACCGCTGTTCGGACCCTTGTAATTCCCAATTTCGTTCACTGCGTAGAGGAAGCGTCCGTTGGGGTGCGGCGCGACGAAGGACGGATTCGTGGTTTCGGCGGCGAGGCCGAGAGGCGTGATCTCGGACGTCGCTGCGTCGTAGCGGTAGGCGTAGATGCCTTTGCTCTTGCTGCCGTCCTGGGTGTAGGTGCCGATGTAGAAAAGATATTTTCCTGGCTTTGTGGCCGGCGCAGCAGCGGCCAAGAGCGTTATGAAAATGAGCGGGAGGACGAGCGCGACTGCACGGAAGGAATGCCTGGGATTGTTCATGCTGTTATAGGAACGCATTCCGGAGGATTTGCGCAAGCGGGAACTGCCTACGGGGTCAATACCACGGGCACCGTTTCGTTATAAGGCCAGATGATCACGCTGGTGGAGTCGCGCCGGTGGAACGCGTCTAACGTGACAGGAAAAGCTACGATGATGGTTCGGACGACGGTTTCGCCGGGCTGGATCTTGGCTTCTGGCGAGAGTGCTGGCTGCGCGCCGTTCTTTAGCGTGGGGAAAGCCTGAAAGTATCGATCGAAGTCGACGGCAGAGACGGCGTCTTCGATGGAGTCTCCGCTTGCCGCTTTGATTAGGCCTTGGACGGTGCGAACGTAAAGCATCTTGTCGCTAGTATTGTGAATGGTAAAGGTCAAGGCGACCATGGTCGAGGTCTGCCCGGGAATTTCAACGGCGACCACATTGTCGAGTGAGCCTGAGGCTTGCGGCTTAGCGCGCTTCAGAAAGGAAGCAACGAACACCACGACCAACACCACGCCAATGGCGATCAGCACAATCTTGGCGGGCGGAAGATTTTTCCTGGCTGTGCCGAACTCTTCGCCAATGTGGATGGTTGGGCCGGGGGGAACTGCCGGGGACTCTGGCGGATTCGGTGGAGGGGCGGGGATCTGATCAGGCATATCGTTTGTCATCCCCGCTGATTCTACGCCTGTCGGGTTACCCGGGCGAGGCGTCTGGGGCTCCAAAGCTTCATCCAGCGGGCTTCCGCGCTAAACCCTTCTACGTTTACCCCTGGCGTTTACCAGGCGTGCTTCATGGCTTTGGCAAACTTCTGTGCGGGCAGCGTGTTGAGCACATCATCTTTGGTCAGCCAGGCGCGACGGGCTTGCAGAATGCCGTAGCGGATCTTTTCCATGTGCGACGTGTGATGAGAGTCGGTGTTGATGACGATCTTTGCGCCCTGCTGTTTGGCCTGGCGGAGGTGCACGTCATTGAGATCGAGGCGGTCGGGATAAGAATTCAGTTCCATGGCGACTTTGTGCTTCGCGGCCGAGGTCAGGATGGCGTGCATGTCGAAGGGGTAGGCGTCGCGGCGTAGCTGGATGCGGCCGGTGGGATGTCCGAGGATCGAGGTGTTCGGATTCTCGATGGCTTTGAGCAGGCGCTCGGTCATCTTGGCTGACTCCTGATTGAAGACCGAGTGCACGCTGGCGATGACGAGATCCATCTGCGCCAGCACATCGTCGGAAAGATCGAGGTCGCCTTCGGCCAGAATATCGACTTCGATGCCGGCGAAAATCGTAATGCCTTCGATTTGCTTGCCAGCCGCGCGAATGCGGGCGATGTGCTCCACCGCGCGTTTGTCGTCGAGCCCGTTGGCGAAGGCCAGGTTCTTGGAGTGATCGGTGATAGCCATGTACTGATAACCCCGCGCTTTGGCGGCCTCAGCCATTTCCTCGATCGTATTCTTGCCGTCGGTTTCGACGGTATGCATGTGGACGTCGCCCTTGAGATCGGCCTCCGTGATCAACTGAGGCAGAGCGTGCTTGTCGGCGAGGTCGATTTCGCCGAGATTCTCTCGCATCTCGGGAGGAATATAGTCGAGCTTGAGCTTGTCGTAAATTTCTTCTTCAGTTTTTCCGGCTGCGGGCTTTTGGGTTTCCAGCGATGACAGGCTGTACTCGTTCAAGGTGTATCCCATTTTGAGGGCGCGCTGGCGCAGGGCCACGTTGTGGGCTTTCGAGCCGGTAAAGTACTGCATGGCGGCGCCGAAGGATTCAGGCGGCAGCAGGCGAACGTCGACCTGCAAGCCGCTGCGCAGGTGAAAGCTGATTTTGTTGTCGCCGCTGGCGATAACGTCCATCAACGGCGGATATTGCGCGACGTAGGCGATGGCCTTCTGGCGGCCTTCTTCTGTGGTGCAGGCTTGGCCGGTGACGAGGATGTCGAGATCGCCGACGGTTTCACGGCCGCGGCGCAGCGATCCGGCAGGAGTGATTTTGTCGATGCCGGGAAACTTTTCGAGATAGGCC
>Ga0210395_10001175_pt1 | contig 20355 bp, 17 predicted proteins | sample IncBWH4OmetaG_FD_150861 | JGI IMG/M metagenome (GOLD analysis project Ga0210395, IMG submission 150861) | Forest soil microbial communities from Barre Woods Harvard Forest LTER site, Petersham, Massachusetts, United States - Inc-BW-H-4-O ...
GGCCGCAGCAGAATACGAGATCGATGGCGTTGGCGGCGACCGGCGCGGCAAGGCCGCGATGCAGCGCCTTGGCCTTCGGCCCGAGTTCGAGCATGTCGCCGAGTACGGCGATGCGCCGGCCCTGCGGCCCGAGCGGCGCCTGGCCGAGCAGCGCCAGCGCGGCATCGACCGAGACCGGATTGGCGTTATAGCTCTCGTCGATGAGGAGCGCTGAGCCGCCGGGCAGATCGAGCTCGATCGGCGTGCCACGGCCGGAGACTGCTTCGAGCTCGGCGAGCGCCAGCGCCGCCAGCGCGAGATCGGCACCGACCAATTCGGCGACCGCCAACACGGCGAGCGAATTCATCACTTGGTGGCGGCCCGGCGCGCCGATCTTATAGGTGAGCTCGGTGCCGAGGATGTCGGCTTGCACGGTCGAGCAGCGTGGATGCAGCACGCATTTGATCAGGCGGGCATCGGCCTTGGCGTGCTCGCCGAACGACACGATGCGCGCGACTTTGGCTTCGTTGGCGCGGCGCGCCAGATGAGCGAATTGCGCAATGTCGCGGTTGAGCACGGCGACGCCGCCGGGCTCGAGCCCGAGGAAAATTTCCGCCTTGGCGTCGGCGATCTTGGTGAGCGAGCCGAAGGATTCCAGATGCACCGGCGCGATGGTGGTGATCAGCGCCACATGGGGGCGGGCAAGGCGCGACAGCGGCGCGATCTCGCCGGCATGGTTCATGCCCATTTCGAGCACCGCATAGCGCGCGTCCGCGGGCAGGCGCGCCAGCGACAGCGGCACGCCCCAGTGGTTGTTGTAGGACGCCGCCGAAGCATGGGTCTTGCCGTCCTTCGACAGTGCGAGCCGCAACGCTTCCTTGGTGCCGGTCTTGCCGACGGAGCCAGTGACGCCGATCACCTTGGCGCTGGTGCGTAGCCGCGCCGCACTGGCGAGATCGCGTAACGCGGCGAGCACATCGGGCACGACGAGGAGCGGCGCGTCGTTCGGAAATTGCGCGCGCCGGTCGGCGGCGACAACGGCGAGGCCGGCCTCGGCCGCGAGTGCCGCGGCAACGAACTGATGACCGTCGCGGTTATCGCCTTGGATGGCGAAAAAGGCTTCGCCCGGCGCGATCGTGCGCGTGTCGATGGAAATTCCGGAGATGGATTGCGGCAGTGCGTCGTGCCGCTCGGCCGCCATCGCGGTCGCCATTGCCTCGATGGTCCACAGCGCGCTCACGCGGCCAGCTCCTTGAGCGCCGCAGCGACGGCTTCGTGATCGCTGAACGGCACAATCCGGTCGCCGATAATTTGGCCGGTTTCATGGCCCTTACCGGCGATCAACAGGACATCGCCGTGGCGCAGTTCGGCAATGGCCGAGCGGATGGCGTCGCGACGATCGCCGATCTCGGTGGCGCCACGCGCCTGCGCCAAAATTGCGGCGCGGATGGCGGCGGCATCCTCGCTACGCGGATTATCGTCGGTGACGACGACGCGGTCGGCTTTTTCAGCGGCAATGGCGCCCATCAGCGGCCGCTTGCCACGATCGCGGTCGCCGCCGGCGCCGAATACCACCGCAAGCCGGCCGGTCGCATAAGGCCGCAACGCGTCGAGCGCTTTCGCCAGCGCGTCGGGCTTGTGCGCATAGTCGACGAAAATCGGCGCGCCGCGGCTTGAGCCGACGAGCTCGAGCCGGCCCTTGGCGCCTTTGAGATTTTCCAGCGCCGAAAAGACCGCAGCCGCTTCGCTGCCGGTCGCAATCGCAAGCCCGGCGGCAACGAGCGCATTCTCGACCTGGAATTCGCCAACCAGCGGCAAGCGCACAGCAAAGATTTTGCCATGGTGTTCGAGCCGCAGCAGTTGCGCAAAACCGTCGATCTTGGCTTCGACCAGGCGAATGCCCGTGCCGCGGCGGCCAACGCTGAGGATCGACAAGCCGCGCGCTGTTGCGGCACGGAGCACCGCATCGGCATGATCGTGGTCGACATCGATGACGGCGGCGGCGCCGCGATCCAGCAGCGCCTCGAACAGCCGCAGTTTTGCGGCGAGATAGGCCTCGAAATTTTGGTGATAATCGAGATGATCGCGGGTGATGTTGGTGAAGCCGCCCGCCGCGATGCGCAGGCCGTCGAGCCGAAATTGATCGAGGCCGTGCGACGACGCTTCGATGGCAAGATGGGTGACGCCGTCGCCGGCCAGCGCATCGATCGAACGATGCAATTCGACCGGATCAGGCGTCGTCAGCGAGCCATAGGTCTCGCCGCGCGGTGAGACAATGCCGACGGTGCCGATGCTGGCCGCGCCAAAACCCAGCGCGCTCCAAATCTGCCGCGTGAAGGCCGCGACCGAAGTCTTGCCGCTGGTGCCGGTGACGGCGGCGATGGTTTTGGGCTGGCGCGGATAAAATTTCGCCGCGGCCAGCGCCAGCGCACGCCGTGCGTTCGCAACACGCACGAAGGCCGCGTTCAGCGGCGCATTCGGCGCCAGTTCGGCAAGTATCGCGACGGCGCCGGCAGCGATCGCCGGCGCGATGAAACGCGCGCCGTCGGCCTTGTTGCCGGCAATGGCGACAAAGACATCGCCGCGCTTGACGGCACGGCTGTCCGCCGTCACCCCGCCGACGTCGAGACCGGCATGGCGGGGGTCGATGTCGGCGTCAGGAGGCAAAATCTCGCGAAGCTTCATCGTAAGCTTCTCGGTGTTTCGGTCGACAATGCGGCCAAGGCCTTACCGGCTTTCCTTCAGCGAGGCCAGTATCTGCTGATCGGCCGGCGGCAAATCGAGGCGCGGCTCGATGCCAAGGAGCGGCGCGATGCGCGCGACCACGGCGCCGCCGGTCGGCACCGCGTTCCAGCCCGACGTGGTGAAGCCGTGGGTTTCCGGCAGCGCCTTCGGCTCGTCGAGCATGATCAAGAGCACATAGCGCGGCTGGTCGGCCGGCAGCACCGCCATGAAATCGGTGAGCACCCGGGTCTTGGAATAACGGCCGAACACGACCTTGTCGGCGGTGCCGGTCTTGCCGCCGATGTAATAGCCGGCGACGTCGGCCTTGGACGCGGTGCCCTTCTCGACATTGAGCCGCATCAGGTAGCGCATCATGGCGCTGGTCTCGGGCTTGATGACGCGATGGCCGAGCGCCTGCGCCTCGGCCTCGGTGCGCTTGAGGAAGGTCGGCGGGATCAAAATACCGCCGTTCATCAAGGCGCCGACGCCCATCACCGCCTGCAGCGGCGCCACCGACAGGCCATGGCCGAAGGCGATGGTGATGGTGTTCAGCTCGCTCCAGCGTTTTGGCACGATCGGCTCGGCGCTTTCCGGTAACTCAGTGCGCAGGCGGTCGAGCTGGCCCATTTTTTTCAAGAACGCCTTGTGCGCGTCGACGCCCATCGACATGGCAATGCGCGCCGCGCCGATATTCGACGAATAGGTGAAGATTTCCGGCACGCTCAGCGAGCGCTGCATCGGCTCGAAATCGTGGATGTCGAACTTGCCATAGTGTAGCGGATTGTGCGCGTCGAACGAGGACTTCAACGTCACCTTGCCGGAATCGAGCGCCATGGCGACGGTGAACGCCTTGAACGTCGAGCCCATCTCATAGACGCCGGTGGTCAAGCGGTTGATGAGGCCCGGATCGCGCGGATTGTGCGGAATGTTCGGGTCGTAATCCGGCTCCGACACCATGGCGACGATCTCGCCGGTGCGGACGTTGAGCACGAGACCGGCTGCCGCAATGGCGTGGAATTTGTCGCGCGCCTTGACCAACTCGTCGCGTAGCGCGTGCTGCACCCGCAGATCGACGGCGAGCTGCACCGGTGTTTGCAGCCGGTCGGTGGCGAGCCCCGCCAGGTGCAGCGCGGCGAGCCCCTGGTTGTCGAGCCATTTCTCGACGCCGGCGGTGCCCTGATTGTCGATGTCGACGCGGCCGAGCAGATGCGAGATCTCGGCGCCGTTCGGATAATCGCGCTTGTTCTCGTTGAGGAAGCCGATGCCCGGCAGGCCCTGATGATAAATCTCGCGCTGCTGTTCCGAGGTGATGTCGCGCTTGAGCCAGACGAAACCGCGCCGCGACGACAATCGCTCGCGCAGCTCGGTGGCGTCGAGATCGGGTAAATCCGCCGTGAGCAGTTCGACCGCCTCGTCGACGTCGATGAGGCGGCGCGGCTCGGCATAGAGCGACGGCACGCGCACGTCGGTCGCCAAAACCTCGCCATTGCGGTCGAGGATATCGGGCCGCGCCGTGGCGATGGCGTCGCCGGAAACCACGCGATGGGCGACACGGCCGTCGGAGACGGCGGCGAACATGACGAGCCGCACGGCGATGATGCCGTAGACGACAGCGAAGGCGATGATCGCCAATCCCACCCGCGCCCGTGCCTTGGCGGCGCGATTGCTATTGCGCCCATAAAGCAGGCTGCGCAAAAGCCGGCGCCGCAGGGGCTCGGTCGGCGCGACAGGAAGCGTTTCGGCGGTCGCGCTCATTGGCTCGGCGCTCCGCTTGGCTGGTCAGGCGGCGTTGCGGCCGGCGCCGCCGGCGGCTCGGGCACCGGGATGGTTCCTGTCACGCCCTCAGGCGGATCCAAATTGCCGATCATGCCGCCGATCGGATCGTCGTTGGCGGCGCGGACGTCGTCGGGCGGACGTTCGGGCAGGCGATCGAGGCTGTCGAATTGGGTCGGCGCCACCGGTTTGAGCGCAAGGAAGCGCTTGGCCAAAATTTCGATGCGGCCGGGATTGTCGAGCTCGCCCCATTCGGCGCGCAACGCAGCGATGCGGTCGCGCTCGCGCCGCACCTCGATGCGCAGTTTTGCCAAATGCTCGGCCTGCACCGTCGAATCGAACTTGATGCGGTAGACGTAGGCAGCAGCGAGCACCAGCGCGCCGATCACCACGATATTGATGACGCGGAAAATCATGGTCGCCCCCGCATGATGTCGGTGAGCGAAGGCAGGCGCGGCAACAGATGATCGATTGCCGCCGAATGCGGCGGCGCATCGGTGCGCTCGGCGACGCGCAGCTTTGCCGAGCGGGCGCGCGGATTGGCGGCGATCTCGGCCTCGTCCGGCGTTTCCGGGCGCCGCGTCAGCACGGCAAAACTCGGCGGCGCCGCCACCAGTTCCGGCCGATGCCGCGAGCCCGCCGGCGCGCGGCTGCGCTCGGTCAGGAAGGTCTTTACGATGCGATCTTCGAGTGAGTGGAAAGCGACCACGACCAGGCGTCCGGAGGGTTTGAGCACCCGCTCGGCCGCGGCGAGGCCGCGCGCCAATTCGCCGAGTTCGTCATTGACGAAAATCCGTAAGCCTTGGAACGTGCGTGTCGCCGGATGAATGGCGCTGTCGCGCGAATACACGACGCGCGCAACGATCTCGGCCAGCGCTCGCGTCGTAGAGATGGCCTGCTCGCCGCGCGCCCTGACGATCGCGCGTGCAACTGCGCGGGCATGCCGCTCTTCGCCCAATGTCGCGATGATGATCCCGAGGTCACGTTCACTGGCGCGCGCAATAATGTCGGCCGCGCTCGGGCCGTCACCGCCCATGCGCATGTCGAGCGGCCCATCGAGACGAAACGAAAAACCGCGCGCGGCATCGTCGATCTGCATCGACGAGACGCCGACGTCGAACACGACACCGTCGACCGTGCCGCTACTGCCGACGATTGTTTCCAGATTGGAGAATCGGTCCTCGACCAGATCGAGCCGGCCTTGCGCCGCCTCGACCAGGCCAAAGCCCGCGGCGATGGCGCTTTGATCGCGATCGATGCCGACGACGCGGGCGCCGGGCGTCGCCAGGATCGCCTGCGTATAGCCGCCGGCACCGAAGGTCGCATCGACGTAAAGCCCGCCGTCGCGAACGCCAAGCCATTCGACGGTGCGGCGGCCGAGCACGGGAATATGACGAGCCGGTCCGCCAGCGACAGTGTCGCTACCCGTCATTCTTCCCGCGCTCCGAGCGGTTTTTCCGCCGCCACCTGGGTGCCCGGCAGATGCTTGAAGGCACGGACCTTCGCGGTGGCCGCCGCGAACTCGTTGCGAAAGCGGCCGGGCTCCCAGATCTGAAATTTGTGGCCGAGACCGACGAACGACACCATGTCGGCAATCGCCGCATGGGCTTTCAATGTTTCGGTGAGTTGAACGCGACCCTCGCTGTCGATCTTCAGCGTCTCGCTGGTGCCGTAGAGCGCCAACGAAAACTGCTCGCGCTGGTCCGAATAGGGCGGCAAGCCCGCGATCAGCGCCTCGATCTCGGTCAGCAGCGCGTTGCCGCCGGCATCGAGCGCCGGCCGATCGCGTGCCGGATGGCAATAAAGGCCGTCGAAACCGTCGCGTGCCAGCACGGCGCGAAACGGCGCCGGCACCGAGACGCGACCCTTGGCATCGAGACGCAGCATGTAATGGGACACAAACCGTTCCATCTTGCCCCTCGCCGAACGGCAGACCCTTCTGCCACCCCAACGGCCTTACGCCCTGTGCACCCTCGCCACTCACGGCGCGGCCCGGGCCGGATTTCAGGGTCGCAACCGAGGGTGGGAACAAATGGGCTACCATGGGACAATATGGGCGTCAACGGACCTGCCCCGACTGAAGCCGCAGCTCCGCTCGACACCGATTAACAAGGTGTAAGCTTAAGGAATGGTTGAGAGATTGCGGCCGCGTGCGTCGCGGGCAACAGCTACGCCCTGACGCCCGCTCGCTCCGCCGCCGGCACGTTCGCCCGAGCGAACCCGTCACGCGCCGAGCCGTCGAACCAGCGCCGCTTTGCCGCAACGCGCATGTCGGCTGCGAAACGCAGCACGTTGCACGTATGCAACGACTCTCGGCTATTTTCGCGATGGCCTGTGCACAAGTGCAAATCGGCTTGTAGGCACCGCGCGCTGGCCTAGTGTCATCGCACTGTCACGTAGTGTGTTTCAGCCAATGTCACGTCGTGCGTTTCCGTCCGAGTCGTGCGTTGTTGCCGACGTCATGCCGTCGCCGAATTTCGGCGAGCGCAAGGACGGCCGGCGGCCGAATATGATCGTGCTGCACTACACCGGCATGTTGGACACCGCGGCGGCGCTCGAGCGTCTGCGCACGCCGGCGAGCCAAGTTTCCTCCCATTATTTCGTGTTCGAAGACGGCCGCGTTATCCAGCTGGTGCAGGAGAGCAAGCGCGCCTGGCACGCCGGCATTGCGTCATGGGCCGGCGACACCGACATCAATTCCTGCTCGATCGGCATCGAGATCGCCAATCCCGGCCATGAGTTCGGCTATCGCGATTTTCCCAAGCGGCAGATCGCGGCGGTCACTGCCCTGTGCCGTGGCATTCTCACGCGCAATACGATTGTGCCGGCGCGCGTGCTCGGCCACTCCGACGTGGCGCCGGCGCGCAAGCAGGACCCGGGCGAAAAATTTCCCTGGCGCACTCTGCACGATTCCGGCGTCGGCCATTGGGTCAAGCCGGCCAAGATCACCGATGGCCCGCTGCTGGCGCTCGGCGACCGCGGCGATGCGGTGGCGGCGATGCAGCGGTCGCTCGGCGAATACGGTTATGGGATCACGGAAAACGGCACTTACGATTCCACCACCCACGAGGTGGTGACGGCGTTCCAACGGCATTTTCGCCCGGAGCGCATCGACGGCGTCTGGGACGCGTCGACCCGGGCCACCTTGCAGGACCTGCTCGCCCACCGGAACCGGCCGCGCACCGTGGCGGCGCGGGTCATTAACTTCGATCGTTTGGTGATCGCCTCTTAATGGCTGGCCTCTTGACGGCAGAGGCTGGCGACCCCATCCCTTCCCGCGTCAGTCGGCCGGACGGCCGCTCTTGCAAAACCGAAAGGTTGCAGGGGAGGAAAGTCCGGGCTCCATGGACAAACGGTGCCGGATAACGTCCGGCGGGTGCGAGCCCAGGGAAAGTGCCACAGAGAACAGACCGCCTGCTCCGCCCGGCAACGGGAGGGGCCGGTAAGGGTGAAACGGTGCGGTAAGAGCGCACCGCGCTGGCGGTAACGCCGGCGGCACGGCAAACCCCACCGGGAGCAAGACCGAATAGGAACGGCGCGAGGTTTTTCGCGCAAAAACGCGAAGCGCTTCGGGATCGTGTCTAGATCTGGCCGTTCGGGTAGGTTGCTGGAGGCGCCGGGTAACCGGCGTCCCAGAGGAATGGCCGTCACGTATGCGGGTACGCCCGCATGCCATCCAGAACCCGGCTTATAGGCCGGCTGACGTGTGACTAAGGGCGCCTGGCGGAAACCCGTCGGGCGCCCGCCAAGTTTTCAGGCCCGGTTGGCACGCCATTTGAATGATAGACGAGGAGGCGCGTCGGGTGGGAACTTGCCGTTCCGAAGCGCCACACGGACGAATTTTCTATGAAAGCTCCAAGATCAATGCAGTTATTGCAAAATGAGGCATCGCAATTGCCGTTTCAGGTAGAAAATTCTATCTGCAGCGGCATGCCGAGGCTGTCCGCATGACCCGCACGCCCGCCGAGATTCGCACGACCCGCATCGGCGCCCTGGCGCGACTGCCGGCGTTCTTCGCGCTGGAAAACAAGCGCGGGGTCGTCGCCGGCGGCAGTCAGGCGGCGACGTGGAAAGCCGAGTTGCTCTCGGCGGCCGGCGCGCGCGTCGAGGTTTTTGCAGCAGCGCCCAGCGAGGAGATGCTCGCGCTCGCGGCCGCTCCGCCGCGCGGGCCAGTCATCCTGCGGAATCGAACGTGGGCGCCGGACGATTTCACCGGCGCCGCCATCGCCGTTGCCGATTGCGCCGACGACGAAGCAGCGGCGCAATTCGCCAAGGCGGCGCGTGCCGCGGGCGTGCCGGTCAATGTCATCGACCGTCCGGCATTTTGCGATTTCTCCTTCGGCGCCATCGTCAATCGCTCGCCGCTGGTCATCGGCATTTCGACCGACGGCGCCTCGCCGGTGTTCGGCCAGGCGATCCGCGCCAAGATCGAGGCGCTGATTCCGAAAGGCTTTGCGCGCTGGGCCGACGCCGCGCGCGCCTGGCGCCCCCGGGTGCAGGCGCTGGCGCTGCCGTTCCGCGGCCGGCGCAATTTCTGGGAAAGATTTACCGAGCGCGCGGTCGCTGCGCCGAACGCGGCGCCCACCGATGCCGATCTCGACGCGCTGCTCGCGCCAACCGCGGTGCAGACCGCCGGCTCGGTTATTCTGGTCGGCGCCGGCCCCGGCGATCCGGAGCTGTTGACGCTGCGCGCGTTGCGCGCGCTGCAATCGGCCGACGTGATTCTGTTCGACGATCTGGTCGCCCCGGACATCCTCGATTTCGCCCGCCGCGAAGCCAAGAAAATGCTGGTCGGCAAAACCGGCCACGCGCCGTCGTGCAAGCAGGACGACATCAACGCGCTGATGATCGCGCTCGCCAAAGCCGGCCGCCGCGTGGTGCGGCTCAAAGGCGGCGACCCGATGATTTTTGGCCGCGCCGACGAAGAGATTTCCGCCTGCCGCGCGGCAGGAATCACGGTCGAAGTGGTGCCCGGCATTACCACGGCGCAGGGCGCGGCGAGCCGGCTGCTGGTCTCGCTGACACACCGCGGCAAAGCCCGCCGCGTGCAATACCTCACCGGCCACGGCCGTGATGGAAAACTTCCCGCCGACATCGACTGGGCGAGCATTGCCGACCCGGCGGTGACCACCGTCGTCTATATGCCGACCAAAACGCTGCCCGAGCTCGTCGCCAAAGCCGTGCGGGCCGGCCTCGATCCGGCGACACCCGCCGTCGCCGTCGAGCGCGCCACGCGCGCCGACGAGCGCGTGATCGCCGCGACGATCGCCGATCTGCCGGGAAGGCTTGCAGCCGAGGCGCTATCGGGGCCCGTCATCGTGATGATCGGGCGTACGCTTGCGGATTACGTTGCTGCGGCCGCGCGCGGCGAGCCGGAGAACCGTCAGCTCCGCGCCTGACCCGCGGCGATGATGTCCGCGATCGCCGCCGGGCTCTCGCCGTCCTCGTGGGCCAGCCCTTCCAGCACGCCGGCGACATCCTGCGCCGGGCGGTTCTGGCTCATCTTCCATTTGCCTTCGAGTTTTGTGATGCGCAGCTTGAAGCCGACAATGGCTTTGAGCATTTGATCGACAAAAGTCGCCGGCGCGTCGCTGACGGCCCAAGGCGCCGCGCGCGGCGTCTCGTGGGTGTCGGTCATTTTGCCGACGTGAGCGCGTAATTCCTCAGGATCGTCGAAGAAGCTGAGCGTGCCGTAGGCGTGAATGGCGAGATAATTCCACGTCGGTACGACTTTGCCGGTCTGTTGCTTGGTCGGATACCACGACGGCGTGATGTAGGTGTTGGGCCCTAAAAATATCGCCAGCGCCTGGACGCCCGGCTTCACCCGCGTCCACTGCGGATTGGCCCGCGCCAAGTGCCCGAGCACCGTGCCGAGCGGTGCCGGCTCGGGATCGAGCAGCAGCGGCAGATGGCTTGCTTCCAATTCCTGTTCGCTCGACGTTACCAAAGTGCCGAAGCCATATGTCCTGATGGCGTCGTGCAAAACGGCAACGCGGTCTTCCTTGAAATGCGCCGGCACATACATGGCTGCCTCCGGCCGCTGTCGTAGTCCCTGGCTCTGAATTCATCAAGGGATTGGGCGCTTTGGCCGCCACGCAGCCAGTGTGATACGGTCGCGGCATCAGCGTTAAGGACATCGCAATGCTCGACCAAGCCGACGAAGCTCGCCGCGCACGTTCGGCGCGCAAAGGCCCGCGCCTCGATTTCCAGGATCATCTCGCCGATCTGGAAGCCGCCGGCCTGGTCACGCGCATCGACACTCCGATCAATAAGGACACCGAGCTGCATCCGCTGGTGCGCTGGCAATTCGTCGGCGGCGTGCCCGAGGACAAGCGCCGCGCCTTCGTCTTCACCAATGTCACCGACGCCAAGGGCCGCAAATACGACATCCCGGTCGTGGTCGGCGCGCTGTCGGCGTCGCCCGAGATCTACGCCATCGGCATGGGTCGCAAGGTCGATGAGATCGGCGAAGCCTGGTTGGCGGCAATCAATCATCCGATTGCGCCGGTCGGCGTGACGTCGGCGCCATGCCAAGAGGTGGTCATCACCGGCAGCGATCTGAAAGCGCCGGGCGGGCTCAACGCGCTGCCGGTGCCGGTGTCGACGCCGGGTTTTGATTCCGCGCCCTATCTGACAGCAACGTTGTGCGTCACCCGCGATCCCGACAGCGGCGTGCAGAACATGGGCACTTACCGCGCGGCGCTGAAAGCGGCTGATCGCTTGGCGGTGCGCATGGTGGCGCGCGAAGCGACCGGCGCCGGCGGCTTCCGGCATTGGCTCAAATACCGCGACCGCGGCGAGAAGATGCCGATCGCCATCGTCATCGGCGCCGCGCCCGTGGTGGTATTCACCGGGCCGCAAAAGCTCGCCATCGATCTCGACGAGCTCGGCATCGCCGGGGGCCTGGCCGGCGAGCCGATCCGCGTCGTCAAGGCCAAGACCGTCGATCTCCATGTGCCGGCCGACGCCGAGATCGTCATCGAAGGCCTGATCGATTGCCAAAAGCTCGAGCCCGAGGCGCCGTTCGGCGAGAGCAACGGTTACGTCGCGCTCGAAGCCTTCAACATGCCGATGCAGGTCACCGCGATCACGCGCAAGAAGCAGCCGGTGTTCTGTTCGATCATCAGCCAGGTCACGCCGAGCGAATCGAGCGTCATCAAGAAGGTCGCCTACGAGCCGCTGTTCCTCGCCCATCTCCGCGACCAGCTGGCGATCAAGGGCGTGCTGCGCGTCGCCATGCACGAGCGGCTGACGAACTTGCGGCCGGTGATCTTCGTGCAGATCAAGGCCGACACGCCGCGCACCGAAGTGTGGCGGGCGCTGCACGGCGCATCAACGCTGATGTCCAATTGCGGCAAGATCGTCGTCGCGGTGTCCGACGACATCGATCCGCAAAGCGTCGACGCGGTGCTGTGGTCGCTCGCCTATCGCTCAAATCCGATCGAGGACGTGCAGCTCGTGCCCTATCGCGGCGGCGTGCAGGGCGCGCAATACGGCCCCGAGCAATCGGATTCCAGCATGCTGATCGACGCCACGCGCAAGCGCCCGATGGCGCCGCTGGCTTTGCCGACCCGCGAGCACATGGAGCACGCGCGCGAGCTGTGGGAGCGGCTCGGCCTGCACCCGCTCACCGTGACGTCGCCCTGGCACGGCTACCATCTCGGCGACTGGACCGAGACCTGGGAAAAATTCGCCAAGCGCGCCGCCGCCGGGGATTGGGAAATGTCCGGCCTCGAGACGCTCGCTCGCCAGCGCGGCGGCGTGATGCCGGAAACCTCGGTGCGCGCAGTGGAGAAACCGGGCGAGTAAACGGAAACGGGGCTAAAGACAGATGGCACGCGTTCCCTATTTCGATCGCGCGGATTTACCGCCCGAGCATCAGGATCTGCTCAACCGCCCGATCAATCTGTTTCGGGCTCTGGTCAACAGTCCGGGCGCCGCGCGCGGCTGGAGCGGGATCGGCCACTACATCCGCCACGGCTCCAAGCTCGATCCACGGCTGCGCGAGCTCGCCATCCTTCAGGTCGGCTATGTTGCCCGATCGCCCTACGAGTATTCCCATCACGTCAAGATCGGTCACGATTTCGGCGTCAGCGACGACGACATCCGCGCCATCGCCGCCGAGACGCAAGGCCGCGCCACCGATCTGGAGCCGCTGGCCAAAACCGTGCTCAAGGCGGCCCGTGAAATGTCGACGGACCTGGCCATTTCCGATGCCACCTTCGCGCACTTGCGCGAAAAACTCGACCCCGAGCGCCTCACCGACCTGGTCCTGACCATTGCCTTCTACTGCGCCGTGGTGCGCGTGCTGGCGACGCTGCAGATCGACGTCGAGGACGAATATCTGCCCTATCTTAAGCAATTTCCGCTGCCGTCCGCCCCCGGACACGGCGGCGCATAGCAAAAACGTCCCGGCCAAAGAACGGTTGCGCAATCCCACCCCGGCCGCCTATCTATGCCGTAAATGGACACCACAACCGCACCAGCCACCGCCGCCGGGCCAACGGCCGCCCACGGCCTGATCGACGCTCGGCTGAGCAAGATCGAAGACGTCGCCCGCGACACCAAGCTGTACACGTTCCAGCGGGTCGATGGCGCGCGGCTGCCGGCCTACAAGCCCGGCGCCCATATCGACCTGCATCTGCCGAACGGGCTATTGCGCCAATTCTCGCTGGTCGTGCCGGCCGAAAATCCCGACAGCTACACCGTCGGCGTCAAGCGCGACGAGAACAGCCGCGGCGGCTCGCGCTATATCATCGAGCAGATGAAGGTCGGCGACCAGATCAAGATCAGCGCGCCGCGCAACAATTTCCCGTTGGTCGAGAAAGCCGAGCACGTCGTGCTGTTCGCCGGCGGCATCGGCATCACGCCGATCTGGTGCATGGCGCAGGAACTCGCGGCGCTGGGCCGGTCGTGGAAAATCCATTACGCCTGCCGGTCGCAAGCCGACATGGCGTTCCTGAGCGAGTTGAAAAAGCTCGATCCAAAATTCGTGCATCTGCATTTCGACGACGAGGCCGGCGGCAAGGTCATGGACCTTGCATCGGCCATCGCCGAGGCGCCGGCCGACGCGCATTTTTATTGCTGCGGTCCCAATCCGATGCTGAAAGCCTTCGAGGCCGCGGCCGCAAGCCGGCCGAAGACGAATGTCCATGTCGAGTATTTCACGCCGAAGGAAGACGCCGCGGCGGCCGATGGCCTCGGCGGCTTCTGGGTCGAGCTCGCCAAGTCGGGTGAGGAATATTTCATTCCGCCGGGCAAGAAAGTGCTCGAAGTGCTGTTCGATGCCGGCGTCGACGTCGATTATTCCTGCGAGCTCGGCATCTGCGGCGCCTGCGAGACCAAGGTGATCTCGGGCATCCCGGTGCACCACGATTCCGTGCTCAGCGAGGAAGAGCAGGCCACCAACGAAAAGGTCATGATCTGCTGCTGCGGCTGCAAGACCGAGCGGCTGGTGCTGGACATGTAGTTTATTCCGCGGCCTTGCGATAAAGTGGCCGCATGGACGCACCCGTCAAAACCCGCACCACGAAGACGCCCGCCGCCAAGGACCGCCAGGACCTGCGCGCCTGGATCGCGCAATTGCGTGCCGCCGGCGAACTGCAGGACATCGCCGGCGCCGAGCGCGAGAAGGAAATCGGCGGCATCGTCGACATCTATCAGCGCAGAATAGGCAACAAGGCGGTGCTGTTCGACGACGTGCCCAGCTATCCGCGCGGCCATCGCATCCTCGCCAACATCCTCACTTCGATACGCCGCATCAACATCACGCTCGGCCTTGATCCCGACGCCAGCGCCATCGATCTGGTGCATTACTGGCGCCGCTATATGAAAGAGGCAAAGGTCCACGCGCCGGTCACGGTGAAGACCGGGCCGGTGCTGGAGAACGTGCACACCAGCAAGGACATCGACATTTTCAAGATCCCGGTGCCGCGCTGGCACGAGCATGACGGCGGCTATTACATCGGCACCGGCGACATGGTGATCATGCGCGATCCGGACACCGGCTGGATCAATTACGGCGCCTATCGGGTGCAGGCTCACGACCGCAACGTGGCGACGGTGATGTGCTCGAAGGGCAAGCACGGCGACCTGATCAAGCGCCGCTATCACGAGCGCGGCGAGCCCTGCCCGATCGCCGTGGTCTGCGGCATGCACCCGGCCTTGTTCATGATCGCCGGCCTGGAAATCCCCTATGGCCGCAACGAATACGACGCCGCCGGCGGCCTGATCGGCGAGCCGGTCGAAGTCATCGCCGGGCCGCGCACCGGCCTGCCGATCCCGGCGCACGCCGAAATCGCCTTCGAAGGTTTCATTCATCCGAACGATCTGTTGGACGAAGGCCCGCTCGGCGAGTGGACCGGCTATTACGCCGGTGGCTTGAAGAAGGAGCCGGCGATCCGCATCGAGACCTTCATGCACCGCGACGACCCGATCCTGCTCGGCGCCATCCCCGGTATTCCGCCCGACGACGACTCGTTCTATCGCGGCACCTATCGCTCGGGAGCGGTGTGGAATCAGCTCGAAGCCGCGGGCGTGCCCGAAGTGAAGGGGGTGTGGGCACACGCGGCGGGCGGCAGCCGACTGTGGCTCACCGTCGCCATCAAGCAGCAATATGCCGGGCACGCCAAGCAGGCCGGCCTGATCGCTTCGCAATGCCATGCCGGCGCCTACGCCAACCGCTTCGTCGTCGTGGTCGACGACGACATCGATCCCGCCGACATGGACAAGGTGGTGTGGGCGATGTGCACGCGGTTCGATCCGCGCGAAGGCATGGAGACCTTGCGTGGCTGCTGGTCGACCGCGCTCGATCCGATGGCCTACGGCAGCGACGACCCGCGCAACGCCCGCGTCGTGATCGACGCCTGCAGGCCGTTCAAGCGCCGCGACACGTTCCCCATCGTGGTGCGGGCCAGCAAAGAGGTCGAGGACCACGTGCGGGGCAAGTTCAACGACGTATTGCCGAAGTGATGAAATAACGCGATTGACGATGGGAATTGGAGCACAATCTCCATATTGGAGACGAGCGCTATTGAGGCTCTTTGCCTCAACCTATTTCCGCCGCAAGTGTCAAACCGACGATGGCGTATTTGAAGCGTACGTTTCACCCGGCAGCAGCCTGAAGTTTCTCGACTTACGCATGTCATTGGTTGATCGGGTCCATCAACGATTCATTCGCGACTGGATCGAACCAGACTCGATCGTGTGGGACATAGGAAGCAATCTTGGGCTCTTTGCATTGCCCGCGGCTCTCAAAGCCAAGAGGGGGCAGGTCTTTGCCTTCGAACCGGATGTCGACCTCGCCGCAAATTTACTGCGCAGCCTGCGATTGAGCCGGAACCAAGGTCTTCACGTATCGGTACTCTGCGTTGCGGTCGCGAACATGGATGCCACGGCCCATTTTCAAATCTCGAAATTCAGCCGCGCCATGAGTAAGCTCGAAGTAGCCGGCAAATGGAACGATAACAAGGTCATCAGCGAGGAACGGCGCTCGGTTGTCACGATGCGAATAGACTCCTTGTCGGCAACGCTTGCAGCTCCGACGGTGATCAAGATCGATGTCGAAGGCGCCGAAGCGATGGTACTCGAAGGTGGCGAGGCGACGATCACAAAACATCGTCCGACAATCTTGGTTGAGGCGCCGAAAGAGCTTCGGCGGCCCTTGCGAACCTTTTTCGAAAAGCACGATTATGTGCTGTTGGATGGTACCGCGGCGGATCAATCTCCATTGCGGGGACCTGTGTGGGACACCGTAGCGGTCCCCAAAGAGAAGTTCGTCAAACGCGAGACTTCGTTTGCGTTACAATCAGGACTGCACGATCCCCGTCAACTGGCCGAGCCACCGAACGAGCTGAGATGAAAGCAATGAACGAAAAAATCGACATCACGCTCACTATCAACGGCCGCGATTATCCGATCCGGGTCGAGGCGCGCAAGACGCTGGTCGACGCCATCCGCGACGACTGCGGCCAGACTGGCACCCATATCGGCTGCGAGCACGGCGTCTGCGGCACCTGCACCATCATCGTCGACGACGAGGCGGTGCGCTCCTGCCTGATGTTCGCCGTGCAAGCCGCAGGCAAAAAGATCCGCACCGTCGAGGGCCTCGCCGACGGCGACAAGCTCAGCGTGCTGCAGCAGGCCTTCATCGACAATCACGGCCTGCAATGCGGCTACTGCACGCCGGGTTTTTTGATGTTGGCGACCAACGTCTTGGAGAAGTACCCCCAGATAGGCGACGAAGATCTGACCGACATGCTGGCCTCGAACCTGTGCCGCTGCACCGGCTATCAGAACATCATCAAGGCGGTGCGTGCGGCGCGCGATCAGATGCGCGGCGCCAAGGTTACGGCCGCGTAAGCGCCGCAAGCGCCGCCTTTGCGACTTCCACATCCTGCTCGATCTTCGCCCCGCCGGCGGCGACGGCGCCGATGACTTCGCCGCCAACCTCGATCGGGAACCCGCCCGGCACATTGGTGAAGTCGCCCATGCGCACCGACATGCTCAGCGCGTTCTCCTCCGGCGCGTAGCCGGTCGGCAGCCGTTGCGACGCCGCGGTGATGGCCTTGCGCTGCGTGGTGATGATCGAAAAATGTCGCGCGCCGTCCATCATCAGGAAGGCGATCAGCCGGCAGCTCTGATCGACCACCGCGAGCGAGACCTTGCAGTTGAGTTCGTTCGCTTTGGCGACGCCGGCATAAATCATCTTCATGCTGGCTTCGTGGGTGAGTCTGTGGGTGGGCACGAAATCCGCCATGGCGCACAGTCCTTGATCGCGGAGCAATCATCCCCAATGACACAAAATCGGCAATGCTGTTAGTGTCCCGGCCGCAATCGAGACGGAATAACCCGAAATGGCGAATGCAATGAAGTGGGACCGTGAAGCCGACGTGGTCGTCATCGGCTCGGGCGCGACCGGTCTGCCGGCCGCGATCGTGGCGCGTGAGGCCGGCGCATCGGTGATCGTGGTCGAAGCCGAGAACCATGTCGGCGGCCACGCCATCACCTCCGGCGGCAACCTGCCGCTCGGCGGCGGCACCAGCTACCAGAAGAAGTACGGCGTTGCGGATTCACCCGATCTGTTCTTCCAGGACTTGACCGACTGGTCGGTGGTCGAAACCAACGGCTTTCCGCCCTACCGCTACAACGACCGCGAGATCATCCGCGCCTTCGCCGACAACAGCGTGGCGGCGTTCGAATTCCTGTTGGCGCACGGCGTGAAAGTCATCGACCGGCCGCCCAACAAGGTCGGCCACGAGATCGGCGTCTCGGCGCTGCGCACCATGCAAATCTCGGTCGAGGACTGGCCGATGGTCCATACCGGCGGGCCGGCCGATCCGGACGATGACGAAATCCGCGCCGGCGCCGGCTTGATACGGCCGCTCGAGGCCGCGGCGCTCGCGGCCGGCGTCGAAATTTTGCTCAAGCATCGTATGACGGCAATTCATCGCGAGACGCCGCGCGACGGCCGCGTCACCGGCATCGCCGTTGATCACAATAGCGCCACCCTCAACATTCGCGCCCGCAAAGCGGTGATCGTCGCCACCGGCGGCTCGACCGGCAACGTCAATTTCCGCCGCATGTTCGACCCGCGCCTCACCGAGGAATATTGCGGGCTCGCCGGCATGCCGTGGTCGGATCAAGATGCCAGCGGCGAAATTGCCGCCATGGCGGCCGGCGCCGCGCTATGGGGCTTGTTCAACTACACCGGCGAATTCGGCTCCGGCATCACCAAGCCGGGCGCCATCGGCTGCCAATATGGTTACGTCAATGTACGCTGGCATCCGGGCAGCGAAGTGTTCGACAAGGCGCGCGCCATCGGCCTGCCGGTCAAGGACTGGCAGGATGTCATTTTGGTCAACATGCTGGGCCGGCGCTTCTACGACGAGACCCGCGGCCATTTCAATTACAACACCTATCAGAGCACCAACCCTTACGAGCCGCATTCCTATCTCAATGCCAAGAACCAAAAATACAATCCGAGCAATTTCATCAACGCGGCGCTGGCCGGCATCGGCGACGGCCACAACGGCGGCGGCCCGATCTGGGCGATTTTCGATGCCGACGCGGTGGCGCGGGAAAAGTGGCTGCCATTGCCGCCCCATGTCGATGTCGATGCCGGCTTTTTCTTCGAAGCCGGCAGCATCGAAGCGCTCGCATCAAAAATCAAAATGAAATACCAGCGCGTGCCGATGCCGCCGCAAAACCTCGCGGCCACCGTGGCGCGCTACAATTCCTTTGTCGACGCCGGCAAGGATGCCGACTTCGGCAAGCCAAAGCCGCTCTACAAAATCTTAAAGCCGCCGTTCTACGCCGCCTGGGCGACGCCGGTCATCCACGACACCCGTGCCGGCCTGCGCATCAATGCGCGCTGCCAGGTCATCGACATGAACGGCGAGGTGATCCCCGGCCTTTACTGCGGCGGCGAATCGGCCGGCGGCTTTTCCATGCACGGCCTGCCGCGGGCGGTGTGTCAGGGATTTATTGCCGGGAAAAATGCGGCCGAGCAAAACGACGCGTCGTAACGCACCAATGCGAACTCACGGCGCATAGACCCACGCTTCCATCATCACCGTCGCTCCCGGCATCGGCAGCGGCCCCGGGATTTCGATCGCGGAAAACGGCAGCGGACGGCCACCGAGCCGGCGTTCCCAGGCTTTGTAGACCGGATAGAACTCGCCGATGTCGGTGAGGAACAGCAGCACCCGGACCACGTTGGCGAGCGAGGTGCCCCCGGCGGCGCAGAGCCGCGCCATGTTGTCGATGATCGCTTCCGCCTGCAGCTCCGGCGATGACGAGAAATACGGCTGCCGCGGATCAGCGGCGGCCGCGGGCAAAAGCCCGTCGCGGCCGGCCGCCATCAAGGCTGGGATGAACAGAAGATCGTCCGCTTTCACCGCTTGCGGCTGATGGCGGAATGCGGTGGCAATGCCGGCGTCGATGTGGCGCTTGGCGGCCGCGCTGCCTGGCCTCGCCGCGATCACGTTGATTTCGATCTTACCGTCATAGGGCGCAAGCCCGTGGTCGATGCACGGAATGATCGACACGCTCGGCCCTGCCGCGCCGAAATGTTTGGTCCACGCCGCGTTGAACGCCGAGTAATCGTCACGGTCGGCGAGATAGACTTGCGCGTGCACCACGTCCTCAAGCGTCGCGCCGGCGAGCGCCAACGAAGCCGTCATCCGCTTGGTGATGATGAATTCGGTTTCGAGTTTTATCGGCTGGCCGCCCCATTGCGCGCCTTCGGCCATCAGCGCCGCCGCGGCGACGCCGTTGCGCCGCGGCTCGTCGGCGATGGCGAGCGACGTGATGCCCGGCAGGAAGATGAAATCGCCGACCGTGACCGCCGGTGAATAGCCGGAGGTAGGTCGGCCGCGCAGTTGCTCGTGCGTGAGATGCTCGACCTTGAACCCCGTCTCGGGGATAACGGCCATGGCCTGGATATTCATGTCGGCACCGGGCAACAGGAAGCGCTGCTGCGCGATCGAAGTCGAGGGCGGGATGCGGCCGTCGAGAAATTCGCGCCGCACCTGCTGATAAGGCGGCACGGCTTTCACGGTCGTGTAGTACTGGTCGGTGCGCACCAGGTTGCCGCGATCGGTGCCGGCCGCGTGCAGCACGGCGTCGAGATTCTCGAAGATGCGGAGCGCTTCCTTCTCGCGCTTGGGCAAGCCCGCGTGCGGCGCGCGCTCGGCCAGCACGTCCGGCGCAATGCCGTTGACGAAATCCTGCGCCATCAGGCCGGTGGCGAACACCCAGCGCCCGGCTTTCATCCCTTGTGCAAACTTGATCTTGCCCGCGCCGAGTTCGACCGGAAGCAGCGGCTCTACGCTCTTGGTCATCGCCATTGTCTCATGCTGATATGGTGGCCCGTGCCGG
>Ga0210395_10001179_pt1 | contig 20296 bp, 17 predicted proteins | sample IncBWH4OmetaG_FD_150861 | JGI IMG/M metagenome (GOLD analysis project Ga0210395, IMG submission 150861) | Forest soil microbial communities from Barre Woods Harvard Forest LTER site, Petersham, Massachusetts, United States - Inc-BW-H-4-O ...
AGCAGATGTTTGCGACGCCACTCAAGAACGGCAAGACCTACGGCGATTGCTTTCCCGACAAGGGCATCGGCATCCGCCAGGACTATCCGTATTTCGACCAAAAGACCGGCGAAGTGATCACGCTCGAGCTGGCGCTCAATCGTTGTCGGGAAGCCAATGGCGAGGAGCCTTATTCCTATGTCAAGGACGAGATGGCGTCGCTGACGGCTTACATGGCGTTCACCTCGCGCGGAAAACCATTCGACATCAAGATCCCGAACGACCCGCGCGCGCTCGCGGCCTACGAAAAGGGCGCCGAATATTTTTATACGCGCCGCGGCCAGCTCAATTTCTCCTGCGCCTCCTGCCACGTGCAAAATCCCGGCAATCACATTCGCACCGAAGTGCTGGCGCCGGCGCTCGGCATCGTCGCGGCGATGCCGATCTATCGCTCGGAATGGAACGGCATGGGCACGATGAGCCGGCGCCTCGTCACCTGCAACAGCCAGGTGCGCGGCGTGCCGCTCAAGCCGCAGGACGAGCTATATCGCGACGTCGAGTATTACCTGACCTATATGAGCAACGGCCTGCCGGTCTCCGGACCGGGCGCGCGGCCGTAACGGCGGAGCGGACACCATGCGCGCATGGATATGTCTTGCAGCGACGTTGTTTTGCGTAGGCGCCGCGCAAGCGGCGAGCACCGAGGCCGATTTCAAGACCGCGCTCGCCGCTGCCGAAGCCGCCGAGCAGGACGCCGGCGCGCTCAAGAATCAATGGATTCCCACGGAGCAGGCCTTGGCCGCGGCCAAGAAGGCCGCAGCCGCCGGCGACTTCGATGCCGCCGTCGCTCAGGCTAAAGAGGCCGAAGTTCTGGCCAAGGCGTCGATCGCCCAGGCCAAGGAGCAGCAGAGCGCCTGGAGGGCGGGCGTTATTCGTTGACGAGGAGAGCACGCGCTTGGACCGCCGAAATTTCCTGCGCTGGCTTGGCGTCGCGGCCGCATCGGGCGTCACGCCGCGCGTGGCGCTGGCGGCCGACGACGATCTCTACGACGTCGGCCGCTTCGGCAATGTCCGCATCCTGCATCTGACCGACAGCCACGCCCAGCTGCAGCCGATTTATTTCCGCGAGCCGAGCGTCAATCTCGGCGTCGGCGACATGCGCGGGAAACCGCCGCATATCGTCGGCGGCGCGTTCCTGGAATATTTCAACATCGCGCCCGGCGGCCGGGCCGCGCACGCCTTCACCTTCCTCGATTATCAGGAGGCCGCGCACCGCTACGGCCGCATGGGCGGCTTTGCGCACCTGAAAACCCTGATCGACCGGCTGCGCGCGGAGGCCGGCGCCGGCAACGCGCTGCTGCTTGACGGCGGCGACATTTGGCAGGGCAGCGGTCTCGCCAATGCGTCGCAAGGCGCCGATATGGTAGAGGCCGCGAACCTGCTCGGCGTCGACGCCATGACGGGGCATTGGGAGTTCACCTATGGCGAGGCTGCGCTGCGAAAAAACCTCGCCAGCTTCAAAGGCGAGTTTCTGGCGCAAAATGTTTTCCTGACCGAGGACGCGGCTTTCAACGACAAGCCGGCGTTCGATCCCGCGTCCGGCCGCGTCTTCAAGCCGGCGGCGGTGAAAGACGTTGGCGGCGTGCGCATCGCCATCATCGGCCAGGCCTTTCCCTATGTGCCGATCGCGCACCCGAAGCGTTTTACGCCCGATTGGACGTTCGGCATCCGCGAGCAGGAACTGCAAAAACTGGTCGACGATCTGCGCAACGCACAGCAAGCCGATGTCGTGGTGCTGCTGTCGCATAACGGCATGGATGTCGACATGAAACTCGCAAGCCGCTGCACCGGGATCAATATCATTCTTGGCGGCCACACCCATGACGCCGTGCCGCAGCCCGTCGTCGTCGCCAATCCGGGCGGCAAGACTTTTGTCACCAATGCCGGCTCGAACGGCAAATTCCTCGGCGTGCTCGATCTCGATATCGGCAAGGGCGAGCTGACAAATCTACGCTATACGCTGCTGCCGGTGTTCGCCGACCTGATCAAGCCGGACAGCGCCATGGCGGCGCTGATCGAGCGGCTGCGCGCTCCGTATGCGGCGCAATTTTCCGAAAAACTCGCGAGCTGCGATCAATTGCTCTATCGGCGCGGCAATTTCATCGGGCCGCTGGATCAGGTGATCTGCGACGCGCTGCGGCAGGCGCTCGACGTGCAGATTGCGCTGTCGCCGGGTTTTCGCTGGGGCACCACCATGCTCGCGAACCAATCGATCACGCGCGAGGACGTGCTGGCGGAGACGGCGATCAGCTATCCCGAGACCTACGTGCAGGACATGACGGGCAGCGCGCTCAAGGCGATCATGGAAGACGTCGCCGACAACCTGTTCAATCCCGATCCTTACCTCCAGCAGGGCGGCGACATGGTCAGGGTCGGCGGTATGGACTACGCCTGCGCGCCGAACGAAACCGCCGGCAACCGCATTTCCGACATGACGCTCGATGACGGCACGCCGGTCGAGGCCGGCAAGACCTATCGCATCGCCGGCTGGGCGTCGGTCAACCCGCAAAACGGCGAGCCGGTGTCGTCCGTCGTCGAAAAATATCTCGGCGCCAACAAGCCGCTGACGATCAAGCGCGCCAACCGCGTGACGCTCAAGGGCGTGGCCAACAATCCCGGCATTATCGGTGGAGGATAGAAATGAGTTCGATCGTTCGTTCCATTTTGCTTGCGGCGGGCGTTGCGTTCCTTGCCGCAAGCGGCACCCAGGCTGAGGCCGGAAAGCCGCATCGCGTCGTCATCCAGGTCGATCAGAACGACGCTGAGGTGATGAATCTCGCGCTCAACAACGCCAAGAACGTGCTCGAGATGTATCGCGCCAAGAACGAGGACGCGGTCGTCGAGATCGTCGCCTACGGCCCCGGCCTGCACCTGCTGCGCGACGACACTTCGCCGGTGAAGGACCGCATCAAGCAGCTCGCCGAATTGAGCTTCCCGTCGACGCTTACGTTCTCCGCCTGCAATAACACCAAACAGGGCATGGAAAAGCGCGAGGGCCATCCCATCACCATCATTCCGCAGGCGACCATCGTGCCGGCCGGCGTGGTGCGGATCATGGAACTCGAGGAGCAGGGTTATAGCTATGTCAAACCTTAGCCGCGCGCATTCACGACCCGGCGGCGGCGAGCGCGCCGCGCACCAGCGCGGCATAAAACCACTCCGTCATGCTCTTCGGCCTCGCCAGGCCAAGGCGATCGAGGCAATCCGCGCAGTCGGCGCGCGCGCCAAGCCCGTGCATGAGCAAAGCCACAAGCTGCATGGACGACGCGGACTTCAGGACCTGCAGCGCGGGAATGAGTCGCTGCTCGATTGCGGTGAAATCGGTGCCGAATGGAAATACCGGCAACAGGCCGGCGTCTGCTGCGGGTTTCAGCGCGCGCGCGATCGCATCCGGCGTGTTGTCGCGCGCCGACTTCGGCAGTCCGAATGCGCGCTCGATCTTGCCGGCGTCCTTGGCCTGCCGCAGCAATTCGTCCTGAAAGCGCGAATCGGTGATCGTCAGCATGGCGGCGATCACCTCACGGTCGCTTTTGCCGCGGATGTCGGCGATGCCGTATTCGGTGATGATCATGTCGCGCAGGTGGCGCGGGATGGTGGTGTGGCCGTAGCGCCAGAGGATGTTCGAGCGCTCCCTGCCCTGCGCCGTACGCGTCGCGCGCAGCATGATCGCCGAGCGCGCGTCGTCCAAAGCGAAACTCTGGGCGATGAAATTATATTGCCCGCCGACGCCGCTGACGATGCGGCCGTCGTCGAGGCCGTCGGAGATCACGTCGCCAAGCGCGGTCGCCATCATGGCGTCGTTGAGGAAACGCGCGTTGGTTCGCGCCCGGCGCTTTTTGTCCTCGTCATGATAAAGCTCGTTGACGTAACCGATGGCGGTCATGCCGAATTTCTTGACGATGTCGCGCGGCATCTCGCGCAAGACCCGATAGAAGCCGCGCGAGCCGAGGAAAAAACCGGCGTGCAGCACGATACCGTCGACCTCGCGCTTGAGGATGCCGGCGCGGAAGAGATCGAGCATGCCCTCGACGAACAATTCGCTGCAGCCGTAGAGGCCGGCGTCGAATTTTTCCGCATGCACCGCGGCGTCGCGGGCCGGATCGTAGCCGAGCCGCGACAGCAGCGTGCGGAACGCGTCGTTGTCGCGCTGGCGCAGCACCAAAGCCTGCGCCACCGCTTCGCCCAGCGAGCCGATGCCGATCTGCAGCGTGCCGCCGTCAGGCACGATGCTCGCCGCATGCAGCCCTGCGGCATAGTCGGCGAGCGCCACCGGCTCGCGCGGTCCCGCGAACAGCGGAAAATCGGTCGCCGCGCCGTCGAGAATGAGATCGAATTCGTTCTCGCTGATCGCCGCATCGCCGGGCATGAACGGCAATTCCGAATTGGTCTGGCCGGCGAACAGGAAATCGGCGCCGCCCTCGCGGCGCAGCGCCAAGAGATCGAGCGTCAGATCGGGATTGCAGCTCAGGCTATAGGCATGCGGCGCTTCGTCGGCGCGATGCGCCACCAGCTGCGCCACCACGTTGACGCCGCGGTCGAGCACATAGCGCAGCGCGTGCGTATAGTTCGCCGAGATGTAATGCTGCTGCGCATAGGGCGAGCCAAGCCACTGGCCCGCTTCGAAAAAAAACTCATTGATCATGATATTCGGCGGCACCTGGCTGTTGTGGACCGCCGCCGCGTAAGCGAGCGGCGGATAGCCGGCGAACAGCCGCTGCGCGATCGGATCGAGAAAACGCCGCTCCAACTCGCTCTTGGCACGCGGCGCTTCGAGCGTCAGCGCGGTGAAGATGGTGAGATTGATCGAGCGGTCGGCCGCCGCCTTGGCGTAAAGCGCGTTGGCGATGTGATTGGCCTTGCCGAGACCGAGCGGCAGAGCGAGCACGATGGTCTTGCCGACCTTCTCGACAATCGAGTCCGCGAGCCGCACTGGATCGGAAAAGCGCGCCGGCCCCGCGCCGGAATGGATCATTGCAAAGAGTCCCAGCCCGGATCGGGCTGGAAGCGCGGCCCGTATTTTTGTGCGAGGCTCTTGAGCGTGTCGCGCACGTCAGCGATGCCGCGCGTGCGCGCATAATGCATGGGCCCGCCGCGGAACGGCGCGAAGCCGGTGGCGAAAATCATCGCGCCGTCGACGATCTCTTCGTCGGCGACGATGCCTTCGCGCAGACAGGTGACGCAGACGTCGAGCATCGGCAGGATCAGGCGGTCGATGGTGTCCGCCGGCGGCGCGGCGGCGTCGTCCTTGGCTTTGACCGCGTGCCCGTCCTGCCAGGTATAGAGGCCCTTGCCGGTTTTCTTGCCGAGCTCGCCCTTGGCGACCTTGTCTTTCAGCCATTGCGGCGGCTCGGGCATGTCGCGATTGATGCTGCTGCGCAGCATCTCGGCGACGTGCAGGCAGATGTCGAGCCCGACCTCGTCGGCCAATTCGATCGGCCCCATCGGCATGCCGAAATCGACCGCCGCCTTGTCGATGGTCTCCTTGGGCGTGCCGGCGTCGAGCATCACCAAGGCTTCGAGCAGATACGGCGTCAGCGCGCGGTTTACCAGAAAGCCCGGCGCGCTTTTCACCGGCGCCGGCAGCCGGTCGATGCGGCCGAGGAAAGCGCGGGCGTCGGCGAGCACGTCGGCCGAGACCTGGTCGTGGCTCACCACCTCGACCAGCTGCATGCGCGACACCGGATTGAAGAAATGGATGCCGACCAGCCGCTCCGGCCGCGGCAGCCCCTCGCGCAACTGCTCGAGCGGAATGCTCGACGTGTTGGTGGCGAGGATGGCGTCCGGCTTCATCTTCGGCTCGATGCCGGCAAAGATCTTGCGCTTGAGCTCGAGCACTTCCGGCACCGCCTCGATGATCAGGTCGGCGGTAGCGACACCGTCGCCCCTGAGATCCGGAATCAAACGATCGAGCGAGTCGCGCACCTTGCGGCGATTGTCGCGGCCGATGATGGCGTAGAGCGCGCTCGCCCGCTTGATCGCGCCGGCGATCGGCTCCGGCTTGGTATCGCCGAGGCTGACGACAAAGCCGTGCCAGGCGCACCAGGCGGCGATGTCGCCGCCCATGGCGCCGGCGCCGATGACGTGCACGCGCCGGCCGTCCCATTTGCCGCCGGCGAGTTTTTTCAGGTTTTCGCGCAGATAGAACACGCGAACCAGATTTTGCGCGGGCTCGGTGACCAGAAGCTTTGCGAAGGAGGAAACTTCAGCCTTCTGCATCGCGTCCCGGTCGCCGCCATGAGCCGTCCACAGATCGATCAAGGCGTAAGGCGCCGGATAAAACCGCTTCGGCGCCTTCTTGGCGGTCTCGCCGCGCATGCGCGACGCGACCAAGCCGCGCACGGGCTCCATGTTCACCAGCCGGCCGAGCAGGTTCTGCTTGGCAGCGATCATCTCGCCGCTGACGGCGGATTTCACTGCGGCGCGCACGTGGCGCTCCTGGGTCACCGCATCGACCAGATGCAGCGCACGCGCCCGCCGCGCGCGCTCGGTCTTGCCGGTGAGCATCATGGTCATCGCCTGCACCGGGCTGATCAGCCGGGTCAGCCGCACCGTGCCGCCGAGGCCAGGATGCAGGCCGAGCAAGACTTCGGGGAATCCGAAGCTGGCGTCGTCGACGGCGATGCGGAAATCGCAGGCCAGCGCCACTTCAAGCCCGCCGCCGAGGCAATAACCGTGGATCACCGCGACGGTCGGAAGCGGCAGCCGGTCGAGGCGGTCGAGCACCGCGTGGCCGCGCGTCAGCGTCGCCTCGGTCGCCGCGGGGTCGGTCACGCCGCGGAACTGGGCGATGTCGGCGCCGGCGATAAAACCGCTTCGCTTGGCCGAGCGGATCACCAATCCGCGCGGATGGTCGCGCTCGATTTTTTCCAGCACCGCGTTGAGCTCGGTGAGCGCGTCTTCCGACAGCGTGTTGGCGCTGGAATCCTTCTTGTCGAACAACAGCCAGGCGATGCCGTCCTCGTCGGTGCGTAGCCGCCAATTGGCCCAAGGGCCCGCCTCCTGCGGCGCCTCGTCGATGGCGAACGGGCCGAGCTCGATGTCGCGCTTGCCCAGAATGGCGAGCGTCGGTTTTGGCGCGAGTGAGGTTTTCATCGGTCCGCCCTCACACCGCTTCGATCAGCATGGCGCCGCCCTGGCCGCCGCCGATGCATTCGGTGGCGATGCCGCGCCTATAGCCGAGCCGCTTCATGGCGTTGACCAGATGCAGCACGATGCGATTGCCGCTGGCGCCGACCGGATGGCCGACGCCAATCGCCCCACCATCCACATTGAGCCGGTCGCGCGCGATTTTTCCCGCAGCGCTGGGAAGCCCGAGCGCCTCGCGGCAGAACTCGGCATCCTCCCAGGCGGCGAGGCAGCCGAGCACCTGCGCGGCAAACGCTTCGTTCAATTCCCACAGCTCGATGTCGGCCAGACCAAGTTGATGGCGTTTCATGATCGCGGTCGCGCAATAGACCGGGCCGAGCCCCATGACGGAGGGATCGAGCGCCGACCATTCGCTGTCGAGGATGACCGCCTTCGGGGTGAGCTTGTGCGCCTTCACCGCGTCTTCGGAAGCCAAGATGACCCACGACGCACCGTCGGTGATTTGCGACGAGTTGCCGGGCGTGACCTTGCCCCACGGCCGCTCGAACGCGGGTTTCAGCTTGGCCAGCGTATCGGCCGAGCTGTCGGGCCGCACCCCGTCGTCGTGATCGAACAAAGTGCCGTCGCGAGCGAAGGCCGGTTCGATCTCGCCCGAGAAATAACCGTTCTTCTGCGCCGCCGCCAAGCGCAGCTGGCTCTCGGCGGCGTATTCGTCGGCCTGGCGCCGCGAAATATGAAACAGATGCCCGACCAGCTCGGCGGTCTGGCCCATATTGAGCTCGGTGATCGGATCGGTGAGCCCGCGTTCGAGCCCGATCACCGGCGTGAAGAACGACGGCCGCCAGCCGAGAAACGCCGAGAGTTTGGCGCCGATGCCGCGCGCGGCGAACAGTTTTGCGTACCAATTGACCGCGCTGCGGCTGAACACCAGCGGCGCATGGCTGAGCGATTCCGCGCCGCCGGCCAGCACCAGATCGGACACGCCTTCGCGGATGTAGCGATACGCGGTGTCGATCGACTGCATGCCGGAGCCGCAATTGATCTGCACGGTGAACGCGGTCATCGCCTCCCCCATGCCGAGGCGGAGCGCGGCGACGCGGGCCGGATTCATCTCGTCGGCAATGACATTGACGCAGCCGAGGATCACCTGGTCGAAGGCATCGGGCGCGAACGGCTGGCGCAACAGCAGCGGCCGGCCGCATTGCACGGCGAGATCGACCGGCGTGAACGGACCCGGCTTGCCGCGCGCCTTGATAAACGGCGTGCGGCTGCCGTCGACGATGTAGACCGGGCGGTGCCCTACTCCGCCGCTTGCGACGTCGTTCCGGGCGGCGGCAGGACTGAGACTTCCTCCGGCGGGGGCAACAGGTCCGAGGGCATCGGGGGCGGCATCGGTATCGCTTGAGATGGCTGATCTCCTTTATGAAAAGCGCCCCGGGACGTCAGTTCTTCCGGCGCAAAATCATTGACCGCGACGGCGGCGGCGACGTCCGCGGCGGCGGCTTTGAGTTTTTCCGCCTCGTCGGCGGTGATGGTGTGCTGCTTCACCGCCTGATCGATGTCGCGCACCCGCGCCGCATGCATGCGGTCGCGGATCGGCTGCACGGCGACCGTCATGGCGAATGCTTGCTCAAGCAGCGCAACGCCGTTTTCGGTTTGCGTCGCGGGCGGATGGAACAGATCGACGGTGAGCCGGTCGCGCGCCGCGCTCGGGTTGGTGATGAGGTCGGCGCATTTGTCGGTGACGCGGTCGGACGGGCCGCGGCGGCGCGGGCCGAGCGGCTGGATCAAGAAGCGCAGCAGCCACGCCACCGGCCGCACCGGGAAGTTGGCGAGGAGCTCGTCGAACCGCGCCTCGATGGTCGCGAAGCTCGCCTCCATGCCGTATTGCAGCAGCGGAAAATCATCCTGCTGGCGGCCTTCGTCGTTCCAGCGCTTGAGCGCGGCGCTGGAGAGATAAAGCTCGGAAAGAATGTCGCCGAACCGCGCCGAGATCATCTCCTTGCGCTTTAGGGCGCCGCCGAGCGTCAGCAGCGACAGATCGACGGCGAGCGCAAACGCCGCGGCATGGCGGCTGAGCTGCCGGTAATATTTTGTTGCAGCTCCTGCATCCGCCGCCGGCGCCAGTAAGCCGCCGGTCCAGGCGCGGCCCCAGGCGCGCATGGTATTGGCGAGGCTGTGGCCGACATGGGCCCAGAATGTCTTGTCGAAGGCATCGAGGCCGCGCTCGCGGTCGGCATCTTCGAGCGCCTGCATTTCCTTGAGCAGATAAGGGTGGCAGCGGATTGCGCCCTGGCCGAACTGGATCAGCGCGCGGGTGACGATATTGGCGCCTTCCACGGTGATGGCGATCGGCACGCCGCGATAAAGGCTGCCGAGATAGTTCAACGGCCCTTCGATGATGGCCTTGCCGCCGTGCACGTCCATGGCGTCGCTGACCGCGACGCGCATGCGTTCGGTGGCTTGCGCCTTCATGATGGCGGTGACCACGGCCGGATGATGGCCGTCGTCGAGCGCGGCGCAGGTCATGCGGCGCGCAGCGTCGAGCAGATAAGCGGTGGCGGCGATGCGGCCGAGCCGCTCCTGGATCGCCTCGAATTTGGCGATCGGCACGTGGAACTGCTCGCGGATGCGCGCATAAGCGCCAGTGGTATGAGCGGAAAACGCAGCTCCCGCCGCCGACAATGACGGCAGCGAAATGCCGCGGCCGGCGGCCAGCGCGCTCATCAGCATCTTCCAGCCCTTGCCGACCTGATCGACGCCGCCGATGACGTTGTCGATCGGGATGAACACGTCATGGCCCCAGTTCGGGCCGTTCTGGAAAACCAGGAGCGCCGGCAGATGGCGCCGGCCGATGCTGACGCCGGGCAGATTGGTCGGCACCAAAGCCAGCGTGATGCCGATGTCGTCGCGGCTGCCGATCAGGTGATCGGGATCGTGCAGCTTGAAGGCAAGGCCGAGCACGGTCGAGATCGGGCCGAGCGTGATGTAGCGCTTATGCCAATTGAGCCGGATGCCGATGGTCTCGCGTCCCTCGAACGTGCCGCGGCAGACCACGCCGGAATCGATCATCGAGGCGGCGTCGGAGCCGGCTTCCGGGCTGGTCAGGCCGAAGCAGGGGATCTCCTCGCCGCGCGCGAGCCGCGGCAGCCAGTAATCCCGCTGCGCCTGGGTGCCGAATTGCAGGAGCAATTCGCCCGGGCCGAGCGAGTTCGGCACCATGGCGGTAACCGCCGCGCAGATCGAGCACGACGACAATTTGCGGATGACTTCCGAGTGGGCGTAGGCCGAAAATCCCAGCCCGCCATATTGCTTGGGAATGATCATCGCGAAGAATTTGCGCGATTTCAGAAACTCCCAGACCTCCGGCGGCAGGTCGTGCCATTGCCAATTGATCTTCCAGTCGTCGAGCATACGGCAGAGCTCTTCGACCGGGCCTGCGAGGAATTGCTGCTCTTCGTCCGACAACTTCGCCGGCGCGAAGGCCAAAAGCTTGCGCCAATCGGGATTGCCGGTGAACAGCTCGGCATCCCACCACACATCGCCGGCCTCTATGGCTTCGCGTTCGGTGTCGGACAGGCGCGGCAGCGCGTGCTGCGCCAAGCGAAAGATCGGCTTGGTGAGGTAGTCCCGCCGGAACGATGATTGCGACATCGGCTTGCCCCGGGCTTTTGCCGGCGGCCGTTATGGCGCCGCCGTTTCGATGATTCGCTGCAAGACTATAGGTTCCGTGCCCCAAAATGTTACAATTTCGCGTGGGTGACGGCCCGCGCAGGGCAAAGACCGGACAAGGGCGGCCAGCAAGCCGAATACCCTTGCCCGAGGTAGGATTGCGGCTCATGTTCGACAAGATCGAGGCGTATCTCAGCGCCAAAATCCTCAAATACCTGGCACAACCCACCGGCCGCTACGCGCCGTTTTATGCGCCCGACCCCGAGGTCGTCCGCAACGCGCTGCAGCCCGGCGATATTCTCCTGATCGAGGGCAATTCGCGGCTGAGCGCCACCATCAAATACCTGACCCAGAGCACCTGGTCCCATGCCGCGCTCTATGTCGGCGAGCGGCCGGGCGATGTCTCGCGGCACGGCGAGCCGAACGTGCTGTTGGAGGCGGAAGCCGATACCGGCGTCGTCACCGTGCCGCTGTCGAAATATGTCGGTCACCACACCCGGATTTGCCGCGCGGTGGGCGTCGACGACGCCCACCGGCAGAAGGTCATCGACTACGCGCTCAAGCGCCTCGGCACCCGGTACGATTCGCAGCGCATCGTCGACCTGGCGCGCTACCTGTTCCCCTACCCTCCGGTGCCGGTGTGGTTTCGCCGCCGCATGCTGTCGATCGGCTGCGGCGATCCGACGCGAGCGATCTGCTCGACGCTGATCGCGCAGGCTTTTGCCTCGATCCACTATCCGATCCTGCCGGAACGCGCCTCGATCAACGGCAAGACCTACGGCATTGCGCCCTACGTGCAGAGCGAGATGGACCACATCCGCACCTACGGGCTCTACACGCCGCGCGACTTCGACGTCTCGCCATTCTTCGCCATTATCAAACCCACCCTCGCCGCCGGCTTCGACTATCGCACCGTGCAATGGGGACCGCCGGGCGTCACGGCATCGGAATTGAAGGACGCCGCGATCGTGCCCGTACCGTGATGCAGCAATTCGCAGCCTGCGTCGAGCGCGATGCGCCGTGCATCTGCAAATAAGACACGCGGTGGAATTGCGTCGGCTTTTCCACCGGCATTTTCGCGCCGCAGCTTTTCGCAATTGGCGTTTTGTGCGAGCGTGACGGTGTGTCGGAAGTAACGTGAATCAAAATGCGCACCGTTGCATTGCTTACGCAAAAAGGCGGAGCGGGAAAGTCCACGCTGGCGGCGTCGCTTGCCGTCGCCGCGGCGGGTGCCGGCGAAAGAGTGATTGCGCTCGACCTCGATCCGCAGGCCTCACTGGTGCGGTGGGGCAAGAGGCGTGAAGCTGCCCACGCCCCCAACACAGTCATAACCGAGCCGTTCGAAGCTGAGCGCCTGCGGCGGCTCGGCGCCGTTATCGATGGGCTCGCAGGCGCTGGCTTTACGTTTGCGGTCTTCGACACTCCAGGCGCCGACAGCGCGGCCGTCCGGCTCGTTGCCGAGTCCGTCGACCTTTGCCTCCTGCCGGTGCGCCCGACGCGCCTGGATCTGGAGGCGACGGCGGCGACATTTCGTACGGCCTATCTGGCCAGGCGCAACGCCGCATTCGTCCTCAATCAGTGCCCGCCGACCAATCGCAGTGCGCGGTCGAGCGAGGCGGCAAAGGAACTGTCGCACCTCGGCGTCCTCGCCGAGCCGACGATCTCCGCGCGCATCGATTTTCAGGATGCGATGGCCGCCGGCCTCGGCGTCACCGAGCATGCCGGCGCAGGCCGGGCCGCGCAGGAGATCGAAGCGCTGTGGAGCTGGATTCGTCTTCAGCTCGAAAGCGCCACAGGCAAGACCTCCGCCAAGGCTCGACCGGGGCAACAGCCGGCCACTTTGAGCGAGCGCCTTGCGCGCGTCGCCCGTACGTCACACGCCTGATCGACCCCACGAGCTCACGGCCTCGCGATATTGGTCTGCCGTCAAATCCGTTTGCGAGATCCAATGACGGCGGCCTTCGATCTGACAATTACGGTCAGAACTGGTTGAATTGCTCGATCACCGCGCCGAAATCGGGAAAGCGCTGGATCACGCTGAGCGCGATCAGCAATCCGGTGAGACAGAACGCGACGATCATGGGCAGATCGGGATCCGCAATCGTCGCAACGAGCCTGGACCACGGCCCCTCTGGCGCATCGACATAATGGCCTTTGGGTTTTTCCAATGGCTGAAGCCTACGAACGATGGGCGCCTGACTCATCTTCGCACTCCTTTGCATGCTGATACGGTGGCGGGCCGACACGACCATCGCCGATGCGCGGGATGTGTCGGTCGAGGGCTCACTACGATTCAAGTCTAGGCGCTGACCGATGCAATATGTGTGCCGCGCAACACAGCTGCGGTAACCGGGATTGCGCCTTCGTCAACCGGTGCTGATCGGCTGCGGGCGGCCGTCTGAGCCGACGCGCACGTAAGTGAACAGCCCCTCCGTCACCTTGATCGGCGTCGTGCCGGTGCCGCGCAGCGCCCAGCTCTCGACCTTGACGGTGATCGAGGTGTCGCCGATCTTCTCGACGGAACCGTAGCAGGAGACCTGGTCGCCGACACAGACCGGGCGATGAAACGCCATGGCGGTGATGGCGACCGTCACGACACGGCCGCCGGCGCGGCGCACCGCCACCGACGCGCCGGCGAGATCCATCTGGCACAACAGCCAGCCGCCGAAAATGTCGCCGTGCGGATTGGTGTCGGCCGGCATGGCGATGGTGCGGATCGCCGGGTCGGTGTCGGGCGGCACTTCGGGCTCGGCAGGCTTTGCGGCGGCATCGGGCATGGCATTTTCCTTAGCGTCGGCATTGTCTCCATCAATCTATAGCAGTCTATATCAGACGCAGTGACGCATGGACTGCGGCCCGACTCCGTTCCATGCTGGCGGCAACGGCGCGACCGGCGCGGCTTTAAGCCCGCCGCAGAGACGCCGGCTCCAGAAAGACCCGGGAGAAGCGCCATGTCTGCAAGCACCGACCGATCATCGCCACGGCCGATCAACTGGACCGTCACCGCCGTTGTCTTTTTTGCCGGCAGCGTGCTGCTGTGGGCCGATCGCACCAATTTCAGCGTCGCCGCCGCGGCCTGGGCCAAGGAGTTCGGCTGGACGCCCGCGACCATCGGCATGATGCTGAGCGCGTTTTCGCTCGGCTATCTCATCCTGCAGCCGGTGGGCGGGTGGATCGCCGATAAGGCCGGCGCGCGACGCACGCTAGCCGCCTCGATGGCCGGCTGGTCGGTCTGGGTTTTGCTGACGCCGATCGCGCCCACGGTACTGTGGCTCACCGCGACGTTCCGCGTGCTGCTTGGCGCCTTCGAGGCTCCGTATATTCCGGCGAGCGTCGCCGCCGTGGCGCGCGCCATTCCTTCGGTCACCCGGCGCGGCCGGTTCTCCGCGTTCGTGCAGTCGGGCGCACAGCTCGGGCCGGCGGCTGGCGTGTTCTTCGCCGGCGTCATCCTCAGCACGACCGGATCGGCGACCTACATCTTCCTGATCTTCGGCCTGGTCGGCCTCGCCGGCGCCGCAGCGTGGTGGAGCTATGCCAGGAATTTCGACGATCCGGTGCCGCACGGCGCGCACGCCGAAACCGACGAAGCCAAGGAACGCGCTGCGCAGGCGCCAGTGGCTAATCGGCTCTTGATCGCCAGTCCGGCGCTGTGGCCGTTTTATATCGGCTATTTTGCGCTGCCGTACTGCCAGTATTGTTCCTGACTTGGCTGCCGCAATATCTCAGCCACTACCGCCACATCCCGCTGGTGCAGGCGAGCGCGCTCAGCGCGTTGCCGTTCCTGGTCGCCTTCCTGGCGTCGAACTTCACCGGCTGGGCGATGGACTGGCTGGCGGCGGCGGGCTGGACCAGGGGCGGCTTCCACCGCAAATTGTTCGTCGGCCTCGGCGCCACGATCTACGCGGTCACCACGCTGATCGCCGCGACCACGGAATCCAACACGCTCGCGGTGATCATGATCATCATCGCCAATGCCGGCCTATCGTTCTACGTCGTGCCCTTTTGGACGACCTGCACCGACATCGCGCCGAACCAGACCGGCACCTTGGGCGGGGTGATGAATTTCTTCGGCATCGTCGGCGCGACGCTGTCGCCCTATGGCACCGGCCTCATCGCGCAGGCGACCGGAGCATTCGTCGCACCGCTCGTTCTCGCCGTGGTCATCATGCTGGTGGCGTCAACGACCATGATCCTGTTCTTCCGTTACCGGCCCCTGAGCGAGCTCGTCGCCCATCCGCTGCCCACGGCAACACTCGCCGCCAAGACGTGATCGCCGCGGCCAGCATGGCGATGGCGCGCTTTCAATCCGCCTTGATGGACGCGAACTGGACCACCTTGGCCCATTTGGCGATTTCGTCGGTAACGAACTTGCTGAATTGGGCCGTGGTCATCGGCGTCGACTCGACGCCCAAGGCCACCAGGCGCGATTTGAAGGTCGCATCGTTGCCGGCGGCGACGATCGCCGCAGCGAGCTTGGCGACGATGTCGGCGGGCGTGCCCGCGGGCGCGGTGATGCCATACCAGCCGGCCGCCTCGTAGCCCGGCACGAATTCGCTGATCGCCGGCACGTCCGGCAGCGCATCCGATCGCGTCGCCGTCGTCACCGCGATGCCGCGCAGCCTGCCGTCGCGGATGAACTCGATCACCTGCGCCATCGGCGCGACCGCGAGCGGGATCTGGCCGCCGATCAGGTCGGTGGTGTAATTGGTCTTGTACGGCACGTGCACGAGATCGACGCCGGTGAGCATCTTGAACAATTCGGCCGACACGTGCGGGCCGGAGCCGACACCTTGGGTGGCGAAATTGACCTTGCCCGGATTGGCCTTGGCGTAGGCAATCAGCTCTGGGATCGTCTTCGGCGCAAATCCCGGATAGGCCGCGAACACGAACGGCGTGCGGCCGATGCCGGCGACCGGCTTAAGATCGCGGCCGAAATCGAAATTGAGGTTGGTATAGAACGTGGCATTGACCGCGTTGGTCGACACCGTCGTGAGCAAGGTGTAGCCGTCCGGCGTCGAATGCGCCACGACTTCAGTGCCGATATTGCTCGACGCGCCCGGCCGGTTGTCGACGATGAATTGCTGGCCCATGGATTGCGACAGCGCTTGCGCAATGAGGCGTGAGATGATGTCGGGCCCGGCGCCGGCGGGATAGCCGGTGACGATGTGCACCGGCCGCGTCGGATAATCGAGCGCACGCGCGCGGCTCGGCGCGAGCGTTAGCGCGGCGGCACCCGCGGTGAGATGCAAGAATTCCCGGCGCGGCAGTTTCTTCATGTCTTCCTCCCATCAAACGGCGGCGGCTCGGTCAAATCAGTCCGCTTTCATGCCGGTCGCAGTGATCACTTTGGCATATTTGGCGATTTCGTCGGTGACATATTTCTTGAATGCCGCCACCGGCATCGCGACCGTCTCGACGCCCTGGCCGAGCAGCTTCGTCTTCAGTGCCGGATCGGTGACACCGGCGCTGATCGCGGCGTTCAGCTTGTCGATGATCTCGTCCGGCGTGCCGGCCGGCGCGCACGTGCCGTACCAGCCGGCCGCCGCATAGCCCGGCACGAATTCGGCGATGGCGGCAATATTCGGCGCGGCATCCGAACGCGTCGGCGTGGTGACGCCGATGGCGATGAGCTTGCCGGCTCTGACGTCCTCGATGATCTGCACGATCGGCGCAAACGCGAGCGGAATTTGTCCGCCAAGCAGATCGGTCATGTAACTGCCCTTGTACGGCACCTGCACCATGTCGGTGCCGGTCATCATCTTGAACAATTCGCACGCCACGTGCGGCCCGGTGCCGACGCCGGCGGAAGCGACGTTGAGCTTGCCCGGATTGGCTTTGGCAAAGGCGATCAGCTCGGGCACCGATTTCACCGGAAATTGCGGATTGACCACGATGACGAACGGTGTGCGGCCTATGGAGCCGACCGGCGTGAGATCGCGGGCGAAATCGAAATTCAGATGCTGATAAAGCGTCGCGTTGATGGCATTGGCGGAGACGATGAAGAGGAGCGTATAACCGTCCGGCGTTGCATGGGCGACGAATTCGGTGCCGATATTGCTGGCGGCGCCCGGCCGATTATCGACGATGAATTGCTGACCGAGGCGTTCCGACACCGATTGCGCCACCAAGCGCGCGATAATGTCGGGCGAGAGGCCTGGAGGAAAACCGACGACGATGTGCACCGGCCGCGTCGGATAGTCGAGCGCCGACGCGCTGCGCGGCGCGAGCGTCAGCGCGGTGGCCCCGGCGGCCAGATGCAAAAACTCGCGGCGCTCCATGTCTTTCTCCCTTTTTAATCCGCCTTGATACCGGCGAATTTTATCACCTTGGCCCATTTCTCGGTTTCGGCCGCGATGATGGCGCGATACTCCGCCGGCGACATCGATAACGGAACGCTGCCGAGGTCGGCAAGCCGCGCCTTGATCGTCGGGTCGGCAAGCGCGGCATTCACCTCGATGTTGAGCTTGCCGATGATCTCCGCCGGCGTGCTGGCCGGCGCGCCGATGCCGTCCACCGCGGACGCCTCGTAGCCCGGCAGGAATTCGCTCACCGCGGGCACGTCCGGCAGCGCCGGCGAGCGCGCCGGGCCGGTGACGGCAAGCGCCCGCAGCCGGTCGGCGCGAATATAGCCGAGCGACGAGGCGATCGGGCTGAAGCTGAGCTGCACTTGCCCGGCCAACAGATCGTTGAGCACCAAAGCCGCGCCGCGATACGGCACGTGGACCAGATCGACGCCGGTCATGAATTTGAACAGCTCGCCGGCGACGTGCTGGATGGTGCCGATGCCGCCCGAGCCATAATTGATCTTGCCGGGATTTTGTTTGGCGTAGGCGATGAACTCGGGCACCGTCGTGGCCGGCACGGCAGGGTTCACTTCCATGACCAAAGGAAAGCGGTCGATAGTCCCGACCGGCGCGATGTCGCGGATGAAATTGAAGCTGAGATTATTGTAGATCGCCGCGTTGGTGGTGTTCGCCGTCGTGGTCCACAATAGCGTATAGCCGTCAGGCGCCGCGCGAACGACTTCCTCGGTCGCGATGTTGGTCGCCGCGCCCGGCTTGTTGTCGACCACGAATGGCTGGCCGAGCCGCTGCGACAGCCACTGACACAGCACCCGCGCCACAATGTCGACGGCGCCGCCAGCAGCAAAGCCGTCAACCAGCCGCACCGGCCGCGTCGGATAATCGAGCGCACGCGCGCGACGTGGAAACACCGGCGCGAGCGCGGCTGCCGCGGCCAAGTGCAAAACTTTTCGGCGCGGCAAAGTCATTCGGCTTTGATGTCGGCGAATTTATTGACCTTGGCCCACTTCTCGGTCTCATCGGCGATGAATTTGCCGAACTGCGCGGACGTCATTGGCGCCGGCATGCCGCCGAGATCGGCGAGCTTGGCCTTGAACGCGCCATCGGCGAGATCGGCATTGACCGCCTTATTGAGGCTTTCGACGATGTCCGACGGCGTGTTCTTCGGCACGCCGATGCCGTGCCAGCCGCTGGCGTCGTAGCCCGGCAAAAACTCGGCCACGGTCGGCACGTCCGGCAGCACCGCAATCCGCGCCGTAGAGCCGACGGCAAGCGGCCGCAGCTGGCCGGACCTGACATAGGCGATCGACGCCGGGATCGGCGAGAACATCACCTGCACCTGGCCGCCGATCAGATCGGAATAGGGATTGCCGGTGTAAGGCACGTGCACCAGATCGACGCCGGCCATCATCTTGAACAGCTCACCGGCGACGTGCGGCCCCGAGCCGACGCCGTTCGATGCCATGTTGATCTTGCCCGGATTGGCTTTGGCATAGGCGATGAATTCGGGCAGCGTCTTGGCCGGCAGCGACGGCGTCACCTCGAGCACATAGGGCACCAGATCGATCAAGGCGACCGGCGCGATGTCGGTAGAGAAATTGAAACTGAGGTGCTGGTAGAGCGTGGTGTTGACCGCGTTGGTCGAGGTCGCCAGCAACAGCGTATAGCCGTCGGCCAGCGCGCGTGTCACGGCTTCCGCGGCAAGATTGGTGGCGGCGCCCGGCCGGTTCTCGACCACGACCGGCTGGCCGAGTTGTTCGGATAATTTCTGCGCGGTCAGGCGGGCGATGATGTCGGAGGCGCTGCCGGCGGAAAACCCGACCAGGAGATGCACCGCCCGCGCCGGATAGGCTTGCGCCAGCGCGAGCCGCGATACGGCTGGGAGCGCGGCAGCGCCCGTTGCCAGCGACACAAATGTCCGGCGCGACAGTTTCATGGTCATTCCGCCTTGATGTGGCCGGCGCGGATCACTTCCGCCCATTTTTCCGTTTCGTCGGCGACCAGCTTGGTAAACGCGGCCGGCGACAGCCGTAGCGGCGCGTCGCCGAATTCGGCGATCCGCCGCATGATCGCCGGATCGTCGAGCGCGCGACTGAGCGCTGAGCCGAGCGTGTCGATGATCGCGTCCGGAGTGCCGCGGGGCGCGGCAAGTCCGACATAGATGCTGGCTTCGAAGCCCGGCAGGAATTCAGCCATTGCTGGAACATCGGGCAGCACCGCCGCGCGCGTCGGGCTGGTCACCGCCAGGGCGCGCAGTTTGCCCGCCCTGACCTGTTCGATCGTCGACGGGAAGGTGCCGAAATAGGCCTGGACCTGGCCGCCGAGCAGATCGACCACGGCCGGCCCGCCGCCCCGATACGGCACATGCACCATGTCGACCCCGGTCTTGGTGCGGAACAGCTCCCAGAGCATGTGCGGCGCGCTGCCGACGCCGGCCGAGGCCATGGTGACCTTGCCTGGATTATTCTTGGCATAAGCGATCAGTTCGGGAACGGATTGCACAGGCAGCGACGGGTTGACGACGAGCAGGCCCGATCCGCGCGACATCGTGGCGATGGGAGCAAAATCGCGAACGATATTGAAATTGAGATTCTGATAGAGCGTCTCATTCCAGGCGTCGGCCGAAGTGGTCTGCAACAGCGTGTAACCGTCGGGCGCCGATCTCGCCACCGCTTCCGCGGCAAGGGTGGCGCCGGCGCCCGGGCGATTCTCGACGATGAATTGCTGGCCCAGCTGCTGCGACAGCCATTGCGCCATCAGCCGCGCATAGGTGTCGCTGATGCCGCCCGGCGGGTAACCGGAAATAATCCGCGCCGGCCGGTCGGGATAGGTTTGCGCCGCCGCGACAGCGGACAGCGCCGGAAGGGCCACGGCGGCCGCGGTCAGTTGCAAAAATTCGCGACGGGGAAGCTTCACTCATCCCTCCCATAATAAGCGGATCATTCGGCCTTGATATTGGCGAACTTGTTGACCTTCGCCCACTTCTCGGTTTCGTCGGCGATGAACTTGCCGAAATCGGCGGGCGAGCCGGCAAACACGCCGCAGCCGAGATCGTCGAGGCGCTTTCGCATCCCGGGATCGGCCAGACCGGCGTTGACCTCTTTGTTGAGTCTCGCGACGACGTCCGGCGGCGTGCCAGCGGGCGCGGCAACACCGTACCAACCGCTCGCCTCATAGCCGGGCAGAAACTCGGCGAT
>Ga0210395_10001180_pt1 | contig 20291 bp, 18 predicted proteins | sample IncBWH4OmetaG_FD_150861 | JGI IMG/M metagenome (GOLD analysis project Ga0210395, IMG submission 150861) | Forest soil microbial communities from Barre Woods Harvard Forest LTER site, Petersham, Massachusetts, United States - Inc-BW-H-4-O ...
TCTCGGCCGCGATCGCGTCGGCCATCCTTTCGCCCTGCGCGACGCCTGTCCACATCGCGGCATGCCGCTCCATTGCGGACACTTCGACGGCGAAAATCTCGAATGCGGATATCACGGCTGGCAGTTTGATGTCCACGATGGCCAGTGCCAGCTGATCCCTTCCCTCACTGCCGATCAGAATCTTAAAGTCGAGCGCATCTACGCCGGCAGTTATCCCTGCGAAGAGCAAGACAGTTTCATCTGGGTCTTCATCCCAGATCCTGGCCCGCCCAGCGCTGGTTTCGCTGCGCCCGCTGAAGCTCCGGAGGCTGCTCCGCAAATCGAAAAGTTCTCTGATAAATACAGGTCCGCCTACCTGCAAGCCGAAATGCCCGTCAGCATCGACCATGGCATCATCGGCCTCATGGACCCAGCGCACGGGCCCTTCGTTCACCAGGCCTGGTGGTGGCGTAGTCAGCACAGCATTCACGAGAAAAAAAAGAATTTCGAGCCCATCCCCAACGGCTTTCGCATGAGCGCGCACACTCCCAGCTCAAACTCCGCGCCCTACAAGCTTCTCCGCCTCTACGCCGACGCCGATTCCATCACTACCACCATCGATTTCGTTCTACCCAATCTGCGCACCGAAACCATTCGTGCCGGAAAATACTGGTTCTCCAGCCTGACCACGGTCACGCCTATCTCCCGCAGCCATTGCCGCATCGATGTCGTCGCCGCGTGGAATCTCTTCCGCTGGGTGCCATTGGTTCCAGAGGTGTTGAAAATTGTCTTCGCGAAATTCGTCGAGCAAGACCGCCGCACCATGGAACTGCAAGCCGAAGGCCTACAGCACAATCCGCACCTCATGCTCATCGACGACGCCGACCGCCCCGCGAAATGGTACTTCCAACTCAAGGCCGCGCACGTCGAAGCCAAACGCACAGGCTCCGAGATGAAGCATCCAATGTCAGGCCCCGTCACCTTGAAGTGGAGAAGTTAGGTCACTCGTGTGGGGCGGACACTCCTGTCCGCCAGCCGCGAAATCGGCTCTGGAAGCCGCGGAGCGCCGCTAGAATGCAGCCTACAGCTTGCCCTGAGCCCGCCGAAGGGGCGCGAGCCATGGGTACCTGAATAGGGAATCAATCAGCCCTGAAGGGGCGAAAGAAAAATCAGCCTACCCCTGTGCGCCATCTCCCACGAGAAACTCCAGCGCCTCTTCCCGCGTTTTAAACGTCGGCAGCTCCCGTTGCGAGAAACTCTTGAAGTGTTCGTAGAAAACATTCGGCAGACTTTCCGTCCCGATCCAGGCTGATCGCTTCACATAAGGACGATCGAGCACCAAAACTTCCTTCGCCCTGGTCGACACGTCCTTATCGAAATGCGCTCCCGTGACATCCGTCAGAATCAGCAACGATCCCGGAGCATGCCGAGCCACATCGGCGCGCACCAAGTCCAGCAGCACCAGCATCTCCTTAGAAGTACAGTGGCTGAAATCCGTTACGTAGATGGCGTGCCCCTTGTGTTTGATGAAGTGCAGGCGGTCGTCAAGTGGTCCGCCGGATTTCACGCTGGCATTCAATTTAAGATTTCCTCTACTACGCTATAAGCCCCATCCAGCGCAGCATCCAGCGCAGACGCGTCCTTACCTCCGGCCTCCGCCAGGTCCGGACGCCCGCCGCCTTTGCCGCCAACTTTCTGCGCCACCGGACCAATTACTTTCCCAGCCTGTACCCGTCCAGTCAAATCTTTTGTGACGCCCACAATGAGCGCGACATTACCATTCGAGGCTGACCCGAGCACGACTACTCCCGACCCGATCTTGTCGCGCAGTTGATCGACCAGCGTCCGCAGCTGCGCCCGCTCCAGATTGTCCACGCGATGCGCCAGCACCTTCACGCCCCTCACTTCCTTGACCTTGTCGGAAATGTTGGCCGTCGAAGACGAGGCAGATTTCATCCGCACCTGATCAAGCTCTCGCGTCAGCCGCTTGATCTCGGAATCTTTCTTATCGAGTTCAGCCTTCAAAGCCTCAGCTGGAGAAACCGAGCCTGCGTGTGAGGAAATCTCCCCGGCAGAAGGTGCCCCATTCTTGCGCGGTTTTTGCGCAAGAGTGGGAACCACAAACGCCGACACAACGCCTTCCAATTCGTGATCCTTGCGAAAGTGCGCGAGCGACCCCAACCCCGTAATCGCCTCCACTCTCCGCACCCCCGACGACACGCTGCCCTCCTTCAAAATCTTGATCAGCCCAATCTCTCCTGTAGCCGCCGTGTGCGTCCCTCCGCAAAGCTCGGTCGAAAAATCACCAATCTTAACCACGCGAACTTTGTCGGCATACTTTTCCCCAAACAGCGCCATCGCATGATACGTGTTGATGGCCTCGTCGATGGGCACATCCGTGAGCGTCTCGACTTTCACATTGCGCAGCAATTCCTTGTTGATCAGGTCTTCAATGTCCTGCAACTCTTCGTCTTCCACGGCCGTGAAATGCGAAAAATCAAACCGCAAATGGTCCGGCGCCACCAGCGACCCCGCCTGCTTCACATGCTTGCCGAGAACTTCGCGCAGCCCCGCATGCAGCAAATGCGTAGCCGTATGATTTCTCATGGTCGCAACCCGTCGCTCCGTATCCACGACGGCATCCACACGCCCCCCGACACGCAGTGGGGACTTCGCGACGACCTGATGCGCCCGCACCCCCTGAATCGGCGAATAGCATCCGTTCACGTCGGCGACGGCGGTATTGTGATCGTCAGAGTAAAACCATCCCCGGTCCCCAACCTGCCCGCCCGACTCGGCGTAAAACGGCGTGTGATCAAGAATGACTTCGCCCGATTCGCCAGCCTTCAGCTCCTGCACGCCATGCCCGTCGTGAATGATGGCCAATACTTCGCATCCGTCCGACCGGGTCTGCCGGTACCCTTCAAACAGCGATTTCGGCAGTTGCTGATAAGCCGGATTGGCCGTCTGCTTGGCCGCACCTTTCCACGAAGCCCGGGCCCTCGTCTTCTGCTCCTCCATCGCGTGATCGAAACCGGCGCGATCGAATGCAATGCCCTGATCGCGAGCTGCATCCTGCATGAAGTCAAGCGGCATCCCGAACGTATCGTAGAGCTTGAACGCATCCTCACCCGCGAGTTTCTCAGCGGAGCTCTTCAGCAAAGTCTCGAGTTTTTCCAGCCCCACGTCCATCGTGTGCGCGAATCGCGTCTCTTCTACCTGTACCGCTTTCGAAACGCGCTCAGCCGTCTCATTCAACTCTGGATACGCATCCCGCATCAAATCGCGCACCGCAAACACCATTTCGTAAAGAAACGGTTTGGTCTGCCCCAGCAACCTTCCATGCGTGATCGCTCGACGAATAATCTTCCGCAGCACATATCCGCGCCCGTCGTTGGCGGGCAACACTCCATCCGAAATCAGAAACGTCGCCGCCCGCGAGTGATCGGCAATCACGCGCAAAGAAGCTGCCGATTTCGTATGCGCTTCCTTGTTCAACTCTTTCGTCAGCGAAGTGCCTGTCAACTCCGCCGCCCGCTTGATCAGCGGCGTAAACAAGTCCGTGTCGTAATTCGAAATCACTCCCTGCAGCACTGCCGCAGTCCGCTCCAGCCCCATCCCCGTATCAATCGACGGCTTGGGCAGCGGATTCAGCCTCCCGCTGGCATCGCGGTCGAACTGCATGAACACCAGATTCCAGATCTCGACAAACCGCCCGCAGTCGCACGCAAACGCGCAATCCGCGTGGCCCTGATCGGAAGCCGCCACGCCCATGTCGTAATGAATCTCACTGCAAGGCCCGCACGGCCCGGTATCTCCCATCTGCCAGAAATTATCTTTCGCGCCCAACTCAAAGATGCGTTCCTTCGGCACACCCTGCGCCACCCACAAGTCATAAGCTTCGGCATCGCGCGGCACTCCGCCTTCACCGTTGAAAATGGTCACGTACAGCTTGTTCGGGTCAATCCCAAACCATTCCGGCGAAGTAATCAGCTCCCACGCGTAAGCAATCGCATCCTTCTTGAAATAATCGCCAAACGAAAAGTTCCCCAGCATCTCAAAAAACGTGTGATGCCGGTTGGTGAAGCCGACGTTCTCCAGATCGTTGTGCTTGCCGCCCGCCCGCACGCATTTCTGCGAGGTCGTCGCCCGCCGATAGTCGCGCTTTTCGAGCCCAAGAAAAACGTCCTTGAACTGGTTCATCCCCGCATTGGTAAACAGCAGCGTCGGATCATTCGCCGGGACGAGCGACGACGAATGCACCTCCCTGTGCCCCTTCTGCACAAAGAAGTCCAGAAATTTGCGGCGGATTTCAGAACCGGTCATCATGGGAAATGTAATTCTAAATGATGCGGCGGGAAACCAGCAGCGGCTCGGAAAGCGATGAAGACCACCGCGATCCCACCGCAGATTGCTGACCCCTGTCTTGCAACCTCTGCGATCTCCTCTGCGGTTTGATTTTGCGTCGACTACGTCGACTACTTCGGTGTGTCTGCGGGTTTCGCACCGGCAGGTTTCTCGTCTCCGCCCCTTATTTTGTGCCCGATGTTCTTCACCCCTTCTTTGATCGCGCTGCCCGTTCGCTTAGCGACGTCTTTGGTATCTTTCGCGGCGATCTTGGCCGCCTCCTTCGTATCTTTTGCCACCGTCTTCGAATCTTTAGCCGTATCCTTCGCTAACGTCTTGCTATCCTTTCCGGTCGTCTTTGCCGCGGCCTCGGTATCCTTCGTTGCGCCCTTGGCGCCTTTCGCTGTATCTTTTGCCGCAACCTTCGAGTCCTTTGCCGTTTCCTTGCCTGCCGCTTTGGCGGCATGTCCCGTAGACTTTGCCGCACTCTTCGTATCCTGTGTCGTGGTCTTGGCGGCGGTCTTCACCTCGGAGCCGGTGGATTTGTCGGCGCTTCCCGAATCCTGACCGTAGACCACTGGCACGGCGCTCAGAACAACGGTTACAAGAATCGCGGCCAGTTTCGTTCTCATCGTGATCGTCCTCCTTTAATCCGCGCTTTCTCCTTCGAGCGCGGTGAGCGTTTCATTATCCACATCCCACTTCTTAAGAATAATGAATATGGTTTTCGTGGCGAATCCCGCCCGCGCGAGTTGCCGAAAAATGCGCGCTGTCTGCTTCTGATCTTTCGGCTTTACCAGCCGCTTCTTGCGCAGAAATTCCCGTGCCTGCTTCTCGTCGCTCACACCTTCATATGCAGTTCCCACGGCCTTGTCGATCACCGACCCATGCACGCCCCGCGTCTTCAACTCAGTGATCACGCGCATCCGCCCCAGTTTCTGGTTGTCACGCCGCAGCGACGAATAATACGCGGCGTACTGCGAATCGTTCAAATATCCCTGGTCCTTCAATCGGCGGATCACCAACTCCACCAGCGTCTGCCCATATTCTGAATCGGCTTCTTCGATCCGCGCCCGCATCAGCCGCTTCAATTCGGCGACCGTCCGCATGCGCCGTGACAGCGCACCGACGGCATATTCGTACAGCTCATCTTCGGAATAAGTCTTTCTTTTGGGACGCGCGAACGCCATAGCGTAACGATAGCGCAAATCAACGCGATGTACAGAAATACTCGCTCAAAGAAAAAAAGGGCGCGTTAGGAACGCGCCCACCCAAGGAGACAACCCACAGCAAAAACTTTGTACTACCGCCCTCCGAACCCCGCCGACTGCATCGACTGCCGCGAAATGTCGGCCGTCGACGCAATGCCCGCCATGCGCAGTTTGAAGTCGTCGGCGTTGGAAGCGTTCTCTACCGCCGTCTCGTAATTCACCAGCCCCGCCTGGAACAGGTCCCATAACGACTGGTCAAAAGTCTGCATGCCATACTGCGACGTGCCCGCGGAAATCGCGTCACGAATCGATCGCGTCTTTTCCGGCACCAGTACGCACTCGCGGATGTAAGCCGTATTAATCATCACTTCCACGGCCGGTACACGCCCGTCGCCGTCGCAGCGCCGCACCAGTCGTTGGCTCACGATCGCCCTCAGCACGGCCGCCAGCTGCATACGGATCTGCTTCTGTTCCGGTGGCGGAAAAATCGAAATCACGCGGTTAATGGTTTCGACAGCATCCAGTGTATGCAGTGTCGAGAACACCATGTGGCCCGTTTCAGCCGCATGCAGCGCAGTCGATATCGTTTCCAGGTCGCGCATTTCGCCCACCAGAATCACGTCTGGATCCTGACGCAGAGAAGCGCGCAGCGCCGCTCCGAACGATGGCGTGTCTACGCCCACCTCGCGCTGGTTCACGTATCCTTTTTTATCGCGGTGCAGAAATTCGATCGGGTCTTCAATCGTGACAATATGTTCGGCGCGCGACGAGTTCACCCGATCCACCATCGCCGCCAGCGTCGTCGATTTACCGGAACCCGTAACTCCCGTCACCAGGATCAGCCCGCGCGGCATGTCGCAAATCTGCTCCACCACCTTCGGCAGAAACAATTCGTCCAGCGCGCGAATCTTCGTTGGAATGACTCTGAGCACCAGCCCCACGTTCCCGCGCTGCTGGAAAATGTTCACACGGAATCGTCCCAGCCCGGCCACGCCGTACGCCATATCGATTTCCGTGGTCTCTTTAAACTTCTGCTTCTGCCGCGCCGACATCATGCTGAACGCCATGTTCAGCATGTCTTCGGCGCTGATGCGCGCCTGGTCCGTCAACGGCACCAGCTCGCCGTCGATGCGCAGGTGAGGATAGTTTCCCACCTTCAAATGCAAGTCGCTGGCTCGCCGTTCCGTCGCTATCCGAAGCAGATCATCAATATTCATGCGGTTGTCGTCCCTTGAGAAAACGTCGAAACACGCCCTAGCGCTCTCTAGCATCATCGCCCGAATCGTGACCTTACCCAAGATGACCTAAGTAATGTCCTCGCGCGGCGACCGGACCACTGCTTTCAGAGCGGACAGATCAGGAATACAGATTAGAGCGTGTCTCACAAATCGGTGTTGGGAAGGGCACGGCTTCAGCCGTGCCGTCCGAGCCCTCGAAAAAATGGGCTTTAGCCCCTGAGGGATTTACTGCCCGCGAAGGCATTTCGGGAAACACAATCTACTTCTGAGCCGCCAGCGCGTCTTCCGAGCCGTCCGCCGCCAGCGCTTCTTCCACGCTGGGTATCTTCCATCCCTGCAGCTTCTTGCTCAAACTCTTAGCCTCGTCCGCATCGCCCGTCTCCCGATACGCCGTAATCAGCAACTTCATCGACATCGGATTCGCCGGATCTTCTTCCAACTGCCCAATGGCCTCGGCATATTTCGTCTGCGCGACCAGCAGCGTTCCCGCTGCACCGTGATACGTCCTCTGCGTGTTGACGCTCGACGCCGGCGACGCCATCTTCTCCAGTTTCGCCACGAACTTTTCGGCTGCGCTGAAATCGCCCGAAGCCACGGCGCGTTCGGCACGTACCCTTAGCACCTGCGCCTTCTCTTCATTCACTTCAAGCAGCGCAACGCGCCCACTCGCCGCCGCCAGCAAAGCCTCCGCCTGATCCAGATTCTTCAACGCCGCGGCCTGATCCGGCTCATACATGGCCATCACCCGATGCGCCCGCGCTTCCCAAATCCACTGCTCCATGGCACGCGCCTTGGCGGCGGCATTCAGATACGCGACATCCGCCTCCGCATATTTCTTCTCGCGCACGTAGGTCAGCGCCTGCTTCTGCAGATATTCCGCCTTCGCCCCATTGCTCGGAGCCTCGTGAATCGCCTTGTCATATTCACGCCGCGCCTGCGCCTCATCGCCCATCAGCGAATAAGTTTCGCCCAGTTCTTTTTGCGAAATATAAAATGTCGGATCAATCTTCAGTGCAATTCGATACTGCTGCAGCGCCTCCGGATATCGCCCCGCAAAGCGCAGCATTTCCCCATAAGAATCGTGCGGATTCGGCTCATTAGGAAGAAACTCAATGTACTTCGCCGTATATTCCAGCGCCTTATCGAACTCCCCCCGCCGCGAATACAGATATCCCAGCTGGTTGTAACAAGTGGCGTAATTCTCGTCTTCGGCCAGAGCCCGCTCCGTCAGCTTCATCGACAGCTCGTACTCATCCTGCCAGCGGAACAGCCAGTAGCCGACTAGAAAGTTCAGCCGCTTGTCATGCGGATACATGGCCAGCATATCGTTCATGGCCATAATGCCTTCCACGTAGCGGTTCTCGCGCACGCCTGCCATCCACCGGATCAACAACTGCTCGCCCGGAGTCACCGCGTGCATCAACGCCTTCGCTCGCGCCCGGTCCCGCTCTTCTTCCGCAGGATCGTTGGTCGTAAAACAAATCCACACATAAGCCTGCGCAAATTTCGGATCGGCTTTAACGGCCTCGTTCCAATCCCTCAGCGCCAGATTCCACCGATGATTCTCATACTCGACCATCCCACTCTCAAACGCGCGTGCCGCCACCTTCGACGCGGTGGTCACCGGTAACTTGGGGGGAGTAGCTTGGTCTGGTGCGGTCTCAGCAAGCGCCGAAGTGCTCAGCATTGCTGCGAGACAAAATAAAGCAAGGATATTCCGTGGATTCATGGGGGTTGTGTTGCTTCCCCCAGAATAGAAGAGACTGAATCTTGATCTAAGATTACGTCGGTAACGGGACGACCTTAGTTCACTTCGAGCCTCCGGCCTGGCAACACGCGGTGACCTGTGTTATGGACGGAACGCCCGACCAATTCCCGCAGCCCTGCAAACCGTCGTCACGTTGAAAAGGCCAACCCTCTGCCTTAGTTTGGACTATATGAAGCAACGTATTAGCCAATGTGCATTGCTTTTCTCCGCGCTGATGTGCCTCGCGATTATTCCTGCCGGGGGCCAGCAAGCGCCGACTTCCAACCCAAGGGTGACCAATCTGCTGGACAAACTGCACTCGAGATATTGGTCGGAGCGAAGTGACGCGCTGGACGAAATTCGTTCCGACCGGGGCGTACTCCACTCCAGAAGGCTGCAGTCAGCGCTCATTGAGCTCCTAGATCAAGAAAATCAGGGCAAGGACGCCGAGGGCGAAAAGGATGGAGGGGAAGAATACGCGGAGTACTTTTCCTCGCTGGTCGACACGGTCAACGCCTTCGCCGATTGGAATAATCCGCGTCAGGCCTGCATCCTGGTTTACGCAGGATCAGACGATTATCCGTCGTCCCCGGCGCAGGCGGCGGCTCGCGCGAGAGCCGCGATGCCGTGTCTCCTGAAAAGATCAAAGAGCGAACTGGCCACTGACAGGGCGATTGCCGGCCCGATGCTTGTCGAGGCCATGCAGAAAGCGCGGGATACTCTCCGCGTAACAACCGCCCAAGCCGCCAGGCAGATTATATTGAATGACTTGCAGGATCCGGATGACGGCGTTCGTTCCTTAACCGTGGATGCATTGGGTAAGTTCGGTGGGACTGATATGATTCCCGCACTCAAGCGGGTAGCTGCTAGCGACCCCTCACCAGAGGTTGATGGCCATTCGATAAGGAAATCGGCGGTCGATGCCATCGCTGCGATTCAGAAACGCGAGCGGCACGAGTAAGAACCGAAAGCACAGGATCACTCTACGCACGACTCCCCGCCCGGGCCCCACGTCCAGAACTCCCGTACCCGCCCGCAACCTCTTCGCCCTCGGCGTGCCATTTCCGCGCCAGCCCTTCTAACTGCGCCAGCACCTTCTCAATATCCTTCATGCGCTCGGTGATGCCGTAGGTCACGGCCGGAGGAATCGTCGGCTCGTAGTGCCGGAACACGAATCCCTTATCCTCCAGCATGCGCAACCGCTCGGTCAGCACCCGCGACGAAATCCCGGCGACGTTTTTGCGCAGCACCCCGAACCGCATAGGCCCGTTCGTGCTCAATGACCACAGAATATGCAGCGTCCACGGCCGAGTCAGCAGTTCGAGCAGTCCGCCAATCGCGCAGGGAGATGGAGTTTGCTTCGATCGCTTCATAGGTATTGTCCTGATACTAGGTTACTCCAAGGTGCCTGCTATGAAAAGAGCCAATAGTTATTTATTGTAACCGTTGCCAACCGTCCTTCATCGAAAGCAACTGAATCAGGAGAGGTCTCACATGAAACTACTTCGCATCGATTCCAGCGCGCGCCGCAACTCGGTATCCCGCCAGCTTACCGGCCGCTTCGTCGAAGCCTGGCAGCACGAGCATCCAGAGGGCACCGTCATCGAACGCGACCTGCCCGCGACCACCCTCCCTCACATCACCGATGAATGGGTGCAGGCCATCCACTCCGATCCCGCCAGCCTCACCGCGGAACAGAGACAAGCGCTCGCCATCTCCGACACACTAGTCGACGAGCTGGCCCAGGCCGACACCATCGTCATCGGCGCGCCCATGTACAACTTCGCCATCTCCTCCTCGTTGAAAGCCTGGATCGATCAGGTCGTACGCGCCGGCAAAACAGTCCTGTTCACCGCCAGCGGTCCACAAGGGACGCTGCAAGGCAAGAAGGTCTACGTCATCACTTCACGCGGAGGCGCCTACCGTCCCGCCACGCCGACCGAGCGCTTCGATTATCAGGAGCCCTACCTGCGCCACATCCTCGCCTTCATCGGGCTCACCGACGTGACCTTCATCCACGCCGAGAACCAGAAGCCCGGCCCCCAAGCCGAGCCCGCCAAAGCCGCCGCCATCGCCCAGATCCAGCAACTGGCTGGCGAAGGCAAGAGCACAACCGCCGCTGCCCAATGACGTTTTGTTGATCTTGGAACAACCAATTCGAACTTTCCTGAAGGAGAAACTATGGCAACTGCTGCTGCGTACCCCAATCGATCTCAATCCAACCTCTCTGCATCGACCCCACAGGCTTCCGCGCTTGCGGCTCCCCTTGTCCTGCTGGGCCGCCTTTTCTTCGCGCTGATTTTCGTGGTGGCTGGCGCGAACCATTTCGCCAGCCAGACCATCGCCTACGCCGCGTCGCAGGGCGCGCCCATGGCTGCTATCTCCGTTCCGCTCGCGGGCGTCCTCGCCCTTCTTGGCGGACTCTCGATCCTGCTCGGCTACCGCGCCAAACTCGGCGCGTGGCTCATCGCCCTGTTCCTGGTGGCAGTCACGCCCGTGATGCACAACTTCTGGGCGGTCACTGACCCTATGATGCGCCAGATGCAGATGATCATGTTCATGAAGAACGTCTCCATGCTGGGTGGCGCACTGCTCATCTCGCAGTTCGGCGCCGGCCCCTGGAGTCTCGACGCCCGCAAGAAATAGGAAGCCGCCCACTCATGGGCGGCTTTCGTGTTTCTAAACGATTACGACTGAGACTACGCGGCGGTTTCTTCCGATACCGGAGGCTGGAACGGCTCGTCGTAGCTGCCGCCATAAATCGACGGCACCTTCGATCCCATGGGCCGCAGATACGTTGCCAGCTCGCCGCGGTGATGGATGCTGTGGTTGTTCAGAAAGGTCAGATAGAAAACCGACGGCATATTGAACACGCCGAAAAAGTTGACGGGCGTGAGCAACTGCTCGGCCGACATGGCTTCCACCCGCGCAATGCTGCGCTTCGTATTCTCGTCGTACCAGGCAACCACTTCGGCTGAGGTCTGCGGCTTGTTTTCTGGTGAGCCGGTGTTGAACTTCAGGTCGGCAATGCCATCCAGAAACTCGATGTCACTGTTGGCCAGGTGCCACGCGAGTTCCTTCGCCGTGCGGGCTTTCGGATCGGGACGGTAATCCGACTTCGCGTCCGGCACTGCTGCGATTACTTTCTTGGTGATTTCTGTTTCGCGCTTGAAGCCGTCGAGCATGAGGGTTCGAAGGCCGAGGACAAATTCAGGAGTGATCTGGGACATTTTGTTCTCCTTGAGGGTGTTATGTTTTTGAAGTCGAAACGGTCGAAAGGGGCGCTGGTAGCGCCCCTTCGCTTGCACGAGCATAGATGTACTACAAATCCGAACGGTGCAAATTATACCCCGACCGGCTGCTTGCTGTCGGCTTTGCTGCCGACCGGAACCGGCGTGAGCCAGCCGTGCCGGTCGCTCTTCTCCCCGCGCACGATGGCGTAAAACTCTTTCTGCAGCGCCTTGGTGATGGGGCCGACCGTGCCCTTGCCCACCTTGATTTTGTCGACCGAGCGAATCGAGGTGACTTCCGCGGCGGTGCCGGTGAAGAAGGCTTCGTCGGCGATGTAGAGCATCTCGCGCGGAATCATCTGCTCGACGATCGGGATGCCCAGGTCGCGGGCGATCTGCAGCACCGAGTCTCGGGTGATGCCGGGCAGTACCGAGTTGCCCAGCGGCGCGGTGATCAGCTTGTCGTGATGCACCAGGAACAGGTTCTCGCCTGAGCCTTCGCTGACAAAGCCGGCCGCGTCGAGTGCAATGCCTTCCACGTAGCCGTTGACGATGGCTTCCATCTTGATGAGTTGCGAGTTCATGTAATTGGCGCCGGCCTTGGCCATGGCGGGCAATGTGTTGGGCGCGAGACGAGTCCATGAAGAGACGCATACGTCGCAGCCTTCGCTCTCTGCGCTGCTCAAATATTTTCCCCACGGATAGTTGATGATGTAGACCTCGGTCGGCGAGTTGAAGGGGTTCACGCCGGCCTCGCCGTATCCGCGAAGAATGATGGGACGCACGTAGCAGGGAAACGCGCCGTTGTGGCCGACGGTTTCGAGCATGGCCTTGACCAGCTGTTCGCGGGTGAACTCGACGTCAATGCGGTAGACCTTGGCGGAATCGAGCAGGCGCTGCATGTGCTCTTGGGCGCGGAAGATGGCGGGGCCCGTGGGCAGGTCGTAGCAGCGCACGCCTTCGAAGACCGAAGAGCCGTAGTGAATGACGTGCGACATCACGTGGATGGTCGCGTCGTCCCAGTTAATGAGCTTGCCATTGTGCCAGATCTTGTCGGTCTTCGTGATTGCCATGCGAACTCCTTAGGTGTCCATTATAGCCGAGGAGAATCGAGTTCTCTGGCGGATGGGGTGCGGCGGCTTACGGTGCCGGCCGGACGTTGATAGCCCGCCTTCGGGTGAGGGGAACAGCATGCCGGCGCATCGATATTTTTTTATATCTATAAGCTAAAATCTTTGTTTCTATGGGGTTGGGCCGCTGGGATATGGTGGCATCCGGGCAAAATATTGTAAAGGCAGGACTTGCGCGTAAAATATTGCGAACAAATGAGTTAGCGGTAGTTGATTGATGGCTGGCATTTCCCATTTTGGGAATTGCCACGTATTGCTGGGAGCTAACCACTGAGTGCTATTTTAACATTCGGGATGGGAGATTGGTGTGCCTCGAGATTTGTATCGGGCTGGAGAGGAAGGAGATAGAAATATTATTGGGGGGCTTGACAGGTGGGTTCTGAGGGCGGGATTGGGAGGGGAGCAAGCCCAAGCGGGTAAGCCGGGCCCCCTGCGGTGAACGAGATGTTTTTCTGCGAGCGAACCTCCAGTTTGCCCGGTTTATCGGGCCGGGCATTGCACGGCCTACGGGAAGCCAGGCGTGCTAATATCTTCGCGTCGATTACGAATTACGATATGGCTATGCCTCTGTCGTTGGCCGATTTCAAACTGATCTCCGCGGTCTGCGAACTCAGATACGAAAGCGCGTACCTCATTTACGATCGGACCGGCCTTATCTGCCAGGAAGCTCGCTCTGTCTACCCGGATTGCAATGTATCGAGCGCCGCCCCGAATCAGACGTACCTTCAATTCTCTGAGGGGTCGTTCGCGCTTGAGCTGAATCAATGCCGATTCTCTACGACGAGACCCGATAGCTCGCTCGAAAAATTCGCGGGTCATTGCAAGGGCTTCTTTAACTCCGTCGTATACAATCTCGACGTAAAGGTGTTCACCCGCGTTGGGCTTAGAGTCCTCCTTCGAAAGGAATTCAAGGATTTTGCCGAGGCTAAGGCCGCGCTGACCTCCCTGAAACTGGTGACTCTCCAGCCTGTGGAGCGCTTCGGCGCGGCTTCAGAACCCCATGAGGTCTATTTTCGGTGGGAGGGGTCTCAGTTGGGAGCAATGGTGAATTTCAGGGCGGAGAGCGGCAAGATCGATGTTATCCTCCCTCCTGAACTTGAGGCCGAGAAGTCCGAAATCCACAAGTCCTTTAATGGTTTGATTGTGGACGTCGATTATTACACCGTGGCACCGGTCGAGCGCTCCCAATGGGATGCCCCTAGTTGGATTCCACGGTCAATACGGACGGTAAAGAGAGAGATCGACGCCATAATTGGCATCTGAGGAATACCAATGCCTGACACCAATATCATTGAGATTCCGAGGTTGTCGCCTCAGGGACGCCCGTCAGCGGGCACGGGCGGCTTTGGCATGTCGGGCACTCAGAGCCCATCGCCAGCGTTGGCGGGGACGGCGAGCTCGATTGTTCATGGCTCCGTTGTCCACGCCCCGATCGAAATCGACAAGCTGTACCCGGCCGAGGGAGGCTTGGCCTCGGATCTAATTTCCGCGCTGGGCCTCTTGGCCGATGCAATCGGCATGCTAGAGAAAGCGCGAGCGGCCTTGCGCGGCAAAGAGGCCGTCACTGCGGATCGGTATGCCCAGCGCTTTCAGATGCTCTTGCCGGATCTATTCAAGCACAGGAAGGTGGGGGACGGTTATGGGGTGATCGTCAACTCGCTCCACTTTGCGCTTGTCAATCAGCGCGGAAAGCCGTTGAGCTTCGATCAGTTAACGACAATCTGGCGCGTTATCAGGGAGCTCCGAAACGCTCCGTTCGTCCGTCTTGAGCCAGCGCTAAGGTTTGTTCAGGAGCTTGAGGACTGTCATCTCCAAATCTATCCCGCGGCGATATCGGGGCTGATCGAAGAACCAGAGGATGAGTAAGGCCTACGTCGAAACCACCGTGCTGACGAATGTCCTCTTGAAGCCGGGATCGGTGAAAGAGGCGGCGGCCAGATCAGCTCTTGCCCGGTACGACGAGACTCTTCTGCCCGTCTACTCGATCAAAGAACTCAAGTCGGGCCCCCTCGACCATTTCTCCTACTTTCACGATAAGCTCGTTCAGACCCGGTCGCTGGCGGACACCGTCGCCGCGGTAAATTCGTTAAATCCCGTGACTGAGGCCCGTAGACGGAGCACTTCTTTCGAGGCACTCGAGGCGGCGACCCGGCTCGACTCCGCTCGGCCGCGTACTCTTCCGTCGGATTTACCGCTGGACGAGGAGTTGGCCGATCGCTATCGCCTGTCTTTGGAGGCCTTGGTCATCCTCGGCTGGCAAAAGCGTCGGAGGGTGACCACAAGGACAATCCAAGACTTAGAGTGTTACACAGAGGCCGAACCGCGGATTGGGAAGGATGGACTCTTCTACCTGATGCCAAAGGAGTGTGCACGGGATCGCGCCTGCTGCTTGTGGGACGAGTTGAGGTCTGAAGCGAGTCGACCACTTCTAAGTGCGCTTCGCGATTCGATCCCTGAGGCTTCGACGGGCTACGAAAACAGGAACCGCCGGAAGGTTCTTAAGCAGCTCATCAACACTCCGAAACTGCCTTTGGGCAGAGAGCAGTGCCGTTGGCTGGGGGATGCCGCGTTTGCTTTTTTTTGCCCTCCGGATGCGGTCATCCTCACGACGAACATCAGAGACCACCAGCCCCTAGCGAACGCGATAGGAAAGAAGGCGGAAAAGCCCTAGGTCGGAAAAGGGCCATGGCTTCGCTCCGCCATGACCCCCTCATAGTCGCGTCCTTTTTACACGTGTGGGGGAGGGGATGCCAAGGGGGATTGTGGAGAGGGTTTTTCAGGGGCTGAAGGGCGGGTCTGGTTTTGGGGGTTTACGCGGCGCTGAAGCGACGCTCTTCCACGGTTGCGGAAGCCCCGGTCTTTCACGGGGCAACGGAGGTGCGTTGAGAGAACGCCTTGCGACGGTTGGTGAGGGTATCGGGAGTGCAGGGGTCCTTCGACTGCGGTTGGTCTTTGCGCTTGGGCGCAAAGACCAATCCTCGCTCAGGATGACAATTTCTATTGAGTCTTGCTTCGGATCACAATCTCAAGGCCAAAGGCAGCGGGCAGGAGTGCCCGCTCCACATATTCAATCCCACTCAATCAATTAATCCACGCACTCACAATCTCTCAGTTCGCGGGAACTAGCGCGGCTTGTGTGCTGGCGGCGGGGAGTTCGTCGCCGCGGAAGTATTTCGGGTCTTTAGGGGCGTCTTTGGGGGCGTCTTTCGAATTTACGTCTTTGGAATTCGGGTCTGGTTTGAAGTTGGCGGCTTTCATTTCGGGCATGGCTTCGTAGGGTTTGGAGTAGTCGTTGGCGGCGTTCCAGAATAAGAATCCGATGCCGCCTTTGGCGCGGGCGGTTTCGACCTGAATCTTTATGTATTCGGGGGAATAGGTTTTTGTGCGCCAGTGGAAGGCTTGCAGCCAGGGGCGGATGACAACGCCGGAGCCTTTGGTGATTAATTCGAAGCGGTCCATGGACTCGCCGATGAAGTGGGCGGGCTCGTCGCCGGGGTGCTCGATGTTGTCCATGCCGAAGAAGTGGCTGGGGTAGATCATGGGGCTGAGCACGTCGCAGTAGTGGGCCATGCCGACGATGTCCTGTCCGGTGTGGGCGAGGTCGACCTGGCGCTGCCAGGCCATTACGCCGAAGACGTCGAGGCTGAGCAGGACGCCGGTGGGGTGGAGTTCGGCGTAGGCTTTTTTCAGGAAGGCGGTGATGACGTCGGTGCGCTGCGGGCCGCGGGGGGCTTCCGGGGTCTTTGCCGGCTGATGTTTTTTGGTGGCGGTTTTCTGGGGCGGACGCGATCCCGTTGACGACGGTTGAGCTGCCGGCTGTGGTACGGTCCCTCCGCCGGCTTGCGCCGCCGTCAGGATGACATCGTTTTTAGTGACATCGCTTTTGATGACATCGCTTTTAACGGCGGCATCCGAACTCGCCCTGTCTGATGCGGGCTCCGGTTGATCTTTTTGGTAGACGAATTGGGCGTCTTTTTGGTCGCCTTCGGCGGGGAAGCGCACGTAGTCGAACTGGATTTCGTCTACGCCTAGACCGGCTGTGTATTTGGCCAGGGCGATGTCGTAGTCCTGGACTTTGGGATTGCTGGGGTCGGTCCAAACCAGCTTGCCGTTTTCGCGCCACGCGGTCTTATTCTTGCGGGACTGGACGGCTAGTTCGGGATGGTTTACGACCAGGCGCTCGTCGCGGAAAATGGCGATTCGCGCGATGGCGTGCATGTTCTGCTGGTGCAGGAAGCGGACAAGTTTCGGCACGTCGTGAATGTAAACCTGGTGCTGGCCGAGCAGCGGGTGCTCGAAGGGGATAGTCACGCTGCCGTCGGAATCTTTGATATCGAAGACCACGGCGTTGCCGCCGACTTCACGCCAGTGGCGGATAATGCGGAGTCCGTGATCGCTGGCGGCCATGATGCCGGTCAGGTAGATGGCGCGGACTTCGAAATCTTTGGGAACCGCGATGGTCTTCTCGGTGACGGGCGCGGAGAGGATGCCGGGAATGATGATCTGTTCGTTGGCTTTGAGAATGTTGCTCGCATCGGATTTGTGGTTGACGGCGCGGATGGCTGCGGCGAGTTCCGACGAGGTTAGATAAGAAGTCTTGCCCAGATAATGGTGGGCGATCGTCGGGATGGCTTCGCCTCTCTTAGCGGTGTAGATTTCGGTGCCAGGAGCCGCGACCAGCTTGGGCTGGGGAATATCGGCGGGCTTGGCGGTGGTGACGACGTTGGCGTTGACGACGCGCGGCTTCGATGTCGTGTCGGCGACGGCGGGTTTCGCGGTTTGAGCTTCGGCCGTGAAGCTGGAAGAAGCGTTGGGAGCGATCTGCCATGCGGCGACGGCGAAAAAGAGACAGAAAACTGCTGTGATGATGCGAACTGACGAAAGGCGCAAGCGTTCCTCCGCGAAAAACCTACTCGTTGCGATACTAGCTGTGCGTTGTACGGGTCGCTAGTTACGTGTGGAGTAACACGGTTGGTGGAAGCGAGTTGCGGGCAGCGAGATCCGCACGTGGTGGCTGTTGGGTTCGATGCTTCCGGTGGGTGGTGGGGTCCGCTCGGCTTCGCCATCGCGGGACGAAGGAGGCCGTCCGTCGCGACACAAGGGTGATCCCGCACTAGCCCATGTCTCACACGAGGTGCAGGTGGCGTTCAGAATTCCTTCCTTGATGGTGCAAAGTATTTCTCTTTGGATCTGTGCGGTTCCGGGAATGGCCGGGGTGAATTGGGGTGGGGTGGCGCTAAGCCTCGGCAGATGTTAGAGTTGCAGGCTTTGAAGAATACGCTGGCGACGTGGCCAGCGGGTTGCTTATTCTCTTGGCAAGCTCGAACGAAGAACGATCCTATGAGAACAAACCTGGCAACAGTGCTTGATCCGAACCGTCGCAGCAGCGATGCTGGAGAGTTTGATGCCGCTCTGCGCCGCCGCATTGTGGGGCAGGACGCCGCTGTCGAAAAGGTCGTTGAGATTTATCAGATGTTTCTGGCTGGCCTGAACGCGCCGGGGCGTCCGGTGGGGAACCTGCTGTTTCTGGGGCCCACGGGATCGGGTAAGACGCGGGTGGTCGAGGCCATGGCCGAGTCGCTGTTTGGGGACGCGCGGGCCTGCATCAAGATTGATTGCGCCGAGTTCCAGCATTCGCACGAGATTGCCAAGCTGATTGGTTCGCCTCCGGGATATTTGGGGCACCGCGAGACGCATCCGCTGCTGACGCAGGAAGCGTTGAACCAGTGGTTCACGGAGAAGCTGAAGCTTTCGATTCTGCTGTTCGACGAAATCGAGAAGGCCTCGGATTCGCTCTGGCAATTGCTGCTCGGGATTCTCGACAAGGCAACTTTGACCTTGGGCGACAACCGGCGCGTGGATTTGTCGCAGTGCATCATTATTTTGACTTCGAACCTGGGCGCGAGCGAAATGACGGGCCTGGTGGACGGCGGGTTCGGGTTCGCGCCGAAGGCCGTGGAAGTGGACGAGGCGTTCGACGACAAGATTCAGCGCACGGCTGTGGAGGCGGCGCGGCGCAAGTTTACGCCGGAGTTCATGAACCGCATCGACAAGACGGTGGTGTTCAAGACGCTGCGCGATGAACATCTATCGCAAATTCTGGACATTGAACTCGGCATGGTGCAGCAGCGCGTACTGATGGCCGCGGGCACGAACCAGTTCGTGTTCAACTGCACGCCTGCGGTGAAATCGTACCTGCTGAAAGAAGGCACGGATCCTCGTTATGGAGCGCGTCACCTGAAGCGGGCCATCGAGCGCAATCTGGTTTTTCCGCTGGCCAATCTGGTGGCTACGGGACAAGTGAAGCTGGGAGATTTTGTTCGGGTCGACATGGCTTCGGAAAATCAGATGATTTTTGTGAAGGAAGCCGAGAACAGCCTGGCGCCGGTGCTGCTGGAACGCTACGGGGCGGCGGCCGCGACCCAGCCTGCGGCACGGGCAGCCCGCACGGCGGTGAACAATCGCCGCGGCGGCGACTTCGGAGCTAACCCGTCTCCGTCGGTAGCGGAGAGCAAGTAAAGTTCTTTTGAGTTTTTGATTTGTGGGTAGGAACCTCTCGCTTGACCGCATCTCGCGAGTTGGAATCACTGAATGGCGCCGGAAAATTCCCGGCGCCTTTTTTATTGGTCCCTACCCGATGGGTCGTGGGCGGCAGTCGTTATTTTGTGATCTAATTCATTTCCTCATCATCTCAGTGGTTATCTGGGCTCTCGCCGGGGACCGATTCCCGGTTCTGACGAACTATGTCTGGTGCGAATCCGAATCGATCGCGCGCGCTGAAGAAGATCGCATTTGTCGGCGGAGTGGTCTTGTTTGCCGCGGCGATTTTGTCCACGCGCTTTTACATGGTGGACGTGCCGGTCTATCACTTTTTTGGCGGGGGCGATGGGCCCGACCCTCCGGCGTTGCATCTGCGGGGGGAATTCGTGGAAAGCAATCTGGGCGTGGCGCAGGGACCGTCGGGGGCGCTGACCGTCCGTATGATTGCTCAGCAGTTTGTTTTCGTACCGCAGTGTGTGGAAGTGCCTGCCGGAGTTCCCGTGACTTTTCGGATGACGAGCGCCGACGTGGTGCACATGTTGAGCTTTCTCGGCACCGACTACGGCTTGAAGGTCGTGCCGGGGGCGGTGACCGAGGCGACTTTTACTTTTGCGAAGCCCGGCACGTTCAAGATTCCGTGCCATGAGTTCTGCGGTGCCGGCCATTATGCGATGCGAGGCCAGCTGAATGTCGTGCCGCGAGAGCAGTTTGCCGGCATGCTTCCGGGCGAAAGGCGGACCTGTGAGCTACGCTAGGCGAAATGCGCGGCTGCGGATCGCGGTATGGCTTGGAATGTTGGTTGTGGTGACGTTACTGCTCCCGGGAAGGAATTCTTCCGCACAATCTTCGGCGAACTCGGCTTCGGCAAA